>MDTB01017268.1_pt1 | contig 46275 bp, 46 predicted proteins | sample 811161 | NCBI WGS metagenome assembly MDTB01 (sample SAMN05326650, study PRJNA326480) | marine metagenome | isolation source: seawater | place: Mediterranean Sea | collected 2009 | reverse complement strand
TTCCATGTCTTAAGACAAAGTACCATCGGCGCAGAAAGGCTTGACTTCCGAGTTCGGAATGGGATCGGGTATTGCCCTTTCGCAATAATCACCAGGCAATAATACTTACTCTGATAATGAAATTTTGTAAAGCGTAAAAAAGGGCTAATAATATCTATATAGACAATTATCTCTGCTTTTTTTAATTATTATTATTTATATAATCTTCAATATATTTCTTTAAATCAACCTTGCCATACCTTCGCACTATCTTTTTTGATAAAGATATGTTTGTAAGAGCTGATGCAAATCTTTCTCCTTTGCGAAAAGGAATATACTTTATTTTTGTTTTAAATAATTTTGCAACATCAATCACTGAGTAACTTTTTTTATGAGATATGCTATAAAAAGAATTATTATCTTTTATCCAGGCTTCAATACAAGTATTTACTGTATCATCAATATGAGTAAATCTTCTCTTTTGACTGCCTGGTTTTACTACTGTTAAGGGTAAATTTTTTTTAAACTGATATTCAAAAATACCTATTACAGTTGCCATGAACCCTGATTTTATTTGTTTTGGTCCGTATACATTATAAAAAAAAATTACTTCACACCTTAATGCAAACCATTTTTTTAAATTTTCAATAAGTTCTAAATTTTTTGCTTTAAAAAATGCATAAGGAGAAAGATTTTTATTTGATGGTTTTCCCAAACTTGCTGAAGTTGCTGAGTAAATTAACTTAATATCATTTTCTAAACAAAATTTAAATACTTCATGCGTACCAATTGTATTTGATTGAAAACAAGAATCAAATTTTTCAAAACTTTGAAAGATTCTTGAAAATTCACCAAAATGAAATATTGTTTGTATATTATTTTTATATTTTTTTAAAATCTTATTGATGTTATTTGTTTCTCCTTTTAGATATTTTATTCGTGAATTATTTATATGGTTTTTAATACTCCCTGAAGAATAATTATCTAAACTAATAATTTTATATTTCTTAAATCTTAACAAAGATTTAATCAAATTTGATCCAACAAAACCAGCACCTCCAGTAATAATTAGATATTTTCTCATTTGCTATAATTATTTATATTAATTTTTTACTTTAATCTTTCACTTTTTTTGTATTGTTAACAATAAAATTAAATGTTGCTTTAGAAGTTGTTTCCCATTTAAATTTTTTAGAAATTTTGAAAAGTTTTTTAGTATTCCTAACTTTGAGAGTTGGATTTTTTATATATTTTTCAATAGTAAAAGAAATATTTTTTGGGTTTTGAGCATTGAAATATAAAGTATGTTCATTAAGTATTTCTTTAAAGACTGGAAAATTATTACATACAATTGGCAATGAAGATGCAATTGTCTCTAATATAATAATCCCAAACGCTTCACACATAGAACCAAATACGTGCAAATCATAATTTCTATAAATTTTGTGAATATAATCATGCTTTTCCAATCTTCTTAAGATTATAGAATTTGGGTAATATTTATTTATTTTTTTGATAAGATTAAATAGTTTTAGGTCTTTCTTGGCTAGCTGTTCTAAACCAACTAATGTCAAGCTTATAATATAATCTTTTTTTAAAAGCTCATAAATAGCTAAAACAATATTCTTGTGGTTTTTATATCCCTCTAATTTAGACAAATATAAAATTTTAAGTTTATTTTTTTTTGGGGGGGGGAAAAAATTTTTTTTTTTAAAAAATTGATCCTCTATACCATGTGGAATTACAACTTTGGGAACATTATATGAAATAAAAAATTTTTTTGAATAATTTGACAGAAAAATAACACCATCCGATCTTTTAACAGATTTAGTATGCAAATAATCTAGAATAATATTTTTAAACTTTCTAGATATAGATTCATGATATTTTGGTTTTTTTATAAATGGTAAAAGATTTTGAATTAATATGAATGTTGAAATTTTTTTAAAAAAAAAATAACCGCCAGGTATGAATAGTGCAGAGCACTTTAATTTTTTTAATATACTATTAAGCAAAAATATTTGCCAAATAATTCTATAGACCAATCCCTTATTTAAATACTCATGAGTAAGAGTAATAATTTTTTTATTTTTAATATTTAATTCACTAATGATTTGTTTTGAGCTAAAGAGATACAGTTTAGATATTTTCTTTTCATCAAATTTAGTTAGTATATTTTTCAGATGGATGTATCCACCACTCTCCATAATAATATTAGAGGCATCTATTGCAATTATCATTTTATTTTGTTCTTTTTATTACCAAAAAAAATAATCAAATATAAATAAATTATAATTTGAAATAATAAAATAAGAATGCTGTTCAAAAATTGATAAATAATTATTGATGAAAAAGTAATAAAAAATATTACAAATACAGATTTCAGATCTCCTAAATTATGAGATAAGATATGATGTATATGGTTTCTGTCCGCAACAAACGGGCTTTTTCCTTCCATTATTCTTTTACAAAATAATCTAATAAGATCTAAGCCAGGTATCATCATTAAAATTATGATTTCCTCGACAGAAACTAAGTTTAATTTTGTATTAGATTTAATAAAGAACGATGAAATTAACAAAGGTAAAAAATATGAGCCACAGTTACCTAAAAATATTTTTTCACGATAGTTGTAAAATAAAAATACAATAGTTATAAATATGAATGGGGTAAATAATAAGGGCTCTATATCCTTATATAAAAAAAAACCAAATAAAGTTAACAAATAAAGACCAGATTGTAAGTTAATTCCATCATACATGTTAAAAGCATTGATAAATACAAAAAAACAAAAAATTGTAAAGAGAATTGAAATGTTACCTAAAGCAAACGTCTTATCAAAACTTACAATTTTTAGGTAAGTTAAAATAAGTTCATTATCATTTAGTATCAAAACTGAAATTAAAAATAAAAAAATAATTGTTTTTCTATGGGAACTTAAATTAATCTTATCATCAATTAAACCAGCTAAAAAAATTATAATACATGTTATAAATAAAACTATTATATGTTTTTCATGAACAAATATTCTACTCTCAAAAAAAAACAAAATGCAACCAACATAAAAAGAAAATATTAAAAAAAAAATCACTCCTCCTATTGGAGGAACCTTTTTTTTATGAAGTTTTCTATTTTTATCAGAGTAATCATAGATATTTAATTTTGATGAAATTAAGTCTAAATTTAGAAAAAAAAATAAAGTAAAAAGAATAGAAAGTGTAGAGTAAATTATTATTAGATTATTATTTATTTGAGCTAGCACTGTCACTAATTATAAACATCAAAAATGGAATTGGCAAATAACTAATCATGGATAACCAATTATTAAAAAAATTTCCATATGGCAATAAAGGAAAAAAATTTAGAATTACAATTGCTGATAAAATAATGATTGAAAATTCCTGATCTCTCTTGTTTCTAACAAAGATATTCTTTAAAAATATTTTTAATAGCTTGAAGTAGAAAATTGTAAAAAAAATTAAGCCTATAATACCTGTTTCAGCTAAAATTTGCGCCAAAATATTATGTGGGTGAGTTGTGCAACTATGGTCACCAACTTTAAAATTAGAAAAACTTTTATCGTCGCATACTTTTCTATACATTTTTGGACCTTTTCCAAATAAAATATTATCTTTAAACATCTCTGTAGCTGTGAGTATTGAAGATGCATGCAAAGTTGAAAATAATAAATTATTAGTATGAATATTTAATTTTATTTCATCTAGTGATTTTTTAATAATACGATTTCTAGATTCATCATTTATGTAAAAAAAAGTTACAACTAATAAAGAAAAAATAGTAGTTAATATCAGTTTAGATTTTAATTTGATTGGAACAAAGACAAGGTATACAATGGTAAATATGAAAATTAGTGCAAATGAAGTTCTTTCAGAACTATAGAGAATTAATGAAAAAATTAAAAAAAGCACAAAGAAAGATAGATAATTTCTTTTTTTTAATTTTATAAAAAAAAAGATAGCAATAATAGTGGTAAATATTCGAAAGCTCACACTTCCCATCACAAGTTCATCACCAAAAAAACTACTCACTCTCTCGGGATGATAAATTTCTAATCCAAAGAGATTTTTTCCTGTAAAAAGCTGAACATTAGCATCTACATATAAAGCAATTAGAGTTAGAAATAAAATTAAACTAAATATTTTTAAATTTATTATTTTCTTTTTTAAAAAATAAAATATTAAAAGAGAAAAAAAACCAAACCTAAAATAAAATAATGAAGGCTTTATTGACAATAAATCTAACGTAAATAAAGATCTTAAAATAATATAAAATAAAAATAATAAATAAATCTTGAAATAAATATTGTTTAACAAATATATTTCTTTTCTTTTGATAATTAAAAAAATAAATATTAAAACTGAAATTGACAGACTCAAATCAGGCAGGAATGGACCAGTCATTAAAAATAATGGGAAGGTATATATTAGATACTTTATTAAAGTTTCTAATTTATAAACCATATTAAACTTTTTTATTAACAGAATAGTTCTGGTATGAAAGAATGTTCTTTACTATTTTGTCAGAGAAATTATTTACTGAATAGTCTCTTACAACTTCTGAAGTTTTACATTTTTCCAAAATATTTATAGCAGTTTGAATTTTTTCCAAATCTAAACCACACATAATTGTTGATGCCTCTTCCATACCCTCAGGTCTCTCATGGCTAGTTCTCAATTTAATTGCCTTAATCCCCAAAAGTGAAGCTTCTTCTGTAATTGTTCCACTATCAGAGAACAATATTTTACAGCTTTTTTGAAGTTTTATGTAATCAGTAAAACTAAATGGATTTAAAAAAGTTATTTTGTTTGAATAATTTTTTTTAAATTTTTGGAATTTCCCTTTAATTTTATCTAGTCGATTTTGAGTTCTAAAATGTGTTGATATAATAATTTTTTTGGAAAATTTTTTACTTAACCATTCTAATAAATCTAAAAACTTTGTTAAATTTGCTTTATTGTCCACATTCTCTTCTCTATGAAATGAAATTAGGAAAAATTCATTTTGCTTTAATTTAAGTTTTTTTAGAATATTACTCTTATCAATTGCTAATTTATTTTCACGTATAATTTCATTCATTGGGCTACCAACTTTGATAACCCTATCTGATGAAATCCCCTCCGATACTAGGTAATCTTTAGCTATTTGAGTATAAGTAAAATTAATATCTGATGAATGATCTATTAATTTTCTATTCAACTCCTCTGGTACCCTATGGTCGAAAGATCTATTTCCAGCCTCAATGTGAAATACTTGTAATTTTCTTTTTTTTGCAGCTATTGCAGCTAGACCAGAGTTTGTATCACCTAAAATTACTATTGCATCGGGTTTGATTTTATTCAGCAAATCATCAACTTTAGAAAATATTTTTGATATTGTTTTATTTGGATTTGAACCAGCGCTATTTAAAAAAAAATCAGGTTTTCTGATTTTTAGGTCATTAAAAAAAATTTGATTTAGTTCATAATCATAGTTTTGGCCTGTATGAATTAACTTATGTTCAAAAAATTTATCAAGTTTTTTTAATAGACTCGATAATTTAATAATTTCTGGTCTTGTGCCAACAATTGTACATACTTTAAACATACTTTAAATAATTAAAAGATTTTAATTTTTTTATTTTTAATATTATTTGATTAACATTTAGTCTATTTGTATTGTGTGAGGTATAGGAATCTTTTAATTTAATTTTTCTTCCTTTATGAAAATACTTATTATAATCTAGATCTCTATTATCGGGTAAAATTTTATAAAATTTTTTGTACGATTTAGAATTAAGTAACTCTTCTTGTGAAATTAAAGTTTCAAACAACTTTTCTCCGTGTCTAGTTCCTATATATTTAATCTTTATATTTTTTTTTGTAATTTTTAATACTGCCTTTGCTAGATTTTCAATTGTGCAGGAAGGTGATTTGTAAACAAAGATTTCTCCATTTTTTCCATTCTGGAATGCTTCCAAAACTAATTCCACTGACTCTTCTAGACTCATTAAAAATCTTGTCATATCTGGCGATGTAATTGTTATTGGTAAATTCTTTTTAGTTTGATCAAAAAAAAGGGGGATTACCGAACCTCTTGATGCCATTACATTTCCGTATCTAGTTGCACAAATAATTGTTTTACCTCCTCTAAGATCTCTTGACCTTGATACGACTAATTTCTCCATTAGTCCTTTGGACATTCCCATTGCATTAATTGGGTAAACTGCCTTATCGGTACTTAAAAAAATTGCTTTCTTAACTCTGTTTTCAATAGCAGATGAAATCACATTATTTGCACCAATAATATTTGTGTTTATTGCCTCAAGAGGATAAAATTCACATGAGGGAACTTGTTTTAAAGCCGCAGCATGAAATAGAAAATCTACATTTTTCATAGCTGTATCAACGCTAGATTTGTCTCTTACATCTCCAAGATAAAACTTTATTTTTTTATTTTTATATTTATTTCTCATGTCATCTTGTTTTTTCTCGTCTCTGCTAAAAATTCTTATTTCTTTTAAATTAAATTTAAGAAATCTATTTATAACTGCATTTCCAAATGAACCAGTGCCACCCGTTACTAAAAGAGTTTTATTTTTAAAAATATTCATCGTTTTTATAATTCTTCTGATATTAATAAGTTTTAGGTTTTAAATCCAATTTTCTAAACTATTAATTTTTTTTTTGTAAATAAAATCTAAATAGCCGTTTAAATAGCAGTTTATTACTCCAATGGGCTCCCACATATTTATAGCGTCTCTTCTCACAATATTCTTTTTTATTTCTAAGTTATTTCCTCTTAGACCACTATAAATATATTTATAATATTTTGATATTATATTTAATGAATTTTTATCTATACTCTCATAATCTCCAAATGTGTAAGCAAAATCATTAATATCAACTTTTTTAAACAAGTTTTCCAGCTTAATTTTACAGTCAATTATTTCTGAGATTAACTCACTTTCATTTTTAATTGATGATAATTGAACATGGGTTTTGGTATGAGCTCCTAGAGTATGTCCAGAATTAATTAGAAAATTTATATCTTCAATACTCATATTTTCAATACCATCATCTAAGATAATATCATTTTTATTTTTATAAAAATTATTCTTAACAAATAATTGCGCTTGATTTTTATTATTTATAGTTATGAAATCTGAAACTATAAAAAATAATGCTTTTAAATTATTAGGATTTAAATATTTTTCTGTAATTTGTTTTTGTGATTTATATCCATCATCAAACGTAATTAAAATTTTTTTTTTATTTTCTATTTGATTTATATTTTTTTTTTCTAAAGATATTTTAAATTCTTCAGGCGTAAGAATATAAAAGTTTTTCATTATAAAATTTAATAATTTTTCAAATTTATTAAAATTTTTTCTCTCAATATTATGGAATATTAAGACTCGTGTTTGCTCTTTATTGGTATCTCCTATCAATTTGTAAAAGTTTTCTAAAATTAGATTTTTCATAATTTAATTTATTTAAAAGATATTAATCTAAAATATTTTAAATTAAATAAAATAGATCAAAAAAATCGTATAAATTAGAGTAAATTCTTAATTTTTAAAATATTTAATAATAAAACCTTAATAAAAATTACTGGAGAAAAAATTAAATACTTAAAAACTTTTTTTAAAATCTGATAATTCAAAGTCGATGATTTAATTTGCGCTTTAATATCACTTAGATATATTCTTAAGCTAGCCTCGATCCAGACTTTATTTTTATTTTTAGAAATTTTTTGGATATTAAAAGAATGATCATATATTACGTTAAGTACATTATCTCGATGTAAATTATGTTTCGAAGATATATTAGAATTATGTATGTTATAAATTCCTAAATACTTATTAATGTACCTTATCTTTGCACCAAGAAATGTTAATTTTAACCAATAATCATAATCTTCAACTGAGAAGTGAGATTGTTTTTCATTAAAGAAGACTTTATTTCTATTAATAAAATCTAATTTTACAACAGTTGCTGATGTTGAAAGCTGATTTCCCCTCAATAATAAATGCTCATAATAATTTTTACCGTAAATTTGATACTGCAGTTTTTTTACATATTTTGAATTCAAAAAATATAGTTCATTATGACAAAAAATTTCATCTTCAAATTTTTGAGTATTATAAAATATTTCTTCAAGCTTTTTTGAAAACCAATAATCATCACTATCTAAAAAACAAACGTATTTACCCTCTGCTTTTCTTAGACCAAGATTTCTAGCTGTTCCTGGACCTGAATTTTCAGGTGTTTTTATTATTTTAAAGTTTTTATTTAATTTCTCATTTATTTTTAAAATTTGATAAGTATTATCGATAGAACAGTCGTCAATAAATATTACCTCATAATTCTTAAATGTTTGTTTTTTGATAGATTTTATGCATCTTTCAATGTGTAATGATGCATTGTAGCATGGTACTATTACAGAGAAGTATGTGCCTTTTTTACTCAAAATAATTTTTTTTTATAATGTTACTCAAGGATTTATAATTAAAAAATCCTTACTCGTTGATAATTTCCAATTAAATCGTAATTTTTTGCATTTAAACCTGATTTGAACCTAAAAATTCCTGGAGTATTTATGTTATCTAATCCCCCTAAATCAAAATAATTAAAATTTTTTTTTTTTAGATCAGATATAACATTCCACATTAGTCCATTCATAACATTAATTTTTCTTCCGTTCTCATTAGCATAACCGAGTAAATAAGTGCATGTATCATCGTCAATAGAAATACATATATACCCTAAAAATTTTTCATTTAATTTAGCAAAATAAATCTTTTTATTTGAATTTTCTAAAAAATATTTTAAGAAATTAGTTTTTATTCCTCTAAAGTTATTAATTTTTTTGAGTTCTTGGTAGTATTTAATAACAACATCAATACTTTTATTTGAATTATCCTCATAAATACTAACATTCTTTTTTTCAAAGGCATTAAGAGAATTTCGCCATTTTTGATTTAAATTTTGTCTTATTTTAAAGATATTATCATTAAGATCTATAATTGCAGATTTCCATCCGTTTCCATCAAATATAAAATTTTTTGATTTATAATTAATAAAAGCATTGTGATTTATGTTTAAATACTCAGGACTAAACTTAAAAAAATTAAATATTTTATCAGAATTAAACTTCGTCATTTCTTTTATAATATTAATCTTTATATTTTCATTTAAATTATTATCTAGAAAAATAGGACCTCTATTTATTCTATCAATATTTAGGAGCAGAAATTTTTTTTTAAGTAATACAAATATTGCTACAATTTTTCCGTTCAATAATATTTTATATTTTTGATTATAAATTTTGAGAATACTCTCTTGTGCGTTTAAGTAATGAATATTATTTAAAATATTTTTTTTTTTACAATTTTTATATATTTGAATCCAATCTTTATTTTCAATTTTTAAGAATTCAAATTTAAAATTATTTGTTTCTTTATGTGATAGTATTTTAATAAAATTTTTGGGTTGATAATGAATAGGTATATAAAATTTCGAGTTTCTTTTTTTTATCACAAGTTCATTTTCTTTGGATTTTGTTTTAACCTCTAGCGGTAATGTAGGCCATGTTAAAACAGGTATATTTAGTTTTTTTAAGTAATTATAAAAATCTTTCAAATAAGGCTGATCACCTCTTATCTCAACCATATAAGGATAATTTTCACTACTACTATGATTATAATTTATAGATTTTGAAAACTTGATACTCTTTTGTTTAATAATATTACAAATCAAACCAAACATTTGATCTCTCTTATTTAAAATTTTTTTACTATCAATAAGAAAAAAATTAATTAACTTTTTTGAAAAATTATCTAGTGATGGATGAAAGAGTTCATTCTCTGATTTTATATAATAATCACTTTCATATAACTCAATATTAATTTTACTTATTCCTAAATTTTTTAGTATTTGTTTTATTGACCATTTAAAAATATTTTGAAAATTTATTACTTTAGATGGAATATTTATAGTTGAGTTATTAATTTTATTTATAAAAAAATTATCATCTATAAGTCTTATATCTCTAAATTCCGAGATATTGCTTCTACATATCATAATTGAACCCATTGGGATTGGTATAAGTTTATAAGGACTATATATTACGAAGTCACCACGATGACCTATACTATCATTTGGTATCAAACTATGAGTAGAATCCTCAATTAATATTGAGTTATATTTTTTTTTTAGATCATAAAGATAAGAATTAAAAATATTTTTTCCAAAGAAATTACAAAATAATATTATATCCGGATTATTTAGTTTTGTTTTACTTTTAATATCATCTATGTTGATTGAATTATCGTCATTAATTTTATAAAAAATTATTTTTATATTTAATTTTCTTAATAAAAATAATGCTTCATCACAATAATATTCTGGAATAAAAAAACACGGTTTTTTTTTTAATAAGGCAATAGAGCAAATAGCCCAACTTGATCTTGAAAAAAAAAATAGTTTTTCTTTTTTATTTTTACAAAAAATATTTTGAATACTTTCAGTGGAATTTTTATGTTTGAGAAGAGGTATTATTTCCGCAAAACTAAAAGAGTGCGAAAAACTGATCATAATTTAGCTATTTGTATTTAAATTTATTTAAGATTGGTAGTTGATATTTATTATAAAATTTTTTCATTTCTTTAATCTGATAAACCCAGTTTCCAACTTTAATTTTTGTTTTATTTTTAAATTTTTCAGACTTTAAAACTAAATTTTTTATATTTTTTTTATCTTTAGTAATTTTAACTTTAAAATTATAAATTTTTTTTATGATATTTAAAAGTTTATATTTTGAAATTCTTTTTGAAGATATTTGATATAAACCATAAATATTTTGATTTTTTATAATTTTTATAATTATTTTTGATAATTCAACGGTTGATAAGCCACTATAAATGACTTTGTCATATCCTTTTACAATTTCTTTTTGAGATAAAAACCATTCTAACAAGCCATCTTTCTTTTTAAAGTCATGACCTATTATCGATGTTCTCAAAATTAGTGAATTAGAGTTATCTTCTATTTCTTCTCCCAAAGATTTTGAGACGCCATAATCGTCAACTGCTGATTTAAAAGTTTTTTCAGTATATGATAATTCTGTACCATCAAATACACAGTCAGTACTAATATGTATAAATTTAAAATTATATGAATTTGATAATATTGATAAAAATTTTGGTAAGAGTGAATTTATTTTGAAAACATTATTTAATGAATTACCCCTGATTTTTTTATTAGTAATGCCTATACAATTTATGACATAGTTAGGTTTATATTCATTTATAATTTTTTGGATCCTATTAAATTTAGTTATGTTAACATTTTTAAATAAAATTCTTTCAATTTTTTTATTTTGATAAAATACATTTTTTTTATTTTTAATTGTACCTTTTACTTGAAATTTTCTATCTTTAAGAAAAGAGAGAAAAAGAGTATTACCTAACATTCCTTCAGCGCCTAATATAAGTATTTTTTTTTTACTCATGTATTTTAAGAATATAATCCATTAATTTTTTCTTAATTATATTATTGGAAAAGTTTTTAAAAAAATATTTTTTTCCATTTTCACCCATTAATTTAAGTTTTCTATTTGGCATATTTTTAATAAATAAAATTTTTTTTGTAATAATATTAATATCCATGGTATTACATAAGAAACCACAATTTATTTGCTTAATTATTTTAGATACTTCTCCATCTAATGTTGTGAAAATTGGTTTAGCTGATGATAGGTATGCCTGAAATTTAGAAGGTATAATCAACTTAGAAATTTTGTTTTTTTTTAAAGATAAAAATAACAAATCTGCTTCGGAGTATATTTTTTTTATATCTTTATAATTCTTAAGCCCTAACATTTTAAGATTATTTAATTTATATTTATATTTAAATTCTAAAATATTTTCTTCCTCTGGACCTTTTCCAGCTATTAAAATTTCAATATCATTGATTGATTTTCTTTTTAAATTTTTTGCCAGTTTTAATAAAAGATTTAGATTTTGCACCTTTCCCAAATTACCAGCATAAAGAATACTAAATTTTTTATTTTTTTTTTTTTTATTTAAAAAATAATTTTTACTTGGGTTTGGTAAGCAATTTATTTTTTTATTTTTAATTTTTTTTTTAATTTTTTCTTTAAGTGAGTTAGATTGTGTAAGTATCAAATCACTATTCTTATATATATAATTTATTATATTATTTATAATTCTAATTATAAATTTATTTTTTATATAACCTGTTTCAACTATACTTTCTGGCCACAAATCCTGTAACCAAATAATTAATTTTGCATTTTTATTACTAAATTTTTTTAACAAAACTCCTATAAGAGCCTGGGTAACAGGAGATGTTGCGTAAACAAAAATAAAATCGTTTTTTTTTTTATAAAAAAATAAACTATAAATAATGCCACTAATCAAAAAAGTTGAATAAGTAAGTAAAAAATTGAGGGTTGAATTATTTTTTCTGGGATATGAGGGAATTCTTATAATTCTTGTATTTTTATAATTTGAAATAGTGGAAGAGTATTTGGTTCTTTTAAACTTGTTAAATAATTTATAGTTAGGGTAAGTTGGAAAAGTTGTAATAACAGATTTTGAGAATTTGTTGATACTAAATATTATATCATTTATTGGAAATGATTCTGGAAAAAAATTTTGACTTACGACTAGGATTTTTTTTTTTCACTTTTTGCTGTTGATTTTAAATTAATATGGCTATTGATAGTTTATAAACGTATAATTATATATTTCAATAAAAACTAATTTATGAAAATTTCTACTTATAAACAAAATAATATTGCTAAGAATTATTTTCCTTCATTATTTTTTTTTATAGTTATCATGTTTATTCCAAAATTTGATTTGATACCAGTACCAGGGTATTGGCAGGGAATAAGGATCGAAGATTTATTGATACTTAGTTATTTTGTTGTGTTTATAAGCAATACACAAAATGTTATATATCACAGAGAGTTTCTCTTTAAAAATTTTTTAATTTTTTTTATTTATATTTTTGTATCAAATCTAATAGCTATTTTATCTGGTATTGAGGTTAAGATTTTAATGCTAATTAGATTATCTGAATACATAGTGCTACTTTATTTTTTTGATAATTTTAATTTAAATTTAACCAAAATTAAAAAAATTCTTTACTATTATTTAATTATAAATTTTATAATTGCCCTTTTACAATACCTAAAGCTTGTTGGAAATATTTCTTCATTAGGATATTTGGGACCTGAAGATGTTATGTCACTAAGATCAATGGGATTGACTGGCGGTTCGTGGGAATTGGGCGCTATTTCATCAATTATTTTTTTTACAATTATAGAAATAGAAAAAAATGTAAAAAAAATATTTTTAGTATTTTGTTTGGTCAATTTACTTTTAATATTTGCTGAAGGTAGAGGAAATTTTGTGGGTTTCAATTTAGCAACCTTATTTTTATTTTTGTTTAACAATAAAATAAAATTAGAAAATAAAATTTTTTTTGTAATCGTTATTATAATTTCAATTTTTATTTTTAAAAATTATTTATTTAAGGATTTTTTCGAAAAAATATTTTTAGTTGATTATAACTATTTAAGATTTCTTTTTAGTGAGGGAATTTTTAATAACAATCTTCCTTCTAAAGATCAACTAATAGATATGAAAATTTACTTATCTTTTTGGTATAGAGTTAGAGATTGGAGCATAGTGATAAATGAACTTACTGATAGTAATATTAATATTTTTTTTGGTTTGGGTTTGAAAGATATTTATTATGACTCATTGCTTATAAGAATCCTAGTATCTACAGGTATTTTTGGAATAATTTTAGTTTTATTTTTAACTCTAAAATTAAAATTATATTTAATGATATTTTTTCTCTTTTCAGGAGCCTTTCTAGATTTATTCATTAGTATGAAAATATTTTTCTTTACTTTGATAATGCTTTATGTACACAAAAGAGTGGAAAAATTAAGGGAATAAAAATTGATAGATAAATAGTTTAAATGAACATTACTTTATTAGATTTGATTAAGTTTTTAAAAAAAAAAGTTTTATTTTCTTTATTAATTTTGGTTATTTCATTTTCGGGCTATTACGGCTTCTCTACTTTTAAAACTAATTTAAATGTCTTGACTTTTGAGATTGACCTCAGGGAATGGGAAAATTTAAATAAATCTATTTTTCCTTGGTTAGATAATTATAGAAATTATCCAAACGAAATAAAGTACGGGATTGCAACTAGTTTTCAGTCAAATTCCTCATGCAAGAACTTAGAGAAAGTTTCAAGTGTATTATTTTGTACGGTTAAAGGATCTCCAAATATAATCGAAGAACAATTTTCTGAGTTTGAAAAAATAACTAAATTAGTATTGGATAGACAACTAGATCAGATGAAAAGAGATATTAGATATTTTGAATCTAGAATAACAAGAACTAAAAAATTCTTATCTGAATCAAGTCAAGCATTACAAGACACGAATGAGATAATTAAAATGATAGATTATAACTATGTAGCTTTCAATCAAATAGTAGAGATGGAGAAAGATTTATTAATTTTGCAACAAGTCTACCAATTATTTGAGCCTTTAAAAGTTATCAAAAATAAAATCACAACTCAGAGTAAAAAAAATAACATTGTTTTTTATAGTTTTATGTTTTCTATACTATGTCTATTTGTCTATGTTTTAATTGGCTTTACTTTTCAAATATCAAATAAAACGAAAGAAAATAATTAGGTTACACTATTAAATCCTAGTTTATTATATTCAATCAACACTTTTTTGTGAAGAAGATAAACATCTTTTAACAATGGTAGTTTACAATTGTGTATAAACTTTACTATCTGAGGGGTGATTTGACTTTGAAAATTAAATTTATTTTTAAGAATAATTTTATTATTTTTTTTAATATAACCTAAATGTTCATTAATAAACCAATTATCTACTCCATTAGAGATCTTTGTTGTAAATTTTTCATTATTTTTTAAATTTATTATATTTATTTTAGACCCAAAATTTGATTGACCATTAATTTTTCCATAAAAATCATAAAAATTTTTTCTTTTTGTTTGATAAAATTGCTTTTTAAAAATTTTAATTTTAGTTATTTTATCTGAAGTTAGCCATTCCAAGAGATATAAATGATGTATACTATTACTTCCAATATTCCACTTTCCTCCTTTAACTTTTATATTTATTTTTTTAAGTTTTTGCTTTTTTAATAATTGATACATTTTACAATAGGATCTTGGTAAATTTATATATACTTTACTATTTTTTAGAAGTTTATGAATTTTATCCAAATTATTAGGTTTATTTGATACAAGTTTTTCTAGTATCCAATATTTAATTTTAAATGTTTCAGTAATTTTTTTTATAAGTATGTGTCTACTTGATGCAGTAGTTGCTAAAATACATAAATCAAAATTTTTTATATTTAGATTATTTAATTTTTCAATAATAAAGATATTTTTTTGTTCCTTTATTGTTTTTTTTAAACTTTGAATTACAGAAATTTTATTATCATATAAGAATATTTTTATTTTACTTTTTTTTAGCTTTGTCAAACCTTCAAGATACCTAAAACCCAATCTTCCAATTCCTATAAGTAATACTTTCATTTTTTAAAAGTGTATATCATTTATCAATTTCATAATATTATAAGCTTCTTTCATATTTACTAATTCAAATTTTTGTTTTTTAAAATAAAAATTCAAATTTTTAATAATATTAAAAATACCAGGTTTAAACTTTTTATCATGATTTATTGGTGAAAATTTTATTATATTTTTTTTTGATTCTATCATAACATTCTCTAGAGGTTGAAATAATGCTTTTTTGTTTTTATCAATTATTAAAACTTTCCATTTTTTTTTTGAATTATAAGAACACGTATAAATCCCAACTTCACCAGATGAAAAATTTAATATGCAATACAAGTAAATTTTATCTTTAACTTTAAATTTATTTTTTTCTATATTAATTATTTTTCCTGCAGAAAAAATGTTAAAATAATCAATTAAATGAATTGAATGAGAAAAAATAAAGTTTTTATAATTTTTTTTTGTTAAAACCTAATAAATTCATTTTTTCATAATTAATATGATCTTCAATGTAGATAATTTTAGATTTTCTAATTTGTTTTTTGGCAAATTTAGTACTTTCATATGTTCTTCTGTTGAGGGCTAAAAAAAATTTTTTATGTGATGATATTTTTTTAATAAATTTTGCTTCTCTTAGCGAAATTCCAAGTGGTTTTTCTATCAATCTCACCCCACTTAAATCTTGAGTTTTTTTTATAACTGTTATCAGATTAGGTGCGCTTACAGCAATGATGATAAGGTGTATGTTATTATTCTGATTTTTAATTTGCTTATAGTTTGAAAACCTTACTAATTTATTTTTTTCACAGAATTCACTTAGTTTTTTTTGGTTTCTTGAATAAACGCCAATTGTATTAAATTCTTTAAATTTTTTTATAACTTGCACATAAGACTCGGCCATTTTACCAGAACCTATAATTAGAACATTAGTTTTCATAAATTCTTTTTAAAAATTTTTTTAAAACAGGTTTAACGCTATAAAAATTTCTGCAGTTTTCAGTTAATTTGTTATAATCTTTTTTTTTAATAGTTTCCAAAAATTTTATCTTTTTTAACAAATGATCTGCACTAAGACTGGATAAACTAAATTGTGGCTTAAGGTACTTACAATAATAATCCAATGAAGACCAGTGTTTCATTTTATTTTTTTTGAAAATTGGAAAACCAAGAAGTACTTTTGTATTTAATGATAAAGCCTCTAGTCCAAGTGCACTTACTAAGGAAATTGTAATTTTAGAATTTTCAATATAGTGATATGAATCTAATTCCCTATTTTTTATCACAATGTTCCTTTTAGAGAAGTATTTCAATAAGTAGGAATATTCTTCAAAAAAATCTCTATCACTTTTTTTATTTTTCATTAACACTTTTAAATTTATATTTTTACTATTATTTAAATAAGATAAATTTCTCATAAGACGTATTTCGTTCATTTTTATATATTTATATATTGAAAAAATATTTCTATTGCTAGTAAGTGTTACGCTTGAAAAAGAGGAAATATAAAGTAAATCATAATTTTCTTTGATTTTTTTTTTAATCTGATTTTTATAATTTAAAAGTCTTAGAGATCCCAAATTTAAATAATTATTTGATTTAATTGATAAATTTGATTTATCCATTTGATAATAGATCTTTCCCCAAGATACAAAGTTATCGTGTTTGTATTTATAATTAGGTACCCTTGTACCATTAATAAATGTATAAAATTTAATGTTTGGAAATTTTTTTTTTAAATTTCTAATTCTGTTTGTATTTTCGTAAAATGTAAAAACTTTTTTTGTTTTGATAAATTTAAAGAGAAAAGATAAATAGTTAGTTCTTATTTTGCTGTAACTGAATTTATTTTTTACCAAGTAAAAAAATAATTTATAAAAAAAATTAAAGTTTAAAATTATAGGTATTGACTCACGTACGGGAATAATTAATTTTTTCCTATTTTTTATTAATATATCAAACAAATTTGAATGTAATTGATCTATTATTACTACATCGTAAAATTTACTTTTAATTATATAAATTTTATTTATTCTCATTTTTGATAATCAAAAAGACTTAAATTTAAAAATTTATTCATTTTTAATTATTTAATTTGAACTAATTTTTTTTCAGAAATTCTATAAATCTCATCAGCATATTTTAAAGTATTTTCTTTATGTGTAATATAAATAATAGTTTTAAATTTTTTTAACTTATTAATCTCATTTAAAATTATATTTTCTGTATCCTTGTCTAGTGATGATGTAGCTTCATCAAAAATTATAATTTCTGAGTTTCTGTATAAGGCTCTAGCAATACCGATTCTTTGTCTTTGTCCGCCTGAAAGCTGTACTCCTTCTTCTCCAATTAACGTGTCAATATTATATTTTAAATTATTGACATACTCTTTCAAATTTGAATTTTCTAAGGCTTCTCTGAGTTTATTATTATTTACTTCTTTGGATTGCTCATCTAAATCATTGAAGATAATATTTGATTTTATGCTTTCTTCTAGTAAGAAAATATCTTGAGGAACATATCCGATTTTATCTTTTAGGCTATCAGGATTATTTGTAACATTTTGCTCGTCTATAAAAATTTCTCCCTTTTCTGTATTAAATAATCCTGAAATAATATCTACTAAAGTAGTTTTCCCAGATCCACTATATCCAACTATACCAATAAATTTATTTTTCGTTATTGTTAAATTTAAATTTTCAAAAATATAATCATTTGATGTTTCATATTTAAAAGAAACATCTTTTAATTTTATATTTGTTTTAAAAATTATATTTTTACCGATATAATTTGTTTTATTACTATTTAATTTATTGTTTTTTTCATAATTTTTTAGTTCATCAATTTCTTTAGAAATTATGTTAATTGTTGGAACATAATATCTAAAAGAGTGAATTGAGGCCAAAATTTTATTAAAAGATGGTAATAATCTATATAATGCAATTAAATATAACGAACAAAATGTAATAATATATTCGTTAGAATAGTTGTTTAATGAAAAAAAAATAACTATAACTATAAATATAGTAATTAAAATAACCTCTACAATATATCTCGGTATTTCTAATAAAAAAATATTTCTATTTTCGATATCCCATGTCTTATCGCTTATTTTATAAAATAGTTTTTTGAAAAAATTTTCTTTTTTATATATTTTAACTGTTTTTATTCCTCCAAAACTTTCATTAACAACTTTCATTATTTTCTTACCAAAGATAATACGTTCTGTACCCATTTGCGTTGTTTTTTTTTTTAAATACGGATAAAAAAACTTGTAGATAATTCCAAACAAGACAATAATTGAGATAGTAATTTTAGCGTTAAATGAAATTAGAAATAGCAAAATAAAAAAAATTAAAGACCCTTCAACTATAAAAGTAATTAGAACTTCTATTATTGCTTTAACTGACTGTGATTGAGCTACAACTATATTTGATAATGATGAGGTAGAGTTTTTGAAAAAAAAATTATATGGCCTTCCAATGTAACTTCTGTATATTTTTTTTGCAATTTTACTTTGAATATAAAATAAAAAATTGTATTTTTTTTTTGTAATTAAAATTATAGCAAAGTTTTTGATAACAAATAATATTAAAAAAAATAATAATATTTCATATTTAAATTTTTGTATTAATGATTGATCGAAGTATGATGACAAAAAAGAGTTATCTAATATAGAAGCTTCAGAAAAGAAAACATTTACAACTGGCAGAACCATTGCTAGGCTAAATATTTCAAGAAAAATTATCAAAAAATAAAACAAAATAAGTAAATAGAATTTTGAAATATCTTCCTTATCAGAAAGATTTAAAGCTTTGTTTATATCTTTTATCATTAAAGTTTATAAAAAGTTCAATTTTACTGATTATTACTTAAAGTAATTTATTTTCAAACTAATTATTAAAAGGTTTATAATTTTTATCTTGCGTTGATATCTTTTTAATTTTGTAGGGCCATTTGATATTAAAAAATTTATCATCAAATTTAATTCCTAAATAATTTGATTTTGGGATAGTTTCATAATAATTATCCATGTAGTATTGAATTATTGTATTTTCACTTAATGTCAAAAATGCATTAGCACAACCAGTTGGAATAATTAATCCCTCACTGTTATTTGAAAGTATCGTGACATATTTTTTTAGGTAAGTTTTAGACTTTTTTCTTAAATCTATGATTACATTATATGTCGAACCATGTATCGGAATGATAATCTTATTTTCTTTATATGGTTTTTTTAAGTAATGAAAACCTCTTAATGTAAATTTAAATCTATTTACAGAAATATTACATTGCTTGATGTCAAAGTTGATTTTTTTTTTTTTTAAAATTTTTTTACAAAAACTTCTATGAAATGACCCACGATTGTCTCTATTTTTATTAAAATTTAATTTGTAACAATCCATTATATTAGTTTTTTTTATTTTCATTTTTAGGTTTAAAAATTAATATCTAACCATTTTATTTTTAATTTGAAGATTTTTTTTTATATTTGTTCTGGCTTTCTTTCCAATTAATGATTTAAATTCCTTTGGTCCAAATGCTCCGCCTGATGGTCTCTTCAAAGTAAGATTTTTATAAGAAAACAGTTCATCCTTCTTTATGTCAATTTTTGATACTACTGATGCAAAAGCAAACTTAGACGTTTTATTTTCTATGTTTGAAATTTTTTTTTTAAAACCCTTTAATTTAAAAATAGTTTCTGACATTTTAATTAAATATGATAAATCTTTAGGATCCATTGAAGAGCTAACATCAGGTCCTTTATTTTTTTTTGATAAAACAAAATGTTTTTCAATTATACACGCACCCAGTGTCATTGCTGATAGGCATGCTTCAATAGAATTATGATGATCAGAATATCCAACTAGGACTTTTGGAAATTTTTTTTTTAATTCTGTAATAGTATCAATTTTTATTAAATTACTAGGTGTAGGATAAATGTTTGTACAATGTAATATTGCAAAAGGTACTTTTGATTTTTTAATTATATTAACAGATTTTGAAATATCATTTATCAAATTCATTCCAGTGCTCATAATTATAGGTTTTTTGAATTTAGTTATATAATTTATTAGTGGATAATTATTGCATTCACCTGATCCTATTTTAAATGCTGGTACATTCATTTTTACCAACCTGTCAACTGCGGCGAAGCTAAAAGGAGTGCTAATAAATATTTTTTTTTTTGACTTAATATATTTTTGTAGTTTAATTTCATCAACCTCGCTAAGAGATCGTTTTTTTATTACATTATAAATTGATTCATTCGCATTTGAGGGTATGATTGTTTTAGCCTCTATGGACATCTCCTCGTCAGCGATATGTGTTTGGTGTTTTAATATTTCTGCACCTGAAGCAATTGCTGCATCCACCAGAGCTATTGCCTTATCGATCTTTCCATTATGGTTGATCCCAATTTCACATATTATTCTTGCTGGGGTATTATTGCTAATATCAATATTTTCTATTTTTAATCTCATATTTAAGTTATATTTTTATATTTATCTTTAAAGTTTATAAAATTTTTTATTATTTTTTTCATATAAGTCCAATCTTGCAAAGAGCTATTATTTCTTGAAGGTCCATATTTTCCTAAATTGTTGTTCATATCTTCAACATTTCTGTTAGAGATATAGTTAATTGTTATTCTTATTAAATTTTTTAAAAAAATAGGCAAATATTTTCTTATAGTATTTATCATCTTTGATTGTTGTATATTTTTTTTATTTTCAAACAAATATTTTTTAAAATAAGGTTTAAAAATACTTTCTATAATACTTGAGTACTGCTGAGAACTTCCTTTTATCTTATAAGTTTTAATCATTTCAATTAATTTTTTTTTGATGATCGAATTTTTTACAAAAAGTTCTTTTGCCATTTTTATCCTTGCTGTTTCCTGTCTTATTTTTATATCTGTATATACATTAGCATCTTTTGCGTACCAAAAAACTTTAACAACTTTCAACTTTCCAGCGAGTCCTACTATGAAAGGTATTAGTATTTCTGAAAAATGAATATCTTTACCAAGGCTTGCTATTTGAAAAGATTTTTTTAAATATTTAGTATAATGTAAGGCATTATACCAATGAGGTCGGTTTAAATACAATTTTTTTATTCTTTTAATTTTATCATCAAATGAAAAATCTAAATCATTTTTAAGGGTATCATCATATGCTGCTAAATAAATGACCTGATTAATTTTATCAAGATATCTAAATGAAATATATTCTCCGTGATAAGAAACATAATCTTTATTAAGTTCTAAAAAATTAATACCTTTAGTTAATCCATTTAAGCTTATAAAATCATCATCGTTAACTAGAACACAGTATTTTGTTACAACTTTTGATAAGGCATAAGAAATTTTTGATGCAAATTTATTTTTTTTATAATGAATATATTTAAAATTCTTCTCAAGTTTCAAATTTAACGGTTTAGCAGATGAGTCTATAATTATTATACTACAAAAATTAAAATCCTTAGACTTAAAATAAGAAATAGACCTTTTTAACAACTCTTGACGATTATGTGTGGGTATAATTATAGAGACTAATTTTTTTTGTTTCATTGCAAAATTAGATTTACTTAATTTTTTTTAATTTTTTTTTTATTTCCTCTGTCCAATTTTTTTTAAAAAACAATGATTTATCATCAACTATTAAATGAAATGACGGCTTACCAAATATTAATTCGTTATATTTTAAGCCCCAATATTTTAATTGTTTTTTAGTAGAGTCAAAACCCATACTTTCAGCTATCTTTTTATTTTCTTTTGCTCTTCCCATATATCTAGAAGTAAAAATTTTTATATAATAGCCATCATCATATAATGAATTTACGAGTTTTAGATTTTTCTTAATTGGCCTAGAATTTTTATAATGATTTTTATGGGTTTTAAAGATTGTATTATCTAAGTCAAAACAAATTATTTTCTTTTTCATTAAATATCTATAAAATATTTTTGGTTAGTTAAATTCCAAATTCTTTTTTCCTTAACAAGTTTGATAAATTTTTTATTACTATCACTAAATCCAAAAGGTTTGATCAATTTATTTTTTTTTTTTATTTTTTTAACACTTAAAAGAATTTCATTCATATTAAAATTAATATTGATTTGATTTTTATCCCTAGATCTATTGTGTTGTCTCATTCCAACATTTATACATGGAGTTCCATAATATGGAGCTTCCATAATTCCTGCACTTGAATTTCCAATAATAAATTTAGAATATTTTAAAAGTGTTAAAAAATATTCAAATCTCATTGAAGGTAACAATTTAAAATTTTTGTTTGATTTAAGTTTTGAAATATCATTAAAAATATATCTGCTTCCGAAATCATTATTTGGATAAATGACGATGTAATTCATATTTGTTTTTTTTAATGCTTCAAAAAAAATTTGCGAATTTTTTTTTGCTTCACTTCATTGTCAGTAGACACTGGATGCATAATTGCTAGAGCAAAATTTTTATAAGGTAATTGATATTTTTTTTTTACTAAATCTATCTCTGGCAGATTCTTATTTAATATTAAATCAACATCTGGAGACCCAATTATAAAAATATTTTTTGAGTCTTCTCCTAATTGTATGATCCTTTTTTTTGCTTTTTGATTTGTTACAAAATGTAAATGTGATAACTTTGTAATTGAGTGTCTAATTGACTCATCTAGTGTACCACTTACCTCACCACCCTCAAAATGACCTAGTTTTATATTTTTAAGATTTGCAACTACTGCTAATGCCAAAGGTTCTATTCTATCACCATGAACCAATATTAATTCCGGTTTTATTTTATCTATTAATTTTCTAGAAGTTTTTATTGTATTTTCAAAAATCTTTATCGGTTTCTCTCCATAATTTTGATTTTTAATAAAGTGGGTATTTTTTATTTTGTCTTTAATTATTTCAATATAAGTATGTCCATAAAATTTTAAATTGTGCATTCCTGTAACTAAGACGTGTGTTTTAAATTTTTTGATTTTTTGTAAAGAAACGATGATAGATTTAAGTTTTCCATAGTCTGCTCTAGTAGATGTTAGAATTAAGATTTTTTTCATTTTAAAATTCTAAAGCTTATTCATTTAATCTTGATAAAATTAATAAGATTTTTAATAAATAAGTGGATAATAGTCATTTGAATGAAACAAATTTATTTACTGATTTTAAGTTCATGATCAATCATTTCATCAATTAATTTATTTATTTTATATCTCGGTTTCCATTTTAAAAGATTTTTTGCTTTATTATAATTTCCTCGTATGTAGCCAATTTCTCCTGCTCTAAAAAATTTTTTATCAATTTTAATTATAATTTTGTTATTAGATGCATCTATTCCTAATTCGTTAAAACCTTTACCTTTCCATTTTATTTTAATACCCAATTTTTTTGCAGTAACATTAACAAAACTTTTTACTGTCATAATATGGTTTGTTGCTATTACCCAGTCATCAGGTTTTTTGTATTGTAAAATTTTCCACATTGAGGCTACATAATCTTTTGCATGCCCCCAATCTCTGGTTGTATAAATATTTCCAAGTAAAAGTGTCTTTTGTTTTTTTAATTTAATTCTAACTAATGCTTGAATAATTTTTTTTGTAACAAAAGTAGGTCCTCTTCTTGGAGACTCGTGGTTAAATAAAATTCCATTACATGCAAATAAACCATATGCCTCTCTGTAGAATACTGTTGTGTGATACGCGAATACTTTGGAAACACCATAAATGGACATAGGGTGAAATTTTGTATTCTCATTTTGTGATTTATTTTTTGGCTGGCTCCCATACATCTCAGAACTCGATGCTTGATAAAATTTAGTATTTTTTAATTTTAAAAATCTTAAAGCTTCTAAAATTCTTAATGTACCTAATGCGGTTGAATTTGCAGTATATTCTGGAACATCAAAAGAAACTTTTACATGACTCTGGGCTGCAAGATTGTAAATTTCATCAGGTCTTATTGCATTAATAATACTAATAGTACTAGAGCTATCTGTTACATCTCCATAGTGCAAAAAGAATTTTTTACTACTAAAATTAACACTATCATATAAATGATCAATTCTTTGAGTATTTTCACTTGATGATCTTCTTTTAACACCGTGAATTATATAATTTTTTTTTAATAAAAATTCAGAGAGATATGAGCCGTCTTGGCCTGTAATACCAAAGATTAAGGCAATTTTAATTTTATTTCTTTTCATAAAGACTGTATATAAACTTAAATAAACTTTTTATAATCAATATCAATATTTTCCTTCAATTTTTTATAACAATAACTTGATTACCCAAAATATAGCAATTCCGACTAATATAATTTCATCTAAGATAAAATAATTCTAAATTTTAAAAGGAAATAAATTTTTTAGCTAGCTCAAAGTCTTTATTATAATCAATATCTATTTTTTCTTTAAAGTTATTAATTAAAACAAATTGCATTTTATCATGATAAAAATCTTTATATTTAAAAAGATTTTTTTTTGTAATTAAATAAAATGACCCATTTGGAATCAATGTAATCTTTGATTTACTTGATTTGTTCATTCTAAACAAAGTATTATTTCTTTTAGTAAATAATTTATCACTTTTAACATGAAGTTCCGAAGCAGATATTATTGTTTTCAAATTTTTATTAAATTTAATTATTGCTTTTTTAATTAATTTAACATCTCTGAAAGGTGATGTGGGCTGCAAAAGTAAAATAGATTTAACATCTTTTTTCTTTATTTTTTCAATTTCTTTTATCGCATGATGTGCAACATCATACATCGAAGTATTGTTTTTGGATAAACTATTAGGTCTCAGGAAAGGTATTTCGCAATTTTCGTTTTTTGCAATTTTTGCAATATGTTTACAATTTGTACTAACAACTATATTTTCTGTATTTGTAATTTTTTTTGCAAATTTAATAGTCCAACTAATTAATGGCTGATGGCCTAGTGTTTTTCTATTTTTAAACTTTAAGCGTTTTGAATTTTTTTTAGCGGGTATTAATATCAGCATATTACTTTTTATTAGCTGATAATAAAAATATATAATGAGACATTTGGTTAAATCCTGTATGCAAAACCTCATCATTCATTCCAAAAACAAAATTATAATCAAAAAATTCTGATAACATTTTTTTTAACTGTTCTTGATTCATCATATTTATGTGATTTTTTTTTGAGTTTTTTGAAGCATATTTATGACTCGTAACATTAGGAACACCTATTATTAAAATAGAATTCTTTTTCAAAGAATTTTTAATATTTTTCAAAAAATTTTTTCCTTTTTTGGGTTCAATATGCTCAAATACGTCCAGGAGATATGCTGCATCAAATTTTTTTTTATATTTTCTAATACCAAAGTCATGTTTTTCAAATTTTATATTTTTAAATTTTTTTAATCTTTTCTTGTTATTTGCAATATCTTCATCTGTAATATCTAGGCATAAAAGTTTTTTTACATTTTGAGCTACAAGTGGCGAACCTAGTGCTTCCCCACAACCAACTTCAAAAACATTTTTTTTACCTGCTAACATTTTAGAAACAAATTTATACCTACTTAAACAAAATAATAATGTTTTAGGATCGTTTAAATATGAGCTTGACCAACCCTTTCCTAAATTAATGTTATTTATTTTATCAAATTTTTTTATATGAGATTTCCAATTATATTTTTGTTTCATTTTTTTTTCTTTAAATGATATTTTTTAAACTAAGTATTTTTTTGATTATTTTATTTTCTGATATTCCATGTTTTGATAGCAAGTTTTCATAAGTACCGTAAGAATGAATGAATTCATCTTTACAGGTAATTGAAATTATATTTGATATTTTTTTTCCTAGTTCTTGATTAATTTTAATTATTCTGGAACTTAGCCCTCCTATTGGTACATGCTCTTCAACTATTACAATATTTTCATAAGTTTTAAGCATTTTCTTTATACCATTTGAGTCCAATGGCTTTATGGTGTGACAAGATATAACGCTGGCATTTAAGTTATATTTTTTAAGCCTATCTGCAATCTTTATTACTAAATTCATAATTGTTCCATAGGTAATTATAGCAATTTTTTTTTCTTTAAATTTTCTTAAATATCGTAATTTTCCAATTGTAAATTTATCTTTTGTTTTTTCAGTTAGATTTGGCTCACCCCTTTTGCCAAGCCGCATATAAACAGGACCTTTATTTTTCTTTGCACACCACATTGTTGCTTTTTCCATTTCTAATGGATCACATGGGGCTAGTACTGTCATGTTGGGTAAAGATGAAGCTATAGAAATATCTTCAAATGAATGATGAGTACTTCCTAAAGTTGAATAAATTAAACCTGCTCCCATACCAATAATGGTTACTGGTAAATTCTGATAACATAAATCAACTCTTACCATTTCAAAGGGCCTATAAAGTGAAAATGTTGCAATTGTATAACAAAATGGTCTCATTCCTCTTAATGCCAAACCTGCTGCGATTCCAATCATAGATTGCTCTGCAACACCACAATTAATAAATCTATCAGGAAATTTCTTTCTAAATTCCATCATTGATCCAGCTGGAGAAATATCTGCAACTAATGCACATATTCGTTTATCTCTTTGCCCAACTTTATAAATTACGTTTGCAAATTTATCTCTCATTTAAATTAAGCTCCTTAACTGCAATTATGTATTCTTCTTTTGATGGTGATCTATAATGCCATATTGGCTCATGCTCCATATAGGATACTCCCTTACCTTTTATTGTATTACAGATTATCATTAGAGGTTTTTTATTTTTTCTAATAAGAGGTATTGTTTTTCTTAATAATTCCTTTTGATCATGTCCATTTTGTACTGTCACACAATCCCAATTAAAAGACTTAACTTTTTGCATTATTGGATAGAATTTAGGATGGGTTTCTTTGGTATGACCAAATGACTGAGATCCATTATGATCAAGGAATACAATTAAATTATTCAATTCAAGATTTGCTGCCATCATCATATTTTCCCAGGTTGATCCTTCCTGTAACTCTCCATCACTTATCAGCACAAATGTTTTCCTATTTATTTTTTTTATTTTATCAGCTTGCACCATACCAGCAGCTAAACCTAGGCCATGTCCTAAAGATCCAGTTGAAGCCTCTATACCAGGGTTACCATAATCTGGGTGACATCCCAATATTCCATCTTTGGTACAATATTGATCGAGATCTTTTTTTTTTAAAATTTTTAAATGTTCAAGAATAACATACTGTGCCATACAACTATGACCTTTTGACATAAGAAAAGTATCTATGTAGGATTTTTTTTTTTTTCTCATAAAATTGTAATAAATCATATCCACAATTTCCATACATGAAAATGCTCCACCAAGATGAAGTGCTTGTACTTTTTGAGATATTTCTAATATTTTTAATCTATAATTTTTGCATCTAATTTTAGAATTTCGAATATCAAAATTTTTCATAGTTTATACTTAAACAATTGTCCAATACCAATCACCAGAATATTTAGCTTTTTTAAATAATTTTAACCAGTTTTTTGGATAATCATGATATTTTGCGGTTAACACCCAATTTAAAAATTTTTTTTTTTGATATAAATTTTTGTAAGAGTCTACTTGCACAAAAGATTTCCCCTTTGAGACTCTCTCTATCTCCTTTAAGGCTATTAAACACTTAGATTTAGTTAAATTATGAATAGTATTTAAAGAAAAAACAAAATCAAAAGAATTATCTTTAAATATTAATTTTTCAGCCGTACCTTTGTGCAATCGACCTATGATGTCGTTAGGTGAATTTTTAATTCCATAATCAGAAATATCCAAACCATAAGCATCAATTCCAAGGTCAACTAAATCTTTTACTAAGAAACCTTTGCCACAACCAATATCTAAAACTTTATGTTTTTTCTTTAATTTGTAAATTTTTACAATGTCTCTAGCTACTGATTTCCATCTGCCATCATAGTGATATCCCCCATATCCATATTCTCTGGGACCATCAAAATATAATTTTCCATACTTTCTAGATATCTCTATAATTTTTTTTGACTTTTTTTTAGATCTTTCGCTAATTGATCTTTTTGGTTTTGGAAGAGATTTTAAAAGATTGATTTCAGACATTTAAGTAATTTTTATTTTTATCGTTAATTTTAATAAAATTAAATTTTTTAAATTTATTTCTAAGTTTTTTTATATCAAAAGATCTATAACCACCGTGGGGCATTTTACCTACTCTTTTTTTAAATTTTATTTTAGATTTACTTTTATATGTTTTTTTTATTATATTGGCTATATCATAAAAAGAAATTACACTACCAGTAGCCAAAGTGTATTCTCCGGTTATATTTTTTACAATTGAGTAGTATATTATCTTTACAACGTCATAAATATGAATGTGATCTCTTAATTCCTCACCTTTTCCAAATAAGTAAACATCTTCATTATTTTTTATTAGTCTGATAAATTTATTTGGACCATAACCATTATGAGGATCATCTTTTCCATAAATTAAAGTTGGCCTTAATATGCAGAGTTTTTTCGAAAATAAATTTTTTAAATAGTTCTCTCTCAGCACATGCATCATGCCATGAAGATTATCTGGCTCTCTATTGAAGTTTTCTCTAATTTTAAATTTACTATCTGAGTAAACAGCATCGGAACTGATATAAATTAATTGGCTTATTTTTTTCTTTTGCAATGCTTTAGAAACATTATTTAATATTTTTATGTTTTCTATTAACATTTCAATATTTTTTACTGGAGCTTTAGCTGCTATAAATATTACTTTGCAATTAGGTTGAATTTTTTTAGACAAGATTTTAAAAGAGTTTTTTTTAGTTAAGTCCAATTCTTTACTTGAAATAAAATTAATTTTTTTTTTTTTTTTTAAAACTAAATCTTTTAAATTACTCGCAATAAAACCATTTGCACCTAAGACAATAATGTTATTATTTTTTTTCATTTATTTTCCAATTCTATAGTATTTAAATTTGTTATTGTTTTCAAAGGTTTGCTGTAAAATTCCAAAAGGATCTATTATAAAATTCTTTTTCATTAATTTAGAATACTTAATTTTAGATAATTTTTTAATGTTCTTAAAATCGCGCATGAAAATTATTAAATCGCAGCCTTTTATCAATTCTTCTTTATTTAATTTAAAAGTATAAGCTGAATCAAATTTATTTATATCAACAAGATCATCAAATATTTCAATTTTTAATTTAAGTTTTTTTAATTTATTGATTAATTTAATAGTTGGTGAATTTTTATAACTAGAATTATCCTTCTTGTAAGTAAAACCGAATATACCAATTTTAGAAATTTTATTTTTTTTAATTATTTTTTTGATTGTATCAAAAGTCCATATTTTTCTATTCTCCGAAATCTCCTGAAAAGATGTCATCAAATGGTTTTTTTTTATCTTATGTTCTTGAACTAATTTTTTTACCGTAACTATGTCTCTTTCTATATTTCCACCTGAAATACCAAGACCTGGATAAATATAAGATTTTTTACCTATTCTTTGATCTAATTTGAGTGCAGGCATTATATCATAAAAATCTGCTTTTAGTTCCTCCGCTAGATTAGCTAAAGTATTGGTTGCAGTCAGATTAGAAGCTAAGAGAATATTTATTGCAATTTTACATAATTCTGCACTTTCGTAGTTCATTTCAATAATTGGACAATTAAAACTTTTTAAATAATTAGAATATTTTATATCTATTTTGCTGTCTTTATTTTTTTTGCCCACAATAATTCTTTTTGGCTTAAGTGCCTGCTTAATAGCATCACCAAAAATTAGAGTCTCAACTTGATAATATACTTTAAATTTCTCTAATTTTATTAATCTTGTAAAGCCAGGTTTAACTTGGCTTAAAATTATTATTGGAATTCTATTTTTAATACTCCTCTTAATATTATTTAAATATTTATTAATTTGGTGATAATTGCTTTCATTTTTTGAGTTCGTTTTTATATCACATGATATAAAAATCATATCACACTTATTTAAAAGTTTAATATTATCAGTAAATAATATTTTTTTTTTCAAACCAATTAATTTATTTACAAGACCTCTTTCGGTAGAAACAAACTCATTTTTTTTTAATTTCTTAATTTTTAAAGAGTCATTATCAAAAGCTATTACTCGATTATTTTTTATAACTGAGGCTGTCAAGTAAGTAAGACCTAAGTGGGTCAAACCAATATATCCAATTTGATACTTTTTCATTTTTTTATTTTTCTTATCAAATTATTTAAATAAATTTCTTTGTCTAAATTCACCCTCAAATTTTTTTTAATGCAATTTTCAAAATAAATTATCTCTTTTTTCCATGTTGGATCTTTTTTTTTTAGAGTAAATCTTGAAATATTTGGTTTTCCAGAGGGAAGAGTTCTTTTTTGATTTTCAAGTATTGAGGGACCCCATTTACACAGCCCATTCATAATCAGCGCCCCTTTTTGGCCTAAAATTTTGCAATTAAATGTATTTTTCCAAGAGCAATAAGTGAATTCAAAATTAATAATTAATCCTGAGAGATTAAGGGAAATATTCCCATAATCATAGCTAATATTTTCAAGACTTTTAAAATGAGACTTTTCAATTTTCAGTTTTTTTTTTCTCAGCCAAAAATGACATATATCAATTAAATGTGATCCTATATCCTCCAAAATTCCTAATCCATTTTTTCTCCACCCCGAATTTACTAATCTGGCTGTTCCATTTCCATAAAAAAACTTTATAAAATATAGTTTACCAATAGCTCCCTTTTCTATCATTTTTTTTATACTTTCAAAGTGAGGTTCAAATCTATGGTTATATGCAATATAAAAAAATTTTTTATTTAAATTTGAAATTTTTTCAATTTTCTTTAAATATTGGTCACTTAGTATTAAAGGTTTTTCTACTAATATATTTTTTTTCCATTTTAAAAAAATAGATATATATTTTTTTTTGTATTTGTCTGGACAGCATAAAAATACTGTATCAAATTTATATTTTTTTAAATTTAATATATTTTTTTCTTCAGCATCTATATTTAATGGATCAAAACTGCAGACATATGATTTTCTTTCTTTTAGAACTTTTTTTCTTTTGTAACCTTGGGTGCCTAAGCCAATAATAATCGCTTTCATCTATAATGGATTCTTGATTTGTTTTTCTAATTTATTTATTTTGCTGGTTAGAAGTTCTTTTCTAATTGGTTCATTTCCATCTATTTCACATTCACAGCTAGCTGCTAATGTTCCGAGAATAGCTGCAACAACTATTGATTTGGATTTTAATAGGCCCATTGTAGAATACGCAAGTAAAGCATCACCTGCGCCAACGGGATCTAATAAATTTTGAACAAAAGGTGAAATAGTAAAACCACCACCAGTTTTTTTCAACTTATTAGAAACAACAAATGTTCCTCTAGGTCCAAGTTTTAAAATTAAATTTTCAAATTTTGTTTTTTTATAAAGTTGCCTAGTAATTTCACTTATGCTTGAGTCTTGATCTGCCAAAGAAAATCTACACTCTTTTTCATTTGGAGTTATTAAATTAAAATTTTTATAGTCTGTAATATTACCCCATCTAGATGCAACTTGACTATCAGCAATTTTTAAAGTTTTTTTTGGAATATTGTTAATATAATTTTCAATTGTACTTCTATTAAATATCCCGTGGCGGAAATCACTAAGTATTACAGCATTACATTTTGTATTTTTTATTCTGTCAGACAAATATGTAATTGCCTCTGATGAGATTGAGGTATTATCAACTGTATCTACCTTTAATAGTCTATAATCATCCGCTAAAATAGTATTTTTTTCAGTTGTTGGCCTTAATTTATCGAAAAAGAAATTTGTAGAAACTCCTTTTTTTTCAAGAAGTTTTTTCGCAAATTTTGAGTTAGCATCTTCTCCTACTACAGTTGAAAATGTTACATTTACTCCACTTGCTTTTAAATGCAGTGCGACAACTGCAGCCCCTCCAACGTATTTGTCTGATTTTAATTTAATTACACTTGGGGTAGGTGTCTTTGCATTATATCCTATTAACTTTGTTCTTGTATATTTGTCAATGATTAGGTCACCTATAACATGTACCTCTGGTTTTCTTTTTGAATTAATAATATTTTTAAGATCATTAAATGTAACTTTATATTCATTCATTATATTTAATAATTTATCCAAACTTATAGTAGGTTCTGCAATATTTAAAATTTTTGATGATGAATAAACTATATCACCAGGTGTAAAAATCATTTTTCCACCATAATATTCAACTACTTTTTTTTCTTCTAATGTAGCTGCTGGAAGAGATTTTGAAGTATACTCAAAACCTTTAGCAAAGTAATCAGGCTTTATTTTTTTAATATTTTCTATAGGTGTAAGATTATTATCTACAATAACATAATCTACCATCTCAAATGCTGCTAAATTCAAGGCTCTTAATTTTTGAGGAACATGAGGTCTATGGACACCTTTTTTTATCATTTTATCTGCCGTGATGCTCGCAATTAAAACCGAGGCTTTACTTTTTGCATACGTAAGGTGTCTTACGTGACCAGGATGAACAATATCAAAGTTCCCATGGCACATTATAATTTTTTTTTTTCTTGGAAATTTACCAACTATCTTTAATAGATGATCCATTTTTTTTATTTTGTTGCTATATTTTGATAGAAAAAATTCTTTCATTATTATTTTTTTGATAAAAGTTTAAACCAAGTTTTAGTTGCTTTTTTTATATTTTGTTTATTCCATAAAGGTGCTTTTCTCCAATATTCTATATCTTTCAACATAATTGCAACACCTTTTTCAAATTTTGTTTTGGGTTGCCACTTCAATAGCTTAGAAATTTTATTTATATTTGCCCAAGTAATATTTGGTTCTCCAGGTCTCTTGGGAATATATACTTTATTTTTACAATCTAAGATTTTAGCAAGATAATTAATTCTTTGGGGTTTGCCTGTTCCTAAATTGAAAATTTCTCCTATAATTTTAGTTTGTGCAGCTAGATAAAAAGCCTCACAAACATCTTTTACATAAACATAGTCTCTTTTTTGGTTTCCATTGCCTACTATTGTAAATGGCTTGTTTTCTAGTTTCTGTTTAAAAAAAACTCCAAATACTGCTCCATAATTACTTGAAGTTCTTACTCTAGGTCCGTAAGCATTAAAAATTCTTATTGAATTAACTGGCAGATTGTAAATTTTGCACCAATTTAAAGCAATTTGTTCTCCATAAAATTTGCTTAGAGCATATGGATGCTCTAGTGATATCGATGCATTTTCAGATAATTTCTTATTATTTACCCCATAACATGATGATGATGCAGCATATACTAATTTTTTAATTTTTAAACTTTTTCCAATTTCACATATTCTAGTTGTTGCTAATACATTTGTATTTACATAATCAAATGGATTTTCAATTGATGGCACAACATCTCCTTTACCTGCAAAATGAAAAATATAAAAAACTTTCTTATTTAAAAATTCAGAATTCTTTAAATCTAATATATCTTTCTTTTTAAAATAAAAATTTTTATTACCACGTACTTTTTTTAAATTTTCTTCACTACCAGTTGATAAGTCATCAATTCCAATGACATTAAAATTTTTTTTTAACATCAATTCAGTCATGTGACTACCAATGAAACCAGCAGCTCCTGTAATTATTACAGTTCTTTTATTTTGCATTAATATTTTTTAATTTCTTAACATTAAAATAATCATCATCATTAAAAGTATCAGTATTAAGAAATTTTTTTTCTTTAAAAGAACTAATTATATCTTGAATTGCTAAATCTATGCTTCTTTTTGGTTTATATCCTAAAATATTATATATTTTGTCAGAATTTATATGATACGATCTATTATCATTACTATCCTCTATCCTAATTTCTAGATCATCTTTTTTAATAATGTTCTTAACGTTTTCTTTCACTTTATTAGCTAAATCTAATATTGACATATTTTCATAACCGACATTAAAAATTTGGTTTTTTACATCCTTGCTATCAGCTTCACAAAGTTCTCTACAAACTTCAGAGTAATCATCAATATGGAGATTGGGTCTTAGTTGATTTCCTCCAAATACTTTAATAAAGTTTTTGTTTACGCCAAAATTTGTTAAAATATTTACTGATAAATCAAATCTCATTCTTGGAGAATATCCACATACTGTTGCAGGTCTAAATACAATGCCTTCAAAATTATTATCAGTATGTTTAAAAAGCAAGGGTTCACACATTCCTTTAAATTTATTATATGGTGTTAATGGTAATAACTCGTGATCTTCAGTTACATTAGGTTTATCAGACACTCCATAAACAGAACTAGAAGATGCATAGATAAATCGTTTAATTCCAATTTCTTTTGCAGCAATAACCATGGGCTCAAAACAATCATAATTGATAGTTTTTGATAAACTCTCATCAAGGAAAAAGCTCGTATCATTTGAAATACAAGCTAAATGAAGGAGGATATCGTGACCTTTTGCATGTTTTTTTAAATTTGTAGTATCTCTAATGTCTCCTGCAACAATATTTAAGTTTTCATTATCAATAGGTAAGTGTTGATAACCAAAATACATTATATCATATACCGTTACGGTGTAGCCATTATCTAGGAAGTAGGGAACTAATTTGCCACCAACATAACCTGCTCCACCTGTAATAAATACTTTTTTCATTTAATTATATATTTTGAATTTTGTGCGTCTTTTAAGAACGCTTTGGCTGTTTCTAAAGAATATTGAATATTATTTTTACCAAAAAGTTTTAGTTTTGGCAGCATTTCTGTAGGTACAGTAATTATATGACATCCTATATTATCTGCATTTATTATACTAAATGGTTCTCGAGTACTTGCCCATAAAATTTCAATTTTTTTATTTTTTTTAAATTTTTTTAAGAATTTTCTTACTTTAAGAATTGGGTTAATTCCACTATCTGCAATTCTTCCACAAAATACAGATAATATTAATTTTGTTCTTGTTTTTTCTATCAATTTAAAAGGTTTTAGTTGGCTAATATCAAAAATTGCCGTCACATTACATTTTATATTTTTAGATAAAAGCTTTGTTATAACATTTATAGTACTTACTCCTCGTGAGTTGACTATTGGAATTTTTACAAAGATATTTTTATTCCAAGAGGATATGGTCATAGCCTGATCATACATTTCATTCAAATCATCTGTAATTACTTCAAAAGAAATTGGCTTTGGCGCAACAATTTTTGAAACCTGAATAGCAAAATTTTTATAACTTATGATTTTATTTTTTTTCATTAAAGATGGATTGGTTGTAAAGCCTTTGATAATTTTGAGTTTGTTAAATTTTTTAAATTCTTTGATACTCGCACCATCAGCATAAATTTTTACTTTAGTTTTATTCAAGACTTTGTTTACCATTTTGTTTTATTAATTTGTGTTTTGGGATGTGATACAATGTAGTGCCAGATTACTGCTTGCATTGCTTCTGAAATCGGTGTGACAAGCATTTTATTTTTTATCGGAATTAAAACTGCATAGTCAGCTTTTTTAAGGGTATAGCCACCATCTCTTGAAACAATTCCAAATATTTTAGTTTTTTTTTTTTTAGCGTAGTCAATAGCTTTAATAATATTTACACTAACCTTTTTCTTTAAATTTCCTCCTCCAACTGACATTATGAATATTCCATCTTTACTTGTTAAATTTGATACTTTTAACCATTCTGAAAAAGAAGAGTCCCAGCCTTCATCATTTATTCTTGCAGTTAACTCAGCCGAATTATCAACTGGGGAATAACACTCGATACCACAAAGTTTCCTAAAATCATTTACCGCATGTGAGCAATTAGCGGCACTACCCCCTACTCCTAAAAAAAATAATCTACCTTTTTTCTTTTTAACATCTACTAATCCACTTACTATTTTTTCGACATCATTTTTAATTATTTTACTAAATGATAAAAAAAATTCTTTCTTATACTGATCGAATGTAATGTTCATATTTGTAAATTAGATACCTTTTAATATATAATAATATTTTAAAAACAAAAAAATTGAATTATTTAAAATATATTCTCTCATATTTTCTTAAAAAATATGGAGATATAATAGTCTTATTCAGTCTCTTATTAAATATACAAGCATTAGTATAATTAAAATACCATTTATCTGGATAAATTTTCCAAAATTTCTTTTGAAGCGTTATGTCTTTTTTTTTTAAGAAATTTTTATTTTGAGATAATTTTTTTATTTCTAGTATAACGTTGTATATTTCATCTGAACTTTGTTTCTCATATCTAACACCATAATATTTTTGGTGTTCAAGCTCTAATCTATCAATATTAAATTTTTTTTGGAGGTCCTTTAATAATTTTATATGCTCCTTTAAAGATAAAATTTTTTTTTCACTAACAGAATATATGTTTAAAGGACAAAAGATTGATAAATCTGAGAAAGAAATAGAATGAAAACCTAATCCAAGAGTTCCATTTACATAAGCTGTGGGTATATTATTTAAATAAGAAATCGAGTCTATTCCAGTAGAGGATGCCAAATGAAATTTAGAATTAATTACATAATTAAATATTTTTTCTAAATCATAATTTTTATGAAAAATTAGGTTTTTGTGTTTTTTTTTTTTTAGATTATTTTTAAAAAGTTTATTAATAATGATTGCTTGCATTTTTTTGCTTGTGGCTCGAGACATAGCCAAGAGAAAATTATTTATATCCGTATCTCTCCAAGATTGAAAAGAATCCAATTCTTTTTTATTAAATAATTGAGTATACTTATTATAATTTGAAGTTCTTATAGAACATGTAAAATACTTACCCCTGTCAAAATTAATCTGCTTTTTTGGGAAAAGATAATTTTTATCTCTATATTTTTTTTTATTTCTTGGAAATGTAAAATCTCGTAAATCATAATATTTCCAATTGGTAAAAAATGAGCACTTTTGTAAAAAGAAACCTACATCATAGGAAATTATTTTAATTTTTTTATTCCAGAGATTAAGGAGTAACTCATTATCAATAGTCTCTTCTGTAAAAAAAATAAAATTTTCTTTACTACTATATTTTTCCCTTAAAAATATCTCTGTATTTACTAAAAAATGTCCAAATTTAGATGAAAATAATTTAACAATATTTGTTTTTTTATTTGAAATAATAAATTGTATTATAATAAATAAACCTAGAGGGGATCCTTTAATAATTTTAATTAATGATTTAAGTTTATTAAATATAAACATGAAGATCTTCTTTATAATAGACAACAAAAATGATTTCTTATATGTAACACCGTAATGTCAAAAATTAAATCATTAAAACCAGAAAATAGCACATCAATTTGGCCAAGTTGGCCTAACTTTGGAAAAAAAGAAATTACTTCTGCAGTTAGAGTTGTAAAAAGCAATCAATTATTTGCTAAAACAGAAGTTGCAAAATTTGAGAAAGAGTTTGGAGAATATAATTCAAGTAAATATGTAAAAGGTGTTGGAAATGCAACACAAGGTCTTCATTTGGCTTTATCTGCTTTAGAAATTGGATTTGGTGATGAAGTAATAGTCACTTCTTTTTCGTGGATATCTACAGCCTCTTGTATTTTAATGCAAAATGCAAAGCCGGTATTTGTCGATATAGAGCTTGATACGCTAGGTGCTGATCCATCTAAAATTGAAAAAGCTATTACAAAAAAAACTAAAGCAATTATTATAGTTCATATGTTTGGCAATCCATGTAAAATAAATGCAATAAAAAAAATTGCATTAAAAAATAAAATTTACTTAATAGAAGATGCATCGCATGCTCATGGCTCAAGATTAAATAATAAAAATTGTGGAAATTTTTCAGATATAGCAGTTTTTAGTGTGCACCAAAGAAAAAATTTATGTGCAGGTGAAGGTGGATTGGTAATATCAAAAAATAAAATTTTAGATGATAAAATTTATAAACTTAGATCTTTTGGATCAGACAAGCTTAGTTATAATTATAGAATGACTGAATTTTCAGCGGCAATCGGAAGAGTGAGTCTTAAAAAATTAGACAAAGAAAACAAAATTAGAAATAGAAATGTAATCTACTTGAATAAAAAATTAAATAATAAATACTATAGAATATTGCTGCCTATGAAAAATTGCTACAGTAGTTTCCATAAGTTACCACTTTTATATAATTACAATAACTTTAAAAAAAATATAGATTTTTTTATTCACTTTATGAATTTGAGGGGAGTACCTTTTTCTAAAGCCTACACACCACTTCATCATCATTCAAATTTTAATCAAGATAAGAAAATCAATACAAGCTTCCCTAATGTTAAATTGAATTACTCAAAAGAGATTTACAAAAATTGTGAGGAAATTTGTTACAAAAGATTGACAGAACTTTCAATCCACAAACCAGTAGATAAAAAACTACTTGATAAATTAATTATTTTACTAGACAAGTATGTTAAGAAATTTGGAAAATAAAAATTTTAATATTGCTATAATTAATCAGCAAAAAAATAAATTTTATTTAAAAAAATTAATTAAAATCATTCAATCTCAAAGTAAATTTAATAAAATAATTCTTATTAAAAAAATTAATTTAAATATTGTCAACACTAAGCAGATTGATTTTTTGATTAGTTTTCACAATTCGGAAATTATAAGTGATAAAATAATTAAAAAATTAAATAATAATTGTATTAATTTTCATACTTCATTATTACCCAGAAACAGAGGTGCATCCCCTATTCTATGGTCAGCAGTAAATAAAGAAAATTTTGGAGTTACAATACATAAATTATCTGGTGGTTTGGATAAAGGATTAGTCTGTGGTCAAAAAAAAATTGAAAAAATTTCTAAAAAATCAACTTTGGAAGATATGTATTATCTTTTAGAAAATGAGGGATTAAAACTTTTCAAGAAGCTTTTGCCAAAATTTAAAAAAGAAATACAAAATAATATTAAAGTTTTAAATTATAAAATACAGAATGAAAAAAATAAATCTTACAACTCTTTAAAGAAATCTGACGAAATGATAAATTTATTGCCAAATAGATTTAAAACTAAGATTATAGATGTACCTAAAGTTCTTCAATTTAAGAAAAAATATGAAGATTTTAAATTTAAAAGTTATTCTTTATCTAAAGACCAAAATTTTATTAAATTAAGAAATTTATTACTTAAAAAGATATTAAATATAAAAAATATTAAAAATAAAGAAATTAATTTAGAGACCTCTCACATAAAGGATCTCCGAAACGATAATAATTTAATGATTAAAGTAGAAATATTATTGAAAAAAATTTTAAAAACCAAAGGTTTCAAAAATATTGTATCGATGCAGTATCCTGCAAATATAAGAGTAGTCAATTCAAATTTTGATAAAGAAAAAAAGAGAGATTATGATACAAGGTATTTACACAGTGATGCTTGGAGCGGTGCACCAGAAGATAGTTTAAATGGATTTATATATATTTATTACGAAAAAAATTCTCCAATTATAAAAATATACCAAAATATACCAAAAAATAGTCATCTAAGAAATTTTAAAGAAAAGTACAAAAAAGCAAAAATTGCAAAGTCACTTTTGAAGGAAAAACGTTTTGAGGCTAAAGAGGGTAATATGGCTTTATGGCCCACTCATACTATACATAAAACAAGTTTTTTCCCGAAGACAAAAAATACTTGTTGGAGAATTAGTTTAGACTTTCGGATTAAAGGATCAATTCCATACAATAAGATTAAAAAAAAAAATATGAAAGAATTTTACAGTAGTAAAATGAATAATGATGGGGTTTACTGGAGATTTAATTCCGCTAAGAATATTAAATTAAAAATTATCAAAGAATTAAATAGTTCAAAAATGCACTCGACTTTAGCACATAATGCTAGAAAAAAATACTTACACAAATTTTATAAAAATTATTTATAAAATAAAAATGATAAAAGAATTTAAATATCCAAAACTTTCTTCTAAGCCTAGAGTAAGAATGAGAGATTTAGCCGTAAAAGATAAAAAAAAAAAATTAGCTCTTAATAAAGTATTTCAAAAGGTAATTAAACATGGAAACTTTATTCTTGGTAAAGAGGTTAAAGATTTCGAAAAAAAAATGTGTGAAATTAATCAAATTAAATATTGTGTTGGTGTTTCTTCTGGTTCAGCTGGATTACTTTTAGCGCTCAAAGCTGCGGATATAAAAAAAGGTGATGAAGTTATTACTACGCCGATGTCTTGGCTAGTAACTTCTACTACAATTTTAATGGTAGGAGCTGTTCCAGTTTTTGCGGATGTAGATAAAAATTTTAATTTAGATCCTAGCAAAATCGAAAATTTAATAACAAAAAAAACTAAAGCAGTGTTACCAGTTCACTTCTATGGGAAAATTGCACAAATTGATAAAATTAAAAAAATCTGCAATAGGAATAAACTAATATTAATCGAGGATGTTGCCCAAGCATTTGGAACCTCTTTAAATAAAAAAAAGGCAGGCACATTCGGAGATATTGGAATATTTAGTTTTGGCCCAATGAAAGTACATGGTGCACTAGGTGATGCAGGAGCTATAGTATTTAATAAAAAAAAATATCAAAAAAAAATCTTATCTTTAAGACAATGTGGAACTATAAATAATGAAATTTGTGTTGAACCTGAAATTAAACACAACTTGGACGCTTTACAAGCAGCATTTCTCAAAGTTAATTTAAATTTGTATGAAAAGACAAAGAAAAAAAGGTTTTTAGTAGCACAACGCTATAAGAAAAAATTATCTAAAAAAATACTATCTCCAGATACAAGTGACTATAATTCTCACTCCTTCTACGACTTTACTATACTAATTAATAACAGAAAAAAGGTAATTAATTATTTATATCAAAATAGTATTGAGGTTAAAGTAAGACATCCTTTTTTAATAAATCAACAACCAGTCTTTAAAAAACTACCAAAAAAAAAATTACCTCGATCTGAAGAGTATGTTAAGAAAATTCTACAACTACCAATTCACGAAAATATTACAAATAAAGAAGTAGATTATGTCTGTAAAAAATTGAATAGTTTTGTTGATAAATAGTTTGTATAAGTTTTATTGTTTAAAGAATGATTGATTTAAAAAAAAAAGTTGTCTTAATTACAGGGGGATCAGGTTTTTTTGGGTCTAGATTAGCCAAAATTATACGATTGAATAATGGAGTTCCTATAATTCTAGATAAAAAAATTAATAGTGAAAAATCGTCAAAATTTGAATATTTTAAGTTAGACATTACAAAGAAAAAGAGCGTTGAAAATGTTATAAAAAAAATAACAAAAAAATATGAAAAAATTGATTGTCTAATTAATAATGCTGCTCTGAATAATAAATTAGACCAAAATAAGTCAAAACTTGAAAACTTTTCATTGAAACAGTGGAATGACGAAATAAATGTGGGCTTAACAGGCGCATTGTTAGTAACACAATCTGTAATAAAAAATATGATAAAAAATAAATCTGGATCAATAATATGTATATCATCTGATCTTGGATTGATTGCTCCAAATCAAAATATATATAATAAAAAAATAAAAAAACCTGTCAGTTATTCAGTTGTGAAACATGGCATTATTGGTTTTGGAAAATACCTATCTACATATTTGGGGGATTTCAATATCAGATCTAATATATTATGTCCTGGAGGAATCTATAACAAGCAACCAAGAAAATTTGTAAATAAATTAGAAAAACTCATTCCATTAAAAAGAATGGCAAAAATAGATGACTATGATGGTATTATTCTTTATCTTTGTTCAGACCTATCAACTTATATGACTGGTTCAGTTATATCTTGTGATGGGGGAAGAACAGTATGGTAAGTAATCTATATTAAGTATTTTTTTACAAATTTTAAATTTAATTTTGCAGATTTTAGGAAATTATCACCTCTTGAAGTTTCTAATGTTAAGTTACCTTTGTAATTTATTTTCGATAGAATCAAAAAAAATTTTTTGAAATCTACAGTCCCTTTGCCTAGCATAACATTTACTTTATACTTATTTTTATCTTTAATATGAATGTGGCCTAATTCATTTTTAAAACTTAATAGATCTTCATATAAATCTCTTTTTAGTACAGATCTATTACCACTATCAAATAAAAATTTTAATCTTTTAGAATTAATTTTATTTTTAATTTCCTTGAAAGTATTTGGTTGTATATTTCCTTCCAAATAAATATTTATATTTCTATTATAGTTGAGAATTTTTTTAAATTTTTTTATAAAATTCATATAATTAGAATCAGTCATAAGAGACTTTCCATACATTGGTAAAATTAGATTTTTTATTTTATTTTTTTGAATATTTGTTATTAATTTTTTGAGGTATTTAATATAATTATCGTTTAGTAACGAATTTGAAATGATATGATCGTCACAAAATGTGTGTAATTTGAGATTATTTTTTTTTGAAAGTTCATAATAAATGTTATTTTTGTTTTTCCAAATTGGATTTTTCTTATTTAGTCTTCTTTCTGTAAAGAATTCAATAAAATCAAATCCAATTTTTTTAGCTATTTTAAATTCTTTTTCATAATTTTTTGGAAAAAATTGCAATCTATTTTTTGGTGAATTTGATAGTCTTCCTTGTACAATACCAATAAGAATTTTGTTTTTTTCTTGCATTATTTTATTTTGATAATTAAACAACTCTTAACCTATAATAAATTAAATAATTATGGAACTTGAGATCAAACTACCTGATAAAATTTATATAATTGCTGAGATTGGAATTAATCATAATGGATCCCTAGAAATAGCAAAAAAGCTGATTGATATGGCAAAAAAGTGTGGGTGTAATGCGGTAAAATTTCAAAAACGTGACATAGAAATAGTTTATTCAAAAGAAGAGCTTAATAAGAGTAGAGAAAGTCCATGGGGAAAGACGCAAAGAGAACAAAAAATGGGATTAGAATTTGATGAAAAACAATACAATGAAATAGATGAATATTGTAAGCAAATTGATATTGAGTGGTTTGCATCAGCATGGGATATTAAAAGTTTAGATTTTTTAAAAAAATATAATTTAAAAAACAATAAGGTTGCTTCAGCATTAATAACTCATAAAAAATTTTTAGAACACTGTGCTAAACAAAAAATTCATACATTCATTTCTACAGGAATGAGTACGATAGATATAATTAGAGATGCAGTAGATATTTTCAAAAAAAATAATTGTCCTTATTCTTTAATGCATTCTGTATCTGTATACCCTTGTCCTAATGAAATTTTAAATCTAAATAATATAACTTTGTTGAAAAAAAAGTTTCAGTGTGATGTTGGCTATAGTGGACACGAAGCTTCTGTTAGTCCATCAATAATTGCGGCAACATTAGGTGCAAATAGTATTGAAAGACATATTACACTGGATAGGTCAATGTATGGCAGTGACCAATCTGCCTCTTTGGAAGAGTCAGGATTGAGGAATCTTGTAAATTCTGTAAGAAAAATAAAAGAATGTATTGGTTCCTCTGATAAACAGTTTCAAGAAGGTGAAAAAACTGTTGCGGAAAAACTTCGTTATTGGGAAAAATAATTTGAGAGAAATTAAGCATTATGCTGTAATACCAGCCAGAAGAGATAGTGTTGGAATTCCTTTCAAAAATAGAAAGTTTTTCGAAAGAAAGATTGATTTTTTAAAAAAAATAACATTCTTTAACGATATAATAGTTTCTTCAAATGATAATTTGATATTAAACAAATGTAAGAAAAAAAATATCACGTTTGTTAAAAGGTCTGAAAAACTGTCTAGGGCAAATATTTCAATAAAATCTGTTTTTATTGATATTATTAAAAAATTCAAATTTTCAAGAAATGACTATCTATGGCTCTTTTATATTCCATTAATTTATAATTCAAAATTGGAAATCATTAAAAGTAAACAAATAATTGAAAATAAAAAAATTGATAGTTTATGTGGTTTTATTAATGTTAAAACTCACCCATATAATGCTTGGAGTATTAAAGGGAATAAATTAAAAAAATTACACAATAATGATTTTTTTAGAAGACAAGATCTACCTAAAATGTATGAACATCATCATAATATATGTGCTTTTAGATCAAGTTTTATTGATAAATTAAATTCTGAACTCATAGGTAGCTTTACCTATCCATTTATATTAAGTGAAGATACGCAAAACAAAATAATTGAATTAGATACTCGTGAAGATTATAAAAAATATTTAAAAAATGTTAAATAATAAAAGATTAAAATTTAATAAATCTGAAAAGATTTATAAAAAGGCAATAAAAATTATTCCATATGGATCACAAACATATAGTAAAGGTATTAAGGCTTTTAGTGATGGTGCTTCACCTAAATTTCTTGCTAAAGGAAAAGGTTGTGAGGTTTGGGATGTAGATAATAATAAATATATTGACTATGTAATGGCCTGCCAACCACTTATATTGGGTTATGCAGACACAGATGTGAATAAAGCAGTAAAAAAACAGTTAGAATTAGGATCAACATTTAGCATAAGCAATGAGCTAGAATTGGAGGTTTCAGAATTAATGATAAAACATATACCAGGAGCTGAAGCTGTGAGATTTGGAAAAAATGGAGCTGACGCAACTTCAATAGCGGTTAGAATGTCAAGAGCTATTACTAAAAGAGACCACATAGCTTTTTGTGGATATCATGGATGGCATGATTGGTTTGTTGGAACGACAGATTTAAATGCTGGTATACCAAAGTTTAACGAGGAATTAGCTCACTCTTTCTCTTATAATGATATTAATAGTCTAGAGAAAGTGTTCAAAAAGTATAAAAATCAAATAGCGTGTGTAATAATGGAGCCAATTACAGTTGCAGGACCTAAATCGTATCCATTTGGATCGACTAAATGGAAGGATTTTAATAGCAAAAAAAATTTTTTAACAGATGTAAAAGAGTTGTGTAAAAAAAATGGCTCGTTGCTTGTCTTTGATGAGGTTGTCACTGGATTTAGGTACGATATGGGGGGGGCTCAAAAAATGTTTGATATAATTCCTGACTTGTCTTGTTTTGCAAAGGCAATGTCTAATGGGATACCAGTATCAGCAATAACAGGTAAAAAAGAATATATGAAATTCTTAGAGACGACTTTTTTTTCATTTACTTATGGAGGAGATTGTGTAGGGCTAGCTGCAGCAAAAGCGTGTATAAATAAATTAGAAAAAGAAAACGTAATAAGTCATTTATATAAAGTTGGAAAAAAATTAAAAAGTGGTATCAACAATTTATCAAGGCTATATAGTTTGGATGAATTTATTGAGTGTTCTGGGTATCCATGTAGAACTGTACTTACAATTAAAAATTACAAAAAATACAACAAACCCTTAGTAGTAAAAAGTTATATTCAACAAGAATTAATGAAAAGAGGAGTTTTATGGTCTCAATATCACTCAATCTCTTATTCACATAAAAACAGACATATCCAAAATTCGTTGAATGCTTTTGAAGAAGTTTTTAAAAAACTCAAAACTATAGTTAAAAATAAAAAAAATATTGAAAATTTTTTAATTGGAAAACCTTGTCAGACAGTATTCACGAGAGTTGCCGATTTCCAATCAGTTGCAACAAGCCAGAATATCAAAAAAAGATAATATTATCGTTTTTTATATTTCAATAAATTAAAAATTTTTTTCAGTGCATAAATCAAGCCAATTGAGCTATTAGTACTGGTCAGCTACATGCGTTACCGCACTTCCACACCCAGCCTATCAAC
>MDTB01040922.1_pt1 | contig 46296 bp, 42 predicted proteins | sample 811161 | NCBI WGS metagenome assembly MDTB01 (sample SAMN05326650, study PRJNA326480) | marine metagenome | isolation source: seawater | place: Mediterranean Sea | collected 2009 | reverse complement strand
TACCAAGAGTAGGTAACAAAACAATTGTGAAAATAACCAGATGGAGGACAATAAGGTAAATCACTTGCAAGTACTTTCCAAACACCACCAAATAGTACCACAATCGTCAGACAGATCATGAGAGACAAGTTTTTCAGTCGTGTTGGAATAGCAAACGATTTTTTCTTCAATATTCATGTTCAACCCTTTTTCTTTTTAATCATCTGGTTTTTCGAAGGCTTGTATGCGCAGCTCATCACTGAAGCGCTATTTCCAAAATCGATAACTGGAACTCCAGATAATCTTTCCACACTACACTCTCTATTAGGAGAGTATCGGAAGCTCAAAAAGCACCCCGAAAGTAAAGAGTGTTAACTCAGTCGAAGCATTTAACTCGCTTATATTCTAAACTTCAAAAATAATATTTTCGCTTTTATGGCCACGCCACATTTAAATCAAATTATCTTTCCTTAATATAAAAGCTAAATTGTTAGCGGGCATTGCTACGGTTTCTAAGTGCAATAGATCTTCTTTAGAGAACAACCTCAGCATATCTAAATCGTTTTTATAACCAATATCTGGATCAGTCTGCATGAGGCTACTATGAAAATTTTTATCCCCTACACTGGTAAGCTTTCCGCTGCGCATAAACGGACCATAAATGAGAGCAATTCCAGCTGTTTTAAGAGCCTTAGATAGTTCACTAATTAGAGTCTCCGTCTCATTCCAACTAATCAAATGCAATAAATTTACCAGCAAGATAAAATCAGACTTAGATAGGCTTTCGGCCCATCCAGTCTCTGTAGCATCAAGGTAGAGGGGCGGCTTAATATTAGGTAATTTCTCACCTTGAACCCATGCGGAAATACTCTTTAGCCTCTCTTCGTCAACCTCTGAAGGTGACCATGATAGGTTGGGTATGGACGATGCTAATTTTACAATGTGTTGACCAGTTCCACTTGCTATCTCTAAAGCTTCTCCAGATTTAGGCGCAATTCTTTCAATTAAACTAACAATGGGCGCACTGTTTCGCTCAGCGGAGGGAGCAAATAGACGTCCATCGCCCTGAGAATTTGCAACACTTGCCGTATCTGGCAGCTTCGTACGATAGACCATTTGCATAACCAAAGTATTAATCGATATGTCAATTGAGTGATATAGTTGCTCAAACTCTCCTTGGATACAATCTATATGGGATTTCGCGTCTTTATTTTTCTATACAGTGCGTTTCTTCTCATAGATCATATGATATAACGCTCGCAGCACGGTTAGGGTAGTCAGTGTAATTTAGGTTCTTCTAAGCACACACCCGAAGCGGATAACTCGGACCCCGAAATCGTTCTAGCCACAGAAATTCTATAGGGAGGCCAGTTTTTTCTTGGGACATATACAGATATAAGAAGTATTATTTATGTATTTTCATCAGAAAGATAGGAGGTAAAACTGAGGCATGCTCTTAAACACGTACAAACTAAAAACGGCGGCTGGCTGTAAAAACAAGAAGAAAATTCTTGAAAGAATTTCGTTTGGGGTTGCCCATTACACCGCAACGCAAGATCATGAGGCAAAACCGATACACCATCGGTCAAACAGGCTTAGCTTTGATTATTGCCGAACTTCAAAAATATGAAATTTCGCTGCTTAATTGTAAAAAATTATTAGATCGCATTGATATCCAAGTTTTTGATGAACAAGTCGATGCCCCTAAAAATGGCAAGACCAAGAAATTGATTGTGATGATACCATCACGAGATTATCTCGACCGTGCAGGTTCTTCTACAGCAGCCACCAGTTGGGAGGAGGTTACTGAGTTCGCTAAAGATGAGGCCAATAACTTTATCCCCATTGAGATCGGTTAAATGCTGTGCGAAAAACTCAAAGGGAGTTGGTAAAATGGGCGTAATAAAAGAGTCGTTTAAACCAACGTTTGTATTGGGGACTTAGTGGCCAGCCTATTTATGTCTCAAGCAATATCAAAAGTTGCGCTCAGATCAGCATCGCTTACTTTAACTGCTTTGAAAACCAGTAATTTAGATGTAGATCAGTTGTCGATTAGTTTTGAATTAGTTTGATTTTCGCCATATAAGAATAAATTCAAGGTGCGTTATACAGATTATGGTCGGATATTGGACAAATAGCTGAATGAGAGATGAAGAAGATACTGAATTAGATTCAACAGATGCTTTAAGGGTATTGTCAAGTTGACGATACTGCTACGACAATTCTTCGATTACTACCGACCTTGGAAAGCTTTGTTCTTTCTCGATTTTGGGTGTGCTGTCGTGTCGGGGTTGCTTGAGTTGGCCTTCCCCCTGGCTATTAAAGGGTTCATTGACGTGTTGCTGCCCAGTAACAATCTGGCACTGACCCTATGGGCTGCATTTGGATTACTGGTCATTTACCTGGTTAACGCGGCTCTGATGGTGATTGTAATTTATTGGGGCCACAAGTTGGGTATCAATATCGAGACAGAGATGCGTCGCCGGGCTTTCGCTCATTTGCAATGCCTGTCATTTGGTTATTTCGATAAAGTTCGCACCGGCAAACTGGTGGCGCGTGTCACACGTGATCTGGAGGAAATAGGAGAGGTTGCGCACCACGGCCCTGAAGATTTGTTTATTGCAATTATGACTTTCGCTGGCGCCTTCATATTGATGACCACCATCAACCTTGAACTGGCACTTATCACAGCGGTGATTGTGCCTGCGTGCATCGGGATTGTGGTGATCTTTGGCGGACGGATGACACGAACATGGCGGGCGATCTATGCACGGGTTGCTGATTTTAACGTGCGGCTTGAGGAAAACATCGGCGGCATCCGGGTGGTGCAGGCCTTTTCCAACGAGGAGCACGAGAAAACACTTTTTGAGCATGACAACAGCCGCTACCGCGCAACCAAACTGTCAGCCTACAAGCTGATGGCGGGATCATCCGCGGTGAACTATATGGGAATGCGCCTGATACAGGTGGGGGTCATGGTCACCGGCGCGGCCTTTGTACTAGACGGTTCGCTAACTACAGGTGGGTTCGTAGCATTTCTGCTATTAGTTACCATTTTCTTTCGTCCGCTCGACAAGATTGCGGCGGTGATCGAAACCTATCCTCGCGGAATAGCAGGCTTTCGCCGCTACTTAGAACTGTTGGAGACCAAGCCAGACGTGACAGACGCGCCGGGGGCCGTGCAGGCGCCAACCTTCAAAGGGGCGATCACTTTCAGTGACGTGGGCTTTGACTATGGCCATGGACTTAGCGTACTCAAGGGCATTACGCTGGCAGTAAAGCCCGGCGAAAAGATGGCATTTGTCGGTCAATCGGGCGCTGGTAAGACAACACTTATGGCGCTAGTGCCTAGATTTTATGATCCAAAATCGGGTGAGATTACTATCGACGGATTGAATATTTCTAAAATGACACTCAAATCTCTGCGCGACCAAATCGGCATCGTCAGCCAGGATGTTTTTCTGTTTGGCGGAACTCTGCGGGAAAACATTGCCTACGGACGATTAGATGCGGATGAGACGGCAATTTTGGATGCAGCGGAGAAAGCCCAACTAGCCAAAATGATTGCAGAACTGCCTGCGGGACTAGATACTATCGTTGGCGAACGTGGTGTGAGCTTGTCGGGTGGGCAAAAACAACGGGTCGCGATTGCTCGGATATTCCTGAAAAACCCACCGATACTTATTTTAGATGAGGCAACTTCAGCGCTGGATACGCATACAGAACGACAAATTCAGATGGCCCTTGACCTGTTATCCGTTGATCGTACGACCTTGGTAATTGCGCATCGGCTAGATACTATCCGCAATGCAGATCGGATCGCGGTGATGCACGATGGGTTGATTGTCGAAACTGGAACGCATAACGAATTGAGACAAACCTTGAATAATTATGCCCGTCTGGCGGCTGTCTGACACTATTACTAGCAACTATAGCACTCGAGTTTGTGCCGACACGGACCCAAACCGCAGAACTCCAGCGACTAAAACATTTGTGCGAGTCCAGTAAGACTAGGTGCATTGGGCATATTGGGAGCTTAGCTTTTTTTATATGTCTCTTAACGATTATTATTCAAAAAACCTATTTTCTGTTTTCTACGAAGTGCTGGTTTAATTCTGTCCAACTCTTCCCAACGTGCTTGTTGTTTAGGTGTTAAACCACTAGCATCTTTCAATGAGTCTAAGTCTTTTAACTCTCGTCTTTGACTATTTCGTTTTTCGGCAATGTCTATGTCAAATTGCAACTTGGCAATTTCATCTTCTGCTTTACCGCTTTCAATATTGGATTTTAAACCCTGTAGAAATGCTATGTAATCACCACTACACGGTGTTACTCTATCTATGATTACATCTGATACTCTGATTTCAACAACGCCACCTTTCTTTTTCCAAGTTTTAACTGCAAAAGCACCACGTTTCGTATCTTTACCAGAAGCAATGTCTATTTGTTTTTGAATAGCATCAATAAACCGAGTTTTAGCATCCCTCTTCACTGGTTTTTCAACTTTCCCTGCCAAGGTAACTTTCATTCCATCATATAAACCCATCTCTTATACTCCTGCTTCCTGTCACTATATAATAACCAAAATACGATGGATTGAAGTAAAAGATTTATTTCTTGATTGATACGAAATGGAATACGATAGACAGTGAAGAAACTGTGTCCAAAAGTGGTGCTGCCTATTTTCCTTGATTTCCAAGTGCTACACAATCACAGAATTGAAAAAAATGCCTGTAGTGCTGACACCAGCAACTTATAATAAATCTAACTTTCAATAAAGATGAATAATGAAACTTATAACTTACGTCTTTTGATCAACAAGTTCACAGAAGACGACTTGGAGGCTTGGTTCCGCATTGAAAGTAATTTTGAAGTAAGAAAATATATTGACCATAGGATTTTGAATTTGGATAAAGCGCAATCCTACATAAGGAACTCTATACAAAGCTATATCAACAAGAGTTATGGCCGATATGCGGTAAGGGATAATACAAACAATAAATTACTTGGAATGTGCGGATTTTTATTCGATGGAATTGAAATTGACTTTTATTATCGATATTCCCCAGTGCCTGGGGTAATTGTATTGGTAGTGAGGCCGCTAATATAGTTTTTGAATTTGGAGTAAACACTTTGGATTTTGGACCAATAATTGCAGGAGTACATCCAGAAACTATGCTTCAGAAAAATTATCCGAAATTTGGGTTTTCGTTTTGTAAGTGAAGCCCCATTTAAATGAAAATTATATTGCAAGTATGAGTTTTCCTATTAATGTCAAAACACCTAGAGTTAAATTTAGGCTGATACTGTAAGTAATTTTTATCATAAAAATTAAGGATAACGAATGAGCGTTTCACAAACTGATGTATCCTAGGATAGCACTCTGTATAGCAAAGCTGGATTCATATTTGTTCTTAGGCCAGTCTCCGTTTTGGATCCTCAAGCGAAATTAATCAGCTATTTCGATATTTACCTGTGCAGGCAGTTTTGCCATCTCTGTAATTACAGGCTTTAATACACTATTAATTTTTACGGATACGCTTTGATTGGGCTAAACTGTCTTGCCTGGCTATTGAGCACCCCAACGCTCTGAAATTCGGTATTTTTATTGCGCATAGCCCTCATAACACTGCTTTCAGGATTGCTAGCTTTTACAGAAAGATGTGTCTTTGCATAACTCTTCCTCAAGGCATAAAGGACGAGCGAACTTAGGGTTTCTTCAACATTGCCAACCAAGATACCACTCCGATAAAATGTAATCTCCAATCATTCAATTTGAAATCAGTGTATTTAGTTATTATCAAGTTGAAAAAAATCTAGCAATTGGAAGTAATGGTCTCATAATGCCTAACCTCTCTACCAGGAAAACCAAAACAGTCCACCAAAGTTGGTCCCTATAGATAAATTGACCTTCAAAGACTTAGATCTAGTTCATTACAAAATTTAATGATCGTAAGTTGTAACAGATGGTATTTCCAAGACTAACAATTTTTTTCTGGGTATCATATTTGTTTCTCTCAGGTGGAAACCTCATGGCTGATAACCTTCTAACATCGCACCAATGGGATTATGTTTCTGACCGTGTGATGGGTGGCTTATCCGATGGTAAAGCCCAATATGAAGGCACCACTTCAGGCCGCGCTTTACGTTTAATCGGGGAAGTTTCTACTGCAAACAGTGGGGGTTTTATCCAAGTTAGGACACAATATCTAGAAACCACCCCAGAAAATGCCCTGGGCCTTCAAGCAACAGTGAAAGGTAATTTAGAATCCTATTTTATTCACATACGTACTACTGGAACCAGACTGCCTTGGCATTATTATGCACACTCCTTCAAAACAACCTCAGAGTGGACGGTAGTTAAACTACCATTCAATAATTTTAAACGATCCTCGCGATTAATTAATAAAAATTTAAATGTGAGTAAAATTAGCTCAATTGGTATCGTTGCTTATGGCAAGGATCACCATGCGGATTTGTACATACAAGATCTTCGTTTTTATGATTAGGTAAAAAAGACCTGGCTTATCTCAGGCTTATTTTCAATTATACTAATAACTTGGCCACTAAATGCCAATCAGGCTACTGGATGTCCTAACAGAGGGGCGATCCTTCTAAGTTTTGGACTTTCGGCGTGATTTGGAGCGCAAAGACGGTTCGTTATTGGAGTGCTTCGGTGACTCACAACCACATGAAAAAATATTTATATATTTCGATCTGTTAGCTATATAAAAAACAGATTAGCAGCAAGGATGACAAATTAAAATGTATTTATACTTAGATCCATACGTAGTTCAGACCTTTTCCTCAAAGTTGTAAGGGCATTTCTTTTTGAAAAACTACTTAATTTTAAATTACAGCCTATAACCGAGCCTTCGCCAAAAAAGAATTTTCAGCTTAACGATTCAGATTTTTTCACATTTACACTTTGTATCTAAGCAAGCACTAAAACTCGCAAAACACTTAGTTAAATGTTGGTTTCACTGATAAGAAAGCAACGAGGAGGTTGACACAAAGCACCAATGGAGAGTTGTGTTTCAGACAGGAACAAGGAAAAATCAACGGAGAGTAAATAATGCAGGTTGTTGTAATTGGCGGAGGTATTTTAGGTGCATCAGCCGCCTGGCATCTTCGTGAAAAAGCAGAAGTCACGGTTGTTGATGCTGGTGCAGTAGGTGGACTGGCTAGCCGAGCATCATTGGGCTGGTTGAATGCAACATTCTATCTCAGTGAAGATCACTTTCGATTCCGCCAAAGTGGGATTAACGCATGGCGGGACGCAAAAAATAAACTTCCCGAACTCCCGTTGTCATGGAGAGGAACCATCATTTGGGCGACGGATGACGAAAATATTGCAATTTCAGCGCAAGAATTATTGGGGTGGGGTTATCGCGTTAAAGAGCTTGACCAAAAGACTATGCGGTCGCTTGAACCATTCCTAGCAAAGTATCCCCATAGTGCTTTGCTACTGCCGGATGAAGGATATGTGAATCTTTCATTAGCTGCAGACATGCTCCTCAAAGCCTCTGGTGCAGCTGTATTGAGTGGAATAACCGTCCAAGAAATTGAAGTAGTGAATGATCGCGTCACTGGCGTTCATACCAATCATGGCATAATTAAGGGCGACCAAGTAATCGTTGCAGCCGGTACTGCGTCCGGGGGTTTTGCTAAAAGTTTTGATATAAAATTGCCAATGCTAGATCGACCAGGTTTGATGTTAAGGACGACGCCTGCGCCAAAAACCCTTTCCCATATATGCTCAACACCAGATTTCGAATTACTTCAACAGAACGATGGTAGGTTTATGCTACCTACATCTCCGGTTCACCAAAGCGAAACCTCTAAAGAGATTTCTTTTACACCAGGAAACATGGCAAGTAATGCAATGGGTAGACTTTCGGAATACTTTCCACACCTGAACTTATCTCTCGAAGAAATTATGGTAGCCAATAGGCCCGTCCCTGGGGATGAACTCCCTGTGATTGGTCAGGCGGGCCCGGAAGGTCTTTACTTTTTGACAATGCATTCAGCTGCAACACTGGGTATTATTGCTGGTGAATATTTAGCAAATGAGATACTAGAAAACGATACGAGTAACTTGAAACCATTCAGGCCCCAAAGGTTTTAAGAGGCTAGAACCAAATGGTGTCTCCCTGCAGAAACAAAACGATTTGTAAACCACTTGAGAGAACAACGTTATTTTTAGGAATGGCAATTTTTTAGTAAACTAAAATTCCTTGAATACCAAAGCCGAAGACGAAAAGCGCACGATCTTCAACTTTCGAAACTACGATTTCAGCTTTATTTTTGCAGATCTAATCGGCTCGTAGTTTAGCTTAAAAAACCACGAAAGTCCATATAATAATTGCCGTAAGTTATTTTAAATCTAAGCTGCCGCGCCTCTTTTGGCCGTTGCGACCGCCGAAAGGATCACATCAGAGATTGAAATACAGTCTTCAACAGTCAAACGCGCAGGCAACCTTACATGACACGCCTTCATCAGCATGTCTCGAGTTTTTGGTAGATCAAATTTTTCGGGTAGGAATTGCAAGTTCCAAAATGCCCGCGCGTTATCCCTTGATCGCCCAAATATCTTTAATTTAACACCAGATTCTGCGGTTAGCTGAGCAAAATGGTCAATTTCGGAAGGTGTCAAATCAACCAAATTAAATTGAATAGAGTCCGGTGCACGCTCCTCAGGCTTGAGTTTCTCAGGTACATAAATCCAAGGTGAGCGGTTCAATCGTTCAGCAGTAAGATCGTGGTTTCGCCCACCATCTTGAATTCGATGATCGAGCTCTGGCAACTGAGCATTAAGCAAGACTGCCGAAAAATTATTTAAGCGCCGATTATATAGTGGTAGTTTATTCTGCCATTTTTCGAAACAGCGCTTTAACCCCGAGTGCTTTTTCCAATTGTTTTCACAGGCGCCGGACATGATTACTGCTTTCACAAGGATTTCTGGATCGTCTGTTATGAGGATACCAACCTCTCCTGCATTTAATAATTTGTATGATTAAAATGAAAAACAGCCAACCTTTCCAAAACTCCCTATCATTTGGCCATTCCAGGTTGTCCGCAGAGAATGGGCCGCATCCTCAATAACTGGTTTCCCAACGGCCTCACATTCTGCTAAAATGGCATCCATATCTGAGGTGTGCCCACGCATGTGACTAATCAAAACTGCATCTGCTAGAGCGAGTTTTGATCTAAAATCGTCAAGATCAATTCGGTAGTTCTCGCCACATTCGCAAAGAATCGGAAGGCAATCTGCATGTATGATTGCTGATGGAACTGCGGCAAAGGTAAAAGCGGGGATAAGGATGCTCGCCTTCGGCGAAGTGCCTGAAGCCTTAATGGACAAAAATAGGGCTGCTGAGCAAGAAGAAACTGCTAAGGTATAGTCTGCACCCATTTGTTTTGCAAATGCGTCTTCCAAACGCTTTACTGCGGAGTTTTCAGATGTGTACCTAAAAAGATCTCCACTTTAGATTAGTTCGTTTTTTTCCATGGCTACAGCTGGAATGCTCTCTGCCGCAACTACATTGGGAATAACTGGCACGTTTTCGACCTCATTTAATTTAAACTCAGCAACCAGAATTGTAACCGAATGTTGACCCAGTATCACCTAAGATTTATCCATAACATACTTTGAAGATAAGCAAAAGTGAAACGGAAACGCACCTTTCTACATAATCAAAACCAGGCTTTAATATCATATTTAGGACGAGTTTAAATACTAGACCTGTTTTCCTGAACGGTAATTTGAAACTTCAAATATTTTTTTACCATCTTAGCATATATTTTCATTTTAAATTTCGATTATATCCCTCCATTCATGGTCAAGTCTATCTGTTTTTCAATTAATTCGTTACCACGCAAAGAAGACTAAACTGCGCTAAATAAAAAACAATGCTCATATTATTCGTGCTAGAATTCTAGGAATCCGTTAGTCGTTACATTAATTATTTCACATGTTTGACTTAAGGATATCTGATGCCCAAAGGCCCCTACATTCCGCACCATAGTTTAATGGCATTGTGGCCTGATATTTCAAGTAATGAGATAAATGGTCTTGGTGAAGCCAAGCAACGTAATCCCAGCTATGTGTACTCGGGAAATGACCCTTCTGATATAGTTTACGGTGACCTTCAGAGATGGTTTTATTCGATTGATCCCGACCATCCCGGGGACACAGAAGAACGTCAAAGACGAGCGGAAATTATAGCATCACCTTTGAGGGAGATAGCAAAGCAAAAAACACCTATAACAGAAGAATTAATCCAAAGTTTTTATAAAGGTTCCCCTTCATTTAAAGCTTTTGACAAAATCGGTGTTTCCCAATTTAATCCAGTGTGGGCATTTGAAGGGGTTACAATTGTCTACAAGAATATTGTAATACTTGGCTTCCAGCACCAATATGACGAAATAAGAAAAGCCCCTAAACCAGCATCGGGACTAAAGGTGATACGCCAATATGGACGAGCAGCCTTCGGTTCAAAATATGTTGCTAACTGGCTTCACGGGCTCGGGTTGGATTCTGAACCACTTACCGGCCCAATGTCAGGTAAGGTCACTATGATACCCCCTGCCATAGCTTTAGGGTTTGGTGAGCTAGGTAAGCATGGATCGATCATTAATCCGGAATTTGGAGTGAGTTTTCGCCTCTTTGCCATACTCACCGATTGCCCATTACCCTTAAACGAACATCGGGAACATGGAATTGACGGTTTCTGTGAAACTGCTTGTCCGCCCAACGCGCTTTTTTCGGAAAAGAAATTAGTACGTTGAATTTCAAAATGGTATGTCGATTTCGATAAATTACTTCCGTTTTTAATGAACATCAAGGCTGCGCCATCGGCATCACCGAATGTCCGTGGAGCAGACCTTCCATTGGAATAAATTTAGCTACGAAATTGAAGCGCCGCGCCTTACGACTGAGATCAGAAAGTTGAAATCATTTAGACACAAAAAGATAAGTAGAATTAACATTTTATAAATTGGATGAATGCTATAAAGTCATTTGCGTGTGGCTTACGGAAGTAAAGCTAATGCATGGTAAAAGAAAACAATTTTATTCGGAGGACAAAAATTGGAACGTACTGCATTAATATTTGGTGCCGGCCTTGGCTTAAGCGCTTCGCTGGCGCGTCAATGTGCTTCGGCAGGTATGAGTGTAGTTTTGGCTGCGCGCAACCTGGAAAAGCTGGAAAAGATTTCGAAAGAAACCGGAGCGAGGCTTCATGAGTGTGATGGAGCAAATCTTACACAAGTTACAAGCATGTTTAATACTCTAGATAAATCAATAGGAACTCCTGAACTTGTCATTTATAATCCTTCAGCTCGTCTAAGAGGGCCGATTGAAACGCTCGATCCACTTGCAACAAAAGACGCCATCGATATAACATGTTATGGAGCATTTCTGGTGGCGCAGCAGGCCGCAATACGTATGCTAAAACGAGGTAGTGGTAGCATTTTTTTTACTGGGGCTTCCGCTGGTGTTAAGGGCTTTGCTAATTCATCTGTATTTGCTATGGGAAAATTTGGAATGAGAGGGCTCGCCCAGGCACTAGCTCGTGAATTACACCCAAAAAATATTCATATTGGCCATTTCGTTATCGATGGAGGAATCCGCGCAGACCACCGTCCTGAGAGAATTGGGGATGGTTTTGATAAAATGTTAGACCCTGATGCAATTGCCGAAGCTTATCTACAGCTACACTGCCAGCATCGCAGTGCATGGGCATGGGAAATCGAGCTACGACCATGGGTTGAAAAGTTCTAACTATGTGACCAATCGCCAGGATCATCGGAATTATTTGGCGATAATCCTAAAATACCTACATCCAACTTACAGCCAAGGGCAAGCACCGTCCGGTTGGCATAACAAAAATACGCAAATACTTGATAAATTTCCAATATCTCACCGTCATCAAAACCCTCCTGGCGCATTTCGATAACATCAATTTCTCGAAGAGCCGCAGGATTCAAAGTAAATTTCTTGGCATAAAGCATGGCACTTTTTTGTTTTACACTCAAAGGTGCTGAATAAATTTCACCGGCAAGAAATGTATTTTTTAAAGCTTCTGACCTAACGTCATCCGACAAAAGCCGTTTTAACCCTGCATAGTGACGCTCTACTCAATATTAACACTTATTAAAAATACTAACCCAAACACCCAAAGTTTCCAAAAACCACCGTGGCAATGTGTTAGAAAAGTGATGCAATACGTACTTGTAAATGGCCATGTGGCCCTCCATGGAATGCGGGCGCAGTGACCGCAGCATCACGATATTATCTACATCATTATTAGAGCCTTTAATGGGATCATATATTTTCTAAGCCTTTTGGTTGACGCCTCATAAGAAATTGTTTTTATCCAGGAAATGGATCCCTCCGTTAGCCAGTTAAGATATTTTACCCATCATACGCGGACTATAAAGTCATTTTACAAGAAATTTATGGTACATTTTCATCATTCGAAAAACATAATACCCGTTCAGAATTTCTCTAAAAAATTGTACCACATACTTTAGAACATTGACCGAGGTTTAGTACTCAGCGTAATCTATAGTTGACACCAATTGATTGAGAGAAATAAATGACATCAAAAATCTGGAAAGGTCAGTCTTTTGCTGTAAGTCATGCCGATGGAAGTGGCACTCTGGAAAGCCATTTTAAGGGTGGGCTTAGAGCTTTTTTTGAATACCGTGATCTGGGTATTGCTGCGGCCTCCAGCGGCAAATACTCAGCCAATCTAATCAGGGCAATTCCAGGGCGCCACGCAGAGCCGAACTGGCATGCACACGATCTTGATTTTCAGATGATATATATACTTAAAGGCTGGGTCATCTTCGAATATGAGGGAAAAGGTGAGGTGACTTTTCGCAGTGGCTCAGCAGCATTGCAACCTCCCGGCATTCTACATCGCGAGATCCGACATAGTGATGATCTTGAACTGATTGAAATCACTTCTCCCGCTAATTTTGGGACAAAAAGTGACGGCGCTCCTTAATTAGGACTATGGGCGTTTTGTAAGATTTTCAGTTCAGGATTTTTTCAATGTCTGTTTATTTCAAAACTGGGATTAAGGGTTCAGAAACGTGTTTTGACTACATTATTATAGGGGCAGGTTCTGCAGGCTCTGCTTTGGCGGGACGGCTTGCAGAAAACACTAAACTCCGCATTTTACTTTTAGAAGCTGGACCAAAAGATTATCATCCTTATTTGAAAATTCCCATTGGCTATGGGCGGGTATTTTTTGACGATCGCTTCAATTGGAAATTCACTACAGAACCGGAACCCCAAATGTACGGATCACAAATGTATTGGCCAAGAGGAAAAGTTCTTGGTGGGTCAAGCGCAATTAATGCAATGGTTTTTGTACGTGGTCATCAACGCGATTTCGACGAATGGGGAATATCAGCTTCTGGTTGGTCTTGGGCAAACGTCGAACCTTATTTTCGCAAGATGGAACATTGGCAAGGAAATAAAAACCAAAATCGTGGTCTTTTTGGCCCACTAAGCATAAGCAATGTTTCTAATAAGGTGCATCCATTAACGCAGCGCTATCTGGAAGCCGCTCAGCAAATAGGATTTAAATTGAATGATGATTATAACAGCGGTGATCTAGAAGGGGCATTTATATATCAAATAACGACGAGCAATGGTGTGCGAGTTTCATCTGCGACCGCTTATCTAAAAAAATTCGGCCGGACCAAACACTTAAAAATTCTAACTCAAGCACAAGCTACTAAGATCCTATTTGACGACCAGCGAGCGGTAGGAGTTGAGTATGTCCATAAAGGAACGGTTCGAAGAGCAAAAGCGGAAGCTGAAGTGATCTTATCAGCTGGCGCCCTTTTATCGCCTCAACTTTTACAAGTTTCAGGCATTGGACCTGAAAAACTTATCAAAGCTCATGGAGTAGAGGTGCTAATCGATTCACCAAATGTAGGTCGGAATTTGTCTGATCATCTCGGCCTTGATCATACTTTGCAGGTAAACGAACCATCTCTTAATCAAACCTTGAGACCCCTTCAAGGAAAACTTGCAGTAGCTTTAGAATACATTTTCACTCGCAAAGGTCCGCTTTCCATGAGTCTCAATCAGGGAGGTGGCTTCGTAAAATCAAAAAAAGGTCTCGATGTACCTGACCTTCAGTTATATTTTTCACCTCTTAGTTATTCAACGGCACCCAAAGGAAAGCGCCCACTAATGAAGCCAGATCCTTATCCCGCTGTCCGGCTTGGTTTCAACCTATGTAAACCCACCAGCATGGGACTTGTAGAAATATGTTCTTCAAATGCACTTTTACCACCTAAATTTTATGGAAACTATCTTGCAACAGAAGAAGACCGTGAAGGAATGATTCGAGGCATGCGTCTGATGCGAAAAATCAGTGAAGCTCCGGCTCTCAAGAACTTAATTACACTCGAAGAAAGTCCAGGCCTCCATCTCCAAAGCGATGAAGAACTACTGGATTTTGCTCGAAGAGATGCATCAACCGTTTTCCATCAGTGTGGGACATGTCGAATGGGTAGTGACCCGCTGACGAGTGTCTTAGACGAAGCATTGCGAGTGCGAGGTGTACGCTGCCTGCGAGTGGCAGATGCCTCTGCTTTTCCGACAATTACTACAGGTAATACAAATGCAGCATCCGTGATGGTTGGGGAAAAAGCAGCTGATTTGATATTGGCAGATTTGTAAGTGCAAAGGAGAAACCATGTTCAATATTAAAAAAATCGAAAGTTTCTGCAACGAATTCGTTGGCTTTGTACGTATTACGGATGAATGTGGGTCTCAAGGTTGGGGGCAAGTCTCCACATATAATTCTGATTTCACTTGTAGCATACTACACAGGCAGGTGGCTCCTTGGGTGCTGGGGGTGGAAACTGACGACCTCGGAGATCTTTTAGACCTTGTAACTGAACGGGAACATAAGTTTCCTGGGTCTTATTTAAGGCGGGCCATAGGGGGCTTCGACACAGCTATTTGGGACATGAAAGGTAAACAGCAAGATAAATCAGTGACTGAGCTTCTGGGAGGAAAACCTGGAAAGCTACGTACCTACGGCTCCTCAATGAGGCGGGCTATAACCCCAAAAGATGAAGCTGCGAGATTAAATCATTTACGTGATCGTTTCGGCTTTGATGCCTTTAAAATAAGAGCGGGGTCTGAAGTTGGGCGTAACCAAGACGAATGGCCTGGACGAACAGAAGAAATTATTCCCACGATGCGGAAAGCACTTGGTGATGAAGTGGATCTACTTATTGATGCTAACAGCTGTTATTCACCAGACCGTGCTATTGAGGTCGGTAAATTACTCGAAGACAATGGATTTTGTCACTTCGAAGAGCCCTGCCCTTACTGGGAACTCGAACAAACTAAACTAGTTACAGACGCGCTTAACATTGATGTCACTGGCGGAGAACAAGACTGTGACTTGACAGTATGGAAACGCATTATCGATATAAAGGCAGTCAATATTGTGCAGCCAGACATTCTCTATCTGGGTGGTATTGACCGCACCATGCGGGTAGTTAGTATGGCAAATAAGGCGGGATTACCGGTGACACCACACTGCGCAAACCTTTCTCTTGTCACATTATTTACGATGCATCTGTTAAACGCGATACAAAACGCAGGTAAGTACCTGGAATTTTCTATCGAAGGCACAGACTATTACCCCTGGCAGCAATACTTGTATGAAGAAGATCCTTTCAAAATCGATGATGGCAAGATTACAATTTCCAATAGACCCGGCTGGGGTATCAGTATTAAGCAAGAATGGTTGGAGAATTCAATTTATCAGGTTAGTGAACTTTGACGTAATTCCAGACCGGTGAAGATGGGGTGATTATCATATCCGTATGCATGACGCTAAAAATTAAAACAAAGCGCTCAGACGAACACATGTTGCTCAGCTGTTCAAGAGCCGCACTACAACCTGTTTCGTATAAAGAGAAATAGCTAGAACTTCATAACTAAATCCACACATTTCGCAAAATTCATTAAGAGCTCGGAATTCATCTTTTTCCCAGTCACTATTAACTATAAATTCATCGAATACGAGGATTGTTTTCGAGTCCATCACTTTTTTGGAATTCACTAAGGCACATAGGGTCGAAGCATAAAGGTCTGCATCAAAGTTTATAAGACCAGCCATAGGTCTCGCTTTAGAAAAGAAGCGTGGCAAAGATTCCGCAAACTCCCCGATGATAAATTCCCCACCATCTATCTGGGGAACTTTACCAAAGCTTGAATAGGCACCTTTTGGGACGGTTCTCCAATCTTCAGGAAGCCCTTCAAAGGAGTCAAAGCCATAGCCTTTCTTGAAATGCTTCATAAGGTATTTGAAGCTCTCTCCCATCCAGACACCGTACTCGTAAACTGGACGACTGCTATCTGAAAGCTCTGCCGCACGATCAAATATTGACCATCGATTGTAGTGAATTTCTGGCAACTTTGGCAACGACAGAATCCAGTGAATTGAACGTAAAATTGGTTCGTTGGCAAGACCAGAGGACATTAGATCACGAAAGTGTTTATCATTCCCATTAAATGCGTTCATCCCGGCCAATGTATAAATTGCATCCCGAAAAAGTGGTGAATGAGTCAAACATTGCTCAATAATTGCCTTGGCCTTGTGCGCTTCGCTTACGGTAGAATGGAGATTCCAGTAAGCGACAAAATTGTCAGGCTCGATATCAATTGCTTTTAAAAAACACTCTTGTGCCTTCATTAGCTCAGCTTTATCATTCAGAAGATTGCCATAATTATTATAGGCCGATGAGAGTTTTGGGTTGAGCTCAATCGATCTGACAAGATTTTTTTCAGACTCTTCAAGAAAACCCATACTCTTTAGTAAAACGCCTAAATTATTATAAACGTTGGGTGCGTAAGACGTTTTAAGATTCTCTTCAATCTTTTCTGGCTTAATTGCTAGTACATGCTCAAAGTGCGAGATTGCTTTTAGATTTTCACCTAATTTAGCATAACTCTCGCCTAGCACATTGTGTAGAAAGATCGACTCAGGGTGCAATTTTAGCAATTCACTTGATATGTCAATTATAACATCATATTTCCCTGAAGCAAACAGCCGAATTATAAGTGTTTTAACATCAGAACCGATTGGTTGTGAATTTTGATCTGAACTTCCATCGCTGTCAAACGACGTTGTATTTTCGACCACTGTATCGGTCACAGAAACACTTTCAGCTACTGAAGAACAACTCAGCGAAGCTGACAAATCTGACGTATGGTTGTGAAGATAAGTGCCCATTAGATCTTCTCCTATCGGGTAATAAAACGTCCGAATACAAATTTGTTTAGAATGTTTTGATTTTAATATTTCGGAAAGCTTTGTGCGAAATGAAAGTCTAATGGAGAGTGCAACCATCAGACAGTTGTACTTAAGTTTTACTTTTAAATCTTTTATAAAATCATAACCATTGAAATTAGTTTTTGAGCCTTTGCACAGAAGTTGTAACATCTGACTCATTGTTGGTGATACTTCTTCTACTCAATGCACCACAAGAAGGAGTGATTATTAAAAATAGGAAATAGAATAAGAGAGGCTTAAAAACTAAACGATCATTAAAGGAAGAGAAATGAGTTATGAATTTGTTAAAACCGAGCGGCTCGGCAAAATATTTCTGGTAACTTTAAACCGCCCCGCAGTATATAATGCCGTGCACGAGCCTATGCATCACGAGCTTGCCAGCGTTTGGGATGATTTTGCCAATGATACAAATCTTTGGGTGGCGGTATTAACAGGCGCAGGCGAGAAAGCATTTTGCGCAGGCAACGACCTTAAAGCCACTGCTAGCGAAGGGCGTGCAAAACTACCTGAAAGTGGTTTCTTAGGTCTGACCCAGCGCTTTGATCTGGATAAACCAATTATTGCCGCGGTTAATGGATTTGCTGTGGGCGGTGGGTTCGAAACAGCATTATCCTGTGATATTATCATTGCCTCTGAAATAGCAAAGTTTGCTCTTCCAGAAGTGAAAGTTGGCTTTATTGCAGCCGCTGGCGGCGTACAGCGACTTAGCAGATATATTGGGCGGTTGGCAGCTCACGAAATGATTATGACAGGGCGTACGGTCAACGCAAGCGAGGCGCTCCGACTTGGGATTGTAAATGCTGTTGTTCCTCATAGTGACCTCCTAGAAAAAGCCATGTTCAAGGCAGAGGAAATAGCCAGTGTTTCCCCTTCTGCTATCAAGGCTACTAAGAGCATACTCAATAGTCTAGTTATTGAGGAACATCTTCCTGAAAGCCTTGCCTTCAGTCGAGACGTGGTGAGCGATCTGGCAAAAACTGAAGACTTTACGGAAGGTGTTAATGCCTTCGTTGAAAAACGAAAACCCAAATGGGTCAACCGATAGGAGGTATTGCGAATGAGTGAACCTAGAGACGTTAAAATGCTTACTTTATACCGAGCATTTGATGCTGGTCCCTGTATGACCGGACAAGCACTCACCCTATGCGATGGCTCAAATATGTGGGCGTGAGGTAAATGAATCATGGAGCTTAAAGGTAAGATTATTGTGGTTACTGGAGCAGCTAGTGGCATAGGCAAGGCGATGGCTTTGCGCTTTGCGCAAGAAGGCGCTTCAAAAGTTATCTGCACGGATATCAATTTTCAGGGTGCAGAGAAGACTGCGTCACATATAGGAGGTCATGCCTTCGCTATGAATGCTACGCAGGAGCATGAAATCGCACACATCATCAAAGAAACCGAGAAATATATTGGGCCCATAGATCTTTTTTGTTCCAACGCCGGTATATCTTTCGGTGGTGGGGTTGAAGTTGCAGACAAAGCTTGGCAGAAAATTTGGGAAATTAATCTTATGTCCCATGTGTGGGCCGCAAGGCATTTAGTCCCGCGTATGTCAAAACGAGGAGGCGGATATCTTTTAAATACTGCGTCAGCAGCCGGATTACTAAATCAATTGGGCTCTGCACCTTACGGCGTTACTAAACATGCGGCTATCGGTCTAGCAGAATGGCTAGCTATCACTTATGGAGATCTAGGAATCAAAGTTTCTGTCCTATGCCCACAAGCCGTCCGCACAGAAATGATTAAAGGTCTGGAAGAGCATGTAGCGAGTATCGATGGTATAATTGAGCCCAGTGAAGTAGCCGAGGCCTGCGTGCAAGGATTGCAAAAAGAAAGTTTTCTGATATTACCCCACCCAGTTGTTAGCAAATATTTGCGTAGCAAAACCGACAATTATGAACGCTGGATTGGTGGCATGCGTAAATTAAACCGCCGCTTCGGTACTTTCGTATAAATCAAGTAATCACTTGTTCTTGAACTGATCAGAAACTAAAGTAGACAGGAAGGGAATAGTAAAATGCCGATGCAAGCACAAGATATTGAAGACCTAATACGGGAAAGTTTTCCTAGTGCAAAAATCAATATCACTGATCTTGCAGGAGATGGCAATCATTACGCAGCAGAAGTAGAAGATGAAAGCTTCCGTGGAAAAAATCGCGTCCAACAACAAAGAGCGGTTTATGCAGCTCTCAAAGGTAAGATGGATGGCTCACACGGTGAGTTACACGCTCTTGCCCTTACAACAAAAATTCCTATTTAAACAAGTGCTGAGTAAAGTAAAACGTAATTGAGCACAAAGCCAACGCTGGTTTTGTCAATTTAATTACGCTATAAGGCTAATACAAGAAGGCGTTGAGATTGAGGACTGAAAAATGAGTGACATAAAAGAACAAATAAAACAAACTGTAAAAACTAACGATGTCGTACTCTATATGAAGGGCACAAAAGAAATGCCACAGTGCGGCTTTTCGAGCAAAGTCGCTGGTGTTCTTAACTATATGGATGTCGATTATACGGACGTTAATGTATTGGCCGACGAAAGAGTCCGGCAAGGAATTAAAGAATTTTCTGACTGGCCAACGGTACCTCAGCTTTATGTGAAAGGTGAGTTTATAGGTGGATGTGATATTGTAACGGAAATGACTTTATCAGGAGAACTGGATACACTTTTTAAGGAAAGTGGCGTCATTTATGACGAAGCTAAAGCTAGTAAAATTCGCGAAGCAAATAGCTAAAGGTACAATAAATAATGCTATAGTCCGATTGCAACCGACTTTACTTATCTTTTAGCCTCAATTTAAACAGTATTAACTCGGTCAGCTAATTCTTCGGTTTTTTGGGCGATGTCTTCCAAAGTTTTTGTCAAATCTGCGGACATATTTTCAGACTCACGTCCAGTTATCGCGCTTGCGGCTAATTCTGCCTTAAGCTTTGATATTTCCTCCATCGCAGCCGAAAACTCATTTTCTGATTTTGACACTTTATCTTTGAAACTACCAGTTTTATCCGCCAACATTAAGCCCGCCATCAAAAGCATGCGCGACTCTGACAATCTACCTACCTGTTCACCTATTGCACTAGCTTCAAAATCAAGAACTGATGCTGCATTCATTAGATAGGATTCTTCACCGGACTGACATGCAACTGTAAAGCGCCGGCCTCCAATTTCAACTTCAACTTCAGGCATCACTCTTTCTCCTCAAATGATTGATCAGAGTTGTTCAAGACTTGCGCCAATTGGTCATAAAGACTCTGTAACTCTTCTGCCTCAGTTTTTTTTTCTTGCTCCAATTCGGCCAAGAGAGCTGAGAGCTTTGCATTCTGCTCGCTTAATGAGTTGATTTCAGCTTGCATTGCCTTCTCTGCAGCACCGACAACCTGAGAAAGGCCATAATGCTCCAATCCCTCAGAAATGCGGTCCAAGGCTACCTTTATGCGACGTTCAAGCTCTTTTAAGTTTTCCATATGTTGCCTTTTCTATTCCCGACAAATTGGAACCAAGACATGTTCGTCAAAACTCCAAATGCGAATCGATATTAAGCTTTATAATACGAGTTTACTCGACCGTATTCAAAATTACGCTCCTTTTGCTATCAATTCTATGGCTAACACTTGCGCTTCGTCACTGGGCTGGTATTGAGCAGTGTAATCGCTATTTTGAGGGTTTCTCGCGTCATGGATATCCAAACACTACGAGCTGAACATCCTGAACATTGGGAGAAATCAACCGCCATTAGAGTCTTGACCTTAGATGCTGTTGCTAAAGCAAATTCGGGTCATTCCGGCATGCCAATGGGTATGGCAGACGTGGCGACTGTACTATTTGAAAAACACCTAAAATTTGTGGCGGAAGATCCAAAATGGCATGATCGGGATAGGTTTGTTTTGTCAGCCGGCCATGGTTCAATGTTGCTATATAGTATCCTCCATTTGTGTGGCTACCAAGAATTCTCAATGGACGAACTTAAAGAATTCCGTCAGCTCGGTGCCAAAACCGCTGGGCATCCTGAAAATTTTCTAGCAGCCGCTATTGAAACAACTACCGGACCACTTGGACAAGGAATTTCTAACGCCGTTGGTTTTGCCATGGCTGAAGAACTTTTGCGAGCTAGGTACGGTAAGAAACTCGTTAACCATAACACTTATGTCATAGCAGGAGACGGCTGCTTAATGGAAGGCGTAAGTCAAGAAGCTATTAGTCTGGCTGGTAGACACGATTTGGGTAAATTGATTCTATTCTGGGATAATAATAACATTACCATCGATGGAAGGGTTGGCTTAGTAGACCGGACCAACCAAGTGATGCGGTTCAAAGCATCGGGCTGGCAAGTACTTGAGGTTGATGGGCACAACCCTATTGAAATTGACGAAGCAATAGAGAGAGCCAAGAAGAGTAAAAAGCCGACTATGATCTCTTGTAAAACCCATATCGCATTTGGATCGAGTGCCCAGGACACTTCCAAGGGCCATGGTGCATTGACGGAGCCTGATTTGATTTCAGCAACGCGCAAGAATTATAATTGGGTGTCTGGGCCTTTTGAGATACCAGATCATATCGAATCCGCTTGGAAAGAGATAGGGAAACGTGGACTGGTCGAGCGAGACGCTTGGATCAATAGACTGAAAAGCGTGTCGCGCAATCGTCAAAAAGAGTTTGAACGCGTACACGCACTAGAACCAGCAAATAAAATCAAATCTGCGGTTCTTAAACTTAAGAAAGAAGTATCAAAAATTGCGCCAACAGTCGCAACACGAAAATCCAGCGAAATGGCATTGAACGTGATTAATCCGATTGCGCCAGAAACTTTTGGAGGCTCAGCAGATTTATCCGGTTCTAACAATACAAAATCGGCTGATTTCGATGTTTTTGACACGGTTAACCGTTCTGGTAGATATATGCATTGGGGTGTACGCGAACATGCAATGGCTGCGGCTATGAATGGGATGGCACTGCATGGAGGGGTACGCCCCTATGGTGGCACGTTCATGTGTTTTACCGATTACGCGCGTCCTTCAATGCGGCTTGCCGCCCTGATGAGAATTCCAACGGTTTTTGTTATGACGCACGACAGTATTGGTCTAGGAGAAGATGGGCCAACCCATCAGCCCGTTGAGCATTTAGCAATAAACCGTGCAACGCCAAACACCTATGTTTTCAGACCGGCAGATACCGTTGAAACGGCTGAGTCCTGGCAGATTGCCCTAAGCACAAAAGAAACTCCCTCAGTTATGGCTCTTTCTCGGCAGAGCCTCCCAACAGTTCGCATAGAACATAAACGGGCCAATCTCACCGAAAAGGGTGCCTATGTTCTGGCAGAGGCGGACGGTAAGAAAAAGGTGGTTCTCATTTCTACTGGTTCGGAAGTGTATTTGGCGTTGGAAGCCCGAACCCGTTTACAGGAAAAAGGTATTGGAACGCGCGTGGTTTCCATGCCGTGCATGGAACTTTTTGCAGAGCAAGACGAAAGTTATCGTCGCCGTGTATTGCTTAGCGGAAGAGAGGTGCGCGTAGCAGTGGAAGCCGGGGTACGGCAGGGATGGGATCGCTGGCTGATCGGGGAACGGGGCAGAGAAGCGAAAACAGATTTCATTGGTATGAGTGGGTTCGGCGCCTCTGCACCGGCTCAAAAGCTTTTTGAACATTTTGGGATTACAACGGATCGCATTGTCGAACGTGTGGAGGCACTTCTTTAGAGAAAAAGCAGCTACGGTGAGTCGCAGACAAGCATACTTTCAGGAGAATTAAGTCAAGCATCGACATTTGAGAAGCAAATGTTAGCGATATCATTTTTATTTGCCTTGGTTTTATCGCTAACAACTTGCTTGAAATGGTTTTTTTCATGTAAGCCTATCAGATTTTCACGTATAAATAGGTATGTCGAAATTCCGGGGATTGATTGTATGACTGTAACAATAGGCATAAATGGCTTCGGAAGAATCGGGCGTTGCACCTTGGCGCATATCGCTGAAAGTGGACGGAACGATGTACAAGTCGTAAAATTGAATGCTACAGGTCCGTTAGAAACAAATGTACATCTTTTGAGATATGATAGCGTACATGGGCGATTTTCAGGAAATGTTGCAGTAAACGAAAACTCTTTAGATTTAGGCAAGGGACCAATTGAGGTTATGTCATCTTATGAGCCCATGGAATTGGACTGGGGAGGCTGCGATGTTGTGCTCGAGTGTACAGGTAAATTCAACGACGGCAAAACCTCGGTCGTGCATATAAAACAAGGAGCCAAAGCTGTTCTGATTTCAGCACCTGCCATAAATGTAGATAAAACGATAGTTTACGGGGTAAATCATCGCGACCTCGTCCCTGGCGATAAAATGATTTCAAATGGATCCTGCACGACGAATTGCCTCGCGCCCATGGCAAAAGTGCTAAATGCCACGATCGGCATAGAACGTGGTATCATGACAACTATTCATTCATACACGGGGGATCAACCCACTTTGGACCGACGCCATATTGACCTTTATCGTGCGCGGGCTGCGGCAATGGCAATGATACCAACATCAACTGGAGCAGCAAAGGCGCTGGGGGAAGTGCTTCCGGAGCTTAAAGGAAAACTTGAAGGAACAGCCATTCGTGTTCCCACCCCAAATGTATCAGCGATTGATCTGACATTTGAGGCTGGTAAAGACGTTACCTGCGGGGATGTAAATGAGGTCGTCAAGGAGGCTTCTGAAGGCCGTCTAGGTCAAATTCTTTCGTATGATCCAGAACAAAAAGTTTCTATTGACTTTAATCATACTGCTTATTCTTGCATTTTCGCACCTGACCAGACCAAAGTCATTGGAAAGCGAACCGTACGGGTTCTGGCGTGGTATGATAATGAATGGGGGTTTTCTTGTCGTATGGCTGACGTTGCATCATCAATCGGTCGTTTACTTTAAGACCCAACGTATTCTCTTTTTAAAATCCTATTTTTTTCTGTTTTTGGCAAAAACTAGCGGTGGGAAGGCTAATCTAAAGATGACTCCCAAACGGGGGTTTTTGGAGAATTATGCAACCATGCCTAAGGTGAATAGAGTGTTATTTATTCTTATCATCTGTTTACCAAACACCAATATTTTTCATACCGATGTGAGGTTGTAGTTTCTTATTTTCTGCAAAAAAAAAATATAATCCATTGGATGGCTCATGGTCCAAAGCAAATTTTTTTCAGCTATTAAGCACATCTATGGTTGACACTGACCGTTTTTTTATAATTGTTAGCGCTACCATAATGTGTTTATCTAGCGGATTGCTTCATGACAGTGAAAATTGCTATAAACGGGTTCGGTCGAATTGGTCGCAATATACTGCGTGCAGCTGTTGAAAGCACTCGCAAAGATATTGAAATTATTGCAATAAATGACCTCGCTCCAATTGATACAAATGCGCACCTGTTAAAATTCGACAGTATACACGGAAAATTTCCTGGAGTTATATCAGTTGAGGGATCGACTTTGAATGCTGGGCATGGCCCTATCAACGTGTCTGATTGCAGTGATCCTGCCGGGCTAGACTGGAAAAATGTGGACATTGTTTTGGAATGCACGGGAATTTTTGCGTCCAAAGAAAAAGCTTCCGCTCATCTTAGCAACGGGTCCAAAAGAGTTCTTGTTTCAGCACCGGTTAGCGGAGCGGACAAGACAATTGCTTATGGCATCAATCATAAATCTCTAACGGCTGATGATATAATCGTTTCTAATGCTTCCTGTACAACAAATTGCATGGCACCCATTGCTGCAGTTTTAAACAAAACCGTTGGAATTGAAAAAGGCTTTATGACTACAATCCACAGCTACACCGGAGATCAGCCAACACTAGACAGAGTCCACGAAGACTTTTATCGTGCCCGTTCCGCAGCGTTAAATATGATCCCAACTTCAACCGGTGCGGCGCGTGCCGTTGGTCTGGTTTTACCTGAATTAAGTGGGAAAATGGACGGAGTAGCGATCCGCGTTCCAACTCCCAATGTTTCTTGCATTGACTTTACTTTTGAAGCCTCAAGATTGACCAGCGCTGAGGAAATTAATGAAGTTATGCGCACCGCATCGAAGGGATACTTAAAGGATGTTTTGGAGACAGTTGACGATAAGCTTGTATCCACGGATTTCAACCACAACAGCCACTCAAGTATCTTTGCAACCGATCAAACCAAAGTCATGGACGGAACATTGTGTCGAATTCTAGCATGGTATGATAATGAATGGGGTTTTTCCAACCGGATGCTGGATACTGCCACTGAGATAGGAAAATACCTTTAGCTTTTTTTCAGTTTCTTCAGTAAGCGTTCTTTAACCCGCGGCGTAACAAACCTCGTTATATCCCCATCCATACGTGCAATCTCTTTAACGAGTTTTGACGCTATCGCCTGATGTTTCGCCTCAGCCATGAGAAATACCGTTTCAATGGAAGAATCCATAGAACGATTCATACCAACCATCTGAAATTCATATTCAAAATCCGCTACCGCTCTAAGACCACGAACAATCACCTGTGCCCCAACATCGTGAGCACAATCGATCAGGAGGTTTTCAAAAGGGTGAGCCTCGATTTCGGTCCCTATGTCTTTGGAAAGAGCAGCACACTCTCTTTCCAGCATGTCCACCCTTTCTTCTAGTGAAAATAGGGGATCTTTATCTCGATTAATTGCGACACCTATAACCAGTCTGTCTACAAGCATCGCCGCTCGCCTTATGATATCCACGTGACCCAGTGTTATTGGATCAAAAGTGCCCGGATAAAGTGCGATGCGCATAATGGACAATTCCTGTGGTGTTTAATTTCTCGTGCAGACGCAACATCATTCGGAACAAAATTGCAAGTCTCAAAACAAAGCCCAGCACATATCAACTTGCTTAGTTTATAGAGCTGAGCTTTTTCTCGCCAAATAGACTGATTTTTAGAAAATACGTCACTGCAACGTCAGATTACTGAAATAGGATTGATGATTTTGAGTTTTCTCTCTTCCCGTGGCTTTTCTGCGCGAGTAAGGTGACGTCAAAGTTTAAAGGAGACGCAATGATGAATGAGTTAACCCACTATATTGGTGGCCAACATGTAAAAGGTACCTCCGGCCGTTTTGGCGATGTTTTCAACCCAGCAACAGGCGAAGTGCAAGCCAAAGTCCCATTGGCTACAGCTGAAGAAGTTGCCCAGGCGGTCGAGATCGCCACAAAAGCTCAGCCAGAATGGGGTGCTACAAACCCTCAGCGACGCGCACGCGTCATGATGAAATTCGTTGATCTCTTAAATCGCGATATGGACAAACTGGCTGAAGCGCTTAGCCGTGAGCATGGTAAAACCTTTCCTGATGCAAAAGGTGACGTGCAACGCGGTTTAGAGGTTGTCGAATATTGTATTGGCACGCCCCAGATGCTAAAAGGTGAATATACCGATAGCGCAGGTCCAGGGATAGACATGTATTCGATGCGCCAACCTCTGGGTGTGACATCAGGAATTACACCTTTTAATTTTCCTGCTATGATCCCTATGTGGATGTTTGCTCCTGCGCTTGCATGCGGTAACGCATTTATCCTTAAACCTTCTGAGCGCGACCCTTCAGTGCCTTTGATGCTCGCTGAACTGATGGAAGAAGCCGGCCTTCCAAAGGGCATTCTACAAGTAATAAATGGTGATAAAGAGGCTGTAGACGCCATTCTTGACCACGCTGTGATTCAATCAATCGGATTTGTTGGTTCAACTCCTATCGCAGAATACATCTATGGACGGGGTTGCAGCAACGGTAAGCGTGTGCAGTGCTTTGGTGGTGCAAAGAACCATATGATAATTATGCCAGATGCGGATATGGACCAGGCTGCAGACGCGTTGGTTGGTGCAGGGTATGGCGCTGCCGGTGAACGTTGCATGGCAATTTCAGTGGCTGTTCCTGTGGGAGAAGAAGCAGCAGACCGGCTCATCGAAAAACTTACACCGCGTATAGAGAAACTTAAAGTCGGCCCATACACGGCCGGGGATGATATTGATTATGGTCCCGTTGTCACAGAGACAGCAAAGCGTAATATTCTTAAGCTTGTGGAAAGTGGCGTTGCTCAGGGTGCTAAACTTATAGTAGATGGACGTGACTTCAGTCTTCAGGGCTATGAGGATGGGTTTTTCGTTGGCGCACATCTTTTTGACCGCGTAACCCCTGATATGGACATATATAAGAAAGAGATTTTCGGTCCAGTACTTAGTACCGTGCGCGCGGGAAGCTACGAAGAAGCGATCGGCCTAGCCATGGATCACGAATATGGGAATGGGACAGCGATCTTTACTCGTGATGGCGACACAGCGCGCGATTTTGCAAATCGCATCAATATTGGAATGGTTGGCATCAACGTTCCGATCCCAGTACCTTTGGCTTATCATACCTTTGGCGGCTGGAAAAAATCAGTATTTGGAGATCTAAACCAACACGGACCAGATGCGTTCAAATTCTACACTCGAACGAAAACAATCACCTCTCGCTGGCCATCTGGCATAAAAGAGGGTGGTGAATTTAACTTTAAAGCGATGGAATAGGTCACTGTTATAAAATATCTTTCCTGCCAATAATTGAGAGATGTGATGTTTTTTGGGGCAAGTGCCCTTTAAAAAAACGACCCCGCATCTCAATATCAACGAACTCAGAGGAAAAAATTATCAAAAAAATGGATGGTCAATAATGCTACCAAAGAAAACCAAAATACAGAATATAGTACTTAAGATAACCGTAGGAAACCATCTGTGCGTCGATTGAAGTACCGTCCACACGTGCTTGATATGGAGTGCTTTACCTTTTTTAATCTTACTCGGAGGCCCTCATGACAGGACAACGTTCGCGTCGCGCCGGTGGCCGATCAGCAAGACGCATAGCCAGAGCAGCACCACTTGCTGAACACCTTCGTCCGGTTCGGGCCGGTATGCTCGGTGGTACCTATAAGCCTCTCACCAACGAGGGTATCCGTCTTATTAATCGGACAGTTCTTGACGCACTTGAACAAATCGGCTTGGCGGACGCCCCCGAAAGTGGTGTAAAATATATGACCAAAGCTGGTGCTATTATGGGAGAAGATGGACGACTCCGTTTTCCCCGCGCTTTGGTTGAAGATACCATCGCTTCTGCCAATCGCTCAATTACCCTTCATAGCCGAGATGGCAAAAACGATCTTATTTTGAGCGGTAACAAAGTCCACTTCGGTACAGCCGGTGCCGCTGTCCATGTTGTTGACTTGGAGGGACGCAATTATCGCAACAGCACAGTGCAAGACCTCCACGATGCAGCGTGTCTTACGGACAAACTACACAATATCCATTTTCTTCAACGTCCTATGGTCTGTCGAGATATCCTCGATAATCGTGAAATGGATCTCAATACAATCTACGCTTGCTGCTCCGGAACAACAAAACATGTGGGGACCTCCTTTACAGAAGTTTCCTTTGCACAAGATGCTTTTCAAATGCTGCATATGATTGCGGGCGGAGAAAACGAATGGCGGAAAAGGCCATTTGTGTCTAATTCTAATTGCTTTGTCGTGCCACCAATGAAATTTGCCACTGAAAGCTGCCTTGTTATGGAAGAGTGTATTAGACAGGGTATGCCCATATTGTTATTGAGTGCAGGACAGGCAGGTGCCACTGCTCCAGCCCCGATTGCCGGAGCAATTGTGCAAGCAGTGGCAGAATGTCTTGCGGGTCTCGTGTATGTACAGTCCATTCAACCAGGCCACCCAGCTATTTTTGGAACTTGGCCATTTGTCTCTGACCTACGTACGGGCGCCATGTCCGGAGGTAGCGGTGAGCAGGCTCTACTTACAGCAGGGTGTGCGCAAATGCACCGGTTCTACGACCTGCCTGGTGCTGCTGCTGCGGGGATTGCTGACGCTAAACTACCTGACATGCAGGCAGGTTGGGAACAGGCAATATCAAACGTGATGGCCGGACTTTCCGGTCTAAATATGGTATACGAAGCGGCTGGAATGCATGCATCTCTTTTAGGTTTCTGCCTTGAATCACTGGTTCTGGGAGATGACCTTCTAGGTCAGGCGATGCGCTGTGTGCGGGGTATTGAAGTAACTAACGACTCTGTCAACTTAGAGATCATAAAAGACACCTGTCTCAATGGACCAGGGCATTACCTTGGATCTGATCAGACACTATCTTTAATGGAAACGGAATATATTTATCCCCAACTTGGCGATAGAACATCGCCGAAAGAGTGGGATGAATTAGGGAAACCGGATTTGATTCAAAAAGCGATAGAAAGAAAAGAGGCAATTTTGGCAAAACCCTCCTCCGCGCGCTTTCCGCCAAACGTTGATCTTAATATCCGAAAAGCTTTCAATATTCATTTGCCGACTTAAGCTTAAGATGACTACAAGATTACATTAATTGCCGATTTTGGATTTTGCTGTCTGGCCATTTCCATTCTGGGAATGTAGGGCATCGCCAAGCTTTTTGATATAGGATATTTTCAATGGATTTGCGCAATATTGCTATCATCGCACATGTAGACCATGGCAAAACAACTTTGGTCGATGAATTATTAAAGCAATCCGGTGCCTTTAGAGATAACCAAAACATTGCAGAGCGCGCGATGGATAGCAATGACTTGGAGCGCGAACGAGGTATTACGATACTAGCTAAAGCTACTTCTGTTGAATGGAAGAACGCGCGCGTCAACATCGTTGATACACCTGGTCACGCTGATTTTGGGGGAGAAGTCGAACGCATATTGAGCATGGTCGATGGCGTTGTTTTGCTCGTAGACGCAGCGGAAGGCCCAATGCCACAAACAAAATTTGTAACCTCCAAAGCACTTGCCCTTGGACTGAGACCTATCGTAGTCCTCAATAAAGTCGATAAACATGATGCCGAACCAGATCGAGCATTGGATGAATGTTTTGATCTCTTTGCAGCCTTGGACGCGTCTGAGGATCAGCTTGATTTTCCTCATCTTTATGCCTCTGGCCGCTCGGGATGGGCGGATGTCGAATTAAATGGCCCACGCACTAATCTTTCTGCTCTTTTTGATCTGATCATCAATCACGTACCAGCACCAAAACAACTCGACCAGCAGGACGAAGATTTTCGCATGCTTGCTACTACATTGGGAAACGATCCTTTTGTAGGACGAATTTTAACAGGGCGAGTGGAAAGTGGGCGCGTAAAAATTGGGGCAACACTGCAGGCACTGAGCCGGACTGGACAAAAATTTGAACAGTTCCGTGTGGCACGTATTCAGGCTTTCCGTGGCTTGGCCCAAACTGATATTGATGTAGCACTTGCCGGTGACATAGTTTCGATAGCTGGAATGGCTAAAGCCACTGTTTCAGACACGCTTTGCGCTTTGACAGTAAATGAAGCACTTGAAGCACAGCCTATAGATCCTCCAACGATTACAATAACTTTTGGTATTAATGACAGCCCACTAGCTGGCCGTGAAGGTAAAAAAGTGCAAAGCCGGGTCATTCGTGAACGTCTTCTAAAAGAGGCTGAAAGCAATGTAGCGATACGAGTTTCAGAAACAAACAGTGGAGAAACCTTTGAGGTCGCCGGGCGTGGAGAGTTACAAATGGGTGTTCTCATTGAAAATATGCGGCGTGAAGGTTTTGAGTTATCTATCTCACGTCCGCAGGTACTTTTTCGCGAAGATGAAATGGGTAACCGTCTTGAACCAATTGAAGAAGTCACAATTGATGTGGATGAAGATTACACCGGTGTCATAATTGAGAAATTGACTGGTAGTCGCAAAGGTGAAATCGTTGATATGCGGGCCGCAGGAATTGGAAAGACACGCATTATCGCTTTAGTGCCTTCCCGTGGCCTTATTGGTTATCATGGAGAGTTTCTAACAGATACGCGCGGCACAGGTGTTTTAAATCGAGTATTTTTTGGATGGTCGGCTTACAAAGGCCCTATAGCGGGTCGCAGAGCCGGTGTATTGATTTCAATGGAAGACGGTATTTCCGTGGCTTATGCGCTCTGGAACCTTGAAGACCGCGGTAGGATGTTTATAGGCTCCCAAGTACAAGTTTATCAGGGTATGATAATTGGCGAGCACAGCCGTGACAATGACCTCGAGGTAAACCCACTAAAAGGCAAAAAACTCACCAACGTAAGGGCTTCCGGTAACGATGAGGCAGTTCGGCTGACGCCATACACACAATTTTCATTGGAACAAGCTATTGCCTACGTTAACGATGATGAACTCGTTGAAGTAACACCCCAATCGGTAAGATTGCGCAAACGTTATTTAGATACGCATGAAAGAAAACGCATGAAAAAAGCGTGTTAAAGATCTGATTTAATCTCTTTATTCAGTCGTCTCAACAATCAACAACTCACGCTCCGCAGCACCGCGGGCGTGATTTAGTGCGGCTTGATACTCCAGTGAATGATAGCATTTCTCCGCAGCCTCAACGCTATCGAATTTTGCAACGACATTGCGTGGGCGGTCTTTACCCTCCAATTGCACATAACGGCCACCACGTGCAATAAAGTGACCCCCATGCTTTGCGATAGCCGGGCCAGCTAATTCAGCATATCTGGCGTATGCATCAACATCGTTTACTGTAATATGTCCAATCCAAAGTGCGGGCATTACTGTACTCCTTCTAGTACCGTTTCTGCAGCTTTAAAAGCAGCGTTGGCCTGGGAAATATCATTGCCGCCGCCACGCGCCATATCTGGACGTCCTCCGCCACCCTTACCTCCCAATACGGGCACAGCAGCTTGGACAAGATCGACCGCTGAAATCTTTTTTGTCAGATCATCCGAAACGCCCGCACATACGGCTACTTTACCGTCTACTTCCGCCAAGAGAAGCACCGCACAACTACCAATTTTTGATTTATATTCATCGATCAATGCTGGTAGGTCCTTTCCAGAAACACCATCCAAGACTTGAGCTACAAAGTTTATGTCAGCGATCAGACGGACAGACGATACACCGCGCAATGAAGCTCCACCTGCCATGGCAAGTTCTCGCCGCAATTGAACCACTTCATTACTAAGGGATTTGCGCTCCGTCAAAAGTGACTTTATGCGCTCTGGCACATCAACTGACCGAACTTTTAGCTCCGCAGCGGCACTTGCCAGCAAAGCAGACTGTGATGACAAATGAGTGTAAGCAGCATCGCCCGTTAGCGCCTCGATACGGCGTACACCGGCACTGCTGGCGCTATCTCCTATCACAATAAGAATACCAATGTCGCCTGTCTGTCGAACATGGATGCCACCACAAAGCTCCAGAGAGTATACATTACCGCTATTTCCTTTACCAGAACTCTCAAGGTGCCCCATGGAGACTACCCGCACTTCATCCCCGTATTTTTCGCCAAAAAGTGCCTGCGCCCCAAGCTTCCGCGCGTTATCTGGCGTCATAATACGGGTTTCTACAACAGTATTTTGTCGAATGTATGCATTTACTTCCCGCTCGACAGTCCTTAACTCTTCCGCATTCAGTGCCTTCGCATGACTAAAATCAAACCGCAAACGATCATCTGAATTAAGAGATCCTTTCTGCGCGACATGATTACCCAATGCGCGCCGAAGCGCTTCGTGAAGTAAATGAGTTGCAGAGTGGTTAGCCTGGATATTCCTACGGCGTTGCACATCCACAGTTAGCAATACAGAATTACCAGGTTTGAGTGCTCCCTCTATTATCTTTGCAAAGTGGATAAAAACGCCAGCTACTTTTTTTGTATCCGTTATTTCAGCAAAGAACCCATGGCCTTGCACATGTCCACTATCACCAATCTGGCCGCCACTTTCGGCATAAAAAGGTGTTTGGTTTACAACGATCTGAACAACTTCGCCCGCGCTTGACTCTTGGATTTCAGCACCTTCTTTAACAAGCGTGAGGCACTGGCCCTCCGCTATTTCCGTATCATACCCCAAAAACTCGCTCGCGCCGTGTTTATCGGAAATATCAAACCAAATGGCCGCATCAGCCGTTTCGCCTGTACCTGACCAAGAAGCACGCGCCTTGGCTTTCTGCTCGTTCATAGCCGCATCAAAACCATTTACATCTACAGAACGGCCTTTTTCGCGTAACGCATCTTGTGTGAGATCAAGCGGAAAGCCATAAGTGTCATAAAGTTTGAACGCAGTTTCACCAGGAAGATCATCACTCGCATCGATATTCGCCAACTCCTCGTCCAATAGCTTAAGGCCGCGATCCAAAGTTTCTTTAAATCTGGTTTCTTCATTCAAAAGTGTCTCCCCAATAAGAGATTCAGCCTGCTGCAGTTCTGAATAAGCTACCCCCATATTGCTTACCAAGACCGAGACCAGCCTATGCATGATCGGATCTTTCGCACCTAAAAGATGAGCATGGCGCATAGCGCGGCGCATAATTCGGCGCAACACATAGCCACGACCATCATTGGCAGGCATCACCCCATCTGCGATCAAGAAAGAGGAGGAACGGATATGGTCGGCAATGACGCGATGATGAATTTTACCTGGACCGTCTGGTGCACCATCAGAAAGATCAGCACTCGACTCAATCAAGGCGCGCATAAGGTCTGTATCATAATTATCATACTTACCCTGCAGAAGAGCGCCAATCCGTTCAAGTCCCATGCCGGTATCGATGGACTGATTATCGAGAGTAACTATACTTCCGTCTTCAAACTTTTCGTTCTGCATAAAAACGAGGTTCCATATTTCAATAAATCGATCTCCGTCCTCCTCTGGGCTACCAGGAGGCCCTCCCCTTATATGATCCCCGTGATCGTAAAAAATTTCTGTACAGGGTCCACATGGTCCAGTGGGACCCATCGCCCAAAAATTGTCGCTTGTATCGATCCGAATGATTTTGTCATCGCCGAAACCTGTTACTTTTTTCCAAATCTCTGCCGCTTCATCATCAGTCTTATAAACCGTCACGAGGAGTCTATCTTTTTTCAGGCCAAATTCCTTGGTTAAAAGTTCCCAAGCATAGTTTATTGCTTCATTTTTGAAATAATCGCCAAAACTGAAGTTTCCCAGCATTTCAAAAAACGTATGATGCCGTGCGGTATAACCAACATTATCGAGGTCATTATGCTTCCCACCGGCACGTACGCATTTTTGGGATGTGGTAACACGCTTGTAATCCCGGACTTCTACTCCCGTGAAAAGATTTTTAAATTGTACCATACCTGAATTCACAAACATCAATGTTGGATCGTTCCGGGGTACCAAAGGGCTCGCAGCAACTATTTCATGTCCATTCTTAACAAAATAGTTGAGAAAATTGGACCGTATATCATTTATCGATGGCATACTTAGCTCTTTTCATTGCACAGCATTAAATGCGAAGACATCTATCCTCCCGTCCAAACTATGTCCACCGCTCTATGTCCGAGAACAGTATAGTACCAACAAAGGGTCGCCTTTTACAGCGACCCTTCGAAAAAATTTGTATAATTTTTTTAAGCTTCCAAAACATTTTCATCAACTGGTATAGGATCTTGAGGCATCTCAAAATCAAAACCATGTGCAGCACGAATTTTATCCTCAATTTCCAGTGCTATAAAATCATTTTCTTTTAGAAAAATTTTAGCATTTTCTCGGCCCTGCCCGATACGTTCATCTCCATAACTGTACCAGGACCCTGATTTTTCTACCACTCCAGCTTTCACACCCAAGTCTAGAAGCTCACCATTTTTGGAAATGCCTTCACCATACATAATGTCAAATTCCACTTGTTTAAAAGGCGGAGCAACCTTGTTTTTCACAACTTTAACGCGCGTTGCATTTCCAACGACTTCGTCACGATCCTTAATTGCACCGATACGGCGTATATCCAAACGAACTGAGGAGTAGAATTTAAGAGCATTACCACCTGTAGTTGTTTCAGGGCTTCCAAACATCACTCCAATTTTCATCCGGATTTGATTGATGAAAATAACCATGCAATTACTGCGACTTATGGAGCCGGTAAGCTTTCTCATCGCCTGGCTCATAAGCCTTGCTTGAACGCCCACACTACTGTCACCCATATCTCCCTCTAACTCAGATTTAGGTGTAAGAGCAGCCACGGAGTCTACAACAATCATACTTACAGCACCAGATCGCACGAGCGTATCCGTAATCTCAAGCGCTTGTTCACCGGTATCCGGTTGGCTGATCAACAACTCATCAAGATCGACCCCCAGTTTTTTTGCATATTGTGGGTCAAGCGCATGTTCAGCGTCAACAAAGGCACAGACACCACCCAGCTTCTGCTCTTCTGCAACGCAATGAAGGGTCAGCGTTGTTTTACCAGAGCTTTCAGGCCCGAAGATTTCAATAATACGGCCTTTGGGAAGTCCACCGATTCCCAAAGCTATATCGAGCCCCAATGATCCCGTTGATGTCGCCTCAATTTCCTGAATGGCGTTTTCACCGCCCAATTTCATAATTGAACCTTTGCCAAACTGACGCTCTATTTGCGCTAAAGCGCTATCCAGCGCTTTTTGTTTATCGCTGATTCGTTTATTTTCCATAGTTAGAAGGTCTGCCATTTTCTGATTGCCTTTCTTATTTCATAGCATTTGATATTGAGCAATGCCCGTTTTGTTCTTCTGTTGTTCTCTTAATGAGGGAAAAGGGAGAACATTTCAAGAATATTTTACAAGAATTAGGTTGTTCTCTAAATTCTATTTCGGCAAACAACGTTACCCATAACATGATAACGGTCTTACTACTTGTTTTTTGCAAGAAAGTTTTTCGAAAATCTTGCCAATTTGGATTATACTCTCAATCTGTGGGTATGTAATGCAAAATGCTTCATTATTGAAAGTGTAACAACAATTCTCTTTACAATTTTTAATCAGAAATGTTTTCTGCAAAGATGTGCAGAGAGCTAACTTTTTTAAAAGTATACAAAGATGCGCTAATCACATTTTTCAATGAAAAAGTTAAAGGCTTCATAATAAGTAATGCATTAGTGGAAAATACACTAATTTTACTGAGACGATTTAATTTCCCCCTCAACCGCTCGCCATTTAGCTACGTTTTTGTTGTGTTCTTTAAGGTTGTTTGCGAAAGCATGTCCACCTGATCCGTCAGCCACAAAGAATATATAATCGCTCTTTGTTGGAGACACGGCGGCAATGAGACTTTGCCGCCCTGGATTTGAGATTGGCGTTGGCGGGAGACCTCGGTGTACATAAGTGTTCCAAGGCGTATCTTTGAGTAGTTCACTCTGACGTAGTCCGCGCCCTAAATTCATTTTACCCTGTGTTATTCCATAAATTACTGTTGGATCCGTCTGAAGAGGTATACCTTGTTTCAAACGGTTAATAAAAACGCTAGAGACCAATCCACGTTCGGCAGAAACTCCTGTTTCTTTTTCAATTATTGAAGCAAGGATTAGAACATCTTTTTTTGAATCAAGGGGAAGGTTTTCCAACCGCATATCCCATGCTTCACTCAAAAGAGCCTCTTGAGCAGTTTGCATTCTAAGTACAACAGCTTGCCTATCATCGCCTTGACGGACTTCATAACTACCTGGTGCCAGTGATCCTTCTGCCGGAATGTCAAGAAGTTCACCATTTAGTACCGCAATACTGTTCAACGCCTTTACCACTTTATAAGAAGTAACTCCCTCCGCTATGGCAATGCGATGACGTACTCCAGGTTGTTGAGACAATGCATCGAAATTCTCGTACACCGCTTCGCCAAGGATGAAAGACAAGTTTGTTTCAAATCGGGTTGTTATAGGATCCATCTCACGAACTTGTATGCGCACTGCAGTGATCCCAATGCGATATACAATTTCCGACCCGCAGGTATTAGCCCCTCTTCTTGTCACAATGTCTGTAATCTCGTCCATCGAAACATTTTTACTTAGCAGAAAATTTCCCGCCTTTAAATCAGCTGATTTATCACGATACTCAGACCCAATTCGGAAAATAGACGCATTTGTAATCACTGCGCGTTCATAAAGGGTTTCGGATAAACTGCGCATGTTGGTGCCACGATCCACTTGGAGACAAATAGGCTCGGATAAAGGCCCCGGGTTATAATATTGCGACTTACCCCAAATAGCGATGGAACCGAGGAGGAGTATCAAAAGCATTAGCACATTAAAGGCATTCGATGCTAGACTTCGCCACATTATTCGATTTTCCCAAAGGCAACACAAGCATTGGTGCCACCAAAGCCAAAGGAATTTGAAAGGGCGACTTTAATCTCTCGCTCTCTTTTTTTGTTGGGAGCTAGATCAATAGGAGTTTCTACATCTAATTTATCCAGATTGATCGTTGGAGGCGCCACTTGATCACGGATCGCTAGAATCGAAAAAATAGCCTCAATCGCACCAGCTGCTCCAAGCAAATGGCCAGTCGCCGATTTGGTTGACGACATGGTCAACTTTGACGATTCCTCGCCCATCATCCGTTCAACAGCCTTGAGCTCAATAACATCAGCCATGGTAGAGGTTCCATGCGCATTTACATAATCAACCGCGTTGGGTTCAAGGTCGGCTTTTTTAAGCGCAGCGCGCATCGCACGTTCGCCACCCTCTCCATCGTAAGAGGGCGCTGTAATATGGTAGGCATCACCAGATAGACCATAACCGATAACTTCAGCATAGATTTTTGCACCACGTGTAATTGCATGGCCATATTCTTCTAGAATTACAACGCCCGCACCTTCACCCATAACAAATCCATCACGATCCTTATCATAAGGTCTGGATGCAGCCTTTGGATCATCAAACCATTTAGTAGAAAGAGCTTTACAAGCGTTGAAGCCAGCTATTCCTATTTCTGAAATAGCCGCTTCTGCACCACCAGCCACCATAACATCCGCATCATCTGTCATGATTAAACGAGCTGCATCGCCTATTGCATGCGCTCCGGTTGAACATGCCGTCACGACCGAATGATTTGGCCCCTTAAACCCAAAACGAATACCCACTTGACCTGAAATTAGATTGATCAGAGCGCCAGGAATAAAAAAGGGAGAAACCCGCCGAGGGCCCTTTTCATGTATCAGCATTGCTGTATTTGCAATGGAATTCAAACCACCAATCCCAGAGCCAATCATCACACCCGTGCGCAGAAGGCTTTCCTTATCTTCCGGGGTCCATCCCGCATCCTTTACCGCCTGCTCCGCCGCAGCGATTCCATATAAAATAAAATCATCTACTTTACGCCGATCTTTCGGCTCCATCCAATCCTCAGCCAGAAATGTACCATTGCTTCCATCACCAAGAGGCACTTCGCAGGCATACTTGGTTAAAACACGACTTGGGTCAAATCGTGTAATATCCGATGCGCCAGACTCACCATTTAAGATACGGGTCCAGCTTTCCTCAACTCCACTTGCCAAAGGCGTTATTAAACCTAGTCCCGTTATTACCACACGACGCATACTTCTGCCTCTCCGCTATTCAGTAGAATTATTAAAACTCTTAACGCGACTTTGGTCCAGCGAGCAAGCTAAAGAAAATTTGCCAGGGCAACTAATCATAACAACAGTCTTCCATAAACATGAAAACCCCCGCCAATGACAGGGGTCTAGAGCTATCATTTTAAAGAGTTTGGGTTTCAGCCAGCGTCATCGATGAATTTGACGGCATCCCCGAACGTTTGAATGCTCTCTGCTGCATCATCAGGAATTTCGATACCAAATTCTTCTTCAAATGCCATGACCAGCTCAACAGTATCAAGGCTATCGGCGCCAAGATCATCGATAAAGGAAGCCTTATCTACCACTTTATCTTCTTCGACACCAAGATGTTCAACAACAATTTTTTTCACTCGTTCGGCGGTATCGCTCATTTTTTTTTCCTCATATTCGGTGGGCGACTGCCCTGTTTTCACTCCTAAAGAGACGTAAATTCTCCAAAGGATTTTAAGTCGACCTAATAAGTCAAGCCATCTGCACCATGCGATACAAAAAATACTTCAGCCGCCTATAGCACAGGATTCTAATTTGGCAAATGGTTTGGCTCTAAGAAATGTTCGAGCTAAAAATTTAAAATCCTAAAACAAATTACAACATCGCCATACCACCATTGACATGCAGCGTTGCCCCAGTGATATAACCCGCTTCTGGACTTGCAAGATAAAGGGCTGCAGCAGCAATTTCCTGGGGCTCCCCAATTCGGCCTAAAGGAACTTGTTGCATAATTTTTGATCTATGCTCCTCGTTCAGATTCGCTGTCATCGCAGTGGTTATAAAACCAGGCGCAATTGCGTTAACCGTAATTCCGCGACTTGCCACCTCGCAAGCGAGAGATTTTGACATGCCCACCATACCTGCTTTGGAGGCTGCATAATTTGCTTGGCCAGGGTTTCCTGTCATACCAACTACAGAACTGATGTTTATGATGCGTCCCCATCGAGCTTTCATCATATCACGCAACACGCCTTTGCACAATTTCATGGTCGCTGTGAGATTAATGTCTAAAACACTTTGCCATTCCTCATCTGACATGCGTATGAACAAGTTATCCTTTGTGATACCAGCATTGTTAACCAAGATATCAACACGACCCAAAACTTCGGCTGCCCGTTTGGGCAAAGCTTCAACCGCCGACATATCGCTTAAGTTACACAAGAGTATATGCGCATTATGTCCAAAGTCAGCTGCAAGCTTTTCAAGTGGCTTTTCGCGGGTACCAGTCAAAGCGACCTGCGCGCCAGCGCCATGGAGAGCCCTTGCAATTGACCCTCCAATTCCACCTGACGCGCCAGTAATAAGGGCATTTTTTCCTGTCAGATCAAACATCCAAAAATCCTTTTACATTTACAGGCTCAATAAGCTGATATCTTCAGGCGTTGCAACGTTTCTACAATTAATTCTCTTTTCGATACGCCGCACCATACCACTTAGCGCCTTACCTGCGCCAATTTCCCATATTTCCGAAACACCGTTTTCGGCCATCCACACAACGGATTCACGCCAACGCACGGCTCCAGTGATTTGCTTTACCAGTAGTTTTCTTATCTCATCAGGGTTCCTAACAGCTTCCGCCAGGACATTCGAAACCAATGGGACTTTGGGGGGCTGAAATTCGATCTCAGAAAGGGCCGCCGCCATTACATCTGCAGCTTGTGCCATCAAAGAACAATGAAATGGTGCGCTGACAGGTAACAAAACAGCGCGTCTTGCACCATATTCTTTGGCAAGTTTAACCGCACGCTCCACTGCTGACTTGTGACCGGACACCACAACCTGTGCTGGATCATTGTCATTTGCTGCCTCACAGACTTCACCTTGGGCGGCTTCTTTCGCAACTTTACTGGCAGTTTTGAGGTCAAGGCCAAGAAGAGCAGCCATCGCTCCTATACCGACAGGCACTGCTTCCTGCATCGCCTTACCACGGGTTCGTAGTAGCGTTGCTGCATTGCCAACACTCAGTGCGCCTGCAATGGCAAGTGCGGAATACTCTCCAAGAGAATGGCCAGCTACAAAATCTGCAGTTTCAACACCCAATCCCTCAGCGTCCAAGACGCGTGCGGCTGCAAGCGAAGTTGCCATGAGCGCGGGTTGTGCATTTTCTGTGAGTGTCAGAGCCTCAAGCTCACCCTCCCAAATAAGCTGACTGAGGGGTTGAGCAAGCGCATCATCCACTTCTTGGAAAACTTCTGACGCCACTGGAAAGGCTTCAGCCAAAGCTTTCCCCATGCCTATAAATTGGGCACCCTGCCCTGGGCAAACAAATGCTCGTGTCACCTATAACTCCTTATTTTTGCTTTCGATCCAAATAACCAAGCTACAATACAGACGCAATACTTTTACACTAAATGCCTATTAATATTGTAGAAATTATCAGAGCTCAGGAGGGCAGGCATCAGGCCAATTCGTCATCTCGTGCCAAGCCTGTCCAACCGAGATCAATCGGTCATCGCTGTTTCTGGGCCCGATCAATTGCAAGCCAAAAGGCAGTCCGTTGTAGCCGAAACCCGCTGGTATGTTTAAAACTGGCAAACCAATTAACCCAGCAGGAATAACGACTTCCATCCAGCGGTGGTAAGTGTCCATTTTGATCCCCTCAATTTCTGTCGGATGTGGTTTTTCTGCTTCAAAGGGCCATGTTTGAGTTGAAGGTAATACGAGAAAATCATAGGTTTCAAAAAGCTCGATGGAACGGGCAAACCAATCTGATCTAAGCTTACTTGCCTTATTTATATCCAACGCACTTAGTGATTGACCATTTTTAATTTCCCAAATCACCGCGGGTTTTAGTTGATTGCGCAAACCCTTATTTTCAAGAAAATGAAGGTGGGAAGACGAAAGTTTCCATGACCTCAGCTTTGTCCAGCTTTCCCACAGATCTGCCGAGGAAAACCTAGGCATAACGTGAGAAACCTCTGCACCTAGGACCTCAAAACGTTTCACTGCAATTTCTGTGGCTTCCAAAAGTCCACTTTCAAATTTGAGGCTCCCACCCCAGTCACTTAACCAACCAACGCGCTTCCCGGTCATTTCTGCTGCAACAACAGGAAGTAGCTCATTATTCGAAAAGCTATGGGGCACACTTCGATGTTCGCCACTTATCACAGACAGAAGCAAAGCTATGTCTTTAGGATTACGGGCCATAGGACCACATGTAGATAGGCAATGTAAGAAAAGCTCTTCATTTGGTTCAGAAGGAACCAACCCCCAGCTTGGCCGCATCCCGTAAACGTTGTTCCAAGCCGCTGGATTCCGTAAGCTTCCCATCATATCCGAACCATCCGCAAGTGACAGCATACCGGTAGCCAATGCAACGGCGGCACCTCCAGAGGATCCACCAGCTGAGCGTGTTAGATCATAGGGGTTTAGGGTAGTTCCAAAGACTGGATTATAAGTGTGACTACCTAGTCCAAATTCCGGCGTGTTTGTTTTTCCGATAAATATTGCACCTGCTTCGCGAATGCGTTGAACCATAATATCATCTTCATCAGCCAAGCGATTGGCATAAATTGGTGATCCTTCGGTAGTTAAAAGCCCCTTAACATTGGCTAAATCCTTTATTGCAATTGGCAATCCGTGGAGCACGCCACGCTGATCCATCGGAACCAAATCCCCCGCCTCAGCTTCAGCAATAATGTACTTCTCGTCTCTTAACGATATAATTGCATTAACCCGCTCATTAATTTCCGAGATGCGAGTAATGGTAGATTTCATAAGTTCAGCAGCACTCAGTCTTTTAGTACTTATTAAATCGATTAGCCGATACGCAGGTGTAAAGTGAGAAGACATGTGAACCTCAAAAAATTTTTACAGTCTGGGGAGTTTTGCGGAAAATCAATATACTTATTTATAAAAAGTTTTCATGTACTTAACCTATGAGTGTGAAAGAAGGTAAGATGTAATCAGGCATTAAATCGTTCTGACGGCAATTTTCTAAAAGTTCAGCATCGCTTAATTTAGAAAGAATGCCTGTCCTAACGAGTGCCGTATCAATGCCAAAAGCACGGCCGCCTTTAATATCTTGTGTTAGACTATCACCGATACATAAAATACGGTTTTTAGGAATGTGTGTAAGTCTCTGAAGAGCGTGCTGGTAGATTAGTGGATAGGGCTTTCCAATCCATTCTACGGGCCCACCCATTTCCTTGTATAGTTGCGCAACCGCTCCAGAACTAAAGCTAATCTCACCATTTATAATTTTTTTTTCGTCCGGATTAACGCAAAGACAGGGAGTTTTGCGCAAAGCGGAAGGTCTCAATAGTGTTCGATAATCTAAGAGAGTCATCGATTCATTTCGCGTTGCTACCAAGACAATAAGGTCTGCGTCTTCAATTGACTTTACTAAATCAACATTGAGCCCCCCCAGAGGCCAGTCCTGATAACAGTGGGGATGGACCCAAACCCGGGTACGGTTTCCAGACCGATACCGCAGTCTATCACCCAAAAGAACTCGTGCAACTTCCCCAGAGCTTAATACTTCATCGATTGAAACAGCGAAACCAAGCCGCTCCAAACGAGTAACACTAAAGTTGGCTCTCTTTCCAGAGTTTGTGAGCACAAGAGCCGATTTAGAACGATCATGAATAGCGTTAAAGGCGTCCACCGCACCTTCATATGCTCCGCGATCGTCAATCAAAACGCCGAACTGATCGATTAGAAAGGCATCATATTGATAAAAAATTTTTTTTAACTTAGTTTTTTCCAAATTTTATCAGCCCCTTAAAAATCAAGTAATTCTACAGCTCATCAGAGTAAAAGTTAAGAAAAGTGCTATTTGGTCAACTATCGTTATTCGCATCAGCCCTTGATTTACCAGATAAATCCATCGCCAAAGTTGCAGCCATTAAAGAATCTAAATCACCACCAAGTACACCTTTGATATCCGAAGTTTCATGTCCGGTACGAAGGTCTTTTATCATTTGGTAGGGTTGCAAAACATAAGAGCGAATTTGGTTCCCCCATCCAGCATCTCCCTTACTTTCGTGAGCGGTGTTGATCGCAGAATTACGCCGATCAAGCTCCATTTGATAAAGCCGCGATTTTAAGGTCTTCATTGCAATATCGCGGTTTTGGTGTTGGGACTTTTCGGAGCTAGTCACCACGATACCTGTCGGGTGGTGGGTAATCCGCACTGCCGAGTCTGTCGTATTTACATGCTGGCCACCTGCTCCAGAAGAACGATAGGTATCAATTCGGATATCCGTTGGATTGACCTCTATTTCAATGTTATCATCCACCACTGGGTAAACCCAAACCGATGAAAAAGAAGTGTGTCGCTTTGCAGCTGCGTCAAAAGGGGAAATACGAACAAGCCGATGCACACCACTTTCTGATTTCAGCCACCCATAGGCATTATGACCAATAATCTTATAAGTTACCGATTTTATGCCAGCTTCCTCCCCAGGACTTTCAGATTGCATCTCAACTTTATAACCCCGCTTTTCGGCCCAGCGCACATACATTCTTGCCAGCATTGATGCCCAATCGCAGCTTTCTGTACCCCCAGCACCAGAATGTACCTCCAGAAAGGTATCATTTGCATCGGCTTCACCATTCAAAAGGGCCTCTAACTCTTTGGCTGTAGCTTTGCTAAGGAGCTCGTTTAGAGCCGTTACGGCATCTTTAACAACCTCCGTATCTTTTTCAATTTCGCCCAGTTCAATAAGCTCTACCGTGTCATTCAACTCCTTTTTAATGCTGTCATGGGTTGCGATGGCATCCACCAGGGACTGTCTATCCTGCATCAACCTTTGCGCCTTTTGAGGATCTAGCCACAGGTCGGGATCTTCGACAAGCGCATTTAATTCTTCAAGTCGATTATTGACTGAATTCCAGCCCATCCGCTGGCGTAGCAACTCTAACGATTTCTCAATCGCCGCTACGATGTTTTGAATTTCTGCGCGCATGGGTGGTCCTGATGAATATAATGTTACTTACGATCTACCCCAGCAAAATGCTGCCCGCAAGTCAGCCAACGGTTTGAGACATAAATGCAGATTTACGCGCGTTCAAAAAGATTATACAACAGTTTTTTGATACGATTGCTGATCTGTGGCGTATACCTAACACCATTTCATCCAAGAAAAATCCCCTAAACCTTCGAAAAATAAGAAACGCTACTGCAGAAGCTAGCAAGTCTCCATCCGACACCAAATACTACAAGTACGAGGGTTAAGTCTAGTCTTATGTAGGAACACCGTGTCAGGAAACGCCTAGGCCAAGATTAGCTTTGTACCCGAAGCATATATCTAGAGTGAGCCCATAGCACTAAGCTTGCACTCATGAATAGACAAGAGTTGGATGAAATTACTTCAAGCAGATGCCGGGATACAGCAACTCTTCCCCCTCTCACAACAATATAAATTATCGTTGAGGTAAAATACTACATCGATAAGTGAGTTATTCCGCATACATCTCGACCCGAGGAACATCCATTTGCAAGCCGAGTTCCAATACCAATCAAAACTCCTGCATTGGTTAGAACAACCCATTCGCCTAATACATAATTCGGGTCGTGCCAAATTGAACTGAGCAAGGCCGGTTTTTCGCTAACCATGCCGACAGCAAAGTTAGAGAATCATTGCTGTGTTTCCAATCGATTAGCATAAATCCTCCTCTGTAATTTGCTCATAATAGTGGCGCTAACTTATGAAATTATGGAGTTTTAAACTACCCAGACAAACACTTGAAACATTAATAAAGTCCGCCTGATGCAACTGTCCCGATGCTAGCATTGCTTCCTACAATGCCTTTCTCGCCAGTGGAGGTTACAACAGTACGCTCAATTGCATCCTCCGGCGTTATAAGTTCAAAGTTACTGCCCATGGCGAAACCTCCATCCAGCCTTTCGCCAAAAACAGGTTCACTGCCATCGCGAAAATATTCCGCAACAACGCGCCCCTCTTCTATATCGTGGGTTAGGCGCGAGCCAGTCAGCCTATCGATGTTTATAAATTGCCCTCCTTCTGGAATGGTAAATTCACTCCCTCCGTATTTTTCGGTCGCAGCAATCATAAAATCATTGAAAACCGGTCCACATGCCGATCCTCCAAAATAACCTTTTCCAAGCGGCTTGGGTATGTCATGACCGATGTAACATCCAGCAACGATGTTACTTGTAAATCCTACGAACCAAACGTCCTTGGCATCGTTTGTAGTGCCCGTTTTGCCTGCAGCGGGCACTGGAAGTTTGACATAATTTCGGGCGGTTCCTCGCTGCACAACACCCTCCATCATAGAAGTTAATTGATAGGCCGTAATCGCATCCATTACCCGTTCACGATTTGATACGAGTTCGGGTGCTTGTCCCACTGGTAAATACTGGTTATCGCAATTGTAGCAAACCCGCGGATCATGTCGGTAAACTGTTTTACCGTAGCGATCCTGAACACGATCTACCAATGTTGGAACGACTCTCTCTCCTCCGTTTGCAAACATTGCATATGCTGCGACCATTCTGTAAAGGGTCGTCTCTTCGGCTCCCAATGAGTTTGCCAAAAATTGCCGCATATTATTGTATACTCCAAACCGTTCAGCATATTCACCTATTATATCCATCCCAACAACCTGTGCCAAACGGATCGTCATAAGGTTTCTTGATTGCTCAAT
>MDTB01177226.1_pt1 | contig 46314 bp, 46 predicted proteins | sample 811161 | NCBI WGS metagenome assembly MDTB01 (sample SAMN05326650, study PRJNA326480) | marine metagenome | isolation source: seawater | place: Mediterranean Sea | collected 2009 | reverse complement strand
CTTATTATTTTTAAAAAATTTATTATTCCAAAAAAAATAAAAATTAGTCCAGTTACAGATAAAATTTTACCTATTAAATAATATTCTAAATGAATTATTTTAGAAACTAAGAATATAAGAGTAGAAAAACCTAAAGTATTTGCATTAAAATCAAAAAAAGATTTAATTAAACTAATATCTTTGCTTTCAATTAATTTTGCCCCAATTGGAAATATAAATTCATCATTTACTGGATAAAACTCAATACAAAAAAAATGAAATATTAATATAATTAAAAAACTTGCAATCGAAAAGATTTGATCTCTTCTATTTAAAGATATTATCTCCATTTCAAATTAATTCTTTAATAAAACTCTTAATACTCTTGAACTTACATTTAAACTTAAATAATCCTTTATTGGTTTTATTTTGATTTTTTTACTCATAAAATAATTAGCTTTTGAAATGATCCTTTTTGGGCTTGAACCAACAATTAAAGACCCACCTGCTTTTATAGTTTCTGGCCTTTCAGTATATTCTCTAATTATTAAACATGGTTTTTTAAAAATTGCACATTCTTCTTGAACGGTTCCACTGTCAGTTAATGCAAGCAAACAGTTTTTTTCTAACTTTATAAAATCAAAAAATCCCAATGGTTTTATTACTCTAATTCTTTTGTCTATCTTTATATTTAAAGCTTTAAACATTTTTTTACTTCTAGGGTGTATTGGCCAAATTAAAAATCTATTAAATTTTTTTACTAATAAATTTAGGCTAATTATTAAATCTTTAAAAGTATTCAAATTATCAACATTTTCTTGTCTATGCATTGTGATAATGAAATAATTTTCTTTTTTTAAATTTAATTTTTCTAAAATTTCTGAACATTCTATCTTATCTTTATAATACTCAATAACCTCTGTAATGGGATTCCCAGTGACTATAATACGATTTTTTTTAATACCTTCTCTCAATAAATTTTCTTTACTTCCAGATGTATAAGGCAGCAGGATATCACTTGTATTATCAATAATTCTCCTGTTTACTTCTTCAGGGCTTTTTTTACTGTAACATCTATTACCAGCTTCCATATGAAATACTTTTACATTTAACCTTTGAGCAACAATTGAACCAATACTACTATTAGTATCACCTAATACTAAAAATTTTTTTGGATTTTCTTTTAAAATAATTTTTTCTAATTTGACAATTATTGTTGCAATTTGATTAGTAAAACTACCTCTTGCCTTAAGATAATAATCAGGTTTTCTCATTTGCAGTTGTTTTAAAAAAATTTTATCAAGCTCAAAATCATAATTTTGACCAGTATGAACTAGTATATTATTAAACTTTTTATCAACTTTGGGAATTGTTCTAGATAATCTAATAATTTCTGGTCGAGTTCCTAAAATTGTCAATATTTTAATTTTTTTTGATCCCATTATAACATTTTAAATTATAACATTTCCTCGACCATTTTATTGATAGAAGGAGTCTTTTTATATCCTATTTTTAAATTTATAATTTTATTTAATTTTTTGTAATTTGTACCTAGTGTACGATTAATCGTTAAATTTGAATTAACTTTATTAATAATTATATCTTTACGATTAAATTTTTTTTGAAAGTATTTTAATAATTGATATTTATTTACAGGCTTTTCTGGAGTGATGTGAATAAGGTTTGGTATATCAATTTTTTTAAAAATGACAGTTGAAATTACTTTTGCAAAATATGTGGTTGTGACTCCATTCCAAAGATGATCTTTAAAACCAAAAACTTTAGATTTGTTTTTCTGGCTTAAAAACCAGCAAAGCAAAGATTTAAAGTTTTTAATTTCTTTTCCTATAATAGAACATCTTATATTAAAAAAATTTTCACCTTTTACTTCTCCAATACTTTTAGATTTTCCATAAACATCATCTGCATTATGTGAATCGTTTTCTTTATAATTTCCAATATGTCCATTAAATACACAATCTGTTGCAATTTGATAAATCTTACTTTTTTTATCCTTTGCTGCAAATAATTTGTGAGGAAAAATAGAATTTATCTTAATTGCATTTTCTACACTTAATGCATTATTTTCATTTATGTAAGGTTTTATTGTTCCAATACAATTTATTATAAAGTCCTTATTTTTTACAATTTTTTTAAGTTTTGTAATATATTCTTTCTCAATTTTAAACTTTATCCAATAGATATCTTGATAATCTTTTTGCAAGTACTTATTAATTAACTTTTTATCGTTAAGATTTCTAATAGTCGCATATATCAAAACATTTTTTTTTTTGGAAAACTCTCTTATTACTTCTAATCCCAGCATTCCAGCTGCACCAAGAATTAAAATCTTTTTTTTCATAGTAAATTATATTGTCCAAAAATTTATTGGAAATCTAAAGTCATCTTTTAAACTTTTTTCAAGAGTAGTTGTAGAAAGTATATACAATTTCATATTTTTTGTTATTGATTTTGATCCATTTGCAAATCCAGGAGGAATATAAATTACATCTGATTTTTTGGAGTCTAGATTAAAATAATATGGTTTTGATTTTCTAGAAGGGTTTTTAAAATTATTTATTCTTACTGCTGCAATTTTTGCTTTTCCCTCAATACACATAATAAATTTAGCTTCAATTTTATGACCATGCCAAGCCCTAATAAAATTTTTTTTTTTATTTTTAACTACATAAAATCTTCTAATTTTTTTTAATTTAAGATTATTATTATAAGAAACACTACCTCTGCTATCTTCAGATATTCCTCCTTTATACAACTTTGGCTTATTCATTTGAATACTCTAATTTTGATTTAAATAATTCAAGAAATTTTTGATTTGTATATCTAGGATCATTAATATCTGTAATTCTTTTTTCAATTAATAATTTTTTTATTTCATTTACACCGTCTTCAACTTTGTAAATTGGTCTAAATTTAAAATCATTTCTCAGTTTAGTTCCGTCTGCTTGATAATTTCTTGCATCTTGAAATTTGATATCGACTTTTTCAATATTTACATCTTCGAATAAGTTTTTTATTTTTTCAGCGAGGTCAATAATCTTAATATTTTCTAAATGTAAATTATAAATACCTTGATTTTTAGATCTGATTGACTCCTCTATTACTCTTGCAGCATCTTTGACATGTAATAACGGCCTAAATTGTCTTCCACCAAAAACTGTTAATTTCTTATCTGTGATAGCTTTGGCGGTTAAAACATTAACAACAAGATCCATTCTTATCCTTGAATAAGAGTCACCTACTCCGAAAAGAGTTCCTAATCTAAATATAAGTGCATCTTTTTGAATTAATATTTTTTCTGCATCTAATTTTGTTGAGGCATAAACTGAGAGTGGATCAGTTGAAGACTCTTCATTTAAAATGTCATCCTGAGCACCATAAACCGAGCAAGTGGAAAAAAATATTATTTTACCATTAAAATTATCAGCCAAATATTTCACAGTATTATAATTTATTTCTTTTGTAATTACTGGATTAATACTACATGCTCCATCACCAACTAAAGCGGCCATCCAAACAACAGTGTCTGCCCAATCAAGGTACTTTTTAAGTAATTTATAATTTCTTATATCTCCAAAGATAAAATCAACATTTTTTTGAAATGAACTTTCGTAAAGTAGAGCATCATAAACAATTATTTTATTTTCGAGATTTTGTGATAATAAATCTGTTACTGAACCACCAACGTATCCTGCCCCACCTATTACTAATATATTCACTTTTGTCTTTCCTTATTATTATAAATATTTAAAAAGTCATACAGTTTATACTCTAAATTTTTCGACCATTTATTAAGTTCAAAATTTAAGTCAAAAATTTTCTTTGATCTAATGTAAATATTTTTTTTTTCAATATAATTTAAATTATTTATTTTTTTTATTGAGCTTATTAATCCTTTTACATCATTTGATTTTGTTGCAAAGCCTATTTTATTGTTTTTTACATAATTAAATAATTCCCCATCTGCACTAGATATAATTGGTTTACCTATAGACATATATGTCTGTAATTTTGCTGGTAAAGTTTTAGATAAAGCTTTTCCTTTTCCAAGTGTAATAAATAGCCCATCAGATTTAGCAATTATATTTTTGAGCTTTTTTGGAGATACAGGTTTTAAAATTTTTACAAATTTACCGACATTATTTTTTTTGATTAAATTATCAATTTTTTCTTTCTCCGAACCTGATCCATAAATCTTAATTAATAAATTTTGTTTTTTGAAATTTAAGGATGCTTTAATTATAATTTCCAAATTTTGTGCTTTACCTAAATTACCTGCAAAAATTAATATTTTTTTTTTTCTTATAATATTCTTGTATTTAATGTTAGATTTTAATTCAGGGTTATACAGTAAATAAATATTTTTATTTATCTCTTTTCTAATACTTTTTTTAAATGATTTTGATTGTACAAAAATAAAATCAGAATAAATATAAATTAAGTTAGTAAATTTTTTTATTGTATTTAAAATAAATTTAAAATTTAAAATTTTCAAATCTTCTAAAACGTCAGGCCACAAATCTTGTACCCACAAAACAGTTGGTATTTTATTAATTTTACCAAAAAGCAAGGCAGGAATTGCTTGAAATATTGGGCTTGTCGCATAGATAAATATCAAATCAAATTTTTCTTTTCTAAACTTAAAAACTTGCAAACATCCAAAAAAAATAAAAGATATATAATTTAAAAATATTGATGCCATCCCTTTTGATCTTGGATATGTCCAAAATCTACTTATTTTTATATTTTGATATTCTCTAAATCTTTTAGTAATTTTTTGATAACTAGGTTTTTCAGATAATACTTTTACAGTGTGTTTTTTTGATAATTGTTTAGCAATATCATTAATTCTAAAATTTTCAGGCCAAAAATGTTTTGATAAAATCAAAATTTTCATTAGAAAGCTAATACATATATTTAAATAATTTGTAAGCAAAAAAAATGCAATTAAAAAAAAATACTAATCCTGTCTTTAATTTATTGGTAAAACTAAAACTTATATCTAAAAACAAAATGAAGTTCTATTACCCTAGAACCAGGGATAATAAATCTCTAGCAACATATATTCACACAGATGATAACTCCTTATTTTTAGAGAGATTTTCAAGAAAATTTGCAGAAGAATTTTATGCTTTTAAAAATTATAAAAATGATGTCATAAACGATATAAAGATTAACAACAAAACTATCACTCTCAATAAGTATTTTGATGATAATGAAAGAAGGTATCATCAGTTTAAAAAATATTTAATAAATAAGGACATTCTTGATTTTGGATGTGGCTATGGTGATTTTTTATCTTTAATAAAAAAAAATAATGTTTCAAAATCAATAACAGGAGTTGAGATCAGAAAAGATTGCATAAAAAAATTAAATAAACTTAAAATTAAGAATATTAAAAGTTTGAACGATAATGATATAAAATTTGACGTTATTTTTTTATTCCACGTAATTGAACATTTACCAAATCCAATAGTAATTTTAAAACGATTAAAAAAAAAATTAAAAAAAAATGGTATTTTAATCATTGAGACTCCATCGTGTAATGATTTTTTATTAAAATTTGAAAATTTAAAAAATTTTAAAGATTTTATCTTATGGAGTGAGCATATAGTTCTTTTTAGTAAGAAGTTATTGAATAATGTTTTGAGTTTTTCTGGTTTTAAAAAAAATAATGTAGTTAATTATCAAAGATATGGATTAAATAATCATTTAGGGTGGTTAAGTAATGAAAGCCCAGGTTACGAAAAACAATTTAACATGTTTATTAACAAAAAAATTGACCAAAAATATGTTAATTTTTTAAAAAAAAATGATTTAACAGATACCATTATTAGTATTTCAAAAAATATTTAATTTTTAAAAATTTTATTCAAAAAATAAACTAAAATAATACTTAATACTATTGAAAATAAAAATAGATAACTGTTTGATGGGTTATGACCAAAGTGCCATAACCTATAAGCTGATAATTGTGATATTAAACTTACAAATATAAAATTACCTTCAGAAAAATAAAATGTGATTTTTTCTAAATAGCAAAAAAATAAGCTTATCAAAAAAATAGAGAAAAATACGAAAACTAAAGAACCAGTATAATATAAAAAAGCTATTAAACCTGGAACAGTCATTGAAACTTGATTATCTGATAAGTGTTTACGAGGGTCTAATTTTATTTTATCAAAAAATGATGGTTCGCTGTTTATATTTTTTTCTTTTAGGGCTTCTTTCAGAAATGAAAAATTCTTGTTATCAATCGCACTTACTGCCATGACTGCCTCAAAACCATGAAGTCTGGACACTAAAGTTGTAATTAACAAATCGAGCCCTTCAAAATTACTAGGGCTGCTTGTTCCCATAACAATTTTTTCTATATTATTACTGTTGATGGAACTATTGTTTTCTCTGAGTTTCTCAATATTTAAAATATTAAATAAAAATAAAAAAGTTAAAATAATAAATAAAACAAATAAATTTAAAAAATAATTTTTTTTAAACAATTTTTTTATACCCCATAATGTAGCAGAACCATTAAATATCATGCCCCTACTCATCAAAGATAAATTGATTAAAAACTCCATGATAACATAGGAAAAAGTCAATATATTTGGAAAATTTGATTTAATTTTGATTAAATAGAATAAAGCAAAAGAAATTAAAACTAAATATCCAAAATTTAATGTCCATTTAAATAAGTTAATGACTAGAGGATTGATTAAATCATTTGATAACACACCTCTTTGATAAATATTTAATTTGAAGTTTACTAAGGAAATAACAAATATAAATAATAAAAAAAATAATGAAAGAACATATTCGTTGTTAAAATATTTTATATCTCGATATTTAATATTTTGAGGAGAGCGTTTCTTAATAAAAATATCTTTAACTGTATTAGCTACTAAAAAACTAATTAAACTTGTGCCACACACTAATAATACATTATCGAATGAACTTTTTTTGAAATCGAATAATCCATAACCATCAGAATAATCAAAAAAATTACCTTCAAAAAAACTTAGCTTTAATGAGAAGCTAAACCAATATCCTAAAAAGAAATATAATGCTACAAAATTTTCAAAAAGGAAACTTTTTTTATCAGTCAATTTGATAAAAAAAATAAATGATATAATTGAATAAAATAAATAAAAAATTTTTGTACCTTGATAATTTATAAATGTAAGAATTAATAAAGGTGTGTTTATTAGAAAAAATAATGCTAAAAATGATTTTCTTAAATTCATTCCAATTTTTAATTTATCATTTCAAATTTAAACTTTATCATTTTTTTTTGATTTTAAAAAATAATATGTATAACCCCATAAGAAAAATAATAAATTACCAGTAAATATCTCTCTTAAAGATGATTTGATAAAAGTATCAAATAATATGAATATCAAAATCATAAATCCTAAAAATATAATATGATTTGAAACATAATTAAAATTATATGAAAATTTTTTAATAAAAGATAAAATTAAATACAATAATGGTAAAAATGTTATAATCCCAAAATTATAAATAAAATCTATATAATAATTAAATGATGTATCGAATAATGGGTTTGTCTCAAAATCATTATTTTTACCAAAAAAGAACTCTCTTAAATTTGAAATCTCATTTATATAAAATAACGTTGATGAAATTCTTTCAATAAACAGAGGGATAAAATTTATTATTTTAAAAATAACTGTATCGATAAAATCTTTTTGAAAATCAAACTGAAATTTCAAAAAAAATATAATTGTTAAAAATAAAATCAATGAATAAACAAAAATTTTTCTTTTATTTAAATAAAATAGTAATATTGTCAAAAACAAGGTATAAAGCAATCCGCTTATCGATGTTGAGAAAATTACGTAAATATTAGTTAATAAACTTAAGATTGCTGCTTGTAGAAAATTTATTTTATTTTTTTCTAAAAAATAATTAATGCATGTTAAAAAAGTAATGGCAATAAATACTGAAATATACTGTAGATGATTATAAATACCTAATTTATATAAGTTACTTTTAAGTACAAAATCTCTAAAAATTACTGCTTCTATCAATTGAAAACTGATGATTGATAAATAAATCCAAAAAATATACTCAAAAATTTTATATGAATTTTTTCCTTTTTTAGCAAACTCATTGCCTAAAACAAATGCAATCAATGGAAAAACAAACTGTATCAAATTATAAATATTTTCAATCTTAAGATATGTTTTAACTAAGCTTATCGATGAAAGTCCAAATATTACCATTAATGATAAAATGTATAGTAATTCTTTATCAATTAAATATTTTTTAGATAGGATCAAAAATATGAATCCTATTACAAAAAAAGAAATTGGTATTGGCAAAGTACTCAAATTAAAATTAGATTTATAAAATGGATCAACTGAAAAGTATAATCTTAAATCAAAATTTAAATTATGATCAAATAAAATTAAGTGAATAGGAATAAAAATTAGTATAATTAAACCAATTGAATATTTGAAATTTACTTTCTTAAAATCTAACTTATAAAAAAATAATGCTAAAATGCTAATTATTAAAAAACTTGATGATAATAGATTTTGAATATTTAGAGAATAAATAAATGGTATTAGACAGATAACAGAAACGGCATATATAACATCCATTTGAAAACAGATTTCTCGATCAATTTTATAATGAACCATTTTTAACCTTGAATGCATCGCTATAATCATTAACAAAGATCCTAATATCGATAGTCCGGCTGTAAGTAAATTAGTAGTTATTTCTTTTGAATAATTTTCAAAAAAAGATAAATAGATTAAATAAAAACCTACTATCAAATAAAGTAAAAAAAATATTTTTACAATATTCAATCTTAAAAATTTTAGTTTATCTTTAATAATACTTGGAGCGATTAAAGTTGAGTAAATAGAAGCTGGAAACGATCCAAAAATAAAAAAAGCAAACACTGAACCTGCTATTTCTTTTGGATACAATATATAAATAAAATATCTAAAATAAAAATTACTAGCTGAAATAAAAAATGAGGATGTAAGTTTATTTGATAAAATACTCTGTTTCAAAAATTTAGAATAAAAATTCCTAAAATTTGTAATTAAATACAATCTCTTAAATGAACTAAAACATACTGTTAATAAGAATAAGCCATAAAAAAAAGTCAATATAGAAAATAGTAAAATTTTATTAAAGAAAATTAAAAATAATATTATGAAAACATAAATCAACATAACTATAATAATATTGCTAATTTTTGAAGATTTATTCTCTATTTCACATTTAATTAAAAAAATTTCAAAACACCATTGCGAAATAATTAAAAAACTAACTGATATTGTAAAGATATTAATTAAATCTTGAGAGAAAAAAAATATTCCAGAAAAAATAATTACTAAAAATGATGCTTGTATCCTAAATATAAACGATGAGTTTACTTTGCTAATTTTATTTTCTGATAAAAGTATATTTCGTTCATTTAAAGATAAAATCTGACAAATAAATAAAATAAAACTAACAACCAAACCATAATCAGCAACTAAATAATTAAATTTACTAAAGTAAAAGATCAATAATAATGCTGAGGAAGAAAAAAAATTAAAAAAATAAATTGGAAATAGAAAAAAATATTTTTTAGTAATATCTTTTTTAGTTGATATACTCATCAAATTTCTTATAAAATTTTTGAAACTATATTAAATTACAATACAAACAATGAAACAATAATGAAAGATGTTTGATTTTAATCATTTTAAATTACAAATTTTTTTTTTGCATAATAATAAAACAATTCTAGGCCAGTATCTATATCTACGGACGGTTTATATCTAAATTCCTTTTTTAAATTAGTAACGTCAGGACATCTTCTAAGAGGCTCGCTAGATGGATAAGATTTAGGATATGGTATATTTTTGATTATAATGGATTTTATGTTAATTATATTTCTAATTTTTTTTGCTAAATCAACTGCCTTGATTTCTTGATTAGGGTTTCCAATATTATAAATAAAATTTTTACCAAATAAACAAACGTTTATAATTTGTGGAATTGCATCAATTATATGACAGTAAGATCGTGTTTGTTTTCCATTAGAAAAAGGATAAATTTTATTATCAACAAAAGCAGTATTAAAAAATTGTGGAATTACTCTTTTGTCATTTTGTTTCATCCCATTACCATAAAAATTGAAAGGTCGTATTATATTACAATTCATATTAAATAAATTTTTAAATATTGACGTATAAGTTTCACCTGCTCTTTTACTCTCATCATAACAAGCTCTATCACCAACAGATGAGACTCTTCCTTCATAGCTTTCTTTTGTAGGAATATTTTTGGAGTCTGGATTACCATAAATTTCACTAGAGCTAAAATAAACAAATTTACTTTTTTTTATTTTTGCAAATTCTAAAAAAATTTTAGATAATTCACTATTTAGAAAGAAAGTTTCTATAGGTTTTTCTTTGTAAAAACTTGGAGAGGGGATGCCAGCTAGATGGATTATCAAATCAATTTTTTTATTTAAATTGAATTTTTTAATCTTAAATAAATCTTTTTTAAGAAAAACAAAATTTTTTTTATTTCTATTTTGAAATAAATAAGGTTTGATAATATCTATCCCATATATTTTAAAATTATTTTTAAGTTTTTTACTTAAAAGAGTATTAATTAAGTAATTTCCAATAAACCCAGAACAGCCTGTAATTAATATATTCTTAATTTTACTTTTATTTAATTGACTTATATTAATTTTATTTGAAATAATATTTAGAGAATTTAAGTCCATTATTTGAATATTTTAAATTTCGGTAACATCAAAACATATCTGGTACTTTTCGGTAAACCTTTTGCTTTCCATTTGTTTTTAATTTCTTTAAATAAATGCCATGCAAAAATTATAATTATTTTTGGTTTTATTTTTTTTAAAATCTTACTATCTACTATTTTAATATTCGTACCTGCAGGATAAAAATTTAACTTTAATGAAGTAGGTTGTTCAGCAATTAAATAAATTTTATCTTTTAAAAACGAAAAATAATTAAGAATTACTGATGCTCTAGCTGGAAATGATTTTCCAACTACAATACATTGCGAATTTTTATTTAAATAATTATACAAATCAATTTTTGCTTTTTCAATTTTCTTTGAAAAATTTTTGTATGTAGATAATTCATCTAAATTTGCTTTTTTTTCTTTATCTAATATCTTTTTGACGTTTTTAGATGTTTTGTTTTTTGATTTTGAAAAATGAGCTTGTATGTTTCCATTATATCTTTCAGTTGTATATGCATCAATAGCTTTCATATTATAATAGCCTAATAACTTTATTAAACTCTTTAAAGAATAGGTTCTTAAATGTTCATGATAAAAGCTATCAAATTGTAACTTATCAATTATTTCTTTTAAATAATGATTTTCTATAACAAATGTTCCTGATGAGGATAATAATATTTTTACACCTTGTATAAATTCTCTTAATTCGCCTGTATGAGCAAATACATTGGTGGTTGTAATTAATTTTGCAGCACCAAATTTTTTTAAAATTTTTTGAGCAGATTTTTTATTAAAAAACTCATTTACGGTATATATACCTTTTTTTTTAGCAAATAAATATGTGTTTGTAGGTTCAACACCAACCAAATTAGTAAATCCAAGTTTTTTAAAAGAATTTAATAAAGTTCCATCACTGCAACCTAAATCTACAATTAAATCGTTTTTTTTAAGTTTATAAAGTTCAATAAGCTTAGAAGCTAAGTCAAACAAATTATTTTCAACAGTTTTAGAAATACCTGGTCTGTAATGATAATTTTTATTATATAATGTGGTATCGCCTACAATATAATTGTTCTGAAGTAATCTACATGATTTACATAGGTATATTTTAATTGGATAATTTTTTGCTGGATTATTTTTATTTTTCTCATTTACCAGATCATCAGCTAAAGGTTGAAAACCAAAATCTAATACAGGTATAATTTTTTTTGTATTACAAATTTGGCAAAAATTTATAAAACCCTCTTTATATTTATGTATCATTTATTTTTTTATTTATTTTATCAATAATTCCAAAAGTCTTATAAGTCAGAGATTGAGTTCTTGCAATATTTTTAGTTGCAAAATATTTATTAATGTTCGAATAGATATCTAACAAGACATTCTCTCTCCCATCACCTTTCTTCAAAAATTTTTGTATTTTTTTAATTTTCTTCCCCCTAATAAAAATTTCAAAGTTTGAAAGCCATTTTTTTGAATTATTAACTAGTAAGTATTTTTTATTATCAACTTTATTGAATACTTCAAATTTATGAAGATTTAATCTAGAATTATTACTCATTTTTAAAATTAATTTTTGTTTGTTTATCAAAAAAAACAATTCTACATACACTAAAATTTTATTTGAGAATCTTTTCTTATTGATCTTAATAAATTTTACATTACTGAAAATATTAAGTATATTATATATGGCATGAGGAAGATAATATTGAATCAAACCTCCTCCTTGACTATTATCTATTTTCCAAGTTTGTTTTTTATTTTTAAAATAAGCTTGATTAAAGAACCAACAATAGTTTAAAGAACAATTTTCTTTTATCTTAATTATTTCTTTTTTAAATTGTATCCAATGATAATTAAACGAAAATATAAAGTTAGTTAAAAACAAAGTTTTTTTTGGAAACTGCTTGATTTTTTGGATTGTCTTATTAAGCAAAGGTTTTTCTAAAAATATATATTTAGGAAAAATTTTTTTCTTATACATAAATTGTAAAACTATGTGTTGAATTTCAGGTTTTGTAACTATTGAAATCATTTGGATGTCATTTTTTTTCAATGCATCTTTAAAATTCTTATACTTTTCTACACTTTTAGGAATTTTTTTTTCAAGAATATTGGGACTAGAAATTGCGATTTTACAAAATTTTTTTGATCTTAGACTTGCATTTAAATGATAAATGCCAAAATTAGATCCGATAATAAGTAGATTATATTTTTTCATTGAATATTAATTTAAATTTACTTAAAAATTATAATTACCCTGTTTATAAATAATTTCATATAATTAAATGGTATTTGCAATTTTAATCAATAGTTTGTAATTTATTTTTTTTGTGAAAAACGTTAATTTTTCCACTCCATTTATTCACGAATTTTTTACATATCTAATACCGATAACTAAGGAATAAATATTAATTGACTATCAATTTATAAGATTTTGTAAATTTTATTTAGATGATGATAATTTATTTTAGGTATATAAAAGTATTCTTGATATTTTCTTGCAATTTAAATCTATAATTTATAGAAATTTTTTATGGAAAAAATGCAAGATTTATCAATACATGTTCCATGTTTCAATTCTGAAAAAACTATTGAAAGAACCATAAAATCTATTTTAAACCAATCTTTTAGAAATTTTGATCTTTATATTCATGATGACTGTTCTACAGATAACACATTAAAGATTTTAGAAAAACTAAATATAAATAAAAGTTTTAATATAATTTCAAATCCAACAAATTTGGGATTGTACGGTAATTTTAATAATATATTAAATAAAGTTAATTCAAAATATTTTGCAATTTTTCACTCAAATGATGAATATGATAAAGACATAATTAGACATGAAATATCATTTTTAAAGAATAATGATGTGTCAGCAGTGTTCACTGATGGTGTATTAGAAGTTAACAAAAATCTATCAAGGATTGTTCCTCAAAAGATATTTAATAAGAAAAAGAAAATATTTTATTATGACCAAATTTTTAATTTAGTACTTAAATACTTTAATTTTTTAGCGTGCTCTTCAGCAATGTTTGATTCAAGTATAATTAAAAGTATAGGTAAATTTGATGAAAAGTATGGGATGAGCATAGATTTAAATATGTGGTTTAAAATTTTAGAAAAAAAACCTATTGGTATTATTAATAAAGTGTTAATCAAAGTTGATTTAGAGAATTCTACAAGCATAAATGAGTTTAGAAAAACTAGTCTTAATGATTTTTTTTTAGTTATTGATTCAATAATAGAAAATAAATATCAAAATAAATTAACTAAATATCAAAATACAAATTATAAAATTCTCAAAATGAGAGATTATTGTCGAGTTCTGTATAACTTACATAATCAAGGCGATACTATAAAGATTAAAAAAATAATTAAAGAAATTAAACTGTATTTTATAATAAAAAATTTTTTTAAATCAAAAAAATGTCTAGTTATATTAATAACATACATTTGTATATTATTAAATTTAAATTTAAATTTAAAAAAAATACCAAATAAAATTTTAAATTTAATGTTTAAAAGATTAAGTTGATTATACTTTTGATTTATATTTATATTTAAGCATGACAATATTCTTTGATGAAGTCAGGATATTTTTAAATAAATTAAAAAAAGAATTTTTAGTTTTCCCACTTTTTCTTTCATCAAAATCAACTGGTATTTCTAAAATAGAATATCCTTGATTAACACAAAATAAAGAATGCTCCCAAAAAAAAACAGGGTGTCTTAAATTATTTGTTTTTAAAAAAATTTCTTTTGGAAATAGTCTACATGAATGAGATATGTCTATTGCATCAATGTTTAAATATTTAGATATCATAAAATTCAATAATCTACTTAAGAAAACCTTAATAATATTCACTCCATTTATTTTTGATCCTTTTATATATCTACTTCCTATTACTAATAAATTTTTATTTCTTGTCATTATCAAATTAGCAAGATTGTTAGAGTTAATTGAATTATCACAATCTAAAAAAAAAATATAATCTCCCTTCGCCAAAGCTTGTCCTTGTAACAAAGCATTCCCTAGACCATTTCTTTGAGCAGAAATAATCAGTTTTATATTTATTGTTTTCTTTGAAATTTCCTGAATTTTTGCTAAAGTTCCATCTTCACTTTTGTCATCAACAAAAATAATTTCAAAGTCTTTTTCTTTTGAAAAGTTTTCTTTAATTTTTTCAATAGTTTTATGAATGTTTCCAACTTCATTTAGAGTGGGAATAATAAAACTAATCATTAAATTTTTTTTTATAGTACTGAGCAGTTTTTTTTAATCCAACATTTATATCAAAATTTCTTTTTAACTTTATAAATTTATTTAGTTTGCTGTTATCTAAAATTGCAAATTTTGGTGGTTTTAATTTATCTTTGAATTGTATTCGTTTATTTGTTTTTAAAATTTTTTGCAATTTTTTTACTAATTCAGAAATTTTATAATGTTTATTAGATCCTACATTTATTATTTCATTTTTAATATCAGATTTTATTATTTTCTTTACCAAAAAAATCAAATCATCTACAAATAAAAATTCTCTTTTATCGTTTTTATTTCCCAAAAAACTTATAGATTGAGATTTTGATAAAATTGAATGAATAATTTTATAAATAATTTGTCTTTCAAGGCCTGGACCAAATATTGAACAAATTCTTAATATATTTATGTTTAAGTCAAAGGAATTAGAAAAAAAAATGCATTGTTTTTCAGCAAGTTGTTTTGATAAAGTATAAAATGATTCTGGATTAAGCTTATCTTTTTCATTAACTTTTTTTTTGTTTGAACTTCCATAAACTCCAATTGTAGAGAAATAAAAAAATTTTCCATTAAAATTATTTTTTTTTAAAGCATTCAACATATCCTGCAATACTAAGTTACTTTTTATAAGATCTTTTCTATGATTTTTATTTTTGTAATCTGGGTGTGATGTGCCACTTAAAAAAAAAATAATATCGGGCTTAAAGAAATTTATGATTTTATAAAAAGTACTATAATTATATTTAACTGAATTAATGTTGGACTTTAAAGAGGTATATCTTTTTACAATAAAAATATTTTTTAAACTTTCGTACAATTTTTTACCAATAAAGCCATAACCTCCGAAAATTAATATTTTTTTCATTGAAAGATTCTAAAGACCAAATTTTTCCTCAATTAAATCACATATCACATGTCCTATCATAATATGCATTTCTTGAATTCTAGCTGTATTATTTGAGTTTATAATCAATTTATTTTTAATTAAATTTTTACATGCTCCACCATTTTTTCCAAGGAAACCGATAACTTGCATTCGTTTTTTATTTGCAGTTTTTATGGCGTTTAAGATATTTTTACTATTACCTGATGTTGAAATAACTATTAATACATCTTTAGAACTAGCAATTCCCTCTAATTGCCTAGAAAATATTTTCTCATATCCAAAATCATTAGCAATGCATGTCAATACTGATGTATCTGCATTTAAAGATATTGATTTCAAAGGTTTTCTATTAGATCTATATCTACCAATTAATTCTGCTGCTAAATGTTGGCTATCTGAAGCACTACCACCATTTCCACACCAAAAAATTGTTCCTTTTTTTTCAATAGATCGTAATAGTATATTATAAAACTTTAATATCTTTTTTATTTCCTTATCAGTAATTGTTTCTAAAACAATTTTATGTTGATTTATATTATCCTTAATTAATTTTAGTTGTTTCATAAAATTAAAAAAATCTATTTTCTAAATTTTCAATCATTTCGTCAATCATTTCATCAAAAGTGATGATTGGCTTCCACTTTAATATTTTTTTTGCCTTAGTAGCATCTCCTCTCAAGTGATATAATTCATTTGGTCTTAAATACCTTTTATTTATTTTTATATATTTTTTATAATCACCTAAATCTAACTTTTTAAAAACCAATCTACAAAGATCTCTCACTGACTTAGATATACCTGTTGCAATAACATAATCTTCTGGTTTTTTTTTATTAAGTATTAACCACATGGCATAAACATAATCTTTAGCATGTCCCCAATCTCTCATACTATCAAGGTTACCTAATTCTATATATTTCTTTTTTTTATATTTAATTTCAAGTGCACCTTTTACAACTTTTGCTGTAACAAAATTTAATCCTCTTCGTGGTGACTCGTGATTAAATAAAATTCCATTACAGGCAAACATATTATAACTTTCTCTGTAAATTTTAGTTAAATGGTAAGCTGCTAATTTTGAAATACCATAAGGACTTACTGGTTCTTTGATTGAGTTTTCATTAAGTATTTTATTTTTGTTAATATTGCCGTAAATTTCAGATGTTGATGCATTATAAAATCTTGATTTAGGGGAATTATATCGAGCGGCATCCAAAATATTTATAACACCTATATAATCAATTTGTGTGGTAATAAATGGAGATTTAAAAGAAATTCCTACATGAGATTGAGCAGCTAAATGATATATTTCATTTGGCTTTACTTTTTTAAAAATACTATCCAGGGTAATCTTATCTAAAATATCTCCATATTCGATATCCAATTTATCTAATAAATGATCTATTCTATAAGTTTGAAATTCAGGATTCGATCTTCTTGGAAGTATTCCAAAAACTCGATAGTTTTTTTTTAATAAAAATTCAGCTAAATAAGAACCATCTTGACCACCGATACCTGATATAAAAGCAGTTTTTTTTTTCATGAAAGATTAGTTTTTATGATACCAATATATTATTTTCATAATAATGCAAAAATTAGATTTAGTTATACTGGCAGGCGGGAAAGGGACAAGAATAAAAAAATTCTTAAAAGATAACCCAAAACCACTATTGAATATTAATAACAAACCTTTTTTAAGCTATTTGCTGAATCATTACTCAAAATTTAATTTTGAGAAAATTTTTATTTTAGCTGGTTATAGGGGGGAAAAAATTAAAAAAAAATATAACAATAAATTAATTAATTTATCTAAAATCAAAGTAATTAAGGAAGATGCTCCTTTAGGTACTGGTGGAGCTCTAAGCTCGCTGAAAAATAAAAAAATTAATGATTTTATTTTAATTAATGGTGATAGTATTTTTTTGATTAATAAATTTCATGATCTTAAAAGAAATACGATATTTTTAACTAATAATAATAAATATAAGTCAAATTCCAAGCTTAATGGATTAAAGCTAGATAGAGAAAATTATATAAATTTTTCTAAAAAATCAAACTTAATGAATGCAGGGGTTTATTTTTTTAAGAAGAATTTTTTAAAACATATTAGTAAAAAAAAAATATCTCTTGAAGATGAGGTATTACCAAAACTAATAGAAAAAGGTAAAATCAGTGGAAAATATGAAAATTGTTTTTTTTTAGATATAGGAACCCCAAAAAACTTTTTACTTTCCTCAAAGTTGATTAAAAAAAAAATTTTCAAACCTGCTATTTTTCTAGATAGAGATGGAGTTATTAACTATGATAATGGATATACTCATTTATTTAAAGATTTTAAATTCAAACCTAATGTATTGAAGGCTTTAAAGTTAATTCAAGATAAAAATTATTATATCTTTATAATTACAAACCAGGCTGGAATTGGTAAGGGTATTTTTAAAATTGAAGATTTTTTTAAATTGCATAGGCAAATTAATAATTTTTTAATGAAAAGAAATATTTATATAAATGATATTAAGTTTTGTCCATATCATCCAAAAGCTAAAATTAAAAAATTTAGAAAAAAAACTAATCTTAGAAAACCAGGAAATCTTATGATTTCAGAAATAATTAAAAGTTGGGACATTAATTTACAAAAAAGTTTTATGATTGGTGATAAATTGAGTGATAAATTGGCAGCTAAAAAATCTAATATTTACTTTGAATTTGATAAAAATGATTTATACAAACAATCATTAAAAATAATTAATAAGTTTTCTAAATGAGATATCCACTAACACATACTAATTGGAACAAAAAAGAAATAACTGCGATGCAATCAGTTATAAAATCTGGAATGTTTACGATGGGTAAAAATGTTAAAAAATTTGAGGAAAATTTTTCTAAATACCTTAAAAAAAAATATTCTGTGATGGTAAACTCAGGATCCTCTGCAAACTTACTAGCTATATCATCACTGTTCTATAAAAAAAAAAATCCTCTAAAAAGAGGAGATGAAGTTATAGTTACGGCTGTATCATGGAGTACAACTTATGCACCCTTACAACAATTAGGTTTAAAATTAAAACTAGTTGATATTGAGCTTAATTCTTTCAATATAGATATACACTTATTAAAAAAGGCCATAACAAAAAAAACTAAATTAATAGTTGTTGTAAATTTGTTAGGTATACCTTGTGATCTAAATACTATCAAAAAGTTATGCAACAAACATAAAATCATTCTTTTTGAGGATAATTGTGAAAGCATGGGTGCACTTATATCCAATAAAAAAGCAGGAAGTTTTGGTAAACTATCAAGTCATTCTTTCTTCTTTTCACACCATATGTGTACAATGGAAGGTGGAATGATTTCTACTGATGATTTTGAACTGTACTGTATTTTGAAATCTATAAGGGCGCACGGCTGGTCAAGAGATCTTCCAAAGAATAATCCACTATTTAAACCAAAAAAAAATGATTTTTATGAAGAATATAAATTTATTTTACCTGGTTATAATGTCAGACCAGGCGAATTACATGGTGCTATAGGAAATATACAGCTTAAAAAAGTAAAAAGTTTTATTAAAATTAGAAGACAAAACCTTTTACTATTTAATAAATTATTTGAAAAAAATCAAAATATAATAATTCCAAATACTAAATATCAATCATCAAGTTTTGCATTTCCCATAATCGTTAAAAATTTTAACAAATTAAAAAAATTAAAATTGTTTAATAATCTCAAAAAAGCAAATATAGATTTTAGATTAATTACTGGAGGATGCTTTACAAAGCACGATTACAAAAAACACTTTAATTATACAGTGTTTAAAAATCTTAAAAACTCTCTTTACTTACATAATAATGGGTTTTTTGTTGGTAATGCAAGTAAAGATTTGTCTAAGGAAATAAAAAAATTATCTCAAGTTCTGAATAATACATTATGAAAAATGTTTTAATAACTGGTGGAGCTGGTTATATTGGTTCTCTTTTATCAGATACATTAGTCAATTTAAACTATAACGTAACCGTTGTAGATAATATGTATTTTAAAAAAAATACCATAGGGCACCTTGTAATAAAAAAAAACTTCAAATTTATTTTAGATGATGCAAGAAATAAAGAATTAATAAATAAATTATTAAAAAAAATTGATATAATAATTCCACTGGCATGTTTAGTGGGTGCTCCGCTATGTGATAAATATCCAATTGAGGCAAAAGAAGTAAATCAAGATGCAATTGTACATATTATAAAATCGAAATCAAAAGACCAAATTATCTTATATCCAAATACAAATAGTGGATATGGAACAACAGAAAAAGATGTTGAGTGCGATGAGAATATGCCTCTTAACCCAATTTCTATATATGGAAAAACCAAGTGTGTGGTTGAAAATGAATTAATGCAAATGGAAAATGTTGCTTCTTTTAGACTAGCCACTGTATTTGGATCTTCATTTAGAAATAGGGTAGATTTATTAGTTAATTTCTTTGTATATAATGCACTTTTTGGAGAGAAATTAATCCTTTTTGAGCCTGAATTTAGACGAAATTACATCCATGTTAGAGATATTGTAAACACATTCTTATTCTCTATGGATAATTTTGAATTTGTAAAAAATAATATTTTTAACGTAGGTCTGTCATCTGCAAATCTAACAAAAATTGGATTATGTAAAAAAATCAAAGAGCATATTCCAGAATTTGATTATGAAATTTCTCATGAAGGAAGTGATCCAGATAAAATAGATTATTTTGTGTCTAATAAAAAAATTGAGGCATTAGGGTGGAAACCAAAAGTAAACTTAGACGACGGAATAAAAGAATTAACTCAGGTGTATAAGCTAATTAAAAAAGAAGATTTTGATCAAAATTTTAAAAAATGAGAAAATTTAAAAGAGCTTTAATCACAGGTGTTTGTGGTTCTGGCGGAAGCTATTTAGCAGAATATATCATTAATAACCATCCCAGAACTAAAGTCTTTGGATTATATAGAAAATTAAGAAATAAAAATATTATATTAATTAAAAAAAAATCTAAGCTTATACAATGTGATATGAATAAATTTAAAAATCTTTATTTAAATCTTAAAAAAATTAAACCTGATGTTATATTTCATATTGCTTCTGATGCAGATGTTAGAAAATCTTTTGATGAACCTTTAAAATTTATCAATAATAATAATAATATCACTTTAAATCTTCTAGAAGCCGTTAGAAAGTCAAAGTCAAATCCAATAATACAGATCTGCAGCACATCTGAAGTATATGGCCAAGTAAAAAAAAGTGAACTCCCAATCAATGAAAAAAATGTAATGAGACCTGCAAGTCCATATGCAGTATCAAAAGTTTTTCAGGATATTTGTGCACAAAATTATTATAAAAATTATGGATTAAAAATTATTATAACAAGAATGTTTACTTATCTTAACGCAAGAAGATTAAATTTATTTGCATCTCATTGGGCAAATCAAATTATCAAAATAGAGAATGGAAAACAGAAAATTTTATATCATGGAAATTTAAATTCAACACGAACAATTATTGACATAGAAGATGCAATGAGATCTTATTGGGTTGCAGCTACCAGAGGAAAGATCGGAGAAATTTATAACATAAGTGGCAACAAAACATTTAAAATTGGAAAATTTTTAGAAATTCTGAAGAAAAGATCTAAAGTTAAAATAATTTCTAAAATAGATAAAAATTTATTGAGAAAAACAGATGTTACTCTTCAAATACCTAATTCAAATAAATTTAGAAAACATACTAAGTGGAAACCAAAAATAAAGTTTGAAGATAGCTTGAATAATTTTTTAAATGAATTTAGAAATAGAAAATGAAAAAAATAGTTATATTAGGAACAAGTGGATTTATTGGAAAAAATATTGCTTTATCATTAGCCAAAAGTAAAAATAAAATTGTTGGTACATATTTTAAGAATTATCCTAATGAATTAAGAAATAGAATAAATCTCGTGAAATGTGATTTGCGTAATCCAATACAAGTAAATAATCTTACAAAAAAAACAGATATATTAATCCATTGTGCAGCTACTACATCTGGAGCAAAAGATATTTTTAATAAACCATATATACATGTCACTGACAATGCTATAATGAATTCTGTAATAACTAGAGCTGCATTTGAAAACGAAATTAAACATGTAATTATGTTTAGTTGTACAGTTATGTACAGATCGTCAAAAAAACCGTTAAAAGAAAGTGATTTTAATCCAAAAAAAGAAATGTATAAAAATTATTTTGGTGGAGGATGGATGAAAGTCTTTACTGAAAAAATGAGTGAATTTTATTCCAGATTGGGTAAAAATAAATATACAGTTATTAGACATTCAAACATATATGGTCCATACGATAAATTTGATCTAGAAAAATCCCATGTTTTTGGTGCCTCAATTACTAAAGTAATAAAAAATAAGACTGGAAAAGTTAAAATTTGGGGTGATGGTAAAGAAAAGCGGGATCTTCTCTATATCGATGATCTAGTAGATTTTGTAAAAAAAATAATTTTTAAACCAAAGAAAAATTTTTGTATTTACAATATTGGATTAGGTAAAGCAATTTCAATAAACGAACTTACAAAGAAAATTATCAACATAAGTAAGTTAAAGCTTACCATTGAAAATGATTTAAAGAAAAAGAGTTTAAAAAATAATATTGTATTAAATTGTTCGCTAGCTAAAAAAAACTATGGATGGAAACCAAAAATTAGTATAGAAGAAGGTATAACTAAAACTTTAAACTGGTATCAAAAAAATCTGAAATGAAGAATGCAATAATTATTTCTGGTAATTTAGCTCAAGATCATGAATTTATTTATCCATTCTATAGGCTCCTGGAAGAAGATTTTTCTGTAGAAATTTGTATGAATGAAGGTAAACCAGGAAAAGGACTGCTTGGAACAGACTTGCCTCCTAATAAAAATCATTTAGTAAAATCAATTGATAAATTAAATATAAATGATTATGACTTATTAATAATTCCTGGCGGCGTAAAAGCCATGGAAAAAGTTAGACAAAATAAATCTATAATCAATTTTATTTCAGAATTTAACAAATTGAACAGAACAATTGGTTGTATTTGTAGTGGTTCACAATTATTGATTTCTGCAAAAATTGTTAAAAATCGTAAAGTTTCCGGATATTACAGTATGATAGACGATTTAGAAAATGCTGGTGCAGAATATGTTGATTTACCTGCTGTTATTGATGATAATCTTGTGACTACTGCGCATTATAAAGATATGGGACCATGGATGAAAGCAGTTCTTGAAGTATATGCAAGAAAATCTAAAAACTAAAGATATTCCTGAGAGAAAGAAAGTTTTAAAACCTTGGGGTTCGGAATATACAATTTATAGTAATAAAATTTCCAGTACGAAGCTTTTAAAATTAAATAGCAATCAAAGTACTTCATTGCATTGTCATCCTATTAAAAAAACTGGTTTTATTTTAATTAAAGGAACAGTGGAAGTAGACCTGGGTTTCTATAACAAAAAAGAATTAAACTCTTTATCAAGACTAATGATCAGACCAGGCTTGTTTCATTGTACAAGCAATAACGAAAATGAAACTGCAACAATCCTGGAGATAGAAACTCCAATAGATAAAGACGATTTAGTGAGATATAAGGATGAATATGGAAGAGAAAACAAACCTTATGAAGGAAAAAATCATATGGAAAATTTATCTAAAAATGATCCAATTTTTGAAGAACCCTCAATTAATGAAGTGAAAAAATATGTAGTAGAAGATGTTACAATTCATATAGAAAAAACAAACGATATAAACAATTTAAAAAACAAGAATGATGGAACAATATTTGCTATTTTAGATGGAGGTCTTAAAAGTAACAACAATCTTTTAGTTTTATCACCTGGGGATATTGTTGGAACTGACACAATTAAAAAACTTTCAGAAGTTTTTAAGATTGATAAATATATTACTTTTTTGTGGATTATATGAATAAATTTATAATGGAAGTTTTTAAAAAAACTTCAATAAATCGTCATTTTGAACTAAATGCTTTTAAATTTGTTAAAAACAAGAAGATTAAGTTACCAGTATATCTCTCGGCTGGTCAAGAAACGATAAGTGCAAGTATATCAGAAATTTGTAAACTAAAAAATGTCAAACCTTTAATATTTCCGCAACATAGATGTCATTCAATATACTTATCTTTTGGAGGCAATATAGAAAAGTTAATTTTAGAGTTATTTGGCAGTCACGATGGATGTACCAATGGTATGGGAGGTTCTGCTTCAATACATTCAAAAAAAATCAATATGTATGGTCATGATGGTCATATGGGGACTCAAGTTCCTATTGGAACTGGAGCTTGTTTTGAGTCTAGAAAACCTACTGTAGTATTTATGGGAGATGCCTCTGCAGAGGAAGATTATGTTTTGGGCGCCCTAGGATGGGCTTCGACAAAAAAATTACCAATTTTATTTGTTGTTGAAGATAATAATTTATCAATATTAACAGAAAAAAAGGTTAGACGGAATTGGCATATGCATGATGTTGCCAAATCATTTAAAATGAAAGGCTTTGAGATTTCTGATAACCCAAATTCAATTAAAAAGTATTCAAAATATTTTTTTAAAGAACCAATTTTATTAAACATTAAAACAAATAGACTCTTTTGGCACTCAGGTGCTGGAATAGATTCAGACAAAATATTTGATAGATACGAACAATTAAAAAAAAGTTTAGGAAAAATAGCTTCGGACTTTGATTTAAAAGTAAAAAAAATGATGGATAAAAAATGGCAGAAAATCTTCGAACAACAATAAAAAATATAATTCGAAAACATTTAACAAGAAAAAGAGGAAAAGTTTTTGGACAATGTTTAACTGCCGTTGGCTGGGTAGGTGGAACTTTGCCTGAACTTTATGAAAAGGACGGTATGGTTGAAGTTTCTATGGCTGATGTTGCTGACGGTGGATTTGTTGTTGGTGCTGCTTTAATGAATAGTAGACCTATATATGTGATTAGATATCAAGGGTTTAATTGGTACAACTGTCCAATGATAGTAAATTACGCTTGTAAATCAAAAGAAATTTGGAAAACTCCGTGTCCTATATTTGTAAGAGGTATTGGTATGGAGGGTGGAATTGGTCCTGTCGCGGGTTCTTCCCATCATTCATTATACTACAGAATGCCAGGTGTAAAAATTGTAAGCCCAATGTCACCAGGAGAATATCAGAAAATTTATAAATCTTTTTTAAGCGATACTGATGTATATTATGTTTCAGAGCATAGAGCTAGTTATGACAATAAATCTGAATTTAAAGATATTATTTTTAATAGACCAGATTTTGTAATTTTTGCGATCTCAATTACAAGGTTTGAAGCTCAAAAAGCGCAAGAAATACTCTCAAAATCTGGAATAAAAGTATCATTAATAAATATATTGTGGATTAAACCTCTAAAAATTTCAAAGAAAGCTATGGATAGTTTAAGAAATTCAAAGTTTGGAGGCATAGTAATTGATGACGATTATAGAGATGGTGTAGCAAAAAATATTGCAAATGACTTAATATTAAAGACTAAATCTTATGTAGGAACCATGGGTTTAAAAGATAAAACTGCAGGTACTGGAAAAAACTTAGATAATTTACCACCAAATTGCAGTGAGATTATAAAAAAAGTAAGAAAAGTAATTAAAAATGGTTTTTAAAAACAAAAAAGTTTTAGTCGCTGGTGGAACTGGCTTAGTTGGACAACAATTAGTTCCACTTCTTATAAAGGAGGGAGCAAAAGTGTATGTTGCATCTATGGATCATAAATCGCTAGTTCCAAAAAATGTGACCAAATTTTATAAATATGATCTAATGTTTTTAGATAATTGTATAAAAGCCACTAAAAATAAAGATATTGTTTTTAATTTGTTGGGAGTAACAGGTTCTCCTAAAACAAATATTGAGAGGCCAGCAAGTTTTATGATGTCAAATCTATATTGTGCTGTAAACATGTTAATGGCTGCTAAAATATCAAATGTAAAAAGATATCTATATACTAGTACCTATGGTGTGTACTCTCCTTCTCCAATTATGAAAGAAAATTCAGTCTGGAAAACTTTTCCATCAGAGCATGATAAATTTGCAGGGTGGGCCAAAAGAATAGGAGAACTTCAAGTAGAAGCCTTTAAAAAAGAATTTAATTTTAAAAGTTTACATGTGGTAAGACCTGCAAATATTTATGGACCATTTGGAAATTTTGATCCAACAAACTCAATGGTGGTTTCATCGTTGATAAAAAGATTTTTTGATGAAGAAAATCCTCTTATAGTTTGGGGAGATGGTTCAGCAATAAGAGATTTTGTGTATTCAAAAGATGTTGCAAAAGCAATGATACAAGTTATGAAAAAAAATATTCAAGTACCTATTAATATTGGTAGTGGGAAAGGAACAAGTATAAAAAAACTTGCTATGACAATACTTCAATCTTACTATTTATTAAATAAACCAAAAGTAATATTTGATAAAACAAAACCCTCTGGAGATAAAAAAAGAGTTCTAGATACATCGCTAGCAAAAAAGTATAAAATTAACTGTAAAACAAAACTGTCAGACGGGATTATGAAAACAATAGAATGGTATTTAAAAAATAAAAGAAATTCTAAAAATAGATTTAATTACTTTAAAAATAATAATTAAATTAACTCGAAAGCTTTTCTGTTTGCTGTAAATCCTTGCCTATAAGAAGCTCCCTTTCTAATATAACCAACAGCTAAAACATATCTATTTGACTTTGATTTATTTTCAGTGCTTCCATGAAACACCCTGTTAGAAATTAGGATTGCATCTCCTAAGTTGCAATTAATTGAGATTTTTTTATATTTTTTTAATCTTTTTAATTCCCCTTTTTTGAGATTACTCTCATTAATTTTTTTCATAACTTTTAAATTATTTGATTGTTTTAGAAAATTTAAAGTCCCATTTGTTTTATTTGTTTTAACTAAAGGTATCCAAAGATTTGCACTATTATTTTTACCTGTCATTAAAAAAAAATCATCCTGATGAAAACCATAACCTTTTGTTTCAGGGGGATTAAAAAAAATTTCAGTTTGTAATCCTAAGATATCCTCATAATTTAAGATGTATTTAAGTAAAAATTTTAAATAATCATTGCCTATAAATTTTTTAATAGAAGGTATTTTTTTTTCTATATGCAATAATTTATTGATAGTAGGCTTTTTTTTATATTCATAATTTAAAACATCTTTTTTAATTTTCAAAATTTCATCTTGATCAAATAATTGATTAATTTTCACATAACCATTTTTGTAATAGTCTGATTTATAGTTATTAAATATTTTACTTAATAGCATTTTATTTTTTTAAAGCTTTTATTATATCAATAGAGTTTTTATTATTTAAAATATATCTAAATTTAAGTTTTTCTTTATTTTTAGTATCAATACAATTGAATAAATGACGTCCAAATTTTGTATCTTTTTTTAGCATTTTACTAATTTTCTTTAATGTTATAAAATCACGTCTAATAAAATCAACCTCTTTAATATCTTTTTGAATAACTAGATCTTTTATTAAATGAAAGATTTCGTCATAATGAATAAAAGAAAATTTTGAATTACCTGACAATCCTACTTTAGGATTTCTATCATATATAATTTTTTTTATAGTATTTTTTCTCATTCCAGGACCAACAATTGAACCAAGTCTTATAATATACGAATTTTTTTTATTTATAAAAAATCTTTCTGAAATTATTTTTCCTGATTTATATAATGTCTCTATTTTAGAATAAACTATTAATGAGGAGATAAAAATTTTTTTTTTTGATTTTAAAGAGGAAATATTATTAGATATATTAATTGCTTCTAGTATTTTATTTTCATTATCACCACTGTGAAAACCACAATGAATTATTAAATCCCATTTTTTTTTATAAACTTTAAAATTTTTTTTTCTATTAAAACCTATGCAATTGAATTTTTTTTTTAAGTAAGAGCCTAATCCAGATGATGTACCTGTAATTAAAATTCTATTGTTTATCATAATAATTTGTATTATATACCTTCAATGAAATTAAAAGTCTTTAAAATTAAAAATCAAAAATTTAACAAAGAGCATAGAGATTTTTATTCAAAAAATGGATATCTTGTCATAAGAGGAATGTTTGCAAAACAAGAAGTAAATAACTTAGATAAGTCAATAAATTTTTTTGCTAACGAAGGATGGCACAATATTATGAATCCTGATAGGATAGAATTTTTACTTTCGCAATCTTATAAAAAATTCTCGAAAATCAAATCTCAAAATAATAGAATTAAATTTATAGAAAATGCTAAATTAACTTCGTCTCTTTTTAAATCTTATCTATTAGATAAAAGAATTGAGAATCTAATGATTTCTGTAACTGGAAAAAAAGTCTCAGGATTGATGACTCATGTAATCTTTAAACATAAATCATCAAAATTTTCAAAGATGTCTTGGGTCCCACATCAAGACAATTCTTATGCTAAAATGGAAAAAAATTGTTATATAACAGCTAATTTATTTATTCACAATGCCAACAAAGATAATGGATGTTTATATTTATACCCTGGAACACACAAATTAGGTTTAATGAAATTTGACAGATATTTTAGTTATCACGCTAAAAGTAGTCACAAACCAGGTAATAGAATTCAAAAAAAATTCTCAATAGAAAATATGATTAACTTAGAGGTAAATGCTGGAGATTTCTTAATCATGAATGGCAATCTTATTCACGGTTCATACCCCAATAACTCAAAAAAATATTCAAGGCATTTATTGTCATTTAATTATGGTGTTAAAGGCAAAAAATTCATACCAGGTATAACTGCTCAGAGGAAAAGGTTTGATTTTCCTTCATAATAAATTAAGAGATAACCAAATCTTTAATGATTATCTTTAGTATATGATTATTTCAAAAACTCCATATAGAATTTCATTTTTTGGTGGTGGAACAGATTATCCATCATGGTGTGATCATAATATTGGAGAAGTTTTGTCAACTTCAATCGATAAGTATATTTACTTAACATGTAGAGTAAGAAAAAATTATTTTGATGAAAACTTTAGAATTGTTTGGTCAAAAATTGAAAATGTTAAAGATGTAAATTTAATTAAACATAATGCTGTAAGAAAAATATTTTTGAATGAAAAAGTTAAAATTCCTCTAGAAATTCATTATGACGGTGATCTTCCAGCACAAAGCGGTACTGGATCAAGTTCATCTTTTGTTGTAGGTCTAACTCATATTTTATCAACATTAAAAGGAAATAAGATAAATAAATATAACTTAGCAAAAAAAAGTATTTTTTTTGAACAAAAAATTTTAAGAGAAACTGTGGGATCTCAGGATCAAGTTGCAGCAAGTTATGGTGGGTTTAATAATATCATATTCAAAAAAAAAAAATTTATAACAAAACCATTTATTTTTAGAAATAAGACAAAGAAAATTTTAAATGAAAATTTACTAATTATGTATTTAGGTGTTCAGAGAAAAACATCTAATAGTATAGCTAAAAAATACGCAAAACAATTAAATTCAAAATCTCAATTGAAAAATATGCAAAGTATTTATGAGTCAGTATCAATAGCAAAAAATTATTTAATAAAAGACGATGTGGATAGTTTTGGTCATTTATTAGGTGAAGTTTGGGAGCGAAAAAAAGAGTTAGGCAGAGGTATTTCAAATAAGCTAATAGACGCAATATATGATAAAGCAAAAAAAAATGGTGCAGTAGGAGGTAAATTATTAGGTGCTGGTGGTGGTGGTTTTTTTTTGTTTTACGTAAAAAAAAAAAATCAAAAAAATTTTAAAAAAATCTTTAAAAATTATCTATTTACAGATTTTAGATTTGAAAATGATGGTAGTCAAATAATTTATGACAATGAAAAAAAAGTCAATTTTCAAAATAAACTCATTTAAAAAAAAAGTATATTCAACCGACTCATTTAAAGAATGGAGTCTCAAAATATTAAAACAGAAAATAAAAATAAAAAAAGTTTTGATTTCTCATTTTATTTCAAGAAAAGACTCGGATTATAATATTTTTACTATTGATACTAAACTTATTTTTAATAAGAAAATTTATAGACGAGCTATTCAATTTGAAGGAACTAGTGTAGCGATTGTTCCATTATTATTTTATAAAAAAAAAGTATATACAATTCTTGTTAAACAGTTTAGGGCGCCAATGGCCGGATATAGCTTTGAATTTCCATCAGGCAGAGCTCAAAGTAAGGATTTAAAGTTATCTGCAAAAAAAGAGCTTTTTGAAGAAACTGGTCTCTTAATTGATAAACGACATTTTATAAAATTGAGTCCACATGCTACATTCATGTTGCCAGCAAATAATTTTGCTAAAGTAAATTTTTACTGTTTTAAAAAGAAAATAAATTTAAGTTTTTTTAATAATTTTCAGAATAAATTTGCAGGAGAAAATAAAGCTGGTGAATTTACTCAAGTAAAAATTGTCAATTTTAATAAAAAACTTTTAAAATCTCAAAATGCTTCTACTATACTTGGATATTCTCTTGCAAAAAGTTTTGTTAAATAAATGAAAAAAAAAATAAGAATTTATGCAACTTTAAGAAACAAAAGTTTGAATAGTTATTTATTTAGTAAAAAATTACCTCAAATTAATAATATACCTAGAGATAAAGTAAGCGCAAATAGATGGGTAGATTTTAAAAAAATATTAAATAAAAATAATATTTATATAAATAGTAGTAAGAAATTTTTTACTAAAAGAAATTATGATTTTGAGTTTCATTTTTGCTCAAATATAAGTAATAATTCTGACAAATTAAAATATTGTATACTTCCAGAAATATCATTTATTGATAAAGAATGTAAAATTGAATTATTAAAAAAAGATTATCATAAAATTTTCACAAATATTAAATCTGATGTAGATAATAAAAAAAGTTTCTATGTGAATTGGCCTTTCAAATTTGATAATCAAAAAATATTTACTAATAAAAAAAAATTTCTTTGTATGATTTCATCAAATAAAAATCTTAACTGTTACACCAACAAGTCAGGCTATATTTTAAGAGCCAAATTAATTAAATGGTTTATTAAAAACTATCCAGACAAACTAGATTTATATGGAAAGGGTTGGAATTATTTATTTTCATCAAATTATTTTTTAAATAGATTTTATAGTTTTATTAAAAACCATTTATTTATTAAAATTATGATTAACAATCCTTGCTTTAAAGGACTTTATAAAAAGTCGAGTCATAACTTAATTAAAACTTACAAATTTATGATATGTTTTGAAAATGTAATTAATGTTAAAGGCTATAGTGGTGGGGCCATGTTTGATGCATTATATGCTTCAACTATACCTGTTTTTATTGGTAGACCCGATATATACAAGGTTGTACCAAAAAATTGCTTTATAGATTTTAGAGATTTCAAAAATTTTAACGAGCTATATTGTTATTTAAAAAATATGTCTAAAAAACAATATGAAAGATATTTATTTAATATTAATAAATTTTTAAAGAAAAAAAATAATGAATATTCAGTTGAAAACCTTTCAAAAGTTGTTCTTAAACAATTAAATAAAGATGTTAAATTAATTTAACTTATAATTTATTTTAAATTGTATATAATTAAATAAATTGAGGTCATAACTTTGAGTAATTTTTATTATACATTACTATCATTCATATTAGCCATAATATCTGGACTAGTCATTAGGGTATCACTTACTTTCATAAAGCAAAAATGGGCATCAACTATGAACAACACTCTAACATTTATGTTATTGCCAATTACAACTTTTGTGATTACTAAAGTTATCTCTAATAATATTGCACTTTCACTGGGTATGATAGGTGCGCTGTCAATTGTAAGGTTTAGAAATCCAGTTAAATCACCGTTAGAACTATCAATATATTTTGTTCTCATCACTTTGGGAATTAGTTATTCAGTTAATTTAAAATATGGAATTTTGTTAACTATTTTTGTAAGTTTAGTTTTATTATTTTCAAAGTATTTACGAGAAAGTCCTTTATTAAAAAAATTAAATTTTTTTAATTCTTCATTTGATGAGGGTGAGGAAAAATATTCTTTAGAAATTACAAGTATTACTGAAATAAGTCTTCTTAAAGAGAGTAATTTACTAAATTCTTATTATTTTAATAAAGAAGAGGGTAAATATTTTTATAGATTAGTTAGCAATGATAAAAGACAAATAAATAAGACTCATGAAGAATTAAACAAAGAACATGTTATTGAAACAAAAATTAATTTCTAAAGTTATATTAACTTTAATATTTCAATTAATTTTTTCCCTAACAACTTTCAACATAAGTAATTCCAATGAATTAATAATGAGAGAAAAAATTGAGCCTCTCTGTTATGGTCATCTAGAAGATTACAATCAAAGAATAATTTTTAAAGATATAAATTTTATTGAAGTTAAAATTAATAATAATAAAAAATTTTTATCCTCACAATTACGAGTATTAAGTTCATTAGAAGATGATTATTCAAAAAATATAAAAAAAATAAAAAAAAATTACAAAGGATATGTAATTATTAATTTAAAAAATAATAAAACTTGTAAATTTAAAGCTAAAATTAGAGTTCATGGGGATGGCCCTGATCATTATGATTTTATAGATGGTTTTCCAATTTCAAGTATGCATATTGAATTAATTGAAGGAAATATAAATAATATAACTGAATTTAAACTATTTTTACCAGCCTCAGAAGGAGGAGAGAGTGAAATTGTTAATAGTTTACTATTTAGAAATTTAGGATTTTTAGCACCTAGAACTTATAATGTTAGTATTAAAACTAATAATTCTATTAATAATTTTTTATTTCAAGAAGACATAAGAAAGGAAATGTTGGAATATCATGGCAAAAAAGAAGGTTTGCTTTTAGAACCTGCGAATGATGCAAACTTTAAGCTTTTTAGAATAAAAAATAAAAAATGGTTAACTTACGATATTAATAACTTGTTAATAGCTAGTAAAGTTTTAGGTTTAATAAATAAAGAATATATAACTTCAAGATCACAAATAAAAAAAAATATTAATAATATAGATATTAATAAAAAAAATATTGGTATCATTGACTTTAGTAAAATTGAAATAGAAAAAAAATTCATAAAAAAAAATAATTTATTTGAAACGTTATCTTTTGCAACTAATTCAGAATTAATGCTTTGGGTTAATGATAGAAGATTTTATTTTAATGAGGTTCTTGGCAATTTTGAGCCAATTTATTATGATGCTGAAAGTTATATTTTTGACAATATAAAGAAAAAAAAATACGAATCTAATTTTATTACGACTGGTGCAAAAGAAGAGATTTTTCACCTCGAGGAAAAAATTAATCAAATAGATATAAATAAATTTTATTTAGATTTAAAAAATTATAATACTCAACTTAAGTTTAATAAAATTAAGGATTATTTTCTTAAAATAAAAAATAATTTGAATTCAATGAAAAAAAAAGAATCTTTTGAAAATGATTTATTACAATATGAAAATGAAAATTTTATTAATGATAATATTAACTTCATTTTCTTTGAAAACCAAAATATTTTAATTTGTAAAAAAAATTTACAAAATTGTAAGTTTATTTTTGAAAATAATAATAAATTAGATCAAATAAAAACTAATCTTATCAGACAAGATTTTGATAAAATTAACTTTACAAATTTAAATGAGATACAAGTTGATAATCTAAGTTTTATTGGTGATAAATCAGTAAATTTATTTAATCTTAAAGATAACAAATTAGGTTTTAGATCTTGGAGATCAAAAAAAATATCTAAAAATAATGATATAAAATTATACTATCAGGGAGATATATTTATTAATATTAATGAAACAGATAGAATAATTACCTTAAATTATAACGATATAACTTCAAACATAGTATTGTATAGTGCAAATAATGAAATTTTAGATGGTTGGAAAATCTCAATGACTTCCAACTATGAAGTACAAAAAAAAGAATATACCCAAAGACTAAGAGACTTAAATACAAATTTGACAGGTTGTTTAAACATAATAAATTTGGAAATAAAAAAAATAGAATTAAATTCAAAAGGTAGCTACTTGTGTGAGGATGTAATTAATATTATTAATTCAAATGGCAGTATTGAAAACATATACCTAGACAGAAGTATTTCCGACTCTCTAGACATAGATTTTTCTAACATAACAATAAATAATTTATTAATTAAAAATGCAAAAAATGACTGTTTAGATTTATCTTTTGGAAATTACGAAATTAAAAAATCAACTTTCATAAATTGTGAGGATAAAGCTCTATCAATAGGAGAAAAATCAACAGTGAATTTACAAAAAATATATGTTAAAGACTCAAAAATTGCTATTGCAGTGAAAGATAGTTCGATATTAAATTTAAATGAGAATAATTTTGAAAATAATTCAATTTGCCTCGCATCATATAGAAAAAAACAAGAATTTTCTGCGCCTAGGATAAATAAAAAATTAAAAATTAATTGTAATAAAAATAAAAATTTTTTTCAGAAAGGTACTATGGTTAATAATGTCTTTTAGAAATGAGCAGAAATTTAAGATAAGTAAAAAAGATATATTTTTATTTAAAAAATTTCTATATGACAATAATTTTAAAAATCTTTATCCTAAGAGAATTATTACATCTCTTTATTTTGATAATAAAGATTTTGATATGTTTTTAGACTCTGAGGAAGGAACTGTACCAAGAAAAAAAATTCGTCTTCGTTATTATAATAATGATTTAAATAAGATTTTTTATGAAACAAAGATAAATTCAGTGGAGGGAAAATATAAATCTTCCACAGCTTCATCCTATAAAGATCTTAAAAAATTTATAAATTTTGGAATTTATGATAAAATTTATAAAGATTGTCATCCAAAAATTAATGTAAGCTACAAAAGAAGATATTTTAAAAAAGATAATATCAGAGTTACTTTAGATAATGAAATTATATATTCAGACTTTATGCTAAATACAGATGATAAAAAATTTGTTTTAGATGATTACTTTATTATCGAAATTAAATTTGAAAAAATACAAGAATTATATGAAATAAATAGAACCTTTGCTTTAAATCCAATTAGATTATCGAAATATTGTGAAGCTGTAAAAAAAGTTTTGAATTATTAAATTTTATTTATTAGATAACCTTTGTGAATTTTGTAAATTTTATTACAAAGCTTTAAAGAACTTTCTTTATGGGATATGATTATGATAGTTTTTTTATTTTTAAATTTTTTTATAGAATTTAAAAATTCATCTTCTGTTTCTTTATCTAAAGAACTTGTTGATTCATCAAAAATTAAGACCTCTTTTTCATTATATAATGCTCTTGCTATTCCTACTCTTTGAAGTTGACCACCAGATATTTTTACCCCCCTTTCACCAACAACTTTTTTAAAATCATCTTTTTTTTTTAAAAATTTGTCTAATTTTGATAATTTTGATGCCTTATATATTTTCTGCTTGTTAATTTTTTGAAGTGGAACTCCAAAAGCTATATTACTCAACATGTTTTCATCGGTTAAAAAAACTTGTTGAGGAACATAACCAATATTATTTTGCCAACTTCTTAAATTTTCATAAATTGATTTATCTCCAAAAAAAATCCCTCCTTTAATTGGTTTTATAAACCCAATCAAACAATTAATCAGTGTTGATTTTCCAGATCCACTTGACCCTGTTAAGCCTATTACATCATACTTTTTTATTTTAAGATTTATATTTTTAAGAATTAATTTTTTGGTTCTAGGATACTGGTAATAAAGATTTTTTATTCTAATATCGTGATAATTTATGTCAGTATTTCTTTTTTCATTACTATATTCATAATTTTTACTTAAAGCTAAATCGTTCAAAACGAATTTTGAAACTGGTAAATAAAATTTTAAATGTTGTATTGAAAATATAATCTTATTTATAGAAGGTATTAATTTAAAACCTACAGCTGCAAAAAGCGCTAAATAAGTAATTATAGATAACCTATCATATTCTATGTAAATCATGACAAATATTGAAATCACTAACAGAAGAATTGAAAAAAGCTCCATTATAAATCTAGGTATTGACTGAATAAATTCTTGTAATTTTTCGGAGTCACTAAAGTTTTTAATATTTTTATTGAACCTATTTATAAAAAAATCTTCTCTATTCATAATTTTAATTTCCTTTATTGCAAAAAAAGAAGAATTTATATTTTCCATAAATTTTTTTAAATTAGAAACATTCAATTTGCCTTCTCTAGATAAAATAGGACTTACAAATAACACAAAACCGAGTGAGATAAGAAATGTTACTAAAAAAATTAAAAGTGTAATTTTATAATTTACAAAAAGTAAAATTATTAATAAACCTAGTAAAATAATAATTTCAGTTAAAAGAATGCTAATTTGATTAATATTCTGAGCAAAATTTTGAGTGGAAACTATATTTTTTGTTAAATTTGAAGAATTTGAGTTTAAATGAAATAGGTAATTTTGATTAATATAATTAAAATATAATTTTTTTGCATAACTTTGGTGTAAACCATATATAAAACTGGCCTTCCAGAATGAAAAGTAAATCAAAAACAATGTTTTTAAAAAATAAATTGCAGCAATAGATATTAAACTTAATTTTAATAATGCACTAGTAGATAGTTGTTTGATTAAATCAGGAACAAAGCTATAATTTTTTATAATATTCAAAAAATTATCATCAAAAATTAATGAAACAATTGGTACCACTAAAGAAATACTTAACATTTCAAAAAAAAATGTAAGAATAATGAAAAAAAACAAGTAAATGATTTTTTTCTTATCTTTGTTCTCTAAAGTATTATAAATTGATCCTATTGATCTAATAAAATTAAATTTATTCATTTCGAAGAATATAATATTGTATCTTTTAATAGTATTTTTAATTGAATCAATAAGAATTCAAAAAAGACATTAAAAATATACTTGATGTAAATAAAATGTTTTTGCTTTATAAAATTTAATGATAATGCCTTAATTTTTACAAATTTTGAATTAAATATGGAAATAAAATTAGAGGAATTAAATAACAAACATATAAATGAAGATTGTGTAATAGTTGGGGGATCTCATTCAATGCATGATTTTGATTTTGAAAATTTTAAAGGAATTAAAATAATTCTAGGTACTGCTATTCTTAGACTAAATAGAAGATTTAAACCAGATTATTTAATTTCGTCAAATGATCATTTTCCAGTTCCAGAAATTAATGAACATCTTGAAATTCTTAACTCTAATAATCAAACTAAATGGATCTTTTCTGATACTAATTTATATTCATCTATTTGGACTAAATCTGAAAGATTTTTAAATGATAATTTAAAAATTAATTATTGCTGTTTTGATGATAGACATTTTAATAACAAGAAATGTAATCCACAAAAAAAATGTTGTTTATTTTTAAATGAGTATCCAAACCAACGTAATATTTATAATTTATTGATTAAAAAATTTAGCTTAAATTCAGAGGATTTTCAATTTGAACAAGGAACTTCAGTCGCTGAGTCAGGATTGGCTATCGCACTATATATGGGTTTCAAAAATATTTATTTACAGGGAATAAGTATGACCAAAAGTTTAAAATACCAAGCAATAAAAAAAAAGGACCAGAAATATTTTGGTTATCCTAGTAAGTATGCTGATGATTTATTGTATAGAACTACTAAAGCAATAAGGAAAAAATTTTTTTTATATTATTTAAAAAATCTTGATTTTAAACCATATTTTTTTTCATTTGTAGAAAAATTAAATAACTACTTTTCAAAGAAAGGTGCATTTAATAAAGGTTATGAGCAATCAGTAATTAATTTTAAGAATTTATCAAAGATTTCAGCAATCAATTCTCAAAAAATTTTTATAAATGATGTAGACTCAGAATTAATTAATATTGAAAACATAAATTTAATGAAATAACTTATTTTAAATTTTCAATATGAACAAAATACCATATACATTAATTACTGGTGCTGCTGGACTTTTAGGTAAATATCATGCAATAGGTATACTTAACCTTAAACAAAATTTGGTTATAACTGATACAAATCTTGCTTCTCTAAAAAAAACCCAAATTTTTTTAAAAAAAAAATTTCCAAGCTCTAAAATACTTTTGAAAAAGCTCGATGTAACAAGTGAGAAATCAATTAAAAAATTGTTAAATTATTTAAGAGCAAAAAAAATTGTTATTAAAGTTTTAATAAATAATGCTGCTATTGATGCAAAATTCAGTTCAAAAAAAACAACAAGTAGACTTGAAAATTTTTCAATTAAACAATGGAATAAAGAAATTAATGTTGGTTTATCAGGTGCATTTTTATGTTCTAAATACTTTGGTAACGCGATGGCAAAAGAAAATAAAGGAGGAATAATTTTAAATATTGCTTCTGATCTTTCTATCCTTGCACCAAATCAAAATATATATAAATTAAAAAATACTAGTTTAAAAAATCAACCTGTTAAACCAGTAACTTACTCCGTTGTGAAGCATGGTTTAATTGGTCTCACTAAATATCTTTCTACCTATTGGCCTAATAACAATATAAGATGTAATGCCTTGTCACCTGGTCCTATTTTAGATATACAATCTCGTAATTTAATAAACAAACTCAAAAAGTTGATACCTATGAACAGATTAGCTAATAAAGATGAATATATTTCGGCTATAGAATTTTTATGTTCAAATAAATCTTCTTATATGACTGGTCAAAATCTAATAATTGATGGTGGAAGGTCTACCTGGTAAATGAAAATAAAGAGACCTTATATGATTGGAGAAATAGGCATCAATCATAATGGTGATTTAAATATTGCAAAAGAATTAATATCTAACGCAAAAAAGTGTAATTTTGATGCCGTTAAATTTCAAAAAAGAGATATTTATAAAGTATATTCAAAAGAAATTTTGAAAATACCAAGAGAAAGTCCATGGGGAAATACAACTGAAGATCAAAAAAAAGGTTTGGAATTTTCTAAAAAAGACTTTGATGATATAGATAGTTTTTGTAAAAAACAAAATATTGAATGGTTCGCTTCGGCTTGGGATTTAAATAGTATTGATTTTTTATCAAATTATAATTGTAAATATAATAAAATACCATCAGCGATGATAATAGATATAGACTTTTTAAATGCTGTAGCAAAACAAAAAAAATATACTTTTATATCTACTGGAATGAGTACAGAAAAAAATATTACTGACGCTGTAGAAATTTTTAAAAAAAATGATTGTAATTTTGAATTGATGCATTGTATTTCAACATACCCAATGGAAGTAAGCGATGCAAATTTAGCTACTATTAATGAGTTAAAAAAAAAGTATAATTGTAAAGTAGGGTATAGTGGTCACGAAAGTGGTGTTGTTGTATCTTTAGCAGCTTTATCTTACAATATTTCTTCTTTAGAAAGACATATCACTTTGGATAGAACAATGTATGGCTCAGATCAAGCTGCATCTCTCGAGATGTCTGGAATGAAAAATCTTGATGAGTCAATTGATAAATTTATCGAAGCTATTGGAGAGCCAAAACTAGGAAATATTATTGAAAAAGAGAAACCAATAGCAAAAAAATTAAGAGCACATATTAATAAAGAATTTAAATCAGATTTCGATTTATAAATTCAAAATTATGATTAAAAGATATAGTAATGCTCAATAAGTTTATTGGTATAATTTTAGTAAGATCTCAATCTTCAAGATTACCTGGAAAGTGTTTTCTTAATTTTGGAAAAGTTAATATTTTAGAACATATGATTTTAAGATCAAGGCATTTCAAAATTGAACCCATAATTTGCACAACAAATAAAAAAAAAGATAATAAGATTATTGCTATCAGTAAAAAGTATGGAGTAAAATTTTTTAGAGGTTCTGAAATAAATAAAATTAAAAGAATTAATGATTGTTGTGAAAAATTCAAAATTAAACAATTCCATTTAATAGACGCTGATGACCCCTTTTTTTGTGGGTTAGAGGTAAAAAGAAGCCTTGAAATTTTAAAGAAAAAAAAACTAAATGTTGTAAAGCCTAGCACTGTTTCTAACAATGGCGCAGGCATTGTTGGTTATTCAATGAGTAATACAACTATTAGTATTTTATCAAAAAAGATTAAATCTAGCACTGATACAGAAATGTTATCTAATTTTTTCAATTTACAAAAAAATTTAAAGATTTTTACTCTAGATAATAAGAGAAAGTATATTAACTTAAGATTAACACTTGATTATATTGAGGACTACACTTTATTATTGATTTTAAGATTAAAATTAGGAAATTTGGTATCTAGAAAAAAGATAGATAATTTTATAAAAAAAAATAAATACTTGAAAAAAATTAATATCCATAAAAATTTAGATTGGAAAAAAAATCAATTTAAATCAATATGAAAAAAAAATTTTGGAAATTTCAGGGAAATGAATTAAAATATACAAATCAAATTATAAGATATGGATTAAAATCAAAATTTGTATCCTTTAATAAAAGGCTTGAACAAGCTTGGTCTAAATATCATAATATAAAATATTCAATAACTACAAACTCTTGTACGTCAGCTCTTCATGCTGCTTTTTTAGCGATAGGTATAAAAAAAAATGACGAGGTTCTAGTCCCAAATTTAACACCTATTATGTGTGGTACTACAATTAATCTAGCTGGTGGTACTCCAGTTTATGTAGATGTAAATAAAGAAACTTTTTTATTAGATTTAGATGACTTAAAAAATAAAATTACAAATAAAACTAAAGCTGTGCTCGCTGTTCATATGTATAGTGGGGTTTGTGATTTAAAAAGTTTGGATTCCATTTGTAAAAAAAACAAAATCTATTTGATTGAAGATTGTGCAGAGGCCGTAGGCGCTATTGATAAAAATGGAATATTAGTTGGTACAAAAGGTGATATTTCTTGTTGGAGTTTCCAATCTGCTAAACAACTAACTAGTGGAGACGGAGGTATGATAGGTACAAATAATAAATCTTTAGGGTTAAAACTCAGAAAAAAAAGTAATCTAGGATTTAAAGCTCTTTCAGCAGATGGGGACAACATATCCATTAAAAAAGATGAGAGACAAAATCCAAAGTATAAAAGATTTGATCAAATAGGTTTTAATTATCGGATGAGCGAATTTTCTGCAGCTATTGCACTAGCTCAATTCGAAAGAATTAAATATTTTATTAATTTGAGAAGAAAAATGGGCAAAACTTATGAGGATATTTTCAAACATAATAAATATTTTCAATATCAATCAACTAAAAATTCTTTTTCTACATATTATACATTTGGAGCATTTTTAAGAAATGATATCAAAATAAAGTGGGAAAATTTTAGAAAAAAATTTATTCAAAATGGTGGTGATCCTATTTATGCAGCAAGTAAGTTAATTACTCAAGAACCTGCAATTAGAAACAATTTAATTGGTCATTGCTTTAAAACTTGTAAAAAAAATTGTGTTAAAAATTGCAGAGGTACTCCAAATGCTAAATTTTTGCAAAAAAGGCTTTTACTTTTTACGACTAATCAAAAAAATGATAAAGAAGTACAAAACCAAAAAAATGCAATTATTAAGACTATTAAATATTTTAATCTAGATAACAAGATCTTCTTTGGGATATTTCAAGGAAGACTAACATCTACTTCAGATAAAATTTTACAAAAATTTCCAAAAAAATGGGAAGATGAATTTGCAACACTTAAAAAATTAAATTATGATTACATAGAATTATTCTTAGAAGAAAAAATAAATTCTAAAAATCCTTTTTGGTCAGAAAAAAACAGAGTCAAAATAAGAAAAAAAATAAAAGATTTAAATCATAAAAAAATAATTATTTGTGACAATTATTGTTTAAATAAGTCATTTTCTGAAAAAAAAACTTTTGAATACTTAATTAAAGTTTTAAAGGTTTTATCAACTTTCAAACAAAAAAAACTAATTATACCGTTAAATGATTCTATTAATTTTTCTAATAAGAAAAATGATAATAAAAAGATAATGAATAATATTATAAAAGTAGTAAATTATGCAAAAAAATTTAATATAGAATTATCATTTGAGACAGAGTTATTTCCTAGACATTTAGTAAATTATATAAATAAAAAAAAGAAAAATCAAAAATTAGGAATTACCTTTGATGTTGGAAACGTTTATATAAAAAATTCTAATATCAATTCAATATTTAATAAATATAAAAAGATTATTAATCATATACATCTTAAAGATAGAAATACTAAAGGAAAAAATACTGTTTTAGGAGAGGGCTTGATAAATTTTAACAGTTTTTTTAAGTTATTAAGAACAGTTAATTATTCTGGTGAGATTACATTAGAAACACATAGAGGAAAAAATGCGATTAAAACTGCTGCTAAAAATAGAGAACTTTTAACAGAATATATCTGATATTTTTTAAGATTTTTGTAATTTTTTAATTTTCATTGCAACTTTAAGGCTTTTCTCTCCATTTTCAAAATTACTTAAAGGCTGTTTATTCCCTCTAAAAGCTTTTTCTATTTGTTTTAATTGAAATAAAAATAACTCGTTTCTGGATCGAAATTTACTTTTAAAAATAAATTGTTTTTTACCCTTAACAATTAATTTATTCAATAATAGATCCCAATATAATGTTGCTTTTTCAAATTTAATCTTACAAAATCTACTTGCTTTTTTTTTGATAAAATCCAAATTAAAATAGACAGGAAATTTTATACTTTCTTTATTATATATAATTTTAAAATTTGCATAGTCTTCAACATTAATCTTAAGAGAACTTTTTTTTGATACATCTCCTGAAATTTTATTTACTTCTCCAAATAAACTATTTGCATAGTCTATTTCGTGAATAAAACATAAAATAACCCCACCTCCTAATTCTTTCCTTGCTGCATATCCTAATTTGTAATCCTCATATTTGTGGTGATAAGGTAAAAAATGTCTATTTTCTATGTGCGCTGAAACTATATTTCCATATTTATTTATATCTATAATTTTTTTAATTTTTTTAAATAAATCATCATATCTGGTTTGAAAACCAACTGCACATTTTATTTTTTTCTTTATAATAATATTCTTTAATTGCATTAAGTTTTGTAAATTGTGTGATAAAGGTTTTTCAATAAACAAGTTACAACCACATTTTGCAAATTTAATTGCTGTATTTAAATGTTTACTAGATGGATTTGTAATAAAAACCGTATCTATTTTATATTTTTTTAACTCTTTAAAATTTATTTCTTTTATATCATTTTCATTAGAAATAAATTTTTTTTTTATAACCTTATTTTTTGTATTAAGTAATGGTGAGTTTCTTTTTTTTCTAATGCAAAAAAAACAAAATCTTTTACTAACCTTTTTTAAATTTCTTAAATGTCTTTGGCCAATTGATCCAAGACCTACAAACAGAATATTTTTCATTTATCTATTCTTTTATCAAAAATGCTGTAGGTTTTTGTGCATATTTAGTTTTTTGAATTTTATATTTACTCTTTTTAAAAAACTCATCTACAGCCTCGCTTTCTCCCCATCCTCTACTTCCATATTCGTCAAATATCAATACACCACCTTTTGAAACAAAAGGAAAAAAATTTTTTAAAGCATGCTTTGTTCCTTCATATGTATCTAAATCAAGATGAAGAAGAGAAATTCTAAAACCTCTATTCTTTTTAATATATTGTTTTGAAGTTTTAATTATATCGCCTTTTATCAGTTGAGATTTTTCTATTAATCCAGCTTTCTCAATTTTCTTATTAATATTGTTAAGAGTATTTTTTTGATACTTTGTCTCTTTAATAAATTTTTTTGCCTCTTTTTTTTCAAAATTTAAAGTTGATTTTGGAAAACTTGAAAAAGTATCAAATCCTATTACTTTTTTTAGTGAATTATGGTCAAAAATACTTAATAGCTTAAGCCAAAAAATATGCCCTGTACCTTTAAAAACTCCACATTCAATTATATCTCCTGGTATTTTTAAAGATTTTTTAAATAATTCATATCTTACAATAATTTTTTTTAGTCTTTCAACATCCTCTGACTCTATTAAATGATTATAAGCTTCAAATATATTCATTCACTTATTTTTTCATTTCTGCGTAAAGCATTACTTCTCTAGAAAATTTTATAAATTTATTTATACTCATTGGCCACTTAATGAAAGTTAATTGTTCATACATAGGCATATAAGGTAATTTAAAAAAAGAAATAATTTTTGATAGTATTATTGCTGGTTTAAATTTCCATAATAGTGGTAACTGATAAAAATATTTTACTTTAACCTCTTTAAATCCTGCTAAATAACCAATATCTCTTAAAGACTGAAGAGTAAAAGGTGTAAAATGTGTGTGATCTAAATAGAATGGGCCAAAATTATGATGAATCCAACTAGGTGTCATAATAATTACGGATCCATCTTCCTTTACTAATTGTTTGCAAGATTTTAAAAAATTAAGTGGATCTTTCAAGTGTTCAATTAACGATTTTGAAAAAACTATATCAAACTCGTTTGAATTAAAATTTTTTATACCCTCCTCTAAATTCTCTTTATAAACCTTTATGGGCTCACACATAGCTTTTGCTTCATCTGATATATCTACTCCAACAACATCAAAATTTAGTTTTTCAAAAGATTTAAGTAAATCACCCCTTCCACAGCCTACGTCTAACAATCTACCAGAGTTTTTGTTTAATAATTCAAATACGATATGGTGTGCTAATTTATCTGGATAATCTGTGATAGGTCGTCTTTTGTCTGAATAAAGACTAGATAAATATTTCTCTCCTTGATTATGTTTTGCTTGATTTTGAAATTTAGTGTTATCTTCAGACATTTATAATGTTATGTTAGATCAAAATTTAAAAATATCACTAAAAAAATGAAACAAAACCTAAATATTGATTATAAATCATATTCAATTAACCAGTATAAAAAAACGTATAATTCAACAACTGAGTTAATCAAATTTATTTCTAAACATATAAATTTAAATGGAAAATCTATTATTGATTTAGCTTGTGGTGGTGGAGCTAACACATTTTTTCTTGCTAAAAAATTTAAAAAATCAACTTTTTTAGGAGCTGATATATCAAACGATTTAATCAAAATTGCAAAAAAAAAGAAGGTTAAAGATTTTCCTAAGGTAAAAAATTGCAGTTTTATAAAAAAAAATTGGCTAGATATTCATAATGTCAAGGGAAAATTCGATGGGTTAATATCATTTCAATCTTTGTCATATACGTCTTATCCATATGAAAAATTATTGAGAAACTTTAAAAAAAAGAAATATAGTTTTTTAGCATTTAGTTCTTTATTTTATAATGGAGATTGTGAGTACAAAATTTATATTAACGACTTTTCTCAAATGAAAAATAAAGGAGCTAATTTATATAATGTAATCTCAACTAATAAAATTAAAAATATATTAAAGAAAAATGGCTATAAAAAATTTAAATATGTTCCCTTTAAAATTAATATAGACTTAAAAAAACCAGATCATTCAGGTATGCAATCTTATACAATGAGATTAAAAAATAATAGTAGAATAATTTTTTCGGGTGGTCTTTATATTCCTTATGGATTTGTTCTGGCTTATTAATTATTTTAATAAATCGTTTTTCGTATCTATGTCTGTTGTTTCTTTTGTTAAATAACCAAGTATTCTTTTTCCAAAAAGTCTTTTTTTATTTTTTAAAAAAAATTTAGGTTTTAAAATGTCAATATAACCGTTTGGTAAATATGCTGTTCTAAATTTTTGTCTTGGGTAAGAATGATATTCATTTTTTAAAGTTTTATCGAAATAACCTTTTAAAATTTTACCCTTTTTATAAAAGAATTTTTCTGGAGGTTGATTAAATAAACTTAAAGATCTCATTGAATCAACTTTTTTAATATTTTTTAAAAAAAATTTTATTCCTTTAATTACAACATGTTTTTCTCTATTTGGAGTTGTGGGTCTTAGTAGAACAAATAGATCCGTTTGGTATCCTTCTTGAAATTTTAAATAATTATAAGCATGAATTATAAATTCTCTGTCTAAAGAATTATCTCTGCTTATACTGTTGGGCCTCAAGAATGGAGCCTCAGCTCCAAACTTTTTTGCAATATTTCTGTATTCTTTTGAATTAGTCGAAACAATTACCCTATCAAGTAATTTTATAGATAGAGCAGTTTTTATTGAATGATATATTAATGGTTTTTTTCTATATATAGTTATATTTTTATTCTTTATAGATTTTGATCCTTTTCTAGCTGGAATTATTGCTACAATTTTCATCATCTTATCCTATATAAATTTTTTTCAGTGCATAAATCAAGCCAATTGAGCTATTAGTACTGGTCAGCTTCACACATTACTGTGCTTCCACATCCAGCCTATCAACGTGGTGGTCTACCACGGCTCTATAGG
>MDTB01103877.1_pt1 | contig 46316 bp, 55 predicted proteins | sample 811161 | NCBI WGS metagenome assembly MDTB01 (sample SAMN05326650, study PRJNA326480) | marine metagenome | isolation source: seawater | place: Mediterranean Sea | collected 2009 | reverse complement strand
GCGGTGTTGTTAAATACAAAATTGGAACCAATAGGAACAAGAATTTTTGGACCAGTCACTAGAGAATTACGGACTGAAAAGTTTATGAAGATTGTGTCTTTGGCGCCTGAAGTTTTATGATAATAAGAAAATGAAAAAATTAAAAAAAGGGGATGAAGTAGTAGTGATCACCGGGCGTGATAAGGGAAAGCGCGGAGCTGTAGTGCGTTTGGTTCAAAGTGATCGGGTTTTGGTTGAGGGTGTAAACAGAGTTAAGAAGCATGAAAAACCTAACCCGAATAAAGGCACTTCAGGCGGAATAATTGAGAAAGAGATGTCCTTGCATATTTCGAATGTTTCAATTTTCAATCCTGTTACAAAAAAAGCTGACAGAATCGGGGTAAAAAAACTTGAGGATGGACGGCAGGTAAGAATTTTCCGATCGAACGGCGAAATGGTGGATGCGATATAACATGGTCGATGAAAAACAAAAACAACCGGCAACTGAAAAACCCAATCCCGTGAAAAAAAGCAGAAAAACTTCCACGGCGAAAACAACATCAGTCAAAAAAAAATCTGTGGCCGCTGACAAAAAGGGGGCGGTAAAAAAATCTACCGCAACAAGAAAAAAGTCGGCAGTAAAAAAGACCTCGTCTTCTGCCCGGAAGGTGGCTAGCGGGGAGGAAATTAAAGATTCTCTTAAAGCTAGGTTGCAAGTGATGTACGCTGAGATAATCACACCGAGTTTGAAAAAGGAATTTGGATACAAAACGGATATGCAAGTTCCTAGAGTGGACAAAATTGTCCTAAACATGGGAGTCGGGGAAGCAGTAAACGATAAGAAAGTTTTAGATCACGCTCTTAATGACCTTACTAAAATATCTGGTCAGAAGCCCATCGTAACTAAAGCCCGCAGGTCAGTTGCAGGATTCAAGATCCGCGAAGGGTATCCTATCGGGTGTAAAGTCACTCTCAGAGGGCAAAGAATGTTTGAGTTTTTAGATAGGCTCATATCTATTGCTATACCGAGAGTGAGGGATTTCAGAGGAATATCAGCAAAATCTTTCGATGGAAGGGGCAACTTTAATATGGGTGTAAAAGAGCAGATAATTTTTCCAGAAATCGAGTATGACAAAATCGATGCGATAAGAGGGCTGAACATTACCATTACAACCACGGCGAAATCTGATCGCGAAGCGCGGTCGCTTTTAACGGCGTTTAAATTTCCACTCAGGAGTTAGTTCAAAGATATGGCCAAGAAATCAATGATAAATAGGGATCTAAAACGACGAAAAATCGTTGAAAAGTATATGGTTCGGAGAAAAGCATTGCTAGAAATAATTGGAAACTTTAAAGTTCCTGATGAGGAAAAGATGCTAGCCCGAGAAAAGTTGCAGAGGTTACCTCGAAACGCTAGTCCCGTCAGATTGAGGAGCAGGTGTGCCCTGACAGGACGTCCGCGAGGAGTCTTTAAAAAGTTTGGTTTGGCTCGAGGAAAATTGCGAGAAATCGCGATGCGAGGGGAAGTTCCTGGCATTATTAAGGCTAGCTGGTAAGGGAGATTTTAGAATGAGTATGAGTGATCCCATAGCCGACATGTTAACAAGAATACGGAATGCCCAAATGGCTGAGAAAGTCTCAGTATCGGTGCCGAAAAGTAAAGTCAAGGCAGCAATAGCTAAAGTCCTTAAGGAGGAAGGTTACATTGAAGATTTTATTTCCAGCGGCGAAGATACCAAAGCTTTTTTGGAAATAGGATTGAAATATTATGCTGGTAAGCCCGTTATAGAGAAAATTGAGCGCATCAGCAGACCAGGATTGCGAATTTATAAGCCAGCGCGAGATATACCGAAAGTAATGAATGGTTTAGGAGTGGCGATAGTTTCTACGTCACGAGGGGTAATGACTGATAGAAAGGCTCGTGAAAGCGGAGTTGGTGGAGAAGTGCTATGTATAGTTGCATAATTTTAAGCTCACTTAAGGGGTAAACGAATGTCTCGAGTGGGTAAACGTACTATAAACTTGCCGAATGGGGTCACTCTTGATCACAGCGAAGGGGAAGTATTGTGTAAAGGATCGCTGGGATCTTTGTCCCAAAATATGCACCCGTTGGTTGAGCTGGTTCAGGATGGGAATGAGATTAAAGTTTCTCCAAAAAACGATAGCGCCGAGGCTAAAGCGATGCATGGAACTCAGAGGGCATTGCTGGCGAACATGGTTGAGGGCGTAAGTAAAGGTTTCGAAAAAAAACTTTCGCTAGTAGGAGTAGGTTTTAGAGCGCAGGCTCAAGGGGATAAATTGAACCTCTCGCTGGGATTTTCTCATCCAATCAATTATAAACTCCCTGAGGGAATTAAAGTTGAGACTCCGACTCAAACAGAAATCGTGGTAAAAGGCGTTGATAAGCAAAGGGTCGGGCAAGTAGCTGCCGAAATCCGCAACTATCGCCCGCCGGAACCGTACAAGGGAAAGGGAGTGAGGTACTCTGAAGAGGTTGTCCTCCTTAAAGAGACCAAGAAGAAATAGAGAGAAAATTAAAATGAACAAAAATTCATCAAGGTTGCGCCGTTCTAGAAAAACTAGAATCAAAATAGCGGATAAAAAAATAGTGAGACTGCTTGTTTTTCGCTCCAACAGTAATATGTATGCTCAAGTAATTGACCAGAATGCGAAAGTGGTTGTCTCTGCGTCTACACTCGAGGCAAATATAAAAAAAGATACCGGGAATGGGGGAAATATCAAGGCGGCAACTTTGGTAGGAAAAGTAGTAGGGGAGAAGGCTACCGCGGCAGGTTTTACGAAAGTCGCATTTGACAGATCTGGGTACAATTATCATGGGCGCGTGAAGGCGTTAGCTGATGCCGCGCGAGCAGCAGGGCTAAGTTTTTAGGAAGAAATATGGCTAAAGGGCAAAATACGGAATTGAACAATCAGGGTGATGGACTCCGAGAAAAGATGGTTGCAGTCAATCGCGTTACCAAAGTAGTGAAGGGTGGGCGTGTTTTGGGCTTTGCGGCGCTAGCAGTAGTAGGCGACGGTGACGGTGGTATTGGAATGGGTAAAGGAAAAGCTAGAGAAGTTCCCGGAGCTGTTCAAAAGGCAATGGAAAAAGCCCGCAGGAGACTAACAAAGGTAAGCCTGAAAAATGGTACGGTACATCACACAATAATTGGTGTTCATGGAGCGGCAAAGGTTTTTATGCAACCGGCCTCAGAGGGTACAGGTATAATTGCTGGCGGCCCAATGCGAGCGGTATTTGAGGTGATGGGAGTCACGAACATTTTAGCGAAGTGTATTGGGTCATCAAATCCCTACAACGTTGTGAGAGCCACTATTAACGGTTTGGTAAACGCGCATACCCCATCGGAGGTGGCTCTAAAAAGGGGTAAAACTGTAGACGAGGTGGTGGGGTAAAAATGGATAGTGTTTTGGAAAAGAAGATTATCAAAATCAAATTAAAGCGAAGCTTTATCGGAACAAAAAAATCCCACCGGGCAACTGCTCTCGGTTTGGGTCTAAGACGTGTCAACCAAATATCAGAATTACAAAACTCACCAGCGGTGAGGGGCATGATAAAAAAAATCAGTTATCTTTTAGAGGTGATGGAATGATGAAGCTGAATAGTTTGTCCCCTGCTAAAGGATCCCGCGCAAAAGGGAAAAGGGTTGGTAGGGGTACTGGAAGTGGAAATGGTAAGACTGCTGGCAGGGGACACAAGGGGCAGCACTCCAGATCAGGAGGGTACCACAAAGTTGGTTTTGAAGGAGGGCAAATGCCGCTCGCTCGAAGGCTTCCCAAAAGGGGGTTTTCCTCAAGAATTGGACGCGTCAGCTGTGAGGTAAGGTTGTCGGAAATTAATAAAATTAGCGATGGCGAAATTAATCCTGCTAGCCTTAAAGCGGCGGGAATAATCGCACGGGATGCACAGAATATAAAAATTATTTTGTCGGGAAAGATTGAAAAAAAAGTGAAAATTACTGGTGTTAAATTAACAAAAGGGGCGCGGGCAGCTATTGAAGCAGCTGGTGGGCAAACGGAAGAATAAAACATGGCGATTCAAAAAGCGGATAAATTTGGGGATCTAAAGAAACGGCTGTGGTTTTTGCTTGGTGCCCTTATAGTTTATAGAATAGGTGCACACGTTCCGGTCCCAGGAATTGACCCTGTACAGTTGGAGGAGCTTTTTAGTGCTCAACAGGGCGGAATCCTTGATATGTTTAACATGTTTTCTGGAGGTGCGCTATCGAGGTTTACAATTTTTGCTCTTGGGATTATGCCGTATATATCTGCATCAATCATTATGCAACTTCTCACCGTAGTTGTTCCTCACCTAGAGCAGTTAAAGAAAGAAGGGGAGTCAGGTCGACGTAGAATTACGCAATATACAAGATATGGTACTCTTGTTTTAGCAACTTTTCAGGGGCTCGGGATTGCGATCGCACTGGAGTCCCAAGTCGGTTTAGTTATAGATCCCGGGATGATTTTCAGATTTACTACAGTTATTACGCTTGTGACCGGAACCATATTTTTGATGTGGTTGGGCGAGCAAATAACGGAACGCGGTGTAGGTAACGGTATATCTCTGATAATTTTCGCAGGAATAGCTGCGGGCTTACCGCGGGCAATTGGCGGGACTCTGGAGTTGGCAAGGACAGGTACTTTTTCGATACCTTTGGTTATATTGATGCTGGTCGGTGCCGTTGTTGTTACAGGGTTAGTTGTGTTTGTTGAGAGGGGGCAAAGAAAAGTTTTAGTGAATTACGCTAAACGCCAAGTCGGGCGTAAGATGTATGGGGGGCAAACGTCTCATCTTCCTCTCAAGTTAAACATGGCAGGGGTTATACCCCCAATATTTGCTTCGTCCATCATATTATTTCCAGCCACGCTTGCCGGATGGGCTGGGACCAACGAGAGCGTTTATTGGCTGAAAGATATTAGCGCTGTTTTACAGCCAGGTCAGATTTTATATGTGCTTTTTTACGCCTCCGCGATAATGTTTTTCTGCTTCTTTTACACAGCGCTTGTTTTTAATCCGAAGGAGACATCCGAAAATTTAAAAAAAGGCGGCGCGTTCATTCCTGGCATTAGGCCGGGCGAACAAACAGCCAAATATATTGAAAAAATAATCATGAGACTGACTTTGGTGGGTGGGATTTATGTCACACTTGTTTGCTTATTGCCAGAGTTTTTAATAGTAAAATGGAATGTTCCTTTTTACTTTGGAGGGACTAGTTTACTTATTATCGTGGTAGTTACTATGGACTTTATGGCCCAAATTCAGTCCTATATCATGTCTTCTCAATATGAAAGCCTGATGAAGAAAGCTAATTTTAAGGGAGGAATGTTGCCCACTCGTTGAGGCACTTTGAGAAATGGCCAAAGAAGAGACAATTGAGATGCAAGGCGAGGTATTGGAAACTTTGCCGAATGCAACATTCAAGGTAAAGCTGGAGAATGATCATGTAGTACTTGGGCATATATCAGGCAAAATGAGGATGCACTACATTCGCATTCTTCCTGGCGATACGGTCACAGTAGAGCTAACACCTTATGATTTGTCTAAGGGACGGATTACTTTCAGAGCAAAATAATTATTTAAATCAGTTATGTATAGGATTAAAAATGCGCGTGCGAGCTTCAGTTAAAAGAATTTGTAGGAATTGTAAAATTATTAGGCGTAATAATGTGGTTCGAGTGATCTGTACCAGTAACCCTCGGCACAAGCAACGTCAAGGGTAAGTATTGGGTAATCATAATTAGGAAAACAATATGGCGAGAATTGCTGGCGTAAATATATCAAATCATCAACATGCTTGGGTTGCTTTAACCGCAATACACGGCGTCGGAAAATCGACGGCAGTAAAAATATGTGAAGCGGCCGGGGTCAGCCCTAATGTTCGCATCAAGGAGTTAACGGATACTGAGGTTGAGAAATTGAGGGATCACGTAGGGGAAAGACGTGTTGAGGGAGATTTGCGTAGGGAAGTTTCGATGAACATCAAAAGGCTTATGGACTTGGGATGCTACAGAGGAGTTAGGCATAGGAGAGGGCTTCCTCTTAGGGGTCAGCGGACTAGAACAAATGCGCGTACACGAAAAGGCCCCCAAAAGAAACAGGGTCGATAATATTAAGGCTACACAAATCTTAAAAAAATGGATGGCTTATAAATGGCTAAAACAACAAGCAAGGCTAGAAAAAAAGTAAAAAAAACGGTGGTTGAGGCTATCGCACACATTCACGCATCGTTTAACAACACCATCATAATGATTACGGATCGCCAAGGGAACTCTCTCGCTTGGTCGACGTCAGGAGCCAATGGCTTCAAAGGATCGAGAAAAAGTACGCCTTTTGCTGCGCAGGTGGCGGCCGAGAAAGCTGGAAAAGCAGCACAGGATTTTGGTGTCAAGAACATAGAAGTTCGCATAAAGGGACCTGGTCCAGGAAGAGAGTCGGCGGTTAGATCCCTGAACAACGTAGGGTTTAAGATTACTAGCATCTCCGACGTTACACCAATTCCGCACAATGGGTGTCGTCCACCAAAAAAGCGCCGTGTGTAATTATACAATTTGGTTTTTTTAAGGGGTTATTCTATGCATAGCAGTTTTCTTCAGCCAAGAATTATAGATGTGAAAGAGCAGGGTCCATTTCAGGCGAAAGTAACAATGGAACCATTTGAGCGCGGGTATGGGCACACTTTAGGGAACGCGTTAAGGAGAGTTTTGCTGTCTTCAATGGAAGGCTTCGCGCCTACGGAAGTCAGAATTGAGGGAGTCTTGCATGAATATTCGACATTGGAAGGTGTGCAAGAGGACGTCGTTGATCTTTTATTAAACCTCAAAGGATTAGTCCTTAAGTTACATAAACCGCGGGACGAAGTAGTGCTCAATTTAAAATATGAAGGTGAAGGAATTGTTTCGGCAAGAAACATCGAGACAACCCACGATGTCGAAGTGATCAATCCTGATCACATAATTGCACATTTGGCTCCTGGGGGAAAGATTGACATACAAATAAAGGTGGAGAGTGGTCGTGGATATGTTCCAGCCACATCGCGGGCAAAAGAAAGCGAAGATAAAACGATCGGTGTGATACCACTTGATGCCTCTTTTAGTCCGGTGAGGAAAGTAAGCTACTCCGTCGAGAGTGCTCGGGTTGAGCAAAGAACCGACTTGGATAAGTTGATAATTGACATCGAAACCAACGGAGTCTTGGAGCCAGAGCAAGCTATTAGAGAGGCGGCAAGGGTGCTGATGGATCAACTATCGAGCTTTGCCGAGCTAAAAGGCACACCGGAGCCAGTTGAGACCCCTGAGGTTCCAAAGGTTGATCCGGTTTTGTTGCGCCCGGTCGATGATTTGGAACTTACCGTGCGATCCGCGAATTGCGTCAAAGCAGAAAACATTCAGTATATCGGGGATTTGATTCAGCGGACAGAAACAGAATTATTGAAAACTCCTAATCTTGGGCGGAAATCGCTTAATGAGATCAAGGAGGTTCTTGCAGCTAGAAATCTCACATTGGGTATGACTTTGGAGAACTGGCCACCTGCATCGATAAAAGATCAGGCGGCAGAGGAGACATAACATGCGGCATCGACACGGCTTGAGAAAGTTAAATAGGACGTCTTCACACAGACGAGCTATGTTTCGTAATATGGCTAATTCGTTACTGGAGCATGAAGTTATCAAAACTACATTACCAAAAGCTAAAGAACTTAGAAAGATAGTGGAGCCAATCATAACTTTAGGTAAAACTCCATCGGTTCCGAATAGGCGGCTGGCGTTTTCGAGGTTGAGGGACCGGCAATTAGTTACCAAACTTTTTACTGTTTTGGGGCCCAGGTACTCTAAGCGTCCCGGAGGTTATTTAAGAATACTAAAAAATGGCTTCCGTGTGGGTGATACTGCCCCCATGGCTCTCGTCGAGCTTGTAGATAGGAATAAGCCAGAAGTTGCAGATGAGGGCCCTGCAGAACCAAAAAGCTAATCTTGAGGAGGATTAAGCACTGTCCTCAGAAACATGCTTGTGTGTCCCTTTCCTTGTTTGGCAACATCTTTAGGGGTCCCGCACAAGTTTATTTGCCCCCCTCTGTCGCCCCCTTCGGGTCCTAAGTCGATTAACCAATCGGCTGTTTTTATTACCTCTAAGTTGTGTTCGACAACCAAAATGGTATTTCCTTGTTTACGGAGTTTTTCCAATATTTTGAGCAGATTTTTTATGTCCTCCAAGTGCAGTCCCGTTGTTGGTTCATCGAGAATATAAATTGTCTTACCCGAATTATTTTTTGATAATTCAGATGCAAGTTTTACTCGTTGGGCTTCTCCTCCTGATAGAGTGGTGGCTGATTGTCCGATTTTTATATACCCGAGACCAACAGCTGACAAGGCAACTAGTTTTTGTTTAATATCAGGTACGGCACTGAAAAAAATGCAGGCGTTATCGACAGTCATATTCAACACATCGTAAATATTTTTACCCCTGTAGCTTATCTCTAGAGTTTCCGGATTAAATCGTCTGCCTTTGCAGATCTCACACTGTACGTGTACATCAGGAAGGAAATGCATTTCTACTTTTTTGAGTCCAGCACCTTGACACCCTTCACATCTTCCGCCTTTACTGTTAAAGGAAAACCTCCCTGCTGTGTAGCCTCTTTCTCGGGCCAACTTCAGATTACTAAACAACTCCCTAATCGGACCATAAAGACCGACGTATGTTGCTGGATTAGATCTGGGTGTTCTGCCAATGGGTCTTTGATCAATCTCAACTACCTTGTCCAGCCATTCTAAGCCGTAAATACCACCGCAGGGGGAGGGTTTTTCTTTGCTTTTGTAAAAGTGATTCATTAGTGATCTGTATAACGTTTGGTGGACAAGGGTCGATTTACCCGAACCTGAGACTCCCGTGATACAAACCAATAGACCAATGGGAATGTCCACACTTATTCCGCGCAAATTATTACCGGTGGCGTTTTCTATTCGAATTCGTTTTTTCCAATCTGGTTTGTTAGTTCTGCTTGGAATGTCAATTTTCAAATTTTGAGATAAATATTTTCCAGTAATTGAATTTTTGTTTGCCGCCACCTCTTTTGGAGAACCTGCTGCTATTAGTTCTCCGCCTTGTGCCCCGGCACCGGGGCCAATATCAACAATATGATCTGAAGCCCGCATTGTTTGAAGGTCGTGTTCAACTACTAGCACAGTGTTTCCGCTATCCCTTAATGTTTTTAGGGTATTAATTAGTCGCATGTTGTCCCGTTCATGAAGCCCTATGGAGGGTTCATCAAGAACATAAATTACGCCTGTGAGCCCTGAGCCTATTTGTGAGGCTAGACGTATTCTTTGATGTTCTCCACCTGAAATAGAACTGGCAGATCTATCAAGCGTTAAATAGTCCACGCCAACATCTACGAGAAAGGACAATCTTTTCGTTATTTCCTCTATTATGTGCGCTCCAATCTTTAGATTCTTAGTTTTTTTGGGAATAGCTGAAAAAAAGCTAAGCGTTTCACTTAGAGTTAATTTGCACAGTTTGTCTATGCTAAATTTATTTATTAATACATGACGAGTGTCTGTACATAATCTTGTCCCCGAACATTCGGGGCAGGTTGTTTTAGATTGAAAGTTTATTAGTTTTTCCTTGATTGCGGAAGATCGTGTTTCCTCGAGTTTTTTTTGAAAATTAGGGATTATTCCCTCGAAAGGTCTTTTTTCGTGCCGAATTTTTCCGTCTCTATTTAGGAAGCTGAATTTAATTTTTTCGTCGTCGGAACCATAAAGAATGGTGGTTTGAACATTTTTATCCAATTTATTAAAAGGAGTATCTAGATCAAATCGGTAGTGGTTTGCAAGGTCCCGTAGGAGCCGGTGATAAAATTCATTTCTGCGATCCCAGCCGTCTATGGCCCCGCTACTTAAAGAAAGTTCAGGGACACCTACAATTTTATCCGGATCGAAAAACTGAATTTTTCCAAGCCCGTTACATTTTTCACAGGCCCCGACCGGGTTGTTAAAAGAAAATAATTTTGGTGTAAGCGGAGGGGGAGAATACGAACAATCTGGACATGCATAAATTGTTGAATAGTTGGCAAGTAATTTTCCTGAAGCATCTAGAATCTTTATTTTACCGCTCCCACTTTCCTCACCTATTTCAATTGAATCCACTAATCTCTGTCTATTATCTACCTTTGCAACCAACCTATCTATTATGATATCGAGTGTATGTATTTTTTTAATTGGTACTTCATCATCCAGTTCGTATATCACTCCATCCGCTATTACTCGCACGAATCCAGCTGAACGAATTTTATCAATTACATTTTTTTCCCTTGACACTCTTTTCTTTGAAATTGGGACAGCGATTAATATCCTTTGCTCTCCAAAATTTGTAAGAACTTCATTAACAATTTCAGCGATTGTTTGAATTGATAGTGGTTTTTGATGTGTTGGGCAATAAGGCTGTCCAACTCTTGAATAAAGCAGCCGCAAATAATCAAGTATTTCCGTTATAGTTCCCACCGTCGATCTTGGAGAGGGCGTAGTGGTGCGCTGCTCTATCGAGATCGCCGGTGCTAGTCCTTCAATCAAATCCACTTCAGGCTTTTTCATTTGACGCAGGTATTGTCGAGCATATGTTGATAAAGACTCGATATAGCGTCTTTGGCCCTCAGCATATATCGTGTCAAATGCTAACGTGGACTTGCCAGAACCTGAAACGCCTGTAATTACTACTAATTTGTTTTTAGGCAACTCAAGATCTAGATTTTTAAGGTTGTGGTGCCTCGCACCCCGTATAATAATGTTGTATCTGTTTTCCAACTTTACTCTTACTCATAATACAATCTAACCTCTTACTATACGGTCTTTGTTCGATATGTCCCAAAAAAAATTCTTTTGCATCCAATGATAAGTTTTCCAGGACTGACGACTATTGAGGTGCGTGCCGTAAGCGGTCTGGCAACGGTGCTGGCTTTGCGAATGTTTGGCATGTTCATGATTTTGCCAGTATTTTCTATTTATGGAAGCAGTTTGCCGGGCGGTGAAAATAAAACTTTCCTGGGTTTGGCGCTCGGTATTTATGGTTTGACCCAAGCTTGTTTGCAAATTCCTATGGGAAAATTTTCTGATCAATGGGGACGTAAACCAGTAATTTATGCAGGATTGATAGTTTTTGCAATCGGAAGCTTTACCGCTGCATTTGCGGAAAATATTTATGGACTTATGCTGGGTCGTGCATTGCAGGGAGCGGGCGCTGTATCCGCTGTTGTCATGGCGCTGTTATCAGATTTAACATCTGAAAAAAGAAGAACAACCGCTATGGCGTTAGTAGGAATAACTATAGGGTTATCATTTATTTTATCAATTTTTTTAGGACCATTGTTAGCTGGACTATTAGGAGTGGAGGCGATTTTCCTTGTCACGGGACTTCTTGCTCTTCTTGGCGTTGGGGTGGTCAAGTACTGGGTTCCCGAAAGTAAAATCGACAACTTATACTTGTTAAGCAAGGATGATCTAGTTGCGTTATTGCGTGACGGTCAACTTTTCCGAGTTAATATGAGTATCTTCTTTTTGCATGCCACGTTAATATCTTTATTTCTAGTTTTGCCGCTTAGCTTTGAACAGCATATGAGTATGGACAGACACTGGCAGCTGTATCTGTTGATTATGGTTGGTAGTCTGTTTTTCATGGTTCCGGCGATTTATTTTTATGAAAGACGTGGGTTTCAAAAAACAACCATGATTTTGGGAATTTCTTTAATCAGTTTTCTATCGGTGTTTTTAGTTTTTGCCGTGGATAGCCTGATTATGATGATGATAATTCTAATAGTTTTTTTTTGGTGCATTTAACTTTCTTGAAGCGTGTTTACCATCGCTAGCATCTAAAATATGCCCGAAAAGCGCCAGAGGAACTGCTTTAGGGATTTATAGTACTTTTCAATTTGGTGGAATCTTTATTGGTGCTACTGTTGGCGGTTGGTTGTCCAGCTATTTTGGAAATAGCGCTGTATTTTATCTTGGTGGTCTGATGGGAATTATGTGGATTCTTTGTATTGCAGGGCTAAAAATAATAAAACAGCGGTAATTATTTTGCGTTTCTGCTATTTTGGAATATTGATTCGTTATTAATATAGAAGGGGGATAAGATATGGCATCGCTTAATAAGGTCATGCTGATCGGAAATCTAGGAAGAGATCCGGAGGTTCGTTATATGCCTAGCGGAGGAGCCATGTGCAATATAAGTATAGCCACTACTGAAAACTGGCGTGACAAGAACACGGGTGATAAAAAGGAAAAAACTGAGTGGCACAGAATAGTGATGTTTGGAAAGCAAGCAGAGTTAGCAGAGCAATATTTAAAAAAGGGCTCTCCTATTTATATAGAAGGCAGGCTGCAGACTAGAAAATGGACCACAAAAGAGGGAGAGGATAAGTACACCACCGAAGTGATTGCTGATCGCATGCAGTTTTTAAGTGGTCGGGGGGGGGGATTAGCTTCTGAGACAGACAGCAAACCTAGCAATGAGAGCGTGCAGGACTCGTCAGGTGGGCCGTCATTTCCTGAAGAGGAAGATATTCCATTCTAATCAAAGGGTTATATTGCATAGGCACTTGGAGTTCGAAATTTTCCTTGAAATCATCATTAATTTAATATTTGGATTATTGGTATACTTGAATTTGACTGAGAATGCCATTGAATTTTCTGGAATATCAGGCAATACTAATAGGTGAGAAACTTGGAAGGATGGGAGTATTACAGTGAAAAAAGTTCACTTAGAAGACAAATACACAGTCGAAGAGGGTAGAGTATTCCTAACAGGCACCCAAGCTCTGGTACGACTGCCAATCATGCAGAGATTGCGAGATCTTGCTAGAGGGGTGAATACGGCTGGATACATATCGGGTTACAGAGGGTCACCACTTGGATTGTTTGATCAACAACTTTGGATGGCCTCTAAGCATTTAAAAACTCATGAAATAGTCTTTAACCCAGGTGTCAATGAGGATTTAGCTGCTACTGCTATTTGGGGAACCCAGCAGCTAGGATTTCATGGAAAGCCAAAATATGATGGGGTTTTCTCGATTTGGTATGGTAAAGGACCGGGAGTTGATAGAAGCGGGGATGCTCTCAGACACGGAAATTTGGCTGGATCCCATCCTCTGGGGGGGGTCTTAACCCTAATGGGAGACGATCACACCGGGGAGTCCTCAACAACACTGCACCAAAGTGAATTCGCAATGGTCGACGCCATGATTCCTGTGCTTAATCCAGCCGGCGTTCAAGAGTTATTGGACTATGGTTTAATTGGGTGGGAGTTATCCAGATATTCGGGATGCTGGGTAGGTCTTAAGTGCATGAAAGATACGATTGACGCGAGTGCAACTGTGGAAGTCAGTCCAAACAGAGTCCAAGTTAAGCAGCCAAAAGACTTTGAGGTTCCTGCCGGTGGCCTAAATATAAGGTGGCCCGACGAGCCCAAAGAGCAGGAAGAGAGATTACACAGGTACAAGATTGATGCAGTAAGAGCATTTGCTCGAGTGAACAAGCTAGACAGGATGGTATTTGAGACTAAAAATCCCAGAATTGGGGTGATAACCTGCGGCAAGTCCTATATGGATGTGATGCAGGCCTTGCAATATTTGGGCGTGGGGGAGCGGGAAGCGAATCGCCTCGGCTTGCGGGTCTATAAGGTTGCTATGACTTGGCCGATGGAGCCCGAAGGCTTAGTTGAGTTTGCCTCAGGATTAAAAAAAATCTATGTAATTGAGGAAAAAAGAGGTTTGATGGAAAGTCAGGTTAAGGAAATTTTATATCACCAAAAAGATATGCCTTTGGTAGTTGGCAAAAAAGATGAGCATGGTAACGAGCTTTTTCCTTCCATTCAGTCATTAAATCCCACCGATATCGCAATAATCCTTGGTAAGGGGCTCCAAAAATTTACTTCTGACCCATCAGTTCAGGAAAATATTGAAAGGTGTGAGAGTTTGTTGGCTCATCCCCCGGCTAAGCCTGCGATGGAACGTACGCCGTATTTTTGTTCAGGCTGTCCCCATAATACCGGCACTCGCCTACCGGATGGGTCAATAGCTCTGTCAGGTATTGGTTGCCATTTTATGGTTCAGTGGACAGACCCAAACACATCGGGTTATACCCAAATGGGAGGCGAGGGTGCAGGTTGGATGGGGGAGGCGCCATTCATAGAAAGATCCCATGCTTTTCAAAATATCGGGGATGGGACTTATTACCACTCGGGGCTATTGGCAATAAGAGCGTCGGTAGCTTCCGGAGTGAATGTTACATATAAAATCCTTTACAACGATGCTGTCGCGATGACAGGAGGTCAACGGGTTGATGGTCCGATGACAGTGCCGCAAATAACACATCAACTAGTTGGAGAGAGTGTTAAAAAAATAGTTGTCGTCACGGACGAGCCACACAAATATGGTGGTAAAGCTGATTTTGCTGAAGGTGTGGAAATTTACCACAGAGATGATTACACCAAGGTGCAAAAAGAGATCAGAAAGATTGAGGGTACTACCGCCATTATTTATGATCAGACATGTGGATCTGAGAAAAGACGGCGGCGGAAGAGAAATTTGTATCCGGATCCTCCTAAGAGGGCCTTCATAAATGATTCAGTATGTGAGGGGTGTGGTGACTGTGGTTTGAAATCAAATTGTGTCTCTGTCACGCCGCTTGAAACTGATTTTGGTCGGAAACGAAAAATTGACCAGTCGGCATGTAATAAAGATTACTCATGTGTAAAAGGTTTTTGTCCAAGTTTCGTTACGGTGCATGGTGGAGGCCTGCGAAAGCAATCCATAAAAAAAACCAAGAATAATTTGGAGGGACTGTTTCCGGTTTTGTCTGAACCAAAACCCGTGGATTTGGATAATGCTTATGGGATAATTGTGACCGGAATCGGAGGGACTGGTGTTGTTACGGTTGGCGCCATTATAGGAATGGCCGCTCACATCGAAGGGAAATCCTTCGGGGGATTAGATATGGCGGGCCTGGCTCAAAAAGGCGGGGCCGTTTGGAGTCACTTACAGGTAGCTCGTAATGATAAGGATATTAAAACAGTCAGACTGGGCAGCGGGGGTGCAAGAGTTCTTATTGGTGGTGATTTGGTAGTCTCTGGCAGCGAGAAAACTCTTGACATGGTGTCTAGCGAAACGAAAGCTGTTGTTAACCTTCATCAACAAATGACGCGGGACTTTACAAAAGATTCTAATTTTCGGTTTCCCAGTGAAGAGCTACAGAAAGATATCTCTGGGCGACTAGGAAGAAAAAACGTTGATTTTGTTGATGCAACAAATTTGGCTACCGCTTTGCACGGCAATTCTATAGCAACTAATATGTTTTTGTTGGGCTACGCTTTCCAAAAAGGGTATATGCCAATTTCATCAGAGGCAATCGATAAAGCGATAGAGCTAAACGGTGTAGCGGTAAAAATGAACCAGACAGCTTTTATGTGGGGCAGGCGAGCTGCTATAGATGTTAAATTAGTTCAAAAGATAGTGTTTGGGGATGACGAGATTGTCGATAAAAAAACAAAAAATGTGGAGGAAAATGAACTTGAATCTATTGTGGAGAAAAGGTATCAGTTTCTCCGTGACTACCAGAATGAAAGTTACGGCTTAAAGTATAAATTTTTTGTCGAGGAAACAAAAAAAAGAGAAAATGATAAGCTGGGTAAGGAAGAGTTAACCAAATTAGTTGCGAAATATTATTTCAAATTATTAGCGTATAAAGATGAATATGAGGTTGCGAGGTTACACTCAGATGATTCATTCAAAAAGAAAATTGCAGAGCAGTTTGAGGGTAACTATAAGCTCAAATATCATTTGGCACCTCCCCTGTTTTCAAGGAGGGACCCGGAGACTGGGGAATTAATCAAAAGAGAGTTTGGTTCTTGGATGTTTTGGGTTTTTTCAATCCTAGCTAAGTTGAAGTTTCTTAGAGGAACAAGGTTTGATATGTTTGGTTACACCACAGAAAGAAAGATGGAAAGAAAATTAATACTTGATTATGAGAATACTATCAAAGACGTTGTAAATAATTTAACTAAAAGTAATTATATGCTCGGGCTAGAGATTGCTAGTATTCCGGAAGAAATCAGAGGTTTTGGACATGTCAAAGAAAAGAATGTCCAAAAAGCCAGAACAAAAGAACGCACACTCATACAAAATTTCCATAATCAAATTAACGAGACTAAGCGAGCTGCATGAAATTTCAAATAGACCATAGGATTTTTTTTGTCTCTATTTTGATTTTACTTTTGGAAGGATTTGTTTTGATGAAACCACTCTATGCGTGGGGTAACACCGGACATCCTGAAAGGCATACTCTTGCATTGTCGTGCGATTTGGAGTCGTTTAACGATGCGATACGGTTTAATATGAACTACAGAGAAGGGGTTATCCAGTTTGACGGTGCGATAAACAAAGTTCCGATTATTAAATCTGATTCTCCATATGGCGGCTTCGACTTTAACATGTTGTATATAAAAGAAAATAATAATATTGCGTGTAATATAGTTTTGCCATCAGGGGCATTGATGTGCGCTACGAATGAGGGGGGAATTCTCGTGGGTTTTTGTTTATTAGATTCGGAACAATAAAATTCTTTGCTCTGCTTGATCCTAGGTAAAAAGTCTTGTGTTTCCAAAAAATCGTTTTTTTTGTTGCTTCGTAATCTTTTGGGATTCGTTTGCAGTATACTTCGGCAACCGGTAGGGAGTGCGTCAAATGCCAATGTATGAATATCAGTGTGAGTCTTGCGGATTCGAGTTTGAAAAACTTCAAAAAATGACTGATCAACCTTTGACTCATTGTCCAAGATGCGGTAACGACACTCTAGTTAAATTAATCTCGGCAGCTGGGTTTCAGTTGAAAGGAACAGGATGGTATGTAACAGATTTTAAAGATAAAAAAAAGAAAGTAGCCCCGCAACAAAATTCTAATGATAAAAAGTTAGGCAACGAAAGCGCAAATTCGTCGTCTGAGAAAGAGAGGGGTGAGGCGACGCAAAAAACCGAAAAATCTAACAAGGAAAATATTTCATCACCACCCAGTAAAGAACAGCGGAAAAGCGAACCCAAGAATTTAAATAAAATGAATTGATTATTTGTATATGATTTTATAGGACTTCGCTTTTTTTAATTAAATGGAGTAAAAAATTTGTGCGAACTAACTATTGTGGACTAGTAAATAAAAAATATCTTGGTAGCAAGGTAAATGTTGTAGGTTGGGTTCATCGCCGGCGAGACCATGGTGGCGTAATCTTTATCGATATCCGAGATAGGGAAGGTATTTTGCAAGTGGTTGTTGATCCTGATTCTGCCGAAGCTTTTGATGTCGCGGAGCAGGTTCGTAATGAATTTGTGATTCAGGTCACTGGCTTGGTTCGGGATCGTCCAGACGGCACAGTAAATGATTCTTTAATAAGTGGACAAGTTGAGGTGCTTGTAGAAAAAATTATTATACTAAACTCTGCAGATCCGCCACCATTTCTCATGGATGATGAGAAAATAACCGAGTCAGTTCGTCTAGAGTACCGCCATTTAGATCTTCGTAGGCCCGAGATGCAGAAAAACATTAGAATTCGCCATAAGGTTGGGATGTTGGTGCGAAATTTTCTAAATAATGAAGGTTTTTTAGATATTGAAACTCCGATGCTCACAAAGTCTACGCCTGAAGGGGCAAGAGATTATTTAGTTCCTTCTCGAATTCATGAAGGTCAGTTTTTTGCTTTACCACAGTCTCCGCAATTATTTAAACAACTTCTGATGATTGCCGGCTATGACCGATACTACCAAATTGTTAAGTGTTTTAGGGATGAAGATTTAAGGGCAGATCGACAACCGGAGTTTACGCAAATTGATATTGAAACATCTTTTCTTCATAGTGATGAAATCATGAAAATGATGGAGGAAATGGTCCGCTATGTTTTTGATAAAAGTGCCGATATAAAATTACCCGACCCGTTCCCTCGTATAAGTTTTCATGATGCGATGGATAAATATGGTTCAGATAAACCAGATATGCGAATCGAACTTGTTCTCACCGAGCTCACTCAAGCTGTGAAGGATGTTGAGTTTAAAGTGTTTAGGGATGCTGTAAATAGGAAAGATGGGAGGGTAGCAGCGCTTAGAGTTCCTAATGGTTCTCAACTCACCAGAAGAGAGATTGACGACTATACTGAGTTTGTAAAGACGCTCGGGGCAAAAGGGCTGGCCTACATTAAAATTAACGATATTGACAATATTGCTGAAGGACTAAATTCCCCCATATTAAAATTTATCTCTGATGATATTATTAGGAAAATTTTACACCTCACGGAAGCTAGGAGTGGTGATATTATTTTTTTCGGCGCAGATAAGCGAAAAATCGTTAATGATTCCCTGGGTGCATTACGATTAAAAGTAGGAACTGAAAAAAAACTTTTATCTAAGCAGTGGATGCCGATTTGGATAGTCGATTTTCCAATGTTTGAGTTCAACGAGGATGAAAAAAAATGGAACTCCTTGCATCATCCATTTACGAGTCCAGCAGAAGGTGACGAAGCATTTTTGAAAGACGATCCTGGAAAAGCCTTATCCAAAGCTTATGATATGGTTATTAATGGATGGGAAATTGGAGGAGGGTCTATTCGTATAAATGATATAAAAATTCAAAAAAAAGTTTTTGAAGCCTTAGATATTTCGGAAACTTTAGCCCAGGAAAAATTCGGATTTTTGATAAAAGCATTAAATTCAGGAGCGCCTCCGCATGGTGGAATTGCCTTTGGATTAGACCGGATCGTAGCATTGATTTGTCAAGTTGATTCAATCAGAGACGTGATAGCGTTCCCCAAAACACAAAGAGCCCAAGATTTATTGGTGGATGCTCCAAATCTCGTAGAGGAAAAACAACTTAGGGAGTTAAATCTTAAATTACGAAAAAAAAATAAGGTTGATGAATAAAGTAAAATAAGTTTATGGTTTATAAAATTCCTATTTCGGTTTTGGTCATATTGTTCACACGCCAACATGACGTGTTGTTGTTGGAGCGTGCTGATCGTCCCGGTTTTTGGCAGTCAGTCACCGGTAGTAAAGAAGATGAAAATGAGAGTTTGGCTACGACCGCCCAGAGAGAGGTACAAGAAGAGACAGGGTTGAATTTTGACAGAAATCAATTCCTCGACTGGAATCGATCTTTTGACTTTGAGATATTTCGACACTGGAGGGGGCGCTATAAGCCAGGAACTACTCACAATACTGAACATGTATTTAGTCTACTGGTGGAAAATAAGTTGAAAATAGAAATTTCTCCAAGAGAGCACCTATCCTATTGTTGGATCGATCTTAATAGTGCTATTGCTAAAGTTTTCTCATGGACAAATGTGATAGCGCTGAAGGAACTTCCGAGCTATCATATGCTCGTATAGACTGAGAACCTTTATATAATTAAACGTACTGAAAATGGCGGTAAACATGAACGATACAGCCCGCGCTTTTTGTGATTTTCCCGAGCTTTCGGATGATTCTGCCTCCGAGAAAGTCAGAGTATTAAAAGAGAAACTTGGCAAGAAAATCGTCATACTATCGCACCATTATCAGAGGGCTGACGTTTACAGACACGCTGATTTAGTTGGAGACTCCTTTAAATTGGCTAAACTCGCTGCTAACAGTGAGGCCGAGTACTTAATATTTTGCGGTGTTCATTTCATGGCAGAAGTGGCCGATATATTGTCCAAACAAACGCAACGAGTGATCCTTCCCGACCTCGCAGCGGGATGCTCTATGGCCGATATGGCAAATCTTGCAAAAGTGGAGAGAACCTGGGCTGAATTATCGGAAATAATGAATCCGGATCAATGGATCACCCCTGTCACTTATATTAACTCCGCAGCAGACCTTAAGGGTTTTTGTGGTCGTCACGGAGGAATAGTTTGTACATCTTCAAATGCTGCAAAGATTTTAGATTGGGCTTTTGGGCAAAGAGAGAAGGTTCTTTTTTTTCCGGACCAGCATTTGGGAAGATGGACTGGATTTCAAAAAGGGCTTTTAAAACATCAAATGGTAGTTTGGGATCAAGATCTGCCGATGGGCGGGCTTAGTGAAACCGAAATTGATAATGCAAAAATACTTTTGTGGAAGGGGCATTGCTCGGTGCATCAGATGTTTCAGGCACAACACATTACAAATTTCCGGGAAAAATTCCCTGAAGGTTACGTTATATCGCACCCTGAATGCCGTCTTGAAGTTTGCGAGATGTCAGATTTTGTAGGGTCTACAGAGTTTATCGTCAGTAAAATTAGCGCGGCACCAAGTGGAACCCGTTGGTTAGTTGGGACCGAGTTGAATTTAGTCAATAGATTAGCAGATGAGTTTAAGCCTTTGGGAAAATTAGTACACTTCATGTCGCCGCTTGTATGTATGTGTTCCACCATGAACCGTATCGACCCTCAACACTTGGCGTGGTGTTTGGATAACCTTGTAGAGGGTAGAATAGTTAATCAAATTACTGTCCCCGACGACGACAAAGTAAATGCACTGATTAGCCTTGAAAAAATGTTAGCTGTTTCGTAAAGCAGCAAACCCTCAGTTTTTTTTTTAAAAACACTTATTACATACTGATTGATTTGATATAATTTGTTTGTAATCAAATTCATTGAGTAGTATTTTGTAAAGATTATGAGAAAAAAGCGTTAAGTTTTTGACGCTGGCACCGATTTTGCTGTTACTGATATAAAAAATTAAGGAGATATCAGGCATGAGTTTGGCAAAAAACGTAGCGATTGTTTCCATTTTTACTCTCTTTTTATCAGCTTATTGTTGGTCAGATGATAAATCTGTTCAGCTAGTTAAGGCTCGACCCGCCAAATTGGGCATAAAATCAAGCACGGCGATTGTCTACGACCAGCTTACCGGGCGGGTGTTATTCAGCAAAAATGTTCAACAAATTTCTTCCATAGCATCAATTACAAAACTGATGACGGCGATGGTAATTCTTGATTCCGGCCTACCTCTTCTTGAACCGATTAAAATAACAAAAGCCGACATTGATAGGTACAAATTATCTAAATCCAAACTGCGAGTTGGTTCTGTCCTGATGAGAGCGGAAATGCTTAAGCTAGCCTTAATGGCTTCCGAAAACCGTGCTGCGTCAGCTCTAGCTCGAACGTTTCCAGGCGGTACAAAAACGTTTGTTGCAGAGATGAATCGCAAGGCTTTGAGACTTGGTATGAAAAATAGTCGGTTTGTGGATTCCACCGGCCTCAGACCCGGTAACGTATCGACAGCGGCTGACCTAGTCAAGTTAGTTGCCATGGCTCATTCCTATCCGATGATAAGAAAATACACTACGGCGGGTAGCTTTAAAGTCGAACCAGTTAGGGGTCATCGCACAAACTCTCTGCAATACGTTAATACAAATCGTTTGGTAAAAAGTCCTCGCTGGGATATTGGTCTCTCTAAGACTGGTTACATAAGAGAAGCTGGGCGATGTTTAGTTATGCAAGCAAAAATTGTTGAACGCCCTTTAATTATAATACTACTAGATTCTTGGGGTAAACTTACGAGAATTGGCGATGCTAATCGAATTCGAAGATGGATTGAAAGTGATTTTTCCAGGCTAAGAGTTAGTGGCTAAAACTTGATTTCTGAGCTTGGTTTATAGAGATTCTCGCGGTTTAAATCTTTGATATCCCGCCTCCCGCAGAGAGCCATCGTCATATCCAGTTCTTTATGGATAATTTCTAAGGCCTTGGTAACCCCCATTTTGCCCATTGCTCCGAGTCCATAAATAAATGCTCGCCCAATATATGTACCTTTCGCCCCCAAACATATAGCCTTGGCAACATCTTGTCCGGACCGAATGCCTCCATCAAAGTGAATCTCAACTAGTTTTCCTACGGCATCGACAATTGCCGGTAAAATATTGATAGTGGATGATGCCCCGTCTAGCTGGCGTCCTCCATGATTTGAAACGATAATTGCATCAGCGCCAGTCTGAGCGGCACGAATAGCGTCGTCAGCATCAAGTATTCCTTTGATGATTAATTTCCCCCCCCAACGTTTTCGAATCCAATCAATTTCATCCCAATCAAGGCTTGGATCAAATTGCTCGCTGATCCAAGATGCGAGGGACCTGACGTCACTAACTCCATCTACATGACCTACTACGTTTCCAAAGAAATGATTCTTGGTTTGTAGCATTTTCAGACACCATCTCGGTCTAGTTAATACTTGATATATATGCTTTGGGCTCAGTTTGGGAGGAGTTGAGAGTCCGTTGCGGACATCAATATGCCTCTGTCCTAAAATTTGAAGGTCCATGGTCACAACCAACGCACCACAATTCGCCGCTTTTGCTCGATCGATAAGCCGTTCCATAAATTTTTTATCACGCATTACGTACAGTTGAAACCAAAAAGGTTTTTTGGTATTTTCTGCAACAGACTCAATAGAGCAGACGCTCATGGTTGATAATGTAAAAGGAATGCCAAAATCCTCTGCCGCCTGCGCAGCCAATATTTCCCCGTCGGCATGTTGCATACCTGTTAGGCCGGTAGGAGCTAAGGCAACAGGCATAGTGACATTTCGGTTGATCATTTTTGAACTTAAATTTCTGTTGGTTAAATCTACTGCTATCCTTTGTCGAAATTTTATTTTCTTAAAATCCTCCACATTCGCTTTAAATGTTGATTCGGACCATGATCCAGAATGGTTGTAATCAAAAAACATTTTTGGCACCCTCTTTTGGGCAAGTTTTTGTAGATCTTTAATTTCCAAAATGTGCATTAAATTTACCTTCTGTATTTGATATATAATCACTATTATAGCAAATGTTGTCGGGTGAATTACAATCAACCGGTTTTTGATTGGCAGGGATAATTTATGTTAATACACACTTCTAAATTTCGTCTTTTGAGTATGGAGTTTGAGCATTTGGAGGCGATAATAGCTGGTGAAAATCGATTACAGGAAATCTTGAATGTAACTGTTCCCGCTGATTGGCCAATCAAGCCGGAAGCTTTCGCTGCATTGTTAAATATGAAAGAAGAGTGTGAGTTAAGAATCCTTCATGGGTGGTGGTTCTTCTTCATTTTTGATCCCGTGCGAAGACACTTAGTTGGTGCAACGGGTTTTAGAGGTTTTCCTGATTCTGATGGTAGGATAGAAGTTGGGTATGAATTGACACCAGCGTTTTCAAAAGAAATGGTGGATGAAGAAATACTGAAGTCTTTGATTGGTTTTGCTTTTACTCGCCCCTCAGTGCAGAGCGTTATTTTACGATCAGCTGGTTCTTTGGATAAAGATTACGTGAGAGTTTTGCGAAATGTTGGAATGACTAAATATCTAAGTACAAAGGCTCAAATTGAATGGCGGGTTTCTCGTGATGTCTACGAAAGTTGAGGTATCATTTTTTTCAGAAACCGGCTCAATAGGTGCTTCTGGGTGAAGAATTATCGAAAAGGTTCTACCAAAAATAGGCAGTGGCGGTCTCGGCTCAGGAAATGGCTGCCATCCTCCGAGAGAGTTAAGAAAAATAAATTTGTAAATTGGTTAGGCCCGACGATAAACCATTCAAGGTTATGGCAACTCAATCGACATGGTGTGGCTCTTGGTTTGGCTATTGGTCTTTTTTTTGGATTTTTGATACCTTTTTTGCAAATACCATTTGCTGCATTTGTGGCCGTCTGGTTAAGAGCAAATCTTTTGGTTACTGTTGTTAGTACACTTATTTCCAATCCTTTCACTTATGCTCCGATTTATTTTTTTGCCTATCAAGTTGGTTCCCTTCTCATAGGCGATACGCAAGTGGTAGCCGCACAAAACACAGGTTATGGGGATAATATACCAGACAACCTTGACACTAATTTCTACGCTGTCTTGGCGCATTTTTTTTCACTTGGCAAGCCTTTATTCTTAGGGCTGGGAACTTTGGCAGTTGTGGCGGGCGCAGTTGCTTACGTGGGTGTACTTTTAATTTGGCGACTTATAATTTTAGTTGAATGGAATCATCGCAAGGCTAGGCGTTGAATTGTAAAAAGTAAATTAACAAATACGACGCCAACATTATAGCTACCCACATTACCATACTACTCGTCGGCCAATTTCTGGCTAGAAGCCCGGTGGGATGATGATGGTGCTTAATTTTTTCAAATAATGAAAGGATTTGTGATTTAAGATTTGAGCAAAAAGAAGTATATGTCGCGAAAACACTATCGTTAGCTTTTTTTGATATTGCCCGAAAGATTTTTCTGAAAATCCAATCGGTGTCTAAGTTAACTGATTTCAATTCAGGTGGATATATCCCGGTTCTCATTAGTACCGCGAAGGCTAGGGCAGAGAAGACGAGGAGCTGTAATTGAGACAATACATGGCCCCATGTGTATGGCTTATAATTTACTGCGAAGGGAAGGATTTGATAGAAAAAATCTGGAAAACAGCCAATACCGACACACATGGTTGCGGCTATGCCCATAGCGATTAACATATTAGGAGGTGCTTCTTTGCACCGAAATCCAGAGTCGTGGGCAAAGAACGCGAAAAACGGTATTTTAATACCAGCGTGATGAAATACCCCCGCAGATGCGAAGAGTAAAACTAACCAAACCAAAACATGATCTTGGTATAATGCGGCGGACATAATCATTGACTTCGCCACAAATCCACTGAACAATGGAAACGCGGATATTGAAGCAGCACCGATTATACAAAAACAGGCGGTCCAAGGCATTGATTTATAGAGTCCCCCTAGATCACTGCCGTTAACGGTTCCCACACGGAATAGTACCGCACCCATTGACATAAAAAGTAGCGATTTATAGAGAATATGAGCGAAGGCGTGAGCTACTGCTCCGTTTATCGCGAGTTCGGTACCTATGCCAATGCCCACCACCATAAACCCCAACTGATTATTAAGGCTGTATGTAAGTACTCGCCGCAAATCATTTTCTATAACAGCATAAAATATCGGAAACGTTGCCATGACTGCTCCGATAAATATCAATATTTCTGTTCCTGCAAACCCCCTTGCCAATGCATAAATTCCTAATTTAGTACTGAACACCGACAACGCTACTGTTCCAATTTCCGTTGATTCAGGGTAGGCGTCGTGAAGCCAGTTATGCAGCAATGGAAAAGCGGATTTTACTCCAAAAGCGATAAATATCAGGATTACTCCCGGCTGATCCAGAGTCATAGAGGTAAATTCGATGGAACCTTGAGACTTAGAATAGAAAATAGCCCCGATTAAAAGTAGCATTCCTGAGAGAATATGAGTAATTAAATATCTCATACCCGATTTATAAGCCCTATCAGTTCTTCTTGCCCAGATTAAGATTACGGAGGATATGGCTGTTAGCTCCCAGAAAATAAACAATGTGATAAGGTCTCCGGCGAACACCGCTCCGATCGCACTACCCGCGTAAACAAACGTTGCTGCTTGTTGTAGTACATCATCCGAATGCAAGGCGTAAATAGCGTTTAGAAAAGCTGCTATTAGGAAAACGTAGCCAAAGATCTGGCTAAGCTTGTCAACTCTGACAGAGCTTAGTGTATATCCAATAAATTGTAATTCACCGTGAATTCCAATGGGAAGTATTAGAAGGTGTACAAAAGCAACTGCCGGTATAAATATCAAACACAGTTTGCGTAATGAGCCGGGAAAAAATGGAAGAATTAAACCACCCAAAATTAATATGAACGCTGTCGGAAAATTAAGTGTCATAATAATCCTCGTTTCTCATGACAATTTTCCTCAAGACCTTTGCTACTAAAACCAAAATGACGCATCCCACAAAACCGTAAACTCCGTAGAAACCAAACAACTCCGCAGTTTTAAAATCTTCGTGGCGATGAATGACAAAGTCTCCAAGAATTAAGAAAATACCAATTGTCCAAAGTGCAATATAAATTTTTGTGATGTTTGCTTTTTTATCCAACCAATATTTTTTTTTATTCATAATTAAAATACCTTTAATACGCCGGTGCAATTTGATATCCAAGGGATATGATTTGATCAGAGAAGAAAAAGAGAGCAATAGACAGTATCCCTGTTGACGCCATCGCTATGATTATAGCGGTTGGAGCTTCTCCGTGATTTTTTGAGTTATCGTCTGTCCTAAAAAAAGCAGCATATATAATAGGCAGAAAATACGCGGCATTTAGTAAAGTGCTTATTATGATTACAGCTACGACAAAAGTTTCTTGCGCATCAAATGCGCCCGATAATATATACCATTTGCTAAGAAAACCAATTGCAGGTGGAATACCTATTAGTGAAAGTGCCCCGATAGTAAAAGCTATCATTGTGATTGGCATTCTTTTGCCGATCCCATTTAATTCGCTTACCTTAGTTTTTTTTGATGCTGTATATATAGCTCCTGCTGCAAAAAATAAAGTAATTTTGCTGAAAGCATGGGCAACGATATGTAGGGCGGCACCCATTACAGCGATCGGTACGAATAATGCTACTGCCAAAATGACATAAGATAGTTGGCTGATGGTCGAATACGCCAATCTCGTTTTTAAGTTATCTGACTTTAAGGCCACAACCGATGCCGCGATAATAGTAAAACCCGCTAAATACATTAACCAAGATCCGCCGCTAATCTTCTCTAAATTCGCTATTCCAAAAACGTACACCAAAATTTTCACAATACTAAAAACTCCAGCTTTAACAACAGCAACAGCATGCAGAAGTGCACTTACCGGTGTTGGGGCGACCATGGCAGCTGGCAACCATCTGTGAAAAGGCATTATCGCTGCTTTCCCTACACCAAAAACGTAAAGCGCCATTAAAATTAGAGGTATGGAGGTTTGTAACTGTTCATGATTAAAAATTCCATTGGGTGTAAACTCTAGCGTTCCTGTGAAAAGCCATGTCCAGCCTATAGCTAAAAGCAAAAATAGAATGGAAGTGCTCATCAATATTCCTAGGTATATTCGACCACCATGTCTGGCTTCATGTGTCCCATGGTGAGTAACAAGAGGGTAAGTGCATAGAGTGAGAATCTCATAAAACAAAAAAAGAGTGATTAGATTCCCTGCATACGCGATACCCATCGTGCTCGAAAGGGCAATAGCGAAACAAACGTAGAAACGGGTTTGATTTTTTTCCTTGTTAGCCCGCATGTATCCAATCGAATAAATTGAATTTATAATCCATAGGCTTGAGGCTACTAAGGCAAATAGCAGTCCCAATGGCTCTATTGAGAAAAGAAGTTCCACATTAGGGATTATTGTCATTAACGCGAATTCAGGCCTTTCCCCGTCTAGTATGTCGGGGAGATATTGGGCGTTGAATAGAAAAAGAAAGATCGCAGTTATAAGTGTTATGGTTTCCCTTATGTTGGGCAATTTACGTGAGGCCCCTATGAGGAGAGCCCCGACTACCGGGATTAAAACGGAAAAAAATATACTTGTTTCGCTCATTGTCTGGTGTACTCCAGCAATACTCTTGCAGCCTCACTGGCAGAATCAACACTAAACTCAGTATGGAATCCAAAAAACAAGCAGGCTAAGACGAATAAAACAGTTACGGCAGCCATACTAAATGGAATTTTTGAGCCTAGCTCAATCGTGTTGTCCTCGGCGTCAGTCACAAAGTATGCTGTTTCCACGAAACGCCATATGTACAAGATTGCTAAAAGCGAGCTCGCTAAGATCATAGCCGCTAACCACCACCATCCTCTCTCTAACACAGCAAGTATTAAATACCACTTACTAATGAAACCCGCGGTTCCCGGAACACCAATTAAACTTAGGCCGCAAAGTACCATTCCAAAGCTTGTCCATGGCATCTTTTTTCCGAGTCCCTTAATTTTAGTAAAAGTTGGTTGCCCGATTTGGAAGGCAACTATTCCCAGCAAAAGAAAAATAGCGCCCTTAGTAATGGCGTGGTTAAAAAGATGCACGATACTTGCTGTCAAGGCAGTTTGTGATGCAAAACTTGCACCGAGTGTAATATAACCAATTTGAGCGACGCTCGAATAAGCAAACATCCTCTTAACATCGTCTTGGTATATTGCGACTGTAGAAGCTACAAACATAGCGACTATTGAAAGAACTAAAAGCACCTCTCCAAGTGGAAGTTCCGAAAAAATTTGAGATTTCCCGAAAACATCGTATGCAAACCTTAGCAAAAGATACACCGCTACTTTTGTGGCAGTGGCCGCTAAAAAAGAAGTAGCCACAGAGGGCGCGAAAGCGTATGCATTTGGAAGCCATAAATGCAATGGAAACAATGCTAACTTCAATGAAATTCCAACTGTTAAAAACGCAAGGGCAGCTAGTTGGGGTTGGGCGAGATCCATATCACCAAGCCGTGAGGCGAGGTCATATAAATTTAAAGTGCCTGTCATGAGGTACAGCAGGCCTATGCCAATCACAATAAAAGTAGCCCCAATTGTTCCTAGGATCAAATATCGAAATGCTGCGTACAAGGCGAGTCTGCTTTTACCTAAAGCAATCAAAACGTAAGTTGAAAGCGAAGAAATCTCTAGAAATACAAAAATGTTAAAGGCATCGCCAGTGATGGTCACTCCAAGCAAACCGGTTAAACACAATAAATAGGAAGTCCAGAACAAATAATGTCGGCTGGTATCGATTTCGCGTTTAAGACTCGGATAGGCATAGGCCGTAACCAAAGCTCCAATCGACGATACTATAAGAAGGATATAGGCATTGACGTTATCTACACGATACTCTATTCCCCAAGGAGGAGACCAGTTACCCATCTCATAAGATATCACTCCCAATTGCTGTACTTGGAGAAAAAGTCCAATTGAAACCATAAAGGTGAGAGAGCTAGCAATCAACGCAATTAGCCATGCTATGCGAGGATTTCTAAAAAAACACAAATCGGTGCTGCTACGAGTGGTATTACCACTTGCAGTGCTGGGAGTTGGGAACTAAGCATCGTTGTTAGCCCCAAGGTCAATATCTTGTATTTTATCTTCCTCTAACGTTCCATATGCCTCATAGATCCTTACAACTAAAGCTAAGCCCAAAGCTATGGTAGCAACGCCAACAACAATGGCTGTTAGGATTAATACATGCGGAAGTGGGTTCGCATAGACTTCTTGATTGGAAACAAAAATAGGTGCAGTTCCGCCAAATATTTTTGCCGGCGATATGTAAATGATATAAACCGCCGATTGGAAAATCCCGAGACCAACCAATGTTTTGATAAGATTCTCGGACGCAATCACGATGAATAGTCCCATCACAATTTGGAACATTGCAATCCAATAGTTGATGTTATCAAATAAATCCATCAGCTCTCCCTGCCTCTTCCAACAAACATGTAGAATATGATTACCATTACAGCAAAGACAGTTATACCAACCCCTAACTCAATTAAGAAAATTCCGTAATGCTGTCCGTGAACCGCATCCTGCGCCAAAACTGAATAATCAAGAAAATCACTGCCACGGTATATCCCGATCATACCGACAAAAATGTAAAGCGAGACTCCGGTGGCTGTCAGAACCTCCACTACTCTGGGAGGAATAAGCTTTTTTGTATTCTCAAGACCATAAATTAAACTATAAAAAATTAAGCCTGCCGCAAGGATGACACCGGCCTGAAAACCGCCACCGGGTCCAAAGTCTCCGTGAAATTGAACGTAAAGAGCGAAAACGACTATGAAAGGAATCATCGCTTTACTGACTACTCGGAGCAATCGATCATAATCCCTCATGCTTTCTCCTCACCCTTACCCTTTCTACGTTTACGCCTTAATAATGCTATTACACCAACTCCCGCTGTGAAGATTACCGTGACTTCACCAAGGGTATCAAAACCCCGATAACTGGCTAGGACCGCCGTTACCATGTTTGGTACTCCTGTCTCCGTGGGACCAAGTTGGATATATCTCGGAGCTACGTGTTGATGAATTGCGCTATTCGAAATTCCAAATTCTGGCAAACCCAATGTTCCGTAAATCAATAGGCCTACGGTGATAAAAGCAATGGCAAGCGGAAGAAGAGGTTTACGAAGTGGTGCCGCCTCTTCCCCTTTAGTTAGATAAAGGGTGCCTAGCAAGAGTACGGTCGTAATTCCAGCTCCAACAGAGGCCTCTGTCATAGCCACGTCCACCGCATCAAGAACGACCAGAACAGTAGCCATAAGAAAGCTGTACAGGGAGCCAAGAATGACAATGGCAAAAAGATTTTTTGTTCGGGCAATAACAATAGTTGTGATTGCCATCATAAACAATAAAGAAGTGTTGATTAATGTATCAATTCTTATTCATCCTTTTTCTTAAAATACTGCACACCTTTGACCACGGCAGCGCGAGCTAATGCGTGAGTTGCGGTAGGACTTGTAAAAAATACCAGAAGTGCAATGAAGAGCAGTTTGATGCTGATAAGGCTAACACCTGATTGAAGAAGCATTCCGAAAATTAAAAAACCAGCGCCTAAGGTCTCGATAACACTTGCGGCGTGCAATCTTGTAAAAAAATCAGGCATTCTTATTAAGCCAATTCCACCAATAATACAAAACGATCCCCCTAAGGCTATTAGGAAGAAGCTAAGAACGTCCACCCATTCATTCATCAGTTTCTCCTCGAGTATAGCTGTTTCCGTCGTCTCCCAAATCACCAAAACGGAAAAATTTTAGTATTGCTATAGTTCCAACAATATTTAAAAGTCCGTAAACAATCGCCAAATCAAGGAAATCTGGTCGACCACTTAGAAATCCATAAACCGCAATTAGTAGGACCGCTATGGTCCCTGCGGTGTTTACCGCTTGGGCGCGATCGAAGATTGTTGGCCCCTTTATTGCTCTAAAAAGACTGGTGGCTAGGGTAAAAAGCAAACAGATGGCGGCTAATTCGAACATAATTATTACTCTAAATGAGTAACCCTCTTGTCCATATCGCCTTTCTTGAGATCTTCAAGACTCTGGTTTTCGAGAGCATGGACCAAAATAGTTTCCTTGTTAATTTCAACAGCAATCGTGCCCGGGGTGAGAGTAATAGAATTAGCGAAGATTGTTCGACCTAAATCTGTTTTTTGGCTTAGGTTAACATTATCCATTTTGGGAGAAATTGGTAACGATGGAGATAAGATTAGTTTGGATACCTTTAGGGCTGAAACACAAATCTCCTTAAGGAGCCAAGGCCAATAAAGAAATATCACAGAAAAAGCATGGCCAATTGGATGTCCCTCATGATCAATAACCTCCATTCGTTTTGCAAACCAGACAGTAAGTGCAGCAATTAGACTCCCTGCGGAGATTAGGAAAACATTATAAATGCCTGATAAAAGCAACCAAAATGTAAACAGTACAATAAAGAGACTTAATGATCGCATAGTTAATGTGTGACAACTGTATTTTTGAAACGAGTGGCAATTGTAGCAGGTTGTTATTTACTGACAACCGGCTAAGCGAGATCGGTAAGCCTTATAAAGCAATCTTAGTACATGTTTTCAAATGGTATGATGGGGTGATTTATAAATAAGTAGATATTAAACATAGGGTCGCGTAAGATCGTTGGTCAAGAATTGCGAGTGTTATCGACAAAAGTGCAAGCTTAATTTGGTATGTCTTTTAGTATAGTTTGGGCTATTATTAACCCAATCGAGATTAGATAATAGTCAGAGCATAGAGGAGGATTAAGGGAAATGGGAGAAGAAAAAAAGTTGAAAACATCAAAAAATACTTCACAAAGTTCTAGGCGACGTTTTATGAGTAAAGCAGCTTTAGCAGGCGGCGCTACTGCTTTGGCGTCCCTCGCTGGCTGTGGTGTGGGAGGAAATAATAATCAGCAATCGGCTCCGGAGGCGAGTGGGGCAGCATCCGGAAGTGATCTTCCGGAGGTTAAACTTAAGGTACAGGCTGGATTTCCAGCTAAAGATCCACTTTTTGAGGTGGCCCAGCAAATTTATGGATACGTAAAAGATCTATCAGGCGGCAGGATGACGGTCGAACTTCTGCCAGCCGGTGCCGTTGTCGGCGCCCTAGACCAAGCCGATGCAGTTCATCAAGGTGTTTTGGATGGTAGTCATGCTGTGCCAGCTTATTGGTATGGAAAAAACGATGCCCTTTCTTTATTTGGAACAGGCCCCTACCTTGGAGCGGATGCGAATACAATATTAGCGTGGCTTGAATATGGAGGAGGTCAACAACTTTATACCGAAATGTATAATGATGTGCTGAAACTAGATGTTGTTCCTCTGGCTTATGGTGGGATGATGATGCAGCCTTTGGGGTGGTTCCGTAAAGAAGTAAAGTCGGCGGATGAATTTAAAGGAATAAAATACCGGACGGTAGGTCTAGCAATTGATGTTTTCAAAAATATGGGAGCATCGGTAGTTGCGATTCCCGGAGGTGAGATCGTCCCCGCCCTTGAGAGAGGTGTTATTGATGCGGCGGAATTTAATAACCCTGCATCCGACATGGCATTGGGATTTCCAGATGTCTCCAAAGTATGCATGGTTCAAAGCTATCACCAACCATCGGAATTTTTTGAAGTACTGCTCAACAAACGGGTTTGGGATGGTCTTCCTGAACAATACAAAGCTATTTGGAAGATTGCCGCCAAAGCCGCTTCGGCTCAAATGAGTTGGCATACTATCGACCTTTTTTCCAAAAAATATGTCGAACTGCGAGATGAAAGAGGTGTCGAGTTTATAAAAACACCAGACGATATTCTTAAAGCTCAGCTCAAAGCTTGGGATAAAATCATTGAGGATAGAGGCAAATCTAACCCTCTTTTCACGAAGATAGTGGATTCTCAAAAAGATTTCATGAAACGGGCTGTTGCTTATCAAACGACCTTTATCGCTAATCCAAAGCAAGCTTTTGATCATTATTTTGGTTGAAATTTAATTAATCTAAGCTAACGGGTGGGGAACGGTTTAAACCCCACCAGCTTATACTTTATCGGCCTCGGGAGGGAAGTTGGGAGTGGAAAAACTTCAACCAGTAATTAATTTTTTAAGTGAATGGTCAGGAAAAATATTTGCTTGGTGTGTCTTGATACTCACGTTGATTGTATGTTACGACGTAGTGATGCGTTATTTGCTAAACAATCAGACGCAATGGGGTTTCGATGTGGCCTACATACTTTATGGAACGATGTTCATGATGGCTGGGGCTTATACCCTATCGCGAGGCGGCCATGTTAGGGCCGATATGGTTTACCGAACGCTGTCTCCTAAAACTCAAGCTTGGTTCGATCTTATTCTTTACTTTTTATTTTTCCTTCCGGGGATTGTGGCCTTGGTTTACGCTGGAGTGAAATTTGCCGGTAATTCTATTGCAAATCAAGAGGTGTCTAGCGTGACTTCATCCGGAGTTCCTATTTATCCGTTTAAAGTTGTCATACCAGTTGCTGGATTCCTATTGCTTTTGCAGGGGCTCTCAGAAATTAACAGATGTGTCGTTTGTATAAGAAATGGTCAATGGCCTGCTCGTCCAGATGATGTTGAAGGGGATGATGTTGAGGATTTGCAAGCCACATTTCAGGAAGAAAGATCGTCGGAGGAGAAATCGAAATGAACTTTTTACGATCTATCAAGTTTGACGCTAAAACCATTGGTTTCAGCATAGTTGCTCTTGTTATCTTAGCCTATGTTTTATTTTTACCGCCACCCTCCCAAATTACCCATCCTCATCTTGCAATGGTTATGCTGGGAATGATTATTTGCTCGATTATTTTCGGTTTCCCTATAGCATTCACCCTTATTGGATTAGGTATGCTATTCGGTTTTGTAGCTTTTGGAAAACCTGGGATGGCGTTTCTTGAAAATCCCGTGTTTGCAACAATGGTCAGTAGAACCTACGGGGTAATGACTTTAGACGTAATTATTGCAGTACCACTATTCATATTTATGGGCTACATCGTGGAGAGATCTGGAATTATTGATCGACTTTTTAGAAGTTTGCAGGTTGCTATGTCTGGCGTTCCCGGTGCTCTGGCTGTTGCTACGATCCTAACGTGTGCCATGTTCGCTGCAGCTACAGGTATCATAGGAGCAGTGGTTACCTTGATGGGACTTTTGGTACTGCCTCCAATGTTGAAGGCGGGGTATAATGTTAGACTATCCGCTGGCTCTATTGCGGCTGGAGGCTGCCTAGGTATACTTATTCCACCCAGCGTGCTTTTGATTCTTTATGGTTCTCAGGCTGGAGTCTCAGTCGTTCAGCTATACATGGGAGCCATCATTCCGGGGTTGATGTTGGCGGGTATGTACATAGGATATGTTGTAGTACGAGTTTTAATGAGGCCGGGGGACGCGCCAGTGCTGCCTGCAAGTGAAAGAGTAGCGTCATTTAGCAAGGTTTTCAGTATGTTGCTCACATCATTTATTCCCCTCGCACTTTTGGTTGGATCAGTTTTGGGGAGTATTCTTTTTGGTATAGCAACTCCGACTGAGGCAGCAGCTGTCGGAGCTTTAGGGGCGGCCTTACTTGCAGCAGCATATAGACGGTTAGATTTTTCCCGGATAAAAGAATCGGTATTTCTTACTTCCAGAACTACCGCAATGGTTATTTGGTTATTGGTTGGTTCACAGGTATTTTCGTCCACATTTGCAATTCTTGGAGGGCAAAACCTTTTAGAGAGTTGGGTTTACTCTATGGACTTGTCTCCGGGCGGTTTCTTGTTTATTTCGCAGTTGTTGATTTTTTTATTGGGATGGCCGCTGGATTGGACGGTGATTATAATCATTTTTGTTCCTATATTTTTGCCCATGTTACCCAATTTTGGAATTGACCCATTGTTTTTTGGGCTGCTGACCGCTATAAATTTACAAACCGCATTTTTATCGCCACCGATGGCAATGTCGGCTTACTACCTTAAAGGCGTGGCGCCACCGCAAGTACAATTAACTGATATTTTTATGGGAATGATCCCGTTCATGATGCTACAGATAACAGCGATGGTGCTCCTAGTGTTATTTCCAGCTATCGGGCTATGGTTGCCTCAAATGTTTTACCAGTAAAGAATGGTAGATGAGGATGAGTGATTACGTTTTAGTTACTCGCAAATTTTTCCCAGAAACTATTGATTTTCTTAAAGAAAGATTTAATGTTTTTGATAATCAAAAAGACATATCTTTTGACCGAAGGCAATTAATTGATCATATGCGTGACGCGATTGGGGCCCAAATCTCGACCTCAGAAATAGTCGACACTGATCTACTTGATCGTTGTAAAAAGCTTCGAGTTATTAGCAACACAGCGGTAGGATATGACAATATCGATATAGAAGCTTGTACGGAACGTGGAGTGATGGTGACAAATACCCCAGGTGTGTTAGATGAAACAGTCGCTGATTATGCTATGGGTCTTACAATTGCCGCGTGCAGGCAAATTCCTCGGTATGAGATGTACCTCAGGGAAAGGAAATGGGAAAAATCTCCGTTTACGGATCTTCTCAGTCGTGATGTAAATGGAAGTGTTTTTGGTTTTATGGGTTTTGGGCGTATAGGGCAGGCTATAGCAAGGAGAGCCATTTCTTTCCGAGGAAGCGTTTTGTATCATACGCGAAATGCATTGCCAAGGAGTGTGGAAGAGAGGCTATCTGCTACCTTTGTTTCTAAACAAGAACTGCTGGAAAAATCTGATATTATTATTTTAATTCTTCCGCATACTCCAGAGACTCATCATTTCATAGGCGAGCAGGAATTGTCTTTAATGAAAAAGGATGCCGTATTGGTGAATATGGCTCGAGGAGGTATTGTGGATGATACTGCTCTAGTAGAAGCATTAGAAAAAGGAAGTATTTTTTCTGCTGGGTTGGATGTTTATGAAAACGAACCAGACATAAACCCTGATTTTTTTAGGCTTCGTAACGTTGTTTTATCTCCGCACCTAGGCAGTGCGACAATAAAGACAAGAAAGGCGATGGCTATGAAAGCTGCAGTAAATTTAGCCAAAGCCTTGGACGGAGAAATCCCTCCAGATTTAGTGAACCCTGGTTGCCTAGCTTAAGTCTGTTTTTGGTTATCGTCGCCGCCATGATAATGAGTAATTAACTTTTCAATTGTTAATCCCTGTATTAAGATCGAAAACACAACAACAGCGTAAGCTGCGGTTAAAATAATGCCTTTATACTCCATGGTGTCCGGAAGTGATAATGCCAAAGCTATGGAAATTCCTCCCTTTAATCCAGCCCAAGTAAGTATTGAGATCTCTCCTCTCTCTTTTTGAACAATTGCGCTTAGAAAGGTAAGAGGAGTAGCCACCGCAATCCATCTAGCAACAACTGCTACACCGACCGAAATAGCGCTAATAATCCATACAGAAATTTCCGACGATAACATGATTACTTGGAAACCAATAAGTACAAAAAGCGCGGCATTGAGAATCTCGTCAACTAAATGCCAAAAATCAGTGACATGAACCTGTGTTTTTTCGCTCATGGCCAAATTTCTACCGGTATTACCAATAAATACCCCGGCTATAACCATCGCAATTGGGCCGGAAATATGTAGGGCAATAGCAAGAGAATATGCACCTGTTACAAGCGCGAGAGTGGCAATAATCTCAACCACATAGTCATCTATCTGGCGCATCAAAAGGAATGTTGTGTAGCCTGCAACTATTCCAAGAAGAGCTCCGCCAAAAGCATCTCGAACAAATAGACCTAATATCGTGTTGGCATCAGGAGCGGAGGCACTATGGATCCCAGTAGTGCTTCCAAAGGCTATAGTCACTAGCACGGAGAATACAACAACCGCGACTCCGTCATTAAAGAGACTCTCTCCCCCGATTATAGCTTCCAATTGTTTTGGGACTTTTAGGCGTTTTAGTAGCGCCATTACCGCTACCGGATCTGTTGGTGAGACAATTACTCCAAAAATTAGGCAGTAGATAAACTTAATTTCATATCCGAAAAAACCGGTAACAAAATAGAAAACTAATCCATTCAAAAACGTGGAAATAAGGACTCCGGCTGTTGCTAGTAGCGAGACATGTAACTTTGCTTTTAATAGTCCATTTAAGTCAACATGAAGCGCTCCGGCAAACAAGAGAAAACTAAGCATTCCGTGCATTAAGGTTCGGTTGAAATCAATTTCATTCAACCAAGCACTGATTTGGGCGGAGACACCGATCTGGGGTAAAAGCGTATCAGTTGTCAAGACCAATATTCCGGCTATCAACGCAATTAATGCAAGCCCAACTGTCAATGGCAATCTTAAGAAACGATAATTTAAATATCCAAAAATAGATACGCACACTAGTATTATAGCTGGTAGTTCGAGCATTAAGTTCTCCTCCGCTGTCGATGTATGTCTAGCCTTCGCTTTTTTTTAAATGATACCCTAGACTATGCAAAGTGATAAAGAAAAAAAGCGTGAAAGCTAATAATAAAGTTATCGCAAAAAAAATGCGGCTTTCGTCCATTGACAAGAACAATAAGAGATTTAATACTGGTGGCTAGCTAAAGAAGGGGGGGGGGTATGAAAACAGTGAAGCAAATGATTGACGAAAAATCTCAAGAACTTCTTTTTGTTTCACCCGATGAGACAGTTTTTGTAGCACTAAAATTAATGGATAAGTTTGATATCGGTGCGTTAGTTGTGCAGGAGAGGGATAAACTAGTGGGGATTTTTTCAGAGCGAGATTATGCCCGAAAGGTGATATTGCTCGGAAAATCATCTAAGGATACGTTGGTATCGGAAATAATGACTAATAAGGTTATGTATGTTAAGCCGGAAAATACAGTCGAGGAATGTATGGCATTAATGACAAAAAAACGAGTAAGGCATCTCCCTGTAGTAGAGTTCGACAGAACGGTTGGTGTTATTTCTATTGGCGATATTGTAAAAGAAATGATGTCCGAACAAAAGTTCATCATTGATCAATTAGAGCAGTATATAAGAGGCTAATATGGTTGATGCTTCTTCTCAAACTTTTTTAATTGAAAACAATAGAGTGTGAAGTTTCCGACCTTTTGCAGTCTGGGTGATAGACTCTTGATAATAGAGTTTGGAGATAGTGCACATCCTTTAATAACTGAAAGAATTGCTTCTTTGGTCAATCATTGGCGAGAAAATCCAGTAGAGGGTGTTTTGAATGTTATTCCTTCAGTTTGTGGTATTGGGATGTTTTATGAGCCTGAGGTTTGGCTCGATTCCAAGTCAAGCTCTACACCTTACGATAACCTAAAGCGTCGCGTAAAAGAGGAGCTTGAATTGGTTCCGGCGGAATTGCGAAGCGATCCTAAACTCATGGAGATTCCAGTAGTTTATGGACAAGAATATGGAGAAGACTTCAACGAGTTGTCTTCTGCTAGTGGTTTGAAAGAAAATGAGTTCATTCGGCTTCACAGTGATCATGTTTACATAGTTTATATGATTGGTTTTGCACCTGGGTTTCCTTATCTCGGTCCTTTGAATCCTAGATTAAATTTCCCCCGTAGAAAAACTCCACGTCTTAAAGTTCCGAAGGGTAGTGTTGCTATTGCCTCCCAGATGACTGGGATATATCCGGGTGAGTATCCGGGGGGGTGGAATTTAATTGGTAGAACACCGACCGTAATGTTTGACTTTGCTGAGCAAAAAGGATCCAAATTAAGAATTGGAGATAGAGTAATATTTAAGCCAATTACCAAAAACGAATTCTTAAATATAGTTGATACGAGCTGATGAGTATCGTTGTGAAGAAGGCGGGAGTTCAAACTACAATCCAAGATTTAGGTCGATTTGGTTTTGGAAATTTTGGTATTCAGACATCCGGCCCCATGGATGTTTTTTCTCATAAGCTATCAAATTTGTTGGTTGGAAATGAAAATAGTGAAGCAGCTTTTGAAATTGCTATTACCGGACCTACTTTATATTTTCGCTCGCCTGCTATTATTGCAGTCACGGGAGGAAGTTTCGAGTTAAAGGTTAATGGCTCATCATGTCCGATGAGGAGACCGGTTGGAATACCGGCCCACTCAGAACTCAAATTCGGTAATCGTGTGAATGGGGTTCGGGCTTATTTGGCAGTAGCCGGTGGCTTTGAGGTGGCGGATATGTTTTCGAGCAAAGCAACCAATATATCCGAGGGTTTTGGCGGATATTACGGTAGAGCTTTAAAGCGTGGAGATGAGATTATTTGCTCGAGACCCTTAGGTGATTTTAAAAAAGAGAATTTTGGATTACATAAACCTTTTCTAGCGCCTAAATGGTTTCTTCCTAATTTTTTTGAATTGAGACAAAAAAAACCATCGGTACTACGATTTATTTCTAATGATTTTTTTAAATCATTATCTCCTGAATCTAAACGTGTGCTCTTAAATAGTCGGTATACAGTACTTTCGGGATCGAATAGAATCGGCTATCGCTTGAGTGGCGCAAAAATTTGCGGCGGAAAAGGGGATGATTTGTCCCGTCCTGTTACTTTTGGAGCTATTCAATTACCTCCTGACGGAAACCCAATTATTTTGATGGCGGATTGTCAAACCGTCGGAGGTTACCCAACGCTTGGTGCTGTTATTAGTTTTGATCATTCGATTCTTGCACAGTTGGCTCCGGGGGATGATTTGACGTTTGAGGAGATTCCACTTTTCGAAAGTCAGAGACTTTATTTAAAGCAATACAAGTATCTTCTGCAAATAAAGACCAGTCTAAAGTATAGGACTATTAATGAAAAAACAAATTGATATAAATTGCGATATTGGGGAGGACTCTGATCCAATTGCTCTTGCTAGACTAGACCAAATACTTCCTTTCATCAGTTCAGGAAATGTCGCTTGTGGATTTCACGCGGGATCCCCGTATTTAATGACAAAAACCATGGAAAAGCTGTTAGTTCATAATGTGCGAATAGGGGCGCATCCATCTTTTAATGATAGAGAGAACTTTGGGAGGAAAGAGCTTTTAATTGAGCCGAAGATAATATATGACGAAGTTCTTTACCAAATAGCCGCAGCTGCCGCGCTAGCTCGCGCTGTAGGCGGAGTTTTGTCACACGTAAAGCCTCATGGTGCTTTATACAATATGGCAGCAGTGAGGAGTGATTATGCGGGGGCTGTAGTTAGCGCTATTTTAGATTTTGATAAAAACTTGAAACTTTATGGGTTAGCTGGGTCAACCCTCTTGAAATATGGGAGAGCTTCTGGATTACTTTGTGCGTCCGAGGTATTCGCAGACCGAAATTACGAATCTGACGGATCGTTGATATCGAGGAAAAAAAAGGATGCAATTATTATCGATGAAAAGTCTTGTGTTGAGCAGATATTAAAAATTCTTGAACATGGTTATGCTTTGACTCCATTGGGCGCAAGGGTTTACCTAGAGGCAGATACTATCTGTTTGCATGGTGATAATGTTAACGCTCCTATTTTTGCCCAAAAACTTCATGAATTATTAACTGATCAGGGTTTTGAAATAGGTCCTTTCGGTACCAAAAACGAAAAAAGTAATCAGATTTAATATATAGGGTGTATTTGTTTTACTTGAGCCTAAATAACTAAATATAACCTTGCTTACTATAAGCTAAGCAACTAAAATGCTCATAGGGGAATAAACACTCACAGGGATTTTATTTTGAAAAATTTTAAATGTACGCTCATATTGTTTTCTTTTATCGTATTACCTTTTTTCACAGTAGCAAATGCAACGGCCCAGAGAACGAAGCAAATAGATCCTACTGATTTTGTTACCCAGTTTGGTCTGAAGAATGAATGGACTGATAAACAGGGTGGTGGTTACAAAAATAGATTGGTACCACGCTATGAATATGCAGCGAGTGGTAGTCTAGCTTTTCGATTTGAATTGCCCGTTGTTGCAAATAATGTGTATCAAATTGGTCATGACACAGATTTTGGCGTGGGAGACTTATCAACCCAAATTCGTTGGCGTTTTAAAAAGGGAAAAGGCTTCAAATTAATCTCTGGATTGGGGCTAACATGGGACACTGCTAGCGAGACCGTTTTGGGGGGTGGGAAAAAAGTAGTGAAACCCTTTTTATTTGCATCTATCCGGTTGAGCCAGTACAAGTTGATGTTGTTTCCGTATTTGCAATATGATTATTCGGTAGATGAAGACGATGGTAGCTCTGATACCAAATTACTTTTCTTTTCTCCGATAGTATTTAAAATGCTACCAAATCGTTACTATACAATGATTTTTCCAACCTTTTATCTGAATAAAGGTCTTAATGACAAGGTGGGCATGAAGCTAGAGATAGAGGGAGGTAAATTTGTCTCGAAGAAAACTATGGCTTATGTGACGCCGGGCTTCGGAGTCTATAGTGAAGTCCTTCCACAGGTCTATAATTGGAGACTGATTGTTGGATTTCGGCATTTTTTTAAATAAAAATAAATATTAATCTTACCTATATGGCGCATTACTCCCAGGAAAAAAAATTCGGAGCGTTAATCATCGGAGATGAAATCCTATCCGGGAAGAGAAAAGATAAACACTTTGAAAAGATAATAGCTTTATTAGGCAAAAGAGGTTTGGATCTTTCATGGAGTATGTACCTCCCAGATGACCCTGTTCTAATTACCACCGTACTGAAAAGTACAATTAGCAAGGGTGATGTGACTTTCTCCTTTGGTGGAATAGGAGCAACCCCAGATGACCATACAAGGCAATGTGCAGCTGATGCCGTCGGGGTTCCGTTAGTGTTACATCCTGACGCCAAAAAAGAGATCGAGGCAGTTTTTGGTGACGACGCCTACCCCAAAAGAATTTTGATGGGTATTTTTCCAAAAGGGGCGTCTATTATCCCAAATCCTTACAACCGAATACCGGGTTTCTCCATAGGTAATCATCATTTTTTGCCTGGATTTCCTGTAATGGCGTGGCCCATGCTTGAATGGTTATTGGATAATCGTTATCGATATCAACATTTTCTTTCGCCTACTGTTAGCTTTTCCATTAATGTAGAGGACGCGGGCGAGAGTCAGTTAATTGATTTAATGAGAACATTTGAAGAGCGTTATGCCAGTTATAAAATATTCAGTCTACCAACGTTGACTAAAACTGGTCGTCGAATTGAACTGGGCATCAAGGGACCTCATTCCGATGCCCAAAAAGCTTTTAATTTCTTGAAAGAAGGAGTGACTGAATTAGGTTTTAAATGGAAATTAAACCAATAACTTCTTATTAAATTTGTATGGTTTTTACTCGAGGCACTAGACGTTCTTCCCAATTTAGCACTGCCCAATTAAGAATTTCTTCTGGTTTATAGGTTTTTAAATCAACGGGCGGAGATTGATTCAGAAATTTGAGTGTTTTCCAAATGGCAATTCCAGGATTCATTTTAATTATCGGATCATCCCGATCCTGTTTGGATAATTTTCGTCCCTCCTTATCGATAGCTAGTGGCAGGTGGGAATAAATTGGTATTTCCAAATTTAGTCTATTCATAAGATAGATTTGACGTGGGGTCGAATCAAGAAGATCAGCGCCTCGCGAAATATGGGTAATACCCATGATATGGTCATCCACAATGCTAGCTAAATGATATGAAAAAACGTTATCGGCCCTTTTCAATATAAAGTCGCCTACGTCCGTCATAATGTTAGATTTTATTTTTCCCTGAACGGTATCCGTGAATTCCACTAGTTTATTTTTTACACATACTCGAACACTCCCTTTGATATTTTTCGGCAACTTTTTTTTACAGGTTTGAGCATATATCGGGCCATCCACTCCCCTAGACCTACTGTTTATTACGATATCCTTACGGCTACAGGTGCAAATGTAGGTTTCTTTTTTTTTTTAGCCTTTCTAAGTATTGGACGTAAAAGTCGATTTGGTTGCTTTGGTAAATGACTTTCTTATCCCACAAAAGACCAAAAGATTCTAAGGTCATAAGAATTTCGTCAATTGCTCCTTTTTTTATCCGAGGCTTATCTAGATCATCTATTCTTATTAGCCATTCCCCTTTTCGAGAGCGCGCTGCACACCAACTGCCGATTGCAGTTATTAGAGAGCCAAAATGCATAGGTCCAGAGGGGCTTGGCGCGAATCGGCCTCGGTATGTATCTATCATTTCTCTCTTGTTCTTTTTGCATATATAATTGTCGATAGAAAAAACGTGATAGAGAGAACTATCTCTAACCCTCCTAATTCACTGTTTAAATCTTTTTCCGTCATAGCTCGAACAATACCCTCAGATAAATATAGCATTGATAACATTGAAGCCCATTGGTAGGTGTATCGTTTCCCTTTTAGAATTCCAGGAAGGGCAAAGAGTAGGGGCATAATTTTTAAAACAAGCCAGGATCCATTTGGCCGTAGGGGAGCAAGAAAAAGCTCCCAAATTAAACCCAAGAAGATCAATCCAATTGCACTTCCGCAGGACCATAAATAAGGCGATCTTAGATTTTTATCCATTAAACAACCTTCAGAGATATTTGCGCCAACCTTTTTCCTAATGCTATACAGAGATTTTTTTCATCATTGGTAATTGGCAGTTCATTATTTGCTCCGGCAAAATGACTTGCTCCATAGGGAGTCCCTCCCGATTTTGTAATAGACAGCTCTGTATGCGAATAGGGGATACCGACTATAAACATTCCGTGATGCAGAAGCGGAAACATCATTGATAAAAGGGTTGTTTCATGCCCTCCGTGTAATGATCCTGCCGATGTGAATACGCAAGCAGGCTTACCTTCCAATGTTCCTTTTAACCAATCTCCACTGAGTCCGTCTATAAAATATTTTAAAGGCGCCGCCATGTTACCAAAGCGCGTCGGACTTCCTAAGGCCAAGCCCGCACACTCTTTGAGATCTTTAGCCGTTACGTAGGGCGTGCCGCTTTCGGGAACATTAGGTTGCATTTTCTCAACGACGGTCGAGATTTTTGGAACAGTTCTTAATCTCGCGTTAGCCCCAGTAATATCATTTATTCCCCTAGCAATATATTGCGACATTTTTTTTATTGATCCAGAGTTTGAGTAATAGATAATTAGAATATCAGCCATCATTTTCCTATGTTTAGAATTTGGTCACATATTTGGTTGACTTTCAATTTCATTTCATCTTCGATTGGAATTAACGGGATTTCCGAAGCTCTTGCTTGCATGTCAACTTTACCATCCGATAAGGTCCGCTCTCCAATGGTAATTCGGTAGGGTATTCCTAAAAGATCTAAATCTGAGAACATTACTCCGGGTCTTTCATCTCGGTCATCTAGCAAGACCTCAATGCCAGTTTCCTCTAGTTCTTTTTGAATTGTTAGAGCTACTTTTTTGACTTTTTCATTACGACGAAACCCTATAACGGCGATCGCCACCTGAAAAGGCGCCATTGGAATAGGCCAAATAATCCCTCTATTGTCATGGTTTTGCTCGATAGCAGCTGCTACTATTCTGGATACCCCGATCCCATAGCAACCCATATCAAATTGTTGTTTCTTGCCGGAGCTATTTAGAAAAGTAGCGTTCATTGCATTGGCGTAGTTTTTTTTCAATTGAAAGATATGGCCAACTTCTATTCCACGGCATAGCTGTAATCTGCCCGTCCCACTAGGATCAATATCCCCCTCCACTACGTTTCTTACGTCAGACACTACTGCTGGTAGCGGCAAATCCCTTTCGAAGTTGACTCCTTTCAAATGAAACCCATTTTCGTTTGCTCCGGTTACAAAGTCTGACATGCAAACAACAGATGTATCGGCAATAACCTTTACGTGACTTGGAATATTTACAGGACCAATAAATCCCGCAGAAGATTTTAGCAATTCTATAATTTCTGTTTGGTTAGCAAATCGAAATTTTTCTCCCCCCAATAATTTAGTAGTTTTCGTCTCGTTGAGGGAGTGATCGCCTCGAAGAAGAAGCAAGTAGGGATTAGTCTCGTGTATTATTAGTAATGATTTAACAATTTTTTCGATAGAGTTCCCGATCAACTTTGCTACATCAGCACACGAGGTTACATTTGGTGTAGGTATTTTTTCTAACTCAGCCGTCGGGTCTTCTCTTTTCATCGGTTTGACGTGGCATGTTGCTAACTCTAGATTAGCAGCGTAGTCAGTCTCTGGACAATAAACGATTGTGTCTTCACCAGAGTCAGCAAGAACATGGAATTCATGAGATCCAGAGCCTCCAATTGCACCAGTATCAGCCGAAACAGCTGTAAATTTAAGTCCAAGTCTCGTGAAAATCCGCGAATAGGTTTCATACATCTTTTGATACTCTAATTTAAGGTCCTCTTCTGACGAATGAAACGAGTAGCCATCTTTCATAATAAACTCTCGGGATCGCATGACCCCAAATCGAGGCCGAATTTCATCTCTGAACTTTGTTTGGATTTGATAAAAATGCAGAGGTAATTGTTTATAAGAATGAACTTCTTGTTGGGCGATATCAGTAATTACTTCCTCGTGCGTTGGGCCAAAACAATAATCACGCGCATGGCGATCTTTAATTTTAAGCATCTGCGGTCCAAATTTATCCCATCTTCCAGTTTTTTGCCATAATTCAGATGGTTGCACTGCTGGCATTAACATTTCTATAGCTCCAGCTTGGTTCATTTCTTCTCTTACAATCGACTCTACTTTTCGCAGCACTTTGAGTCCCAAAGGCATCCAAGTATAAAGTCCTGACCCTAATTTTTTTATCAATCCGGCTCTTAACATTAATTTATGCGACGCCAATTCTGCCTCAGATGGAGCCTCACGGTGGGTTGTAAAGAAAAAATCAGAAGCTAGCATTGGTTTTTTTCCCGATTAAAATTACTATTCTACATTTTCTTAACCTAGGTTTTTTAAAAAAAGGCAAAAAAACGTGATAAATTGGCGATTTGCAAAATATTTTCAGCGTGAACCTTCCGTCGAAATTAGTGAAAAAAATGGATACCGTTATCTGCACACAGAGAGCAGGACAGTACAAAGTGCGATGAAAATATCTGATCCAGCAGAGCTAGTGTTAGCTTATACCAAAGCAATGATGGGCTTTTTATTGTTCAGAAAAGAGCCTGAGAATGTTCTAATGATCGGCTTAGGTGGGGGTTCAATGCCTAAATTTGTGTATCATAATATACCAAATTGTAGAGTAACTGTTGTTGAGAAAAATCAGAGGGTAGTCATGGCAGCGAGACAGTATTTTGGTGTTCCAGAGAATAATGAACGTTTTACTGTCATTACGGAGGACGGGTTCAAGTGGTTAGACCAAAGTCGGAAACTGTTTGATGTTATTATGGTTGACGGATATGATCCGTACAGCCCAGATGAAACCCTCGCTACTGTTGATTTTTATGCATTGGCACATGAGCATTTAATAGAACAAGGTGTCCTTGTAATTAATTGTTGGACCCGTGATCGAAGGCTTGAAAAAAATGTTCAAAATATTGGAGAAGTCCTTGAAGAGATGATTATAATTCCCGCAACGAGGAAAGGGAACGTGGCTTTAATGGCTTTTAAAAAGATTATCCAGCGTTCGCCG
>MDTB01138583.1_pt1 | contig 46341 bp, 48 predicted proteins | sample 811161 | NCBI WGS metagenome assembly MDTB01 (sample SAMN05326650, study PRJNA326480) | marine metagenome | isolation source: seawater | place: Mediterranean Sea | collected 2009 | reverse complement strand
GATTGAAAAAAACTTAGTCATCTTAGGGAATTACTTTTTAAAAAAAAATTACAAAATTGAAATAATTTGCTCAAAAATATCCTCAGAGGTTAAAAAAAAGCTTAACAAACAAATAAAAATTATTAAGTGTAAAAATTATATAACTTTACCATTTGTGCCTAATAGAATTTTAAATTCAATAAATCTATTTATTTTTCTACTTTTTTTTTACTCTCCTAAAAAAAAGCAAGTAATACTTTCCATGCAGGATCATCCTTTCTCTTTAATTGCATCAAAAATAAAAAATATACCTTGCGTAATACGAATAGCAAATCATCCTCATGGCTCATTAAAATTTTATAATAATTATTTTTTTTTTTTAATTAAAATTAATATAAAAAAAATTTTTTATATTTTGTCTTCTGGGATTATATGTAATTCAAAATCTTCAGCAAATTTTTTTAAAAAAATTTATAAAAAAAAAAATATAATTCATATTTATAATCCTATTCAGATAAATTTAAAAAAAAATAAGATTAAAAAGATATCAAATGATATTATTTCAGTTGGAAGACTACAAAATCAAAAAAATTTCTTTGGTCTTATTAAGGCCTTCAGTATGGTACTTAAAAAACTTCCAAAAAAAAAAATGATTATTATCGGTAGTGGACACGAAAAAATTAAATTAAAAAAACTAGCTAAAGAACTTAAAATAAATAATCAAATTAAATTCATAAAATATGGCAACCCAGAACAGAAAATTTTAAATTCAAAATTGCTGATCTTAAATTCACTTTGGGAAGGATTGCCAAATATTTTAATTGAAGCACAAATATTGAAAACTCCAATAATATCAACAAATTGTGAGAGTGGACCAGATGAAATACTAAAAAATGGAAAGCTTGGATATTTAACTCCAGTTAACAATGAAAAAAAATTAGCATTAAAAATTATTGATGTATTTAGAAACTATAGTGCTGCTCAAAAAAAAGCCAAATTAGCATTAAATTATCTTTATAGATTTCATTTAAACTCTCAATGTAAAAAATATGAAGTCTTTCTTAAAAAATTTAATTAATTTTTTTTTGCAATAAAGAAATAACCAAGAGGATTAATGTTTTTTAAATTTCTTAAAAATATACCTAGAATTTTATCAAGAATAATAGCTGTCGGAAAAATTATAATATTTAATAATGGAATTTTTTTTGTTAAATTAAACAAAGATGAATACATGTTACAGAAAACTCCGGTCCCCAAAACTTTAACCTCAATAGATTTAAATCCATTTTCTTTTAAAAACTCTTCTAAAAATTGCTGAGTATATCTGTAATAATCATTAGGTGACTTGTGAATATGAAATAAAAAAGGGGTAGATCCATATAAAGTTCCATCTTCATCTAAAATATCATTAATATTTCTAAAGCAATTATTTATACTTTTAATATGTTCTAGAACATTCATAAGTAGAATTATCTTGAATCTTTTTTTAACTTCATTTGGGTATTTTTCTAAGTTTATGTGACCTACAACATCCTGATCTGAATTTAAATTTGCATAATTTCTTAAATGCTTATTTTCTAAATAATTTGATACATTAGTTTCTGATTCGATTGCCCCTAAATCTAAAAAATTATTATCTATTTTAATATTTTTAATCTCTAAAATTTGAAATATTCTTAAAGGAGAATAATTTTTTAGTGTTAATTTAATTATTAGAGTATAGATATTCATTAATGAATTTTTCATTTAATAGAAATAAATTTGTAGCAAAAAAGCTAGGAAACCTCAATGGAGAGAAAATATTAGATATAGGATGTAGAGACAAAATATTTGAAAAATATTTAGAGGGAACATATGATTATATCGGATTAGATTTTGATCCTGATAAACCACTTAGCATAGATAACTCTGATAAAAAAATTAACTATAATCTTGAAAAAGGCTTACCAGAAAATTTTGAATTTGACATAATTAATGCTTTGGATGTTCTTGAGCATGTAGAAAATATACATGAGCTTTTCGATGAAATTTTTACAAAATCAAAAAAAAAGATTTCTTTAGCTCTTCCAAACATGGGCTATTACAAGTTTAGATTGAATTTCTTATTTAAAGGAATTATTAGTGGTAAATATATTTTTCATGAAAAAAAAGTATACGATAGGCACAGGTGGTTACCTAATTACTCATCAATTTTGAAATTTATTAAAAATAATCATCCAGATGGGTGGATTTTTAAAAAATTTGATTATATCGCAGAAAGAAAAAGAAACTTTATATTTTATTACTTAGAAAAATTTTTATCTAAATTTTTCCCTAGTTTATTCGTATATGAGGTAATTTATATTTTCGAAAAAAAAAATTTATAAGTAATTTTTAATTTTTTTTGAAAAATAAAATTCTGTGAAATTTGAGGATAATTTTTTCATATTTATTTTAATTTGAAATAATTCATTTTCAGTTAAATTTTCAAATTCAATTAATTTATTTTCTAAATCCTTAAAATTATTCATTCTATATTTCAAACCATTATGATTATGTTGGATTAACTCGTCGGGTCCATTTGGGCAATCAGAACTTAAGACAGGAATATTTAGATATCCTGCTTCAATCAACGTATGTCCAGGTTCCTCCCATAATGATGAACATATATATAATTCTGATTTCGCTAAATATCTATATGGATTTGTCTTAAAACCTAACAAAAAACAATTGTTGATATTTTGATCTCTTATAAATTTTTTAAGCTTTTCCTCATCTTCTCCATCACCCAAAATAATCAAATTTGTATTTTCTCCATTTCTTTTAGAGAAATTTGAAAAACCTTTAATTAATTCAAGATAATTTTTTTGTCTTGTTAATCTTCCTATTGAACAAAAAACTTTTTTTTTAAAAATATATAAATCTTGATCATCAATTCTTTCATTTGATAAATTTTTAATTTTTCGAGAAATTATGGGATTATCAATCTTAATTATTTTATTTTCATTTAAATTTAAACTCTCAATTAAATAATTCCTTGTTTTGTTTGTCATTGAAATTAAACAATCAGATTTTTTATATGTATATTTCCATATTATACTTCTAAAAAAAATTTAATCTTGGATATCCCTGTATGCTATTTATTACCTTAAGATCTTTGAAAAAAAATTTTAATAATGAAGGTAAATATCCAACTAAACAGGTAAAAATTATTCTTGGCTTATGCTTAATCACTAAATAAAATAACCAAGGAAAAGCAAAAATTGAAAATAAATAAATAGAAATTTTTGAAATAATTCCAGTTTTTGGAAAATTAAATTTGCTGAATATATTAAGAAGATTAAAATCTTTATTATTTTTTAGAAAATTAAACTCCCCAAATACATTTATTAAAAAAATTTTGTTATTGAACTTTGATATATCATTCAACGATCTCACCATCCCCATTGTGGCCATAATAGTGCCTACATGGCTAGTCATAGGTGACCAAATAAAAATATTATTTTTGGAATTATTAATTTTCATTATTATTAAATATTTTATAATTATATATATTTAATATATGAAAAAAACCCTCGCGATAGTTATTTTAACCTGGAATGATTACAAAAATACAATTAAGTGCTTAAATAGTATAATCAATCAATTAGATCAAAATAAAAAAATTTTTTTAGTTGATAACAATAGTTCAAACCTAATTTTTAATGACACTATTAAGTGGTTAAAGAAAAAATGTAAAAATAAAGTGCATAATAAAATTTTAAAAAAAATTGACAAAATACCAGGTAAAATTTTGTCAAAAAAATCTATATTTATAATTAAAAATAAAAATAATCTTGGTTGTGGCTTGGGACATAACACTGGATATAAATTTGCTTTAAAGAATAATTTTGAGTTTATAGCAAGAATTGATAATGATATGATTGTTCCGAAGAACTTTTTTAAAAAAATTTTAAAAAACTTTTCAACTAAACATATTCAAGCGATAAGTCCTAAAATTTTATATACAATAAATCCAAAAATGATTTGGTGGATGGGAACCAGTATTGGTCACAGCCTTAAATTTGATAAACACATGAGAAATTATCCTCACGGTTTAATGGATAATAGGAAGTTTGGTGGACTAATTGAGACAGATGCAATTGCTGGCTGCGCATCAATAATGCGCACTTCAAGACTAAAAAAAATAGGGTTATCAGATAAAGATTTTTTTTATGGACCTGAAGACGTTGAATTTTCAAGAAGAATTTTCACAAGTAGAGGTAGTTTAATAGTTGATAGAAATATAAAAATTTATCATTCGGTTACACAAAGCTTTATTAATTTAAATAAAAGAAAAATATATTATGAGTATAAATATAGACTACTTCTAATAAAAAAGATTGGATCTACTATGGATAAATTAATAGGTTACACTTTTTTATTTATAAAATTTTTATTATATATTTTATTTTCTTTTAAAGAAAAACATAAATATAAATTGCGACCAGTATCTTTAGCATGGAAAGATTTCTTTCTTAACAGATTTGGAAAGTACGATAGACAAATTAAATCGCCGTTTTAAAAAATTTATAATATTGGATTTTTTATATTTTTAATTAAATTATTTGTCTTTATATATTGCATAACAAGATGCATAATTATGTGATTAATATCTTCGCTTATTCCATAATTATTTATCTTTGAATAAATCGGAATTGTACACTTTTTTTTGAGGTAACCTCCACTAAAACCACACAGACCTATACTTTTTATTTTTTTTTTATTAGTATAATTTAAAACTTTTCTTATATTTTTTGAATTACCTGAAGAGCTAATCAAAATTAACACATCCTCATTTTGCATTAATCTTTCTGCTTGATATAGAAAAACATCCTCATATGAAAAATCATTTGATATAGCAGAGATTAAAGCATTATCAGAGCAAAAACTTTTTATTTTTACTTTTAAACTGGTTTCTTGTGATAAAACTTTGAAATAGTCACAAACATAATGATTGGCTATCGCATAAGATCCTCCATTACCACATACATATATAGTTTTATTTTTTTTAATTGTTTTTTCGATAAGTTTAGCAGATTCAAAAATTTTATCTTTGTCCAGGTTTTTAACAACTTCATTTAAGCTTCTTGTATAGAAATTGAAATAATCATCGAATTTATTTAGTTTTTTTCTCATAATTAATATTTTTTAACAAAATTATACTAAAGTTTAATTATTTTATCAAAGAAACTCTCAAGATCTTTTTTGTGTGTTGAAATAATTATAATTTTATTTTGCCTCAATTTTTGAAATTCACTTAAAATAATTTTCTCATTTACTTTGTCTAAAGAGGATGTTGGTTCATCAAAGAATAATAATTCTCCACCCAATAATATGGTCCTAATTATTGACAATCTTTGCTTTTCGCCACCTGACAACATGCCACCTAAAGAATATTGTCCATCGTATTTTTTATTTAAAAGTTTAACAAATTTATTTAAATTAAATTTTATAAGATATTTTCTGGCTTCCTTAATTAAATTATAATCAATATTCTCATCTAAAAATAAACTGTTACTCAAGCTATCATCAATAAGAACATGATTTTGTGACATAAAACCTAGTTTTTTACCCCAATCAATTTTTTTATTTGCATAATTAATGTTATTAATTTTATATTCTCCTCTATCCAATTTGACTAAACCTGAAAGAAGCATCAGAAGAGTTGTTTTACCCTTTCCACTTTCACCATACATTCCATAAATATTATTTTTTGTAAATTTATAGTTAAAATTTCTAATAATTTTTTTATTCCCATAAGAAAAACTTGCATTAGCAAGCGTTAAAGACTTTATATTATCACTTATAACTCTTTTAGAACTTCGACTAATATTTAAGGAATAGCTCTTATTTTCGTTTATTAAAATTTTACTAGAGGGAAAGTAAAATATAATTAAGCTTATATTCTGCATAATTCTTGCAAGAACAGGCCCAATTCTAAATAATATAAAACCTACAAGTGTAAATAATTCTAAATTTAGTCCAAGATCATTATAAATTAGATAATATACTAATACTATAGCAATTATAAATTCGATAATTGCTTTTGGAAATAAATTTGCAACCCCTTGAAAAACCATTGCCTTAGAAAACTTTTTTAAATAGTTTGAATAACTATCTGTAAAAAATTTAATTTTTTTATATATTTTGATTTCAAGATAACTTTTTAAAATATTTAAAGTATCTTTGTAATATTTTTGTTCATAATTCACTCTATCAACCCCCTTTTTTTTTAGTTTTATGAGTACAATAGAAATTAAAAAAATGAATGCAAAAGCGCTGAATATTAAATTTATTGAAAAATCAATGTTTATTAAATATATGCCAGTAAAAATAATTATTAAAAAGTATATAGTATCTATAGAAATATATAATAGCCCGTATAAAATTCCTAAATAACAATACCAAGTTTCCTTATTTAAATTTTTTAAGTAATAATCTATTCCTTTTTTATAAAATTTTATTAGCTCAGAGGAAGCATATAATTTAAAAAGTTTCTTTGAATTAATGTTATATTGATTGAAAACAAAAGATTTAATTAAGTAATCTTGCATTAAGTAAAAAATATTTCTAAATAATAAACTAAACGCAATAATTAATATCTGAAAATGAAAATATGAAATTGGCAATTTGCTTTTGTTAAAAAAAATTTCTAAAAATTTATTAGTTTTTGATGTAATTTCATTTCCATTTTCGAAAAATATAAGTGTCAATATAGACAAAGTTGTCATATCAAGAAATATTACAAATAGTGAAAATAAAACTATTGATAAAAATATTGACTTATCTTTATTTTTTAGCTTTAAAAAAGGGTAAAATATATAATATAAATTAGATATTTGTTTCATCAGATTTTATTATACCTATACATGAAAAATATTAAAAATCTAATCATTAGTAATTAATTTAGGCATCTTATATATCATGTTAAAAAAAATTTTATATATTTTGCCTAGCAAATTTTCAGATTATATATTTTTTTCTTATCAAAAAATTTTGTTTAAATACCAGTCACAGTATTTCTGTCAGAATGATTTAGATTTAAAAATTATGAAATATATCAAAAAAAAAAATGGATCATATTTAGAGATAGGTGCTTTTGACGGATTAGTAGGATCAGTAAGTTTAAGGTTTGAAAAAATATTAAATTGGTCTGGAATTTTAATTGAGCCATTAAAAAATCGTTATGAAAAATTAAAACAGTTTAGAGGTGATAAAAATATATGTGTGCACTCTGCTTGTACTGAAAGTGATAAGAATAAATTTATAGAACTGAGTAATCTTGGAAGAATGTCGTTTCTAAATAATAAAAAAAAACTTCAAATAAACAAAAAAAAACATAGTGAAGCTGCTAACAAACTATTGTTGGGAAATAAAAAAGTGGAGTTCTGTCCAAATAATACACTAACTAATATTCTCTTAAAATATAGATTTAAAAATATCGATCTTGCTATAATAGATGTTGAAGGCTCTGAGTTGTTACTTTTAAAAGGTTTAAATCTAAAAAAAATTAATATAAAATTTGTTTGTATTGAAACTAACAATATAAAACAAACTGTTAAAGTATTTAGGAAAAATAATTATAAATTTCTAGAGAAACTATCAAAAAATGACTACTTATTTAAAAAAAGATAAAATTTTAATTTTTGGTTCAGATAGTGATTTAGCTAAATCTATATTTAATATTTTTAGGGAAGAATATGAATTGATTGGTTTTTCAAGAAATACAAATAATAAAACATTTAAAAATATAAAATGCAATTTTCAAAGTAAAAAAAATCTGATCTTAAAAACTAAAGGAATTTTAACAAAAAAAAACAATATTAGATCTATAATTTTATTAGTTGGCTCATTTGAAAAATCTAAAAATAATTATGATAAAGATAAATCAAATGATTTTATAATAACTAAAAATATATTTGAAGTAATTACGAGTCTTTTGATAAAAAGAAAAATTAATTTAAATATAATTACTATAACTTCCATGGATTCAATTTTTCCAAATATAAATTCATATAAATATAGTATAGGGAAATCAAGTATTTCTACTTTAATAAAATTGTATAAAAAAACTTATCAAAAAAATAAGATAAGTTTCATAGAAATAGCCCCTGGTCCAATTAATACAAGAATGAGAAAGAATAAAAAAGAAAATAAAAAAAATATCTTACAACCTGAGGATATAGCTAAAGTTTGCTTTATGCTTTCGAGTGCAAATACAAACATTTCATTTGATACAATAAAAATCTACCCAAAAAAATTGAGTTATAATTTTTATTAATTTAAAATTTGATAACAGGTCGCAAAACTTTACCTGACTTAAGATCTTTAAATGCTTTATTAATTTCTTTTAAATTATAAATTTTTCCAATTAAATACTTATCTATATTTGATCTCAAAAAAATTTTTAAAAATTTATAAAATTTTTTTTCAAAACTAGTCTTTTCATTCCAGGCTCCTAACATTGTTTTTCCAAGTATAAATTGCCATGGATCTAATATTATTTTTTCCTTAGGATTTGGATTGCCAATTATAAGACATTTTCCACCAAAATATTTTGTTAAATCCATTAAATCTTTAATTATTTTTAAATTACCAGTGCAATCAATTGAGTAATCAAATTTGTTTACATTTTTAAATAAGAGTGTTTTTAATTCTTTATTTTTATTGCAAATAATTTCGACGTTTTTTAACTTTTTTATTTTAAGTAATTTTTTTTTATTAATATCTACACAAACAATTTTTTTACAACCAACATTAATTAATGCTTGTAAACATGAAATTCCAAGACCACCCATTCCTGCAATGAGTACTTTTGAATTTTTTTTTACTTTTAGGGCATTGTATACAGAATTAAATGCCGTAGGTATTGCACAACCCATTAAAGTTAATTTTTTAATATTTTTAATTTGATCAATTTTGTACAATCTATTTTCAGATACTAATGAAAAATTTGAAAATGTATTAATTGGACCTGCATTTATATTTCCATATTTTTTTGATATATATTTAGTTCCTATAAATTCTCCACCATTTCCCTTTATCCAACTCATAACAACAAAATCATTTTTTTTTAATTTTTTAACTTTTGAACCAACGCTTACTACCCGAGCAACACCTTCATGGCCCATGCAATGAGGAAGGTAGTTATCTTTTCCTCTAGACATTAAATATTCACCAAGCTGTGTATGACAAACTGAAGAGTATATATTCTTGATTAAAACTTGATGATCTTCAGGCATTGGGATCTCAACTTCAATTATCTTGATTTTCTCTTTAGAAAATAATATTGCTGCTTTTGTTTTCATTAAATAGTGTTTTATAATAATAATGAAGTATTTTAAAAGAATTATATTTTTAATTTTTAAACCACTTAATCCTATAGATGTACTTGATGGATTTTCTGTTAGCAAATTTTCTGTACTTAAAAGATTTGAATTGTTATTTAAAGGAAACAAAGCTCAGTTTTTCTTAATTTTTAAACACTTATTGCTAAATCTAATTTCGATATTTTTTATTCCTATAGCTATAATTTTATTCTTTTTAAAATATAAGTTAATTTATATCAATTTTTGGCAAATAGGAGCACCTCCACAGCAAATAGGAACACTGTATAAATATCTAAAATTATCAAAATTCGATACTAGAAAAATTATTTGTCTAAATCCAAAATTAATATCAAATACTCATGAAGCGAATAAATTTTATCAATCAAAAATCATAATAATAGAAAATTTTTTTCTATATTTATTTTTTTTACCATTATTAAATATTAAACAGATTACTTTAATGCCATATATTTCAGACTCTACTCATAATGATTCAAAATATGATTTAATTAATAGCCTGTATGAAGATATTAATAATAAAAGTGAAATATTTTCAATTAAAAAACAAGATCAAAAATTTCTAAAAAAATTCAATAAAAATATTAAATTAAAAAAATTTATAGTTTTAAATGTAAGAGATAACAGAAGTTATTCTTCTATAAGAAATGCAAATATTAATAATTATAAAAAAACGATAAATTTTCTTTTAAAAAAAAAATATCAAGTAATAAGATTAATGGATGAAAAAGATTTAAAAATAAAAATAAACAATAAAAACTATTTAGAATTTTCAAATTCGAAAATAAATTTATATTTACAGATATTGTTGTTTAAATTTGCAAAATTTTGTATTGTTACTCAAAGTGGGCCTGCAGGATACGCATCAATAATTGATACACCCTTTTTACTAACAAACTCTACCCTTTTACGATCCAAATTGGTTCCAAAAAGAAAAGATTTAATTATTTTAAAAAAAACAAATTTAAATTTTTTTAAGAAAAATTATCTTTATAATTTCAAAAAAATAAAATTTTTCGACAATACACCAAATGAAATTTTAAATGCTACAAAAGAAATAGAAAAAAATATAAAAAAAAAATCTTTAAATAAAATTTTTAATTCTGATCAAAAAGTTAACGACTATAAATATCCATCTAAGTTTTCAAACGCTTTAATTTCAAAGTATTTTTTAAGTAAATTAAAATATTCATAATTTTAATAAATTTTTTTTTTTACTAAAAAAACAAATTTTAGAAAAAAAGAAATAAAGAACAATATGGAAGAAAAAATATCAAAAAAGATAATTTTTTTTAAATTAAAAATTTTTTTTTTATTAAATCTAATGGAGTAAGTCTTTAGGTAATTATTTGGATAAATTCCATTTATATTTTTATAATTAAAAATAAATTGTGAAATTATTCTATTTAAAAATAAAAAAAATAAATTTTTGCTATATTTATAATCACGATGACTTTCTAATTTTTTTTCTAAAGATAATAACAAACCTTCATCTGGGTTTAAAATATAACCTTTTCTACCCTCGTAATTCAGAGATGAGTCTATTGTATAGATATTTTTTATATTTTTAATTGATTTTGGGTTCATAATTATCGGTGACAGATGTAAAGATTTGTAAAAAATAGCATTTTGAGTTTTAAAATAGTATCTTGGTTGATGTGTAGAGGAAAATTGATTATTAAAAAAATCTTTTTTGTTATATTTCTCTAAATTTTTATATTTCATTCTTAATAACTTTTTTTCAGTTAATTTATTAATTGATGTTATCTCAAAATCTTTTAAAAAAATTTCATTTGATGGTGTAAACACATAATCATAATATTTGATTTTTTCTAAAATTTTATTTGATAAATTTTGTGAATGGATTTCATCTGGATAAATAAAACAACACTTGGCACTATTTTCTTTGGCATGAATTAAAGCCTTTTTTTGATAATTACCCAAAAATCTCCAGACACTGTTTCTTTTAAAGTTTTTAAAATTATTAATTTTTTTCTTATAATTGATTAACTTAATTTCAATGTTTTTTTTTCTTAAGCAATTAATATTTTTTTTAAAATTTTTTTTAATTACATGGAAATTATCTGTATAAATAAATACTATATGTGAATTATTTGAAATTTTAAATTTTGAAGAAAAAAAACTTTTTAATGAAAAATTAAATAAAAGATTTAAGTAATCTTTTCCCCAGCAAAGTGTATAATAGTGAATTTTCAAAATATTATTTTTTATGCTGATAAAATAATTTTTTTTTTTTTAAATAATTTATATTTTCCTGTACCCACTTATATGTCATCATAAGACCTAAATCTAAATCAGTTTTTGCCTTCCACTTTAACTCATTATTTATTTTTTTCGAGGAAACATTGTAATGTCTGTCCTGACCAATTCTTTCTTTGCTAATTTCAATACAGTTCGAAAAATTTTTATTGCTATAATTTGATATTTTTTTAACAAGAGCTTTTATACTGATTAATTTATTTGAGGATAAGTGATAAATCTCACCTATTTTACCTTTTTGCATAACAAGTATCTCGCCCTCTGAAATATCATCAATATATGTATAAATTTTTTTTGCCTTACCACCCCCATCTAAGTGAATTTTTTTATTTTGATCAAATAAAATAAAAGATTTGGGAACAATCCTATACAGCTGTTGGCATGGGCCATATACATTGGACGATCTTATAAATTTTACAGGAAATCCATAAGTTTTATATAATGTTAATAAATATAGATCTAATGAAGCTTTTGATGAGGCGTAAGGGGATGAAGGATTCAAATTAAAACTCTCAAAAACAAATTTTTTATTTGATCCATACACTTCTGGGGTTGAAATTTGGATATAGTTTTCAATAAATTGAAAATTTTTAATTTTTTCAAGAAAGTTTACATGTGCCATGAGGTTAGTTTGATAATGATCGAGAGGAAAATAAAAACTTGATCTAACCTCACCTTGAGCTGCAAAATTAAATATATTTTTAATTTTCTCTTTTTTTACTAACTTAGCTATTTTATTATTATCAAAATTTAAATTAAATTTTTTAAACGTAAAATTTTTAATATTAAAATTATTTTTATAAGGTAAAAAAATACGTGGATATTCATCTGATCTACTTATGCCAAAAACTTCATACCCCTCGTTTAGAAGTGCATTTATAAGATTTGAACCACTAAAAGAATTACTTCCAATTACTAAAACTTTCATAAATTATAAAATTTATTTATACTCTCTGATATATACATAATTTCTTTTTCACTTAAATAATCATTGATTGGTAAAGATAAAATTTTTTTGGATTGAGCCATTGTCTTAGGTAAATTAATTTTATAATTATACATCTTCTTAAATGCTTTTTGCGTATGGATGGGAATAGGATAATGAATGGCTGTTGAAATATTTTTATTTTTAAGAAAATCTATTAATTTCTCTCTATTTTTGACTTGAATTACAAATGTGTGATATGTATTAAATTCTCTCTTGGACTCAAGTGGAATAAAAATATTTTTTTTATTCAAATATTTGAAATATAGCTTTGCATTATTTCTTCTTTTTTTAATTATATTTTGAATTTTTTTAAATCTTGTCATTAAAATATTAGCTTTGAGCGTGTCATATCTAGACACATAACCAAACTCATTTACAAAGTTTCTATTTTTTATTCCATGATTTCTTAAACTACATACCCTCTCAAAATATGATTTAGAATTCGTTAAAATTAAGCCTCCATCACCAACTCCATTAAAATTTTTTAGTGGGTGTAGTGATATGCAACCTATATCTCCATAAGTTCCTGCCATTTTATTATTGTATTTTGAACCAAAAGCCTGGGCCGCATCCTCGATAACTTTCAGTTTATATTTTTTTGCAATTTTCATAATTGAAGGCATATCACACATTCTACCTGTCAAATGTACGGGCATGATAGCTTTAGTTTTTTTTGTAATTTTTTTCTCAATTAATTTTGGATCCATATTTTGATCATCTTTAACATCAACAAAAATTGGCTTAGCTCCAACATGTACAATAGCAGCTGCTGAGGCAATAAATGAGTTAGAACAAGTAATTACTTCGTCACCTCTTTTTATACCTAAAATGTGCAATCCAAGAGTAAGAGCATCTGTACCTGAATTAAGTAATGCACAGTATTTTGATTTTTTATATTTTAATATTTTTTTTTCTAATTTGTGATTTTCATTACCCAAAATGAAATTACTTGATTTGAGAGTATCCCTTACAGCTCTTAATATTTCTTGGTTTTCATATTTTGATTGTTTTTTTAAATTAACAAACGGAATAATCATTTTACTATTTGTAAAAATCTTTAACAGTTTTTGCTACATAAGAAAGTTGTTTTTTTGATAGATATTGATCAACTGGAAATGAAATAATATTTTTACACTGCCAATCAGTTACAGGAAAATCTCCTTTTTTATGTTTAAGAAATTTTAAACCTTTTTGTAAATACAGCTCTTTAGGATAATGAATTTTACATTCTATTCCTTTGTTTTGACAATATTTTAATAGTTGATCTCTTTTTTTTGCAAAAACAACATACAAATGAAATACATTTTTATTTTCTTTTACTCTTTTCGGAATTTTAATTTGAGACAATTTACCAAATTCTCTATCATAATATTCTGCATTTAATATTCTTTGTTTTGTGAGCTTCTTTACATCTTGAATTAAACAGTTACCAACTGCAGCCTGAATTGTATCAAGTCTTGAATTATACCCGTTTATAATAAACTCATCTCTATTTATTAATCCATGATTTCTCAGTAGTTTTAATTTTTTAAAAATATTATTGTTGTTAGTTGTTATAATTCCACCATCTGACCAAACATTTAAATTCTTTAATGGATGTAAAGAAAAGCATCCTGTAAGCCCCCAGGTTCCAGAGTTTTTTTTATTAAAACTTGATAAAATTCCCTGGCAGGCATCTTCTATAACAGGAATTTTATACTTTTTTGATATTGACATTATCTTTTTCATGTCAGGAGTATATCCAGTAAAATGAACTGGCATGATGGCTTTAGTTTTTTTTGTTATTTTTGACTCTATTAAATCTGCGTCTATACAATAATTTTCTTTTACATCTACAAAAACTGGCTTAGCTCCTAATTCACAAATACCTCCAACTGTCGCAACAAAAGTGTTTGCAGCAGTTATTACCTCGTCCCCATTTTTAATTCCTAGTGCTTTCAAAGATATTTTAATTGCATCAGTACCTGAATTCACTCCTACGGCGTATTTTGTTCCAATTAATGATGCAAATTTATTTTCAAAAATTGATAATTCTTTTCCAAGTGTGAAATCTCCGGACTGAACCACTTTTTTTACTCTTTTAATAATATGGTCAATTTTTTTAAATTGCTGAGGTAAATAAGAGTATCTAACTTTCCACTTTTTCATACTTAAAATGGTCCTTTAAAATTTAAATCTGGTAAATCATGAGGTACTTTTGACATAATTTTATCGCATTCATTTAATATTTTTTGTTTTTTTGTTTTTTGTATTGAAAGACAATTACATACCTCATTACATATATCTTTAATAGTTACATAATAGTCACTATTTAAATGGGGCGAACTTGGAGTTGGATAATTTTTACAAGCTAGTCTTTTTGGTACATTGCTAAGTTTAATATTTTTTTCTAAAATATTTGCAAATATTTCTGATCCTACACCAAATGATTTCCACCCATTATCTATAAAAATAAATTTTTTTGTTTTTTTAAGAGAACTGTAAAGCTTATTCAATTTTAAGGGTCTTAAAACTCTTAAATCTAAAACTTCTACATCTATTTCAAATTTCTTTAATATTTTTGCTGACTTCAAACTTTCAATTAACATTATAGATGATGATAACAAAGTTAAATCTTTACCCTTCTTTTTGATATCAATGCTCTCGTTAAGATTTAACTTGTAAAATTTTCTTTTAAAGTTTGATGAATAGTAGTGCAGCCATCTATGCTCAATAAATACAACTGGGTTTTTATCAAAAATACTTGCTATCATTAATCCTTTACAGTCAGCTGCTGTAGATGGAACAACTACCTTTAAACCGGGAAAATGTGAAAATACACTTTCTAAACTCTGCGAATGTTGAGGACCTTGGCCCCAACCTCTTCCAATAATCAATCTAATTACAATTGGAACACTTGTTTTTCCACCAAACATATAATGCCATTTTGATGCGTTATTAATAAGTTGATCAAAACCTAGCAACGAAAAATCAACTCTTGCATGCATTAAAATTGGTTTTTTACCTAACAAAGACATACCTAATTGAATACCTGTTAAAGCGTTTTCTGAAACGGGAGTTTCAACGACTCTCTTAGGCCCAAATTTTTTTAAAGCTAAATTTGTCGTATTAAATATACCCTTAACATCCGTAACACCCTCTCCCATTATAATTACATTTTTATCCTTTTGCATTGATTGAACAAATGCTTCACTCATGGCGTCTACAAATAAATTTTTATTATTCTGCATATTCTAATTTATCAAGTTCTTTTGGAGAGTAATTTTTAGCTTTTTTTGTTTTTATTAGAGAATGGATAAAATTTTTTTTTACAGAATTACAAAAATTTAAATACTTTTCCTCATTAAAAATTTTTTGTTTTTTTAGCTTAGTAATTTCTAGCTTTATTGGATCTTTCTTAAGCCAATAATCTATTTCTTTTTGTGGTCTATACTTAAGATTATCATCATTATTTGGTCCACAATGCTCTAGATATCTATATGTTTTAGAGTAAATAAAAACAGGGCCTTTAGATAAAGCATAATTTTTTGCTACTATTGATTTTTTTTGTATATCATTAACATCATTTTTTTTTGTTTCTATATATTTTACATCCATAGATTCTATAATTTGTTTAATATTTCTTTTACCATGTCTTTCGTACCTTGATGTATAAACTGAATATTTGTTATCCTCACATACAAAAATGACAGGTAGTTTTTTTAAAGCAGCAAAATGCAAGCTCTCAAAAAAAACTCCTTCCTCTGTGGCAGCATCACCAAAATATATAACTGAAACTTGTTTTACCTTATTTAATTTAAGCGCATAACCTATTCCTACACCAATTGGAATTGAACCACCAACTATAGGAACAGATGCAAGATGATTCACATCTTTATCATACATGTGCATTGAACCTCCAATTCCTTTACATGTCCCAGTTTCTTTTCCATATAATTCTCCTAGCAATGAGTCTAGCGAACCACCTTTAGCCAAGTAATGAGCATGACATCTATGTGTGCTTACTATGTAATCTTTTTTTGTCAAAGCTCTACTAACTCCAACAGGCACTGCCTCTTGGCCGATTGACAAATGTACAGGACATCTCATTTCCTGATTTTTATATTCCCTAGCAATTTCCTCTTCAATTATTCTTATTTTGGTTAGCTCATTAAGATTTTTTAACTTAATATTATTTTTTGTTTTCATATATATTTTTCATTACTTGAACATTATAAAATTGTTCGCTATCAAATGGATTCTGAATAATTTTTTTTTCAAAATTATCATAAAGGCTTTTTATTGCATCTTCTACTGTATGCTTTGGAACAAAACCAAGTTTCTCCTCTATTTTTTTTGCAGTTATTCTATAAGATCTATTATCATTTGAAGGAGTAGTTTCCATCTCAACATCTTTTTTTACAATTAATCTAACTTTATCTGCAATATCCTTTATTTTTAAATTTTCATAACCAACATTAAAAATTTCACCATTAATTTTATTAGAATCGTATTTTAAGGACTCAACATAAAATTCAATCATATCAAGAATATTTAAATTAGGTCTAAATTGTTCTCCTCCAAATACTGTAATTTTATTTTTAAAATAAGCATGAGTTGTCAGAATATTAACGCTTAGGTCTAATCTGAGCCTTTTAGAAAAACCACAAACAGTTGCAGGTCTTACAGTCATGCCAGTAAAATTTTTGTCAATATATCTTAATAGTGTTTCCTCACACAAAGCTTTATATTTTGAATAATCGGTCAAAGGTTCTAATGACAAATTTTCAGTAACCTGCTCTTCTTCTTTTACTCCATAAACACTTGAGGATGATGCATAAATAAATCTTTTTACTCCATTCTCTTTTGAAACTTTTACTAGGTTTTCAAAACAATCATAATTGATTGATTTTCCTAATTCTGGATTAAGTTCGTATGATGGATCGTTAGATACACATGCTAAATGTATTACACAATCTACTTTATTTTCTACAATCGCTGAATGAAAAGCATCAGAATCTCTAATGTCAGCTTTTATGATGGTGATTTTATTTAAAATATCTAAAAATAATTTTTCAGGCCCTCCATACCAAAAAGTATCATATACAATTACTTTTTTATTTTCTGAGACAAGCCTATGAGCTAACATTGTGCCTACATAACCAGCCCCTCCAGTGATTAAAATATTTTTTAACATTTATAAATATTTACATATTAAAATTTTAAGGTTAATAAAACATAATGAGACATTTTGATACTGGTTATTTTAATAAAAAAATCAAAAAGCGAAAGTTTATATCAAAAAAAAGAGATATTACAAACCGCATTATAGCTTGGGGTTTAGACAGAGAGTACTATGATGGTAAAAGGATAAATGGCTACGGTGGATATAGCTATGATGGGAGATGGAAAAAATTTCTCCCCAAAATTATTAAAAGATACAAATTAAATAAAAATTCTAAAGTATTAGACTTAGGATGTAAAAAAGGTTTTTTTATGAAAGATCTTAAAGATTTAATTCCTGGCATAAAAATTTATGGGATTGAAGATCACGATTATGCAATTAAATATGCACATCCTGATGTAAAAAAAAATATTAAACTGTCTGAATATTATAAACTTCCATTTAAAAATAAAGAAATAGATTTTATTTTTGCTTTTAATTCAATCTATACTCATAACTTAAGACATACAGTGAATTCTTTAAAAGAAATGCAAAGAGTAGGTAAAAAAAATTATGTTGTGGTTGCTTCTTATGAAAATGAAAAAGAAAAAAAAGCATTTTTAAATTGGACAGTAATAGGTACAACTATTTTAAGTAAGAAAGATTGGTTAAAATTGTTTAAATTTATTGGTTATAAAGGTGACTATTATTTCTCAACAGCAAAAACATTGGGCTTAATTTAAAAAAATGAAAAATGTAATTGTGACAGGAGGATGTGGATTTATAGGTAGTCATTTATGTGAACTATTAATAAAAAAAGGTTTTAAAGTTTATGTCATAGATAATTTTTTTTCTGGTAAAAAAAAAAATCTTCCAATATCTAAAAATATAATTTTAATCAAAGATACTATTTTAAACAAAAAAAAAATTGCTTCAAAATTAAAAAGTAAAAAAATACATGCAATTTTTCATTTAGCAGCAATGGCAGATATTGTACCTTCAATTATTAATCCAGAAAAATATATGAACACGAATGTAATGGGTACAACTAAAATATTAGAAATAGCTAGGGAAAAAAAGGTAAAAAAATTTATTTATATTGCTTCTTCATCTTGCTACGGAATCCCTAAAAAATACCCTACTAATGAAAATTCAATAATTAATTGTGAATATCCTTATGCTTTAAGTAAAAACCTAGGTGAACAAATAACAATACATTGGGAAAAAATTTATAAAATTAATTGTAATTCAATAAGACTTTTTAATGTTTACGGCCCTAGGTCAAGAACCTCGGGCGCGTATGGAGCTGTTTTTGGAGTATTTCTTGCTCAAATTTTAAGAAACTTTCCACTTACTGTAGTTGGTGATGGCAAACAATCGAGAGATTTTACTTATGTAACTGATGTAGTTGAGGGAATTTATAAAGTTTTTAAAGAAGGAAAAAGTGGTGAAATATATAACTTAGGTACAGGTAAAGCCTCTTCCATAAATAAAATAATATCATTACTTAATTATAAAAAAAGAATAAAACTTCCTATAAGACCAGGTGAACCAAATAAAACACTTGCTTCGATTAAGAAAATTAAAAAATATATTAATTGGAAACCAAAAATAGACATTAAAAAAGGAGTTAATGAAATGAAAAATAATATAAATTATTGGAATGATGCTCCTCTTTGGACAAAAAAAAAAATAAGTAATGCTACAAAAGATTGGTTCAAATATTTAAAATAAAATGAATAAATTATTTTCGAATACAGAACTTTACAACATTACTCAAAAGCTTAAAAAAAATAATAAAACTGTTGCTTTATTACATGGAGTTTTTGATATTTTGCATGTGGGGCATATTAGTTATTTTGAAGAAATTAAAAAGTACTCTGAGATATTGATTATCTCTGTCACTGATGATGAGTTTGTAAATAAAGGTCCTGGTAGGCCAATGTTCAAAATAAAAGAAAGAGTGAGAATGTTAAGTCAATTAGATTTGGTTGACTACATTACAATTAGCAAATCTGAAACAGCTGAAAAAGTAATAAAAGAGATAAAACCAAATTTTTATGCAAAAGGTCAAGATTATAAAATTAAAAAAAACGATATATCCAAAAATATTTATAAAGAAGTAAATGCAATAAAATCTGTAGGAGGAAAATTTATTACATCAAGCACTCCAATGCATTCTTCAACCAAAATCATTAATGCAGAAACTGATTTTTTGTCAGAAAGTCTTAAAAACTATATAAAAAGTATTCAGAAAGAAAACTTGAAAAATAAATATCTTCATTTTCTTAAAGATAAAATAAAAAAAAAAATTTTAGTAATTGGTGAACCAATAATTGATATTTACAATTACGTACAAATTCAAGGAAAATCATCCAAAAATAATATTTTATCATCCAAACATTTGTCAACAAGTGAATTTGGTGGTGGTTCAATTTTAGTAGCAAATATTTTGAAAGAGTTTTTTAACAAAATAGATTTTGTTACTTTTGAAAATACCCACAATAAATATTACATTAATAAATTTTTGAGTAGTAAAAATATTAAAGTAATAAAATTAAAAGATAAAGATTGTAAATTTATAATTAAAAAAAGATTTATTGATAAATATTCAAATAACCGGTTGTACCAAATAAATTATAATGACGATTTTTCCTTAATTAATAAAGCTGGATCTAAAATTTATAATTTTCTTAAAAAAAATCATACCCATTATGATTTCGTTGTTATTTTTGATTTTGGGCATAACTTAATTAATCAAGATGTTGTAAAAATATTAAAGATTTTAAGTAAAAAAACTTTTATAAACTGTCAAAGTAATTCTTCAAACTTTGGATTTAATTTAATAAACAAATATTCAAAAGCAAACACAATTTCCATGGACGAACAAGAATTTAGGTTATCAGTTCAAGATAAAAATTCAGAAATAATTAAGTTAATAAAGTCTAATAAAAGTTTTATTAAAAATTTTAAAAATTTTATTATTACTATGGGTAAATTTGGTAGTTATCATATTTCACATAAAAAAAATATATTTTGTCCTACAGTATATAATACTTTTAAAGATACCACAGGAAGTGGAGATGTTTTCTTTTCTCTTTATATAGCATTGAAGATCTCAAACAAATTTACTGATAAAGAAATATGTCTAATCTGTCATTTAGCTGCAGGATTACATGCAAATAAAGTAGGGAACGACAAGATTTTTGACCTTAAGTCCCTATTTAAATCACTCGATTTAGTCTTAAAATAAAAATATTAGGGACTAAATTTTTTTTTTTTAATTAGCATTTGATGATAATAAATAGCTGTTAAATCCCAAGGTATCATTTTTTTTAAATTGATTTGATTTGCAGACAAAAATTTAAAACCTGCACCCTCATTTATTTTTAATTTATTTTGAAAATTTTTTTTTAAATTTAGTATATAATAATATCTTTCTCTTTCCTCTTTAAGTTCATTTGTTTTGAAATTCATCTTAAATAGTAATTTAGATTTAAGAATTGGTTCATTTAATTCTTCTAAAATTTCCCTTTTAATTGCTTTAGAAGGCTTTTCATTTCCATCGATTAATCCACCAAAAAAACCATTAAAACCAGGAAACCAAATATTTTTATTTTTGTCTCTTATTTGAAATAGATATTTATTTTTTATAAATATAATTCCTGCAACTGATTTAATCATAGAACTGGAAAAGGTGAACCTTCAAATTTATCACCTTTTTTAAGTTCTATCTGTTTTGTGAACGCTGCGCCTTGACCCGGTCTAGGATCGAAAACACAGTCTTCAATTACAAACCTCACCGAAACTCCTTTACGAGTATAATTTGGTTTTTTATTTGGACCTGAATAGTGCCAAGTATAACCATTATGACATACAACATCTGTATTATCCATTTCCATACAAACAACCTCATATCCCTCTTTCGAAGGATCATTTGGTATTAATTCTCTATCCTCACCATCAAATGGTTTTCTATCATGAAGACTAGTAGACCCTTTTATTCCCTCTTTATGAGATCCCAAGGCATAATTAAGTGCACCTGCTTGTCTGTCCACAGCCTCTAATGGAAACCACACTGCCACTTGATTATTGGGTTTTAAAGGAAAATAGGCTACGTCTTGATGCCAATGTAAAGTGTTACTTTTTTCAAAAGGCTTATTAAATACGATTGTCTCTAATAACTGTAATTTTTTTGCTTTCCCTTTCAGAATTTCTCTTACTATTGGAACAATTTTATCATTTATCAATCTCCACATTGAAGGAAATTCTTTAAAAGTACAAATTCTCTTTTGTTCACCTATGACATGTTTCCAAAAAACAATTATAGGTTCGTTTTTAGGTATATCACTGTTTTTCAAGTTTTGATCTAAATGATCATATTCCTTGATAACTTCGTCTAATTGATTTTTGTCCCATACATTTTTTAAAAGAGTCACTCCATCATTTTCTAAATCAAATTTTTTATCCATAGAAATTAATATATTAATAATTTATATAAAATCAACATGTGGCGGGTTTGCACCTTCAGGTTTTTCAATTTTTACCTCACCCTTTACATATTTATCTAAAGCCTCATTAACTTTATGTTGCAAACACAAAGAGCCACACATTTTTTGGGCATTAAATTCAGGAGAGGACAAATATCTCATGACCTCCCAGTATCTTTCTGAATTCCATATGTCTTTAAATCTTGTTTCAGTTATATTTCCAATATGAAATTTTTTGTATCTATCATTAAATAACATTCCACATGGAGCTATGAGACCTGACCCAGATATTTGAAGCATAAATGGTGCTCCGTAACATCTTTGATAACTTCTTGTACCTTTGTCACCTATTTTTGACCATTTGATAACAACTTTGTAATCATCATCAGAATATGTTTCTGCTTCTCTTAATTTATCGTATAGCTTCTCATAAGCTTCGTAGTCTATTCCAAGTTCTCCATCCTCATTATCAGAACAATGTTTAATTATTGCATAATCAGGTCTTAACTCTTTACCTAGTTTGGCTAAGGGAATAATTTGGTCTTCGTCTTGAGGCATTAGAACCATCTGCATACCAATAGTACAATCTAGATTATTATCTTTCTTAATTGCAACCATATCTTTGATGTTTTGACAAACTCTATCAAAAGATTTTTCTTTAGTACCCATTATTTCTGCATATCTCTTTCTTTCTCCAGCTGAGAAATTAATTCTTAGATACGTCAAATAAGGCAAAATTTCTGCTGATCTTTTTTGTGTCAAAACAAATCCATTTGTTCCAACTGCCATTGATAAACCTAATTCATGACCATATTTACATGCTTCAGCAAAAACAGGTGAAATTGTACTCTCACCGTCTGATACAAAACTAATTCCTTTTACGCCTATTTCAGAACAATCTTCAAGAAAATCAAAAATATTTTTTTTATTTATTATTTTTCTCTCGTTTTCTTGAAACATTGCATAACAAAATCCACAAGCATAATTGCATGCTCTGGTTAAAGCCATATCTATTGTAACTGGCGGAATTCTCTCTCCATTTTCCCAAGCTTTTACTCTATCAGCATGCCAACTAATTTTGGTACCATCTAAAATTAAATCTTGGAAATCGTTCATACTGATCTTAATGTATTTTCGTCTTTTCTGTTTACGTAATATACCTCAAATTTTACACATATTCTACTACTTAAAAATTTTTCTAATTTAATAAAAAAAGCGTTATCAAACTTATTTAATGATAATTCATCTAAACTAAAGAATAATCTATTAGACTGAACAATTTCTACTAACTTTAATGGTGAACTCTTACAATTTATTTTATTAAACTGATCTAAATTTTTTTCTATCTCTTTTTTTTTGAATTCATTTGTAGTGCTAATCCACTTATCTGGAATTTCATTATCAAAAAAATTAATTCCAAAATTTGTTTTCGTCTTCTTTATATATTCAAGATATAAGTTGTCAATTATTTGCTGAAAATATGAAAAAATTTTTCCTGCACTATTTTTAAGAATTATCCCCCTTTTTTTTGAAATTTCTTCAGGTCTTAACTTTGATTCAATTTTTATTAACAAGTGATCTTTAGCTTCATTGATTGGTAAATTTAAAATTTCTTGAGAGACAAAATTTCCAAATTTATTTAAAATAATATCATTTTTTTCTATTAATAAAAAATTACACTCAACTATTTGATGATTATTTGAATTTATTGACAAAATTAACTCACATTTTTTGTCTTTATACTCTAGTTTTAATAAAGGTGAAGATGGTTTATTTTTTATTTCATTACTTTGATTAATAGTAATTTGGTTCAAATTCTTTAAATATTCATCTTTAATTAAATTTATTTTTTCAGATACTTTTTTTTCTGTTTTATAATTGTTCGTATTTATTTTTCTATTTACCTTAGGTACAGAAATTTTTGAAGTTTTAGATAATCTAGAGAAAGTTATCAATTTTTGTTGAGTTTCGAATATTAAATTACCCTCACCAATTAATTTTTTTTTTAAGAATTCTCTATCTATACTGTTAAAGGACTTATCATCAAACTCAATTTGAAATCTATCAAGTTCCAATGCATCTATTAAATTTAAAACACTCACAGATATATTTTCATTAGCTACCCATAGTGATAGATCATCCCCATCACCAAAAGCTCTGAGTTTATTTAAGAGATTATTTTTATAATTATTATATATAGTGTTATAATTAAATTTTTTCATTATTGTAATATCTAATATATGTTTTTAAAAAAAAGTCTCAATTTATTAATTAATTATTTTTCAAGAGTTGACGATGGAATAGTTTATTTTGATAATAAAATTAAATTAAGAAAACATATATATAATAGTTTTTTTATTAAAAAAAAAAAATTAAAATTAAGTGAAATAATTATTTTTTTTTTAGATATTATAATTTTTTCAATTTCAATACTTCTATTTCCTATTGCAATAATTTTATATTTAAATGGATTTAAAATTTCGACTACAGATAATAGAACTATTGGTTACCACTTAGAAGAAATGTTTTTTTTGTATTGTTATTGTGAAATTAAAAAAATAAATACAAAAAAAATATTGGTTTTTTCTCCAGAAATTTCGTCTGCCAATAAATATATTGACAAATTTTACTTTGAAGAAAAATTTATGATAATTAATAATATTTTTTACGGGTTAATATTTGTTCCACTTAGTAAATGGAATTTTTTAAAATTAGATATTTTTTTTTTAAATAAAGATAATAATTATATACTTCCATCACAAATATATAAAAATTTTGAAAATTATAAAAAAAAAAATATTAAAACAAGACAAGAAGCTATTCAAAAATATTGTTCAAAATATTTAAATTCGACGTCTAAATTTAAGTTGTTTAATAATAAAAATATAAAAAAATACCAAATTCATTTAAATAAGATGAAAATTTCTCCAAAAACAAAAGTTTCATTAATTAAATTAAGAGAATCAAACAACAGCAATTATAGAAACTCTGATATTAAAAATTTAAATATAGTTATTAAATATCTAATCAAAAAAAACTATAAAGTAATAAGAATTACTGATCATTCATCAAAAAAAATTAATTTTAAAAATAAAAATTATTCAGAAATTAATATAGAGAATGACTATGGAAGAAAGATTCACGCAATTTTACTTTCATTTACTAACTTGTTTATTGGAAATATAAGTGGTCCATATAATTGGACAACACCATTATTTTTTCCAAGTAATTATATTTTTTTTGATTTAGTAAATTTTTCAGAAAAAAATCCCAAATACAAAAAAACTAAATACTTATTTAAAAAAATTCAGATTACTAAAAATAATAAAATTATTAATCATAAAATTGCTGTAAGAAAATATCCTGAAGTTTTTAAAATTTATTCAAATAAAAAAATAAATCAACTCAAATTCATTAATAATAATGCTAAAATTATTATTGATTCAATTAACAAACTCCAATAAAAGACACTATCATGCAATCAATTAATTCTACAATTAACAAAAATGGTTTTAAATTTTTGGATAATGATAAAACAAATTTGAATAGTTTTATTAAAGACGTAAATAAAATTATAGAGAAATATTTTGCCAATGAGGAAAAACTCAAAAATTTGTCATTTAATAATTTTAATAAAATAGTTTACAAAGCACAGCAAGAAATTAACAAAAAACACAATCCAGTGAGTTTAATAAAAAGATACAATCAATTATTTAAAAAAGAGTTTTTAAGTAATAATATCTATATACAGCATTATTTTTATTTAAGAGCAATCAGGCCACAAAATTATTCAAAAAATAAAAATACAATTGGGATGCATAGAGAAACTTTTCAAGGTCCTAATTGGTTTAAAAATTTATACAATATTTGGATACCTATTAAAAATTGTGAGAAAAAAAATGCTTTAAAGCATTATGAAAAGAGTCATAAATTAGTAAGAGATAAAGATTTTTATCTTGAGGATTATAAAGTGCCAATTAAAAAAAAATCTTATAGTCATAAAGTTGGTAACTTATATTTAGAAAGAAAAATTAAATTTAAAAAATCAAAAAAAGAAAAGAGACTATTTAAAAAAAATAACTCAATTATTTTTTCTGGGGAATTAATACATGGAAATGGTAAAAACTTTTCCAAAAAAATTAGATATTCTATTGATGCAAGATTTATTTTAAAAAAACATTTCAAACACAATATTATTCAAGCAGCAAATGGAAAACCATATTTTAAAATTGCATCAATTTAGTCTTATATAAATTTTAAATAAAAATATAAATTGGTTCTTTAATCAATCTTCAGTGTTCTAAATGGAGATAGGTAATGATTTCCTAATTTTTTTTCAATTTTTGTAAGTTCAGACATATTAAATATTCTCCAAGACTTATTTAAATCAAAAGAATTATTATTATGTTTGAAATTTCTAATATGTGTAATCAACGCTAATCGAGCATCAAACTTATTTGATTTTATCGGTTTAGATCTGTGTAATAACAGTGAATGAAATAAAATTACATCTCTCTCATTCAACTTGAAAGATTGTGTTTGATATTTTTTTGGTAATCTTAATGGCTCTCTATCATTATGGGGTACATGACCCCAAGTGTGAGAACCCTTTATTATTTCAAATTGTCCACTTTTATTTTTTGGTAGAAAAATTGGTGTCCAAAAAGACAGAGTAGAAGTACTTGAACCTGACCATAATTCCTGATGCCACTTTTTGTACAAATAATTTTTCTTGCTTGTATTTAATCCAGATATATTGACAGTAATAGAAGGATCCTCATGATGAGCTAAATCAGTTCCCAATAATTCTGTCAAAACTTTAAGAACTTTATTTTGTTTTAAAACTTTTTCATACATTCCATGAAATAAAATTTTTTCATGAAAAGGTAATACGTAATCAAATAGTTTTTTTTTATTTTTTTTTAATTTTTTTAAAAAAAAATCATAACTATGATTTTTAGAGTCATTAATTATTTTTTTAATATGATTTAAATCCTTCAAATTCAAAGCATTTTTAATTATTACAAAACCATTTTGTTCAAAGTTTTTTATCATCAAATTTCTTATAGATTATTTACTTATTATTCACATTTAAAAATTAACTTGGGTTTTTTTTTTATACTTTTACTCTTTTTTAAAACTATTAAATTTAAATTAATGTTTTTAGCCTTTTTTAAAACATTGAAGATGTTTGGATATTTTTTTCTAATTGTTTCTTTGAAATTTTTTTTTTTTCTTGGAATTTTTTTTTTATATAAATTTATATATTTTAATTGTATTGGAACTTTTAATTCACTTATATTTTTTATTTTTTTTGCAACTAACCAAACTAACATCCTTTTATTATTCCTTTCCAATGATTGTAGTTGCTAATTATATTGGGCTCATATTCAAAAACTTCCCAGGAATAATCTTTTTCTAAATTAAAATTTAGTTTTATTAAATTTATTTCTAAAATTTTAAAATTATTTTGTTCATAATAATCTTTTAACAATGTTGGGTTTATAGAATAAAAACCATGATCAATATAATTATTAACTGGTGACAGATGCATTATATAACCTTTAGTTTTAACAATTTTACATAAATTATTTAAGGCTTGAGAAATATTAAAGATATGCTCTAAAGTTCCACCATCATATATAAAATCAAAATACTCGTAGTATTTTTTTTTAACTGGAAAGTTTAAATCTTCAATTATGGTTGCATTCTCGTAATTATTTACATCTATACTTTGTACTTGATTAAAATTTAGTAACTTAAAAAATAAATTACTATCAAATTTTTCTTCAGAATTTATTTTTATATTTTTATTATGATATTTATTTTTTAACTTAATAAATTTTTTTTTAGAGCAAATAATTTTTTGATTTCCTAATTGTAATAACTTTCCCTTAAATTTAATTTTTTTACTGCATCTAAACAATAATTCAGCAGCTCCTGGTGCAATTCCCATAATATTATATTTTGTTAAATTCTCTTAGAGATTTATATTTAACCAACTTCTTTCTTACTAACTCACTTTTTTTTGATGCACAGTATAATTTAATTTTTTTTTTGTTTAAATTTTTATTTATCGTTGACCATGAACTTAATACATTAATATTATTCACTTTAATTAAATTTGAATGAACTTTATTTTTTTTTTCTAATTTATCTATTTCAACATCAACATATCTAAAGTAATTTTTTTCTTTATCTGTAAAAAAATATCCTGATTGATTAAAATCAACTCCAACTAATATAATATATTTAAACTTTTTTAATAATGAAATAATATTTAAAAGTGAACTAATCGATCCGTGGGATCCAAATAAAATTTCATTCCTTTTCTTTGCCCATCTTAAATTTCGAGATTTATCATATTTATAATAAAATTTTTGAATATTTGTTGGTGTATAAAATCTATAAAATTTTTCTAATAATAAAATTGGTAATATTTTATTTGTATTATTCAAAATTCTTAAAGTTTCAAAAAATATCTTTCTCACTGGTTTACTTTTCAAAGGTGTATCGAGTAAAAAATAAAACTCTGGCCATAAGTTAATTTTTTTCCAAAAAATTAAATTTTTATTCATAAAAACCTTTGGAATACCTTTCAAGATTTTCTTTTCATTTTTTGTTAATTTTAGAATTGACTTAGAACTTCCAAATATTACTATTTTATTTGTTTTTATATTTTCAAGTTTTAAACATTTTTTTTTTGAATAAAAAAAATTAAAATTAATAAAATTATAAAATGAAAAATTAATATGGTTTAAAATTTTTAAAATAAATCCATATATCAGATACAAAATTTTAACCATAATTCCTAAAAATTATTTTTAATTATATTGTCTATTTCAGATACCCTAATAAATGAACTGTGATTTTTAAGTGTTTTTTTTTGTCCCTTTAAAGCTATTTCATTCAATTCATCTAAATTCATTTTGTAATATTCAATCTTATTCATGCAATCTTCATAATCGATATAAGTAATAATTTCATCCTTATCAAATAGTTCATGAATATTTTTCGAATACTCTGTTAATATACCGGTACCTATTCCTGTTGTTTCGAATAATCTCATATTAGCAGAATAATTCTTTGATAAATCTGTATGTGAATTAAGTACTAAACAACTATTGAAAGTCTTATTATACATATCTATTCCATACAAAGGATAAAAACATTTTTTTGGAAAATATTCGTGAAGAAATTGATCCTTTAAATTTTTTTTTTTAAAAAAATTTAAAAACTCAACAACTCTTTGTTTATAATTTTTTTTGATTAATTTTTTATAATAACCTTGGCGACCAAGCTCGTCTGAATAAATTTCAATGTCAATATTTTCACAAACTTTTTTTAATAATTCAAATCTGTATTTATAATGTAAATTTCTAAGTGATCCTGTTTTTCCATAGAATGTAAGAAAATTTTTTTTACTTTTTTTTTCTAAAATCTCTAAAACACTCTCATCAAAATAGTGATTTATTTTATATAAATTTTTAAATTTATTTTTAAACCTTTCATATAAATGAGGTGTAACAAATAAAATATCAATATCTTCGAGCAATTCGCTATCAATATCAAAACCACAATGAACAACAATTTTTTTTATGAAAGAAAAATTTTGTCTCAATTTTTTTAAATTTACTGTTGGAAGATTTTGAAAAAATATAATTTCAGGTTTTATTTTTTCTATTTGATTCTCTAAAATTAGGCTGAAGTCAAGATTATCAATTTCTTTACTGATGTTTTCTTCTGCCCATTTTTTTTGTAAATAATCAAAATTTTCAATAATTTCATAAGATTTATTGCCTAACTTTTCCATATTTCTCGACAGAACATCTGAATATGAGATTTTTTTTTTAAAAAAATTTTTTTGCAATTCTTCATATTTTAAATTGTTGTTAAATTGTTCATTTAAAAAATTTGAATAAACATGGATATACGGTATGGAGTATATTCTTAATATTTTATAGCCCATTAGATTAATTTATTATCTCACTTCTCAACTTATTAAATAATTTTTCTGAGGATTTCAGATTCATTCCAATACCATCAGAGTTAAGATAAATTAATTTTCCATCTCCAAACTTTGTTATGCTTAACATTGGCAAGTTTAATTTTTCACATTTTATATCCTTAAAATAATGTTTGGTATTATTGCTGTAATAAGGATACATGATCTCCCCTAAATTTATTTCCTTATCAAATATTTTTTGTTTAATATCGCATTCTATTTTATCTTTTGATGTAACTTCTTTTTTTTTCTCTTCATCTATCATCTGGATAAAAGTATTTAAATTATATTTCTTAAAATCAATTAAATCATGTGTAAATTCCATGGCTTGCAATTCATTATCATTGAATAAGTAATTTACTTTTCTCATCATATTGGCTCCACCTATTGATAAAACTTTTTTATTTATTCCATTGTTTAAAAAGTTTAGTAATTTTTCCAAAGCTTTTACTGAAATGCTTTCCTGATGCATTGGTAAAATAATATTTTCAATATTATTCAAATTTATATTTTCAATTTCATAATCATAAATAATATTAAAGTTAACATATAATTCTTTAATATGAATAATAGATTTATGAATCATTTCAGGCCATTTTGTTTTTAAATTTTGGTTGTTAGAAGTTGGTACATCATTTGTAAAATGAATATAATTTACTTTTTTTACGGCGTGATCCAATCTGATATCGTTTATATTTGATGTATAATCAAAAAATGTTGCAACAGGTATAATTAATAGATTTTTATTTTTTGAATTTATTGGTTTATTTTTTAAGGAAAAATAAAAATAAATATTTTTATTATAAATACCTTGAAAAAAAATTGGATCTTCACATTTTTGAATTAAATTTTTTATTTTAATTTGAACATAATTTTTAGAATTTTTACTACTAAAGCATTTTTCTTTGTTATTAAGATTATAAGAATAAATTTCTAAATTATTATTTGAAAGATAATTTTTTTTAGGTGTTTCTTTAATATTAATAAAATTTTTTTGATAAATAAAAATTGAGTCTTTTTCAGTTAATTCAAAGCTATTGTTTGTTGATTTTATTAAAACCTTGCTTGAGATAAGATTATCATTTACTTTTTGTAGTTGAGAGTTCTTGTTTTTTTGTATTTTTACCTCATTTTTAAGTAAATCATTGTATTTATGTACAAAAACATTTTCTTTTAAAAAAAGCTTAATATCTTCTGAAATAATTTTTTTAAAATTTCTTAGGAAACTTTTTTCTTTTCCAATACTATAATTAATTGCAAAAAAAATAATTACGAAGACAATAAAAAAGAACAATTTTTTTTTTTTTAAATTATTAAACATTTTCTAGTCCATATTATTAAGATTTTATATGGATTTCTTTGTTAAAAAACTTATTTTTCTTTCTATGAGATGCGTACAGAATAGTAATTGATGGAAATTTTTTTTTAATTTTCTTAAATATTTCAATTTCGGACTTGTAATCTAATGCATTAAAACTTTCATCTAAAATCAATATTTCTGGCTTGTTGTAAAGTGTTCTGGCCAAGCCTAATCTTTGTCTTTGTCCTCCACTTAAATTCGGTGCATCTAGAAAAATTTTTTTTCTAAAAATATTTTTAAATGAAGTTATTTGTTCTATTCCACAAATTTCAAAAATTTCTCTAATTTTTTTTACGTCTTCCTTGCTATAATTTTTTTTGAAACATATGTTTTCTGCGATTGTTCCTTCAAATATTATTATATTTTGATGTATATATCCCATAATATTAAATTTTTTTGGAAAATTCTTATTTAAATTTTCTCTATCAAAAAAGATATCACCTGATAGTGGTTTCAACTGACCACTTAATAAATTAAAAAATGTAGTTTTACCTGAGCCAGACTTTCCAAAAACATAGATCCAGTCATTTTTCTTTATATTGAAATTAAATTTAAAATATTTTTTTTTGTCAAAAGAAAATTTAATATTATTAAATTTTATATTATTTTTAAAAATATATCTTTCAAGATCTTTGGCTTTATCTTCAATATTAAATACATTTTTAAAAATATAAATTTTATTTAATGCAATACTATCTAGTGTGCTTCTAATTGCACTAAAACTGGCAAAATTTCTATATAATCCATTAATTAAAGGTAAAGATCTCCAAACACTCAAAAAAATTACTGTAATTTCAGGGATATTACTTGATATTCCAGCATTTGAATTATCATTAGTTAAATTTGCAAAAATTATAAAAACTAAAATAATTATAATTTCTAATATATATTTAGGAAAAGATATAAAGTTAAAATTTTGAATTAATAAATTTTTTTTTTTTATTTATGATTTTTTGTAATTCATGAATTTGCTGTAATTCTAAATTTAAATATATTATGTCTCTAAATGCATGATTTACATGATAACCAACTCTAGCATGAAGTCTGTTTAAAATATTTTCTTTTTTTGAGTTATTTAACAAAAATTTTTTAGAAAAATAATAAACACTATAAAATATTAAACCAACTAATATCAATACAATAAAGATAATTTGATTTAAATAAAGTATGATTAGCGCATAAAAAAGTAACATCAAAATATTGGTTATTGATGATAAAAATAAACTTATTGCATGTTTATATCTTTGAATACCTGTGCCCCACAAGTTTTCAAAATAAATTTTATCGGAGGAAATCCTTTTTAAGTGCGATGTATTAAAAAATTTTTTAACAGAGTTAATTAATAAAATATTTTCAAATTGTAGACTAAATTTTTGACTTATATAACTTGCTACGAAACTTGTAATATTAGATAGTATAAAAATTAAAAATACAATAATTGATAATGTCCATTGTAAAGAAAAATGCTCCAATGAAATATTAAATTTTGATAAATATTTTTCCGTTATAATTATAAGTTCGTTGTTTTGTACAAATAACCCAACAAGTAGACCAATAGATCCAATACCGACTATCTGCAGAGTTGCTGATAAAGTAGATAGTGACGTAATTATTAAATATTGTTTAAAAAAGTATTTAAATAATATGTTATTTAAAAATATAATTATTTTGTACATTTGAATTTATATGTCTTATTAAGGTAAGTTGTTTTGTAAATCAATTTCATTAAATAAAGATATTAGAGAGAAATGATAATAAGTCAGTTTTGGAGGTTAGTTAATAGATTAAGAATTTTTAAAGAATACCTCATTAGAAAAAAAAATAGTAATAGTTTAAAGGTTCAAATAAAGGATATTTTAAAAAATAAAAAAAAAAAATTTATTTTTATTTATGATTTCTCTGTATCACCATTAGCATATGGTGAAGTCTTTGACTGTGCTATGTTTGTAAAAAGTCTTTTATGTTTGGACATTAAAATTGATTTTATTTTTACGAATAATAAATTCAGAGCAGATTTTAAAAATATTTTAAGTGATAAAGAAGAAAAAAATAAAAGAATAAAAGATTTAATAAAACTAAGTAAAGGAATTTTAAGTCAACATAAATGTAAAGTAAAAATTTTACCCTTTGAAAAAATAATTAAACGTTCCAAAAAAGAAAAAACGAGTATTTTATTTGAAAAACAAGTTTTTAATAAAGTGCCTCTTTATAAATATTCTCATATTCTATGTTCATTCAATTATAATTTAATCAATAAAAAAGATAAAAAAAAATTTTTACTTAACTCTAAAGTCCTCAAAAAGTATAAACCAACAGCTTTTAATTTCAAAAATTATATCTCGTTGGGTATTAGAATTAAACTAAATAACGAAAAAAATAGAAATATTACATTAGATGAATTAGATAGAATCATCAGAGTTATTAAAAAGAATAGCAAACAAGAAAAAATTGTAATAATAAGCGATTTACGCGGATACAAATATTTAAATAAAATAAAAATTTCAAAAAAATATAAAAATTTAATTTTTTCAAAATCCTACACAAAATCATTTATAGAAGATGGGCAAATAATTCTTGCAAGTAAAAAATATTATCAGTTTAAAGGAACTGGTGTTGGAATGTTTGCTGAGTTTTCAAATTTAAAATTTTTAATTTTTCATAAATTGAGTGATTATACACCCTTTGCAGAAAAAGTACTAAGATCAGATTTATATTATGATTTTAAAAATAAAATAAAAAATTCGTGGTCTAACAAATATCAAAAATTTGAAGATTTAAGAAATTTTGAAACATATTTATAAATATTGATGTATCATGAATAATCTAATTTACTAAATTTATATTTAAAGAAAATGTTATTTAATAAATATTTAAAAAAAAAACAAATTTATTTTGCATGTTATAATTATATTAATCATTCTAGAATTACTATCGGGTTATTTACAATTTCAATACACGAATAATAAAAATAAGGATTTTTTTGAATTAACTATAATTAAAGTTTATAAAAAATTAATTAAATGAGAATATTTAAATCATTTTTTTTAATAATATTTTTTTTTATAATTTGTGAAATTATAATTGGTTATTTTGGCTTTCATTATGTAAATTATAAATATTCAGGAAATACTTTTTCTAGTTTATTAAATGTTCCAAAATTTCTTGAAGCTCAAAAAATTGAAAAAGAAAAAAATTATTTTAAAAGCTTATCAAATAAAGAATTTACAAAAATTTTAAATTCTGATGAAAAAAATTCTATAAATATATTTATAGAAGATACTCCTGATAATATAGGATACAAATATCATCCACTAATTGAGTTCACAAATGTACATGGAAAATACGAGACAAAAAATGACTACTTTGGTTTCAGAAATAAAAAAGATTATTATTTCAAAAAAAATGACAATATTAAAATAATTTTTACCGGTGGTTCAGAATGTGCAGGTTACGGACATGAGAAAACTATTTCTGATTTTTTATCAACATTATTAAGGGAAAAATACAAAACTGAAAAAATTGACGTAATTAATTTGTGTATGAATTCTTATGTAATCTCTAATGAAATACAAACTTTTATTAATCTTGCATGGAATTTAAAACCAGACATTGTAATAAGTCATACAGGATGGAACGACGCTTTTTACTCAGTATTTGTTCCAAATAAATTTATACAAAATGGAATGATATACTACATTGGTCAGGAACAGTGGAAAGATATTTTATACGATAATAAAATTAAATTTAAAAATGTGAATGATAAGATGATAAAAAACTTTGATGCAGATTTATTTTTTAAAAATACCAAGATCAATTTAGAAAAATATGATAAAATTGTTAAAGCAGCAGAAGGAAAATTAATTGTGGGTCTACAACCTTTTAATAGAAATCATTACAAAGATAAAAATAAATATCAAGAAATATCATTGATAAATATGAAAAAATTAAATGAAAATTTTAATAAATTAAATATGCATAAAATTAATTTTAACCACTATATCTATAGTTTTAAATTTATTGACAATATACATACCGAAACAAGTAGTGCTAAAATATCTGCTGAAATTTATTCTAAATATATAACACTTAATTTTGAAAATATATTTAAAGAAAAATTAAATTAATAAATATCTTTTTATAAATTTTTATTTAGATAATAAAATTTAAGAAACAAAATAAAATGATCAATTTTAATAAATGCTTAATTTTAGATATCGGGCTAGGAAATCTTAAATCTATTGAAAACAAATTAAATAAAGAAGGTTTTAGAACAAAAATATCTGATCAAATTGAAGATATAGAAAATACAGAAATTATAATAATTTCTGGTGTTGGAAATTTTTACCAAGCTATGAAAAATATTGAGGAGAAAAAACTTATTAAAGTTTTAAATGAAAAAATAAAGAATGAAAATTGCAAAATTTTAGGCATTTGTTTGGGAATGCAATTGTTTACAAATTTTAGCGAAGAGGGAAATATAAAAGGGTTAGGTTTGTTTGACGCAGAAACAGTCAAAATAAATCATAAAAATATCAAAGTGCCAAATATTAATTGGATGAAATTAGATATAAAAAAAAATTTTAATTTATTTGATCAAAATAATTATGATAAGAAATTTTATTTTTGCCACTCATATCATGTAAAATGCAAAAATAGTGAAGATGTAATTTCGACTTCTAAATTAAATAATTTTGAATTTGTATCAGCTATAAGAAAAAACAATGTTCTGGGTGTTCAATTTCATATTGAAAAAAGTTATGAACAAGGAATGGAAATAATCAAAAATTTTATTAACGAATGACTTTTGAAAAAAGAAAAATTGTATCACTATTGTTTAAGGAGAATGGTCTATATAAGGGATCGAAATTTAAAAATCATAAATATATTGGTGATCCACTAAATACAATAAAAATTTTTAATAAAAAAAAAGTTGATGAACTTATACTATTTGACATAGACGCAAGTTTAAAAAATAAAGAACCTAATTATGATTTGTTATCAAAAATTACTAAAGAAAGTGATATGCCATTTGCATACGGAGGGGGATTAAATAATATTGAAGTGGTTAAAAAGATTGCACGTGTTGGTGTAGAAAAGATTTCATTAAATACAGCATTATATAAAAATAATAATTTTATTGAGGATTGTGTACAATATTTAGGCAGTCAAAGTGTAATGGCATCAATTGATCTAAAAAAAACATTATTTAATAATTACAAAGCTTATAGTTTCTCTGGATCGATTAAAAATCATGTGAACATAAAAGAATTTGTAAAAATACTAGAACAAAGAGGAGTTGGAGAGATTTTATTAAATTTTATTGATAAAGAAGGTAAAATGGATGGAACAGATTTGAACTTTGGAGTTAATATTTCTGAGTTAATAAATATTCCCCTAGTGATATCAGGGGGTATAAAATCTGTGTCTGAAATTAATAAAATTTTATCCTCAAACATATCTGCGATAGCCGCAGGAAGTTTATTTGTTTTAAATAAAAAGAAAGAAGTTTTAATAAGTTATCCTTTTTAGATGATAAATTATAAAATTTGTAACTCCTGTATTATGGATACATCAGATAAAGAAATTTTTTTTGATGAGGAGGGAATTTGCAATCATTGTATTAATTTTAAGAAAAAAATAAAATTTATTAAAGAAAATTTTAATGAAGAAAAATTGTTAGCACTTATAAACAAAATCAAAGACGAAAATAAATCAAAAAAATATGATTGCTTAATTGGTGTAAGCGGCGGTTTTGATAGTACTTACATCTGTTATTTAGCAAAAAAATATAATTTAAGACCTCTATTAGTTCATCTAGATAACGGGTGGAATTCTGAATTAGCAGTTCAAAATATCGAAAATATTTTAAAAAAGACTAACTTTGATTATATAAACCACATAATAAATTGGGATGAATTTAAAGAAATTCAAATTTCATTTTTAAAAGCATCTGTTATAGATCTTGAGCTTCCAACTGATGTAGCTATATTCAATTTACTTCCTAAAATTGGTTTAAAATATAAAATTCAATATATTTTGAGCGGTTCAAATATTCATACTGAAGGGATCATGGGTACAGGCTGGAATTATAATAAAAAAAAAGACCAATCTAATGTCGTATCAATAAAAAATAAATTTAGTAAAGTTAATATAATTTCATATCCAATTATAACTGAGTATGAAAATTTTTTAATTAATAAAAAATTAAAAATTAAAGAAATAAAATTTTTTGATTATTTTAATCTTGATTTTATAAAAATGAAAAAAGAAATAATTGATGAATTTAATTGGACAGAATATGATCATAAGCATGGGGAGTCCTTCATTACCGGTTTTTATCAGAGATATATTTTGCCTAAAAAATTTAATATTGATAAAAGACGAGCTCACATATCCAGTATGATTTGCTCAAATCAAATCTCAAGAGATGAAGGTTTAAAAGAAATATCAAAAAATTTATACGATAATAAAATAGATGAGGAAAATGATTTGAATTTTTTCTTAAATAAATTTGATCTTTCAAAATCAGAATTTGAAACAATAATGAGACTTCCGATAAATTCCCATGAAAGTTTTAATGAAAATATTTCCTTTTCTGACAATTTGCAAAAAATAAAAATTTTTACTATTAGTATTTTTTTGAAAATTAAAAATAAAATTAAAAACCTATGATACGCAAAATTTTATCAAAGACTTATCATAAAATAAAGATTTCATATTTAAATATCAGGGAAAATTTTTTTTATTATTACGAAAGAAATATAGCTGTAATAATAGCTAAATATTTTTTTTTGATCCCAATTGTAGAATTTTTTTTAAAAAAAAATAAATTTATATTTATTAGAACAATACCTATGGGTCCAGGTGAGCTGATACCAGCAATCGATGGATTTGTCAGAAAATTAGATTCTGGAATTCTAAATAAAAATAAAAAGTATGTATGGATTTCAAAAAATAGAGAAACATATAAAACCCTTATGGAATATACTAAAGAGTATTTTTATTTTTCATCCTCAAATACATTTTTATATTACTTATTTCTTCCAATTATGATTAGACAAAATAAAATTACACTTGAGTGTGGAATAGCCAGAACAAAATGGATTATTCCTAAAAATGGAGAAATAATCAAACATACAATTGGCAGAAATAATTATCTAGACAGATATTCTCGAGCCTATTCTGAAGAAGCTTGGATTGAATATTGGAAATTAAGAGAAAATAAAAACTCTGGTCAGGGACTAAGTGCTAGTTATGATATTTCAAATAAGTTAAAAAAACTAATAGATGAAAATTTAGATAAAATTGCTCTTATTCATGCAAAATTTATTAAAAGAAATTCTGCCGCAAAACCCACAGATCCAGAAACATACTTGGCAACCTTAAAACGACTTCAAGATAATGGTTATAAAACTATTTATGTTGGAAGAGAAAAAATGCCTGAACAATTTAATAAATATGACGTATTTGATTATGCTAATTCAGAACATGCTAATTTTAAAAATGACTTAGGTTTATTTTCGATAGCTAAAATAGCTATAATAGGTGGTTCGGGAATTTCGGCCTTGCCGGTAATTTGCAAAACACCATTCTTATATATAAATGCTTGGGATTCATTTATTTTTCCATGGTCCTATAAATTATCTATTTTCATTCCCACTTTGGTTAAAGACAAAAATAATAATAAATTAAAAATTAAAGATATTATTAAAATTTTAAGATATCGTCCAGAAAGTGGGCCAGAGGTATTTCCTGAAAATGATTACCAGCCAATTGATGCATCAGAAGAACAAATATTAAATGGATATTTAGAATTAGAAGAATTAATAAAAAATAAAAATAAAGACTGGTCAGAAAATCAATTGAAGGTTAAAAGTTTAGATCATGGACATTTAAGTTTTGTTGAAACCAGAATAAGTAATCATTTTATTCAACAAAATTTAGATATAATTTAAAAAAATGTTAATTAATAATTTTTATCATGAATAAGATTAATGTTGCATTAGTAGGTGTTGGATATTGGGGCCCAAATATTTTACGTACTTTAAAATCGATAAAAAATTGCAATTTAAAAACTATAATCGAAACAGATTTCAAAAGACAAAAATATATAAAAAAAATTGATGCCAAATTAAATGTATCAAACGATTTGGGTGTAATATTAGAAGATGATAAAATTAAAGCGGTAATTATATCTACACCTCCAAAAACACATTACAATATTGCTCTTAAATGTTTAAAAGCAGGAAAAAATATCCTAATTGAAAAACCAATAGTATCAAATACAAAGGAATATAAGAATCTTTTAAAAATTGCAAAAAAAAATAAGTTAACTCTTATGGCTGGAGATTTATACTTATTTAATACTGCAATTTTAAAAATTAAAAAATTAATCCAAAGTAATTATTTGGGTAAAATTATTTATTTTAATTCTCAAAGAAAAAATCTGGGAAGAATAAGAAATGATATTGATGTGAACTGGAGTTTGAGCACTCATGATATCAGTATAATTCAGTACTTAATGAATTATCAAATGCCTGTAAGATTTATAAAAAGTGATTTCAGTTTTTTACAAAAAAAAATTAGTGACGTAAGTAATATTACTTTGAAATTTAAAAAAAATGTTACAGGATTAATATCTGTTAGTTGGTTGCATCCAGAAAAAATAAGAGAATTAATTGTTGTGGGAAATAAAAAAATGTTAATTTATAATGATCTTAAACCAGAAGAAATCAAAATTATCAATAAATCTGTTATACCAATTCATAGTATAAAAAATAAGAATTTAGATTATGATAAAAAATTTCTGAAATTCAATAACAAATCAAAAAAATCAAAACTATTAAAAATAAAAAAGACTGAACCTTTAAAAAATGAGATAAATCATTTTTTCAAGTGTATAAAAGACAGAAAAATAAAATGTTTAACAGGAGAAAAACATTCATTGAATATTTTAAAAATAATGGAAAAAATTAATTGAAAATCAAATAATTATAATTTTTTTATTAATCTAGCAGGATTGCCTGCGTATATACCTTTTTTATTAATATCTTTAGTAACAACACTACCAGCCCCAATGACTGCATTGTCGCATATTTTTACTGGTAAAATTGTTGAATTTGATCCAATTAATACATTGTTGCCAATTTTGGTAGATTTCCAATTTTTAATCCCACCAGTGCTTTTTTTAGCAGTTTTTCCTTTTTGAAATTTATCATTTATAAAATTCACACCATGCCCGATGAAACAATTTTTGCCAATTCTTACTAAGCTACAAATAAAAGCATGACTACTAATTTTGGTATCATTTCCAATTATTGTATTATCCTGAATCTCAACAAATGGACCAACAAAAATATTATTACCAAATTTACTTCCATAAATATTTACTGGTTCAATAATTTTACAGTTTTTTCCATTTATTAAATTAGTAATTTTACTTTTTATTTTCATAATCTTATGTTTCATAAACTTATTTACTGTAAAAATTTTTTATTTGTAAACAACAAAATCTTAAATCACTAAAAGATAAATTTGGGTTCATAGGTAAACTTAAAATTTGTTTATTATTTTTTATTGATACTTTAAAATTTACTTTTTTATAATTATATTTTTTATAAACTTTTTGAAATGGTAATAATTTAGGATAATAAATCCCTGTCTCAATTCCCTTATCATTAAGATATTTCATCAGTTTAAGTCTATTTTGTACTTTTACAGTGAAAAGATAATAAGAATGTCTTATATGCTTTGGGGGCGCATTAAATAAAACTTCTTTTATATTTTTAAGATTTTTATAATAAATTTTAGCTAATTTAATTTTATAATTTATTTCTTTATTAATCTGGTCTAACTTTCCTAGTAAGACTGATGCTTGAATCGTATCCATCCTGCTATTAATTCCATCTAATTCAAAATTATTTTTTTTTTTGTATCCATGATTGGCAATCATTCTAACTTTTTTCGCAATTTTAGAACTATTTGTAACCACACAACCTGCATCACCATAAGCACCTAGATTTTTGGTAGGAAAAAAACTGAAAGCAGAAGCTATACCAAAATTACCAACATATTTTTTTTTATATTTCGAAAAATGAGCTTGAGCACAATCCTCAACTAATTTTAAATTATTTTTTTTGCATAATTTTATTATTTGATCCATGTTACATGGAAGACCGTATAAATGAACAATCAGAATTGCTTTTGTTTTTTTTGTTATTTTTTTTTCAATTAATTTTGGATTTATATTAAAATCTTCACCCGTATCAACAAAGACTGGTTTAGCCCCTACATTAACTATTGTTTCAGATGTTGATACCCATGAGTGACAAGTTGTAATTATTTCATCGCCTTTCTTCATATCTAGACTTTTTAAAATTAAGAATAATGCATCTGTACCTGAATTGCAGGTTATACAATGTTTAGATTTTAATTTTTTTCTAAACTTTTCTTCAAAAATTTTAATATTTTTTCCTCTGATAAAATCAGAATTATTGATATTATTTTCAATAGATTTAACTATTTTTTGCTTAATATTATTCTTTATCTTAAGGTTAAAAAGTTTAATATTTTTCATTTAATAAAAATTAAATATTAATATATCACAATTAAAATCTAACAATTAATGAAAAAAAAATTAAATTATATATTTAAAAAATTTTTCTTTAGAGGTTGGGAATATCAACTAAAAAGTACTAGCAACACATATGATTTTATTTTTGATAAACTAATTATTTCTGAAAAATTAAAAAAAATGGATAAAAGTTTCAGATTATTTAAAAGAAAATTTTGAAGATAAAAAAATGGATTTAATAAATTATCCAAAAAATATAAATGATAGAATCGTATCAAAATTATACTTATCAAAAGAAGAGGAATATAATCTTAAATTATATGCCACAATTAGTTATTATGATTATGAATTTATAAAAAAATTTACTGATAAAAATAGCAAAATCATTGAGATAGGAACTGGGTTTGGGAGAATGATGCCTTTATTTTTTGATTATAAAAACTATATAGCTTATGAGCCAATAAATAAAGTTTATGAACTTTTAATTTATTTTTCTAAAATCATTGAAATTAAAAATATAAAATTTATTACTAGTTTATCAGATCTTGAGAAAGAAAAGAAAGTTGATATATATTATGCTTCTGATTGTTTGGGTGAATTAAGTACAAAAGTTTTTAAAAATTACATCGATTTATTTGAAAAAAATTTAAACAATAATGGTTTAATACTTATCAGGGATTGGTGGTGGAATAAAAATAATTTAAGATATTTGCTAGAAATTGGAAACTTAGAACTAAGAAGTTTTAATATAAATTATTCTGAAAAAAACGATTACAATAATTGGTACGTATTGAGAAAACATGCATGATTTAACTATTATTGGAAATGGTATAATTGGCTACTTTGTAGCTTATAATTACTTAAATCTAGAGCCTAAAGCAAAAATTAATTTAATTGGACCTTCCACTAAATTAAATTCTGCAACAATAGCCTCTGGTGCAATGATCAATGTTCTTCCTGAAATTGACACACTTGCAAATGGAAAAGATTATTATGAGCAAAAAATTCGAATAGGAGAGCAATCAACAAAAATATGGAACAATCTATTTAAAAAAGGTGTCTTAGATAAAAATATAAAAATTGCAGATAATACAATTTTATACAGACAAAAAAATGGACCAAAGTATGAAAAAAAATGCTTATGAACTTACAAAAATAAATTGTAAAAAAAATAAAAAATTTTCAAATAAAAAATATAAACTTTTTGGTAATAACAAAGAATATTTTACTATCAAAAATGAAATAGCTGTTGATAGTAATTTACTTATTAAATTTTTTGAAAAAAAAATAATAAAGAAAATTAACTATATTGATTCCTTTGCCAAATCTATAATCACCTCTAACTCTAAAAAAGCACAACAGGTAATAACGAGTGAGGGTAAAATTATTTCATCGAAAAAAATTTTAATTTGTTGTGGTTACAATTCGGGAAAATTGATGAATTCTATAAACAAAAATAGTATTAAAATTCTATCAAGTATTGGAGACGCTTTTCAAATCGAAAATGCGGAAAATTTTCTAAGTGGAATGCCAAAGAGAAGTGTGATTAGAACAACAAATAGAGGTTCTAGCTGTGGAATACATGTTGTTCCATTAAACAGTAAAAAATTTTATTTAGGTTCAACTTCAAACTTAACCTTTAGTCCAGAGAATGAAAAACCAAAATTTGGTTCTATTGAATATATTTTATCAACATTTAAAAATGAGATATATGAAAATACCAACTCTTTTCAAATAAATCATGTTCGTGGATTTAGACCTGTATCAATTGATGGCAAACCTGCAATAGGCGAACTTAACAAAAATATTTTTGTAATTACTGGGACTTTTAGAGATGGTTTAACGAATGTACCGTATTACTCTAAAATTTTTTTAGAATGGTTATTTAGAAATAATCAATATTTTTCCTTAATAAAGGATTGGAGTCCTTTAAGAAAGCCAATTTCATATGGAACTCAAAGCGAGAGTATTAAAGAATATGTAGATACAAAACTTTGTGGTCTTATTGAGCACAGATCAATCAAGAATAAAAAAAAATCATTAGTTGAAAATGAATTATATCAAGAGGCAAAAAAAATATATAAAAAGCTAATATTAAGTAAACAAATTGATAAAAATTTTTCAATCCACCCTTTAATTTTGAATTTATATAAATAATTCAAGATTTATAAAATTTAATCAATCTGTTTATATTATTATGTATTAAAATCTTCGAAATATCTTTCTTTTTAAGGCCAATTTTCTTTTCTAATTCAATCCTTAAATTTTTTAAATCATCTAAAGAGTTATAAATGTAAGCATGTGAATATCTATTTAAAATGTAACTATCAAACTTTGTTATTCTGGGAGAAGCGCTAAATATATTTCTTTCGATCATTTCATATATTCTATTTGAAGCTGCATACCGATGCATACTTAATTTATAATCATAATTTTTTGATGTACTTTCAATCAATTCATTAATACTTATCCAAAGATAAGCATCCATATTTTCTAGATTTTTAATATAATCTTTATAATCTAAAAAATTAAAGTAGTAGATATTATTAAAATTATTTTTTCTTTTTAATTCATTTAAAATTTTTATATTTTCAGGATTTAAAATTAAATATATTTTAAAATTTTGTCGCAATAATAAATTGAAAATATATTTTAAATTTTTATAAATTAACAATGATTTCCACCTCGGAAAAATGATTAACAGATTATAATTTTTTTTTCTGACTAACTGATTTTGAAAATCTTTTTTGGATGAATAATCTAGAAATAATAATTTTTTATTTTTATATTTTTTATTTTTATTTTGATATTTTAACCCAAGAGAACGGGATATAATTCCATCACAATTTTTTAAAATATTGTCCTCTAATTTTTGTTGAAGAACAATACTTTCGGTTTGTTTATATAAAAATTTATGGTCATAAAAATCTACTAAACACTTAAATAATTTTAATTTAATTAAGTTATTATAAAATCCTAGATTAGAATTAATTATTAGATGGAAGGTCGAACCTTTAAATTTTAATAACTTTAAATAGTCAAAAAAATTATCTTTAATTGCTAAAATATTTTTTTTTTTGAAACGTGAATTGTTATATGGAGATAAATTTTTTAAAATAATTAACTCATATGAAAAACCAATATCATCAAGAGCTTTACACATTTTGTTGAGTCTAGGCGTAATATCATCAGTTAAAAAAATGAATTTTCTGTTCTTCTTAAAAAAATAAGATAGAATCCTAACAATATTTATCATTAAATTATTCATCAAAATATTTAAAATATATTAAAAAAAAAAAATTAAAAAGTGATTAATTCATCTGAAATAGAGCTTAAAAAATTAGGTTTTAAATATACTGATCCATCTAAAAGAAATAAAAAAAAATTGGAATAAAATATCTATACCTAAAAATTTTAAAGATTTTGGATTTGAATTTTTTGATGGTAGTTCATTAGGTATAGGTTACCACGGGTATAAATATAAAAAAGAATACTTTGATCAAGTTGCAAAAAATTTTGTTAAAAAGTTTAAATTAACCTCAAATAGCAAAGTTTTAGATATCGGTTGTGCCAAAGGTTGCTTAATATATGATTTATTAAGATGCGGAATACAAGTTCACGGTTTAGATGTAAGTTTTTACGCAAAAAACAAATCTGTTCCTCAAATAAAGAACAATATTAAAATTATATCAAATTTAAATTTTTTGAATAAAAAGTTTGATTTGATAATTTCATTAAATGTCTTCAATTATTTCAAATACTCCCAAATTGATAATATAATTAACTTAATAAAGAACAAATCAGATAAAAATTTTTTAATAATTGAAACAATATCTAATTTAAATAAAAAAAAACAATTTTTATCGTCTGACCCTAATTATAAAATTAGCGAAACAAAGGAATGGTGGAATAATAAATTTAAAAAACTAAATTTTAGTACAAAAAATGTTTTTTACAGGGATTTGGTCTAAGAAAATATATTAAATCTTTAAACATACAATTATATATTCTTAGAAATGCAAACCTATGGTGAGAATAATTATATCTTATATCAAAATCAAAAATTTTTTTCAGTGCATAAATCAAGCCAATTGAGCTATTAGTACTGGTCAGCTGCACGCATTACTGCGCTTCCACATCCAGCCTATCAACGTG
>MDTB01131882.1_pt1 | contig 46343 bp, 46 predicted proteins | sample 811161 | NCBI WGS metagenome assembly MDTB01 (sample SAMN05326650, study PRJNA326480) | marine metagenome | isolation source: seawater | place: Mediterranean Sea | collected 2009 | reverse complement strand
TCGGCCATGGCGCCGGCGATAATGGCACTTCATAAACGCATCAAACACGCATTTGATCCGCATAGATTGCTCAATCCTGGCCAGCTAGATCCTGAGCTTTAAATATGCAAACACGCTTCTCATCGCAATTCCTGAGTACTAAAGAAGGCCAACGCGCTGATCAAATTTTACGTAGTTGTGTGCACTGTGGTTTTTGTAATGCCACCTGTCCGACTTATTTATTATCCGGCGATGAATTGGAGGGCCCCAGAGGACGTATTTATCTTATTAAGGAAATGTTGGATCAACAAGCAGTCAGTCGCACCACCCAACACCATTTGGATAGTTGTCTGAGCTGTTTGAGCTGTGAAACAACCTGCCCTTCTGGGGTTAAATATTCAGAACTATTCGAAATTGGTCAAGCGCACAGTGATCAGATCACCCAGCGTGGGCTAGTTGAGCGCTGCAAGCGCTGGCTGATCAGAAAAGTTTTTCCTCAGCCGAAGCTATTCAAACCACTGTATCGGATTGCCACCTGGCTGAAGCTGTATCCACAACCGCATGCAGACCCATGCGTGCAAGCCACGACAGTGTCCGACCGCGTCATCATCCTGCCTGGCTGTGTGCAGTCGGTCACTGCACCGAACATCAATATTAGTCTGCGCAATATATTAGCCGCACTCAATGTTGACGCACTCAGTCATCAGCAGGTCCAATGCTGTGGTGCCATTGACCAGCATAACGGTGATCCGGACAAAGCCAGAGAGATCATTCGACATAATATCGATAGCTGGTGGCCGGATATCGAAACTGGTGTCAATAAGATTTTGATGACCGCCAGTGGCTGTGGCCTGACAGTCAAGGATTACGCACGCATTATGGCTGACGATGCTGTCTATGCAAACAAGGCGAAATTCATTTCAGCGATCACTCAAGACGTCAGCGAGTATTTTGCAGACCAGCGCCTAGTCAAACATTCAGCCTATCAAAATGTGGCTTTTCACGCGCCCTGCACGCTCCAACATGGCCAAAAAATCAATGGTATCGTGGAGACAGTACTGGCTCGATCTGGGTACAATGTAGTTGATTTTGCTGATGCTCATTTATGCTGCGGTTCAGCAGGAAGCTATTCATTATTACAGGCCGATAAGGCTGAATATTTCCGCGCTAAGAAAATTGCCAATATTGAACTTCAGAATGTGGATGTCATTGCGACTGCCAATATCGGTTGTTTGATGCATATGCAAAAAGGGACTGAAATACCAGTTAAGCACTGGTTAGAGCTAGTGACTGTGGAGAAGCCTTGATGCATTCTGATGAAATTATTTTTACTATCTTTATCATCTTCAGTGGTGCTGCCATTCTGTCGACTGTAGCCTTATATGCCAGACAAACGCTGTTAGTCGCGTATATCGGATTGGGTTTATTGATGGGCCCCTCAGCGCTGGGGGTTGTCCAGGATCATGCCTTTATCCAACAGGTGTCGGACATCGGCATTATGTTCCTGTTGTTCCTGCTAGGTCTCAACCTCGACCCTAGAAAACTACTTAGTCTGATCAAAGATACCACTCTGATTACCGTTTTAGCCTCACTAATACTCGCGGGTATTTCATATTTGATCGCCATTACGATGGGTTTTAGTAGCTCAGACAGCCTCATCATCGCCGGCAGTATGATTTTCTCCAGTACGATCATTGGACTTAAGCTATTACCCACGACAGTACTGCACCACCGCCATATTGGTGAAGTGATCATAAGTATCTTATTGCTACAGGATTTGATCGCGATAGTCTTTATGTTGTTATTGCACTCAAAAGCAAACGGCGAGTCCGAGGGTTTAATGAGTGTCCTGCAAGTCGTTCTGACTTTGCCACTGTTGGCGATATTCACATTCATATTTTCTAACTATGTACTCAATTATTTGTTCAGAAAATTCGACAGAATATTAGAGTATGTCTTCTTGGTGGCTATCGGCTGGTGTCTCAGTATCTCCGAGCTTGCGGTGCAGCTTGGTCTTTCGCATGAGATCGGTGCATTCATTGCGGGTATTTCTATCGCGACTGGTCCAATATCACTGTTTATTGCTGAGAGCCTAAAACCCTTGCGTGATTTCTTTTTAGTCATATTTTTCTTTGCTATCGGTGCCAGTTTTGAACTAGACATCATCGCTGATGTGATCCTGCCTGCGCTGGTGTTTGCGGCGATGGCACTGGCGGTCAAACCCGTGGTCTACCAATTTTTATTACACAAATTAGGCCATGAGGATGCGGGTAACGCGCGTGAGATCGGATTCAGAATCGGTCAATTGAGTGAATTCTCAATCTTATTAGGTGCCTTGGCCCTCAATGTAGGCGCTCTCGGTGAGCGTGCCGCGTATTTGATTCACGTTGCCACCATTATCACTTTCGTCGCCTCGTCCTATATCGTGGTGTTGAAGTATCCCTCACCGATGGCCATCTCAGATCGCCTCAGAAGAGACTAATATTCAGTGAGTTAGAGCTGTTATTAGGCATAAAAAAAGCCGCTAATCGCGGCTTTTTTAACATTAGTTGCTGATTAGAACATGAACTTGTCCAGAATGCTGTACGCGAGTATGAGTACTGGTATCAGCATAACAACTACTGTGATGATTGTTTTGATCGCTTCTTCATCCATTGTGTCTACCTTCTGTTGGGTTGTGATGATAGGCGCAAAGTATACTGTTTGTTGCGCCGCGAGAAAAGAAGTTACACGACTTAGGCGTTATCTGGCTTCCAGATGCCAAACGCACTACCCGGTGGGGCAACAGGTGCAGCAGGAACCGCAACGGCTTCAGGTTGCGCAACATCTTCGAACACATGATGCATAAACGAACTAAGCTCATCCATGATTTCTTTCTTTTCTGTATCTGAGATGGCCGCAGTGCCAACCACATAGCCAACGACTGCAGTGAGGTACTGACTGCCAATAAAAGGATCTTTAGCGCGACTATCTTCATTCATAACAACATTCATGATGTTGTCGACGAGTTGTTTTGAGAGTCTTAATTCATCTGCCATAGTGTATTCCTAGTTTCTGATCGGTAAATTGAGGTGTAGCGATAATACACAATATCACACTGGATTAAAGCCACCCAAGACGAAGTTATTTTTTGCGCAATTGTTCCAGCTTTTGTTTAATCTTAATTTCCAGACCACGTTCGACTGGTGTGTAGTAGACGCGCTGTTGCATGCCCTCAGGAAAGTAATTCTCACCACTGGCATAAGCATCCTGTTCATCATGTGCGTAGCGATAATCCTTACCATAGTCGAGCGCTTGCATCAGTTGTGTGGGCGCGTTGCGGAGGTGGAGTGGTACCTCCAGCGTGCCTAATTCCTTGGCATCACGCAGCGCCGCATTATAGGCCGCATAAACGGCATGACTCTTGGCCGCACACGCCAAATATACGATCGCCTGAGCAATCGCCAGCTCACCCTCTGGGCTACCCAAACGGGTGTAGGTATCCCAGGCTGATAAGGCAATAGATAGCGCTCTGGGATCAGCATTGCCAATATCCTCCGAAGCGATGCGCACGACTCTGCGCGCGATATAGATAGGATCACAACCGCCATCGAGCATACGACAGTACCAATACAGACTGGCATCAGGATCAGTGCCACGCACCGACTTATGCAATGCCGAAATCATGTCATAAAAGTACTCGCCCTTATTATCAAACCGTCTCAAGCTGCTCTGTGTAACCTGTTCAATGATCGCTTGATCAACGATCTTTTGACCTTCTTCGGAGCTGGCCAGATCACTAGCGAGTTCTAACAAAGTCAACGCTTTTCTGGCATCTCCATCAGCCACACGCGCCAACAGATCAATCGCTGTATCCTGGATCTTTAAGTTCATCTCACCTAAGCCACGCTCATGATTATTCACCGCAGCGTGCAAACACTGTGCAATAGCGGCTGCATCAAGTCGTTTGAGAACATAGGTTCGCACTCTGGAGAGCAAGGCGTTATTAAGTTCAAATGAAGGATTCTCAGTGGTCGCACCAATAAAACAAATAGTGCCATTCTCGATGTGCGGCAGGAAGGCATCCTGCTGTGACTTGTTGAACCGATGCACCTCATCAACAAACAATACGGTGGTGGCATGGGTCGTGAGTTGCTGTTTGGCGGTGTCAATCGCTGCGCGTATTTCTTTGACCCCACTCAACACCGCGGAAATTGAAATGAAAGGCACTTGACAATGTTCAGCCAGCAGGTGGGCAATGGTGGTCTTACCTGTGCCTGGTGGTCCCCACAGCAACATAGAGTGAGGTCTACCTGAATCTATTGAGCGCCGCAGCGGAGATTGTTGTTGCAGTAGATGTGCCTGACCAACAAACTCATCAATCGTCATAGGACGCATGCGGTCCGCTAACGGACGATAATGATTCTCGTGTGTAGTCACCCGATCATCACTGAACATATCCTTGCTTGAGGTCATAATTTACTCGGGTTCACCGACGACATCGACTCCAGAGGGCAGGTAAAACTTAAAATCAGAATCATCTAATTGTTTAAGCGTGTCGATATTTGAAAACCGTATCACTGTCTTTTGATCGAAGTGGTCATATAGCTTCATTTCACGAACGTGCTCACCGTCAAGACCCATCTCAATCCGATAAAATTCAGTATCTTGAATTCTGGGCACCAAGGCTATCCAATCCAGACCCAATGCCACTGGCATTGCTCGAATTTCAAAATCATCCTCGAGTGACATGTTTTCCATCAGCAGCATGATCGGAGCTGAACCCAGGGCCTGATTAATTGGCTGAACAGTCACCTGTGCCAGATCCAAATCCAGCATCCACAGATTGGTTCCATCCGCAACAATATGCTGGGAAATTGGGGCATCATAATGCCAGCGAAATCTACCAGGTTTCTTGAGGCTAATGTTGCCCTTTGCCTCTTGAATTACTTCATCCTGCTCATCCAAAACCTGTTGGTAAAAGTCCGCTTCGAAGTGCTCAATCGAATCGAGGATACGCGTCAGCTCAGATAGACTTAAGGCACTCGCACTTGACGCTGCTAGCCATCCCAGCAGCAATAGAGTAAATATTTTTAAGCCAGACATAATTAATACTCACTTAGGTGGAGGTGGCGCTAATACTTCGCGTGAGCCATTCGACTGAACCGCAGATACAACCCCGCTGTTTTCCATTTCCTCTACCATACGAGCGGCTCGGTTATAACCGACTTTGAGACGTCGCTGGACATAAGATATGGAGGCTTTACGGGTCTCGGTGACAATGGCGACAGCCTCGTCATAGAGCGGATCTAGCCCTTCGCTGTGATCCATTATTGGTTCCATGCCCGGAATATTGTCTGCACCTGTCAGCGGTGTCTCAACCACCTCTTGCAGATAATTAGGCTCACTGTTTTCACGTAAATAATTACATACTTTATGCACCTCATCATCCGACACAAAAGCACCATGCACACGCTCAGGGATGGATGTCCCGGGGGGTAAATACAACATATCACCATGCCCGAGCAGCTGCTCAGCACCCATCTGATCCAAGATAGTACGAGAATCAACTTTTGAAGACACCTGGTACGCCATACGAGTTGGGATGTTGGCCTTAATCAAACCGGTAATGACATCTACCGAAGGTCTTTGCGTGGCCAATATCAAGTGGATTCCAGCCGCACGCGCTTTTTGTGCTAGACGAGCAATTAATTCTTCAACTTTTTTACCCACCACCATCATCATATCTGCGAATTCATCGACTACGATCACAATGGTTGGTAACTTTGTCAGAGCCTCAGCTTGCGCATCTTGCGCGAGTTGGTCATCAGCTGAAAATAAGGGATCTAAAATTGGCTCACCTTTTTTGGCTGCCTCATCCACTTTAGTGTTATAGCCAGAGATATTTCTCACACCCAGTGCTGACATTAATTGATAGCGTCTCTCCATCTCGGCAACCGACCAGCGCAGCGCATTGGATGCTTCTTTCATGTCCGTCACGACCGGTGTGAGTAAGTGTGGAATACCCTCATAGACACTCAATTCAAGCATCTTCGGATCAATTAATATGAGCCGCACATCAGTGGGTGAGGCCTTGTAGAGTAAACTCAGAATCATGGCATTAACACCCACCGACTTACCTGATCCAGTGGTACCGGCAACCAATAAATGTGGCATTGCAGCTAAATTAACCACCACTGGCAGACCCCCGATGTCTTTACCTAGGCCTAATGTCAACAATGAGGCTGATTTGTCATAGGCTTGCGATTGGAGTATTTCACTGAGACGTACCATCTCACGTTTTTCATTAGGAATTTCAAGACCAACCGAAGGCTTACCCGGAATCACCTCAACAATACGCACACTGACGACAGATAACGCACGGGCCAAATCCTTAGCCAATGCGGATACTTTATTGACCTTCAGCCCGGGTGCTAGGAGCAATTCAAAACGGGTGACGATAGGGCCCGGGTGCACCTCACTGACTTCTGCTTCAATGCCAAAATCTAACAGCTTGAGTTCTACCTGTTTTGATAATGCCTCAAGTGCTTTATCAGAATAACCAACATATTCATCAACCACCTGATCGAGCATATTGAGCGGTGGCAATGTGCCATCACCCTTCGCTTCGAATAATGGAATTTGTTTTTCACGCTGAGCGCGCTCACTGACCACAGGCACAGTGACACTGGGTTCGATACGCAACTTTTGACTGCGTGGTTTGAGCTCTTTTTTTATCCGCGCAGGGGTAATCGCAGCAGCCGACTGGCCAGTTTGAGCGCGTAACAGGGTCCACACTTTAAGCCATAAGCGACTCACCAGGCGGTAGATAAAGATACTGCAAAGGACACTCACTTTACCGGTATTGTCGATCAACTTGAGCACAGACAAACGCGTGAAAATAGTAGTTCCTGACAGGAATAGGCCGAGTAGAAGCAAGGTTGCGCCCAAGTAACTAAAGGCTGAGACAAAGGCACTAGACACCAGGTTTCCAAGGACACCTCCGGCATCTGATGGCAGATAGTTAGATTTGAAATGTAATGATGCCAGACCACACCCTGCGATCAGGGTTAGCAAGAAACCACCCCAACGCACGCCTAGTAGATGCACATCAAGTTTGCCCTGATCATCCACACCTTTATGGATCAGCCAGCCACTATAACCAACCATTAAGGGCGCCAGATAAGCGAAGTAACCAAATAAGAACAAGAACAGATCGGCAAAAAACGCGCCTGCTGCGCCGCCCATATTTTGGATGGGTGCGCCCGAGCTGCTGACCGACCAACCGGGATCATTATTATTAAAACTCACCAGCGCAAGGATTAAATATGCGCCAATGGCAAATAAAATAACCAATGAACTCTCGCGTAAACCTGTACTTATATTGAATCGCGAGTTGGTTGCGGTTTTTGTTTTTTTACTTACACGTGCCACTTGTGAGTGATTAGTTTAAATATAGGTTGTAAATCATTGTTTTATTGAATATAAATGTCAAGTGTTTTGTTCCAATTATGAACCTCAGACGATCTATTCAATTCATAGCTTAGAGTTTACAGAGATTTGCTCCTATCACCAGAGCTACGTAAGATAATGCACCAAACAGTAACTCGTTATATTAATTTAAGGGAACTAAAGATCATGAGTGACACGCAACATCACAAACTAATTATTCTAGGTTCTGGGCCGGCAGGCTACACTGCGGGTGTCTATGCTGCTCGCGCTAATCTAGAGCCTGTCATCATCACTGGCCTTGAGCAAGGCGGTCAGCTCATGACGACAACTGATGTTGATAACTGGCCGGGTGACTTCGATGGACTACAAGGACCCGATTTGATGCAGCGGATGCTCCAACATGTCGAACGCTATGGCACAAAAGTCATTTTTGATTACATCCAATCAGTCGACTTCAATCAGCGACCGTTCAAGTTGAATGGCGATATTAATGGCGCTTACACATGTGATGCATTGATTATTTCAACAGGTGCATCAGCCATGTATTTAGGTTTGGACTCAGAGGATGCTTTCAAGGGTAAAGGTGTGTCCGCTTGCGCAACGTGTGATGGCTTCTTTTACAAAGGCAAAGAAGTTGCCGTAGTGGGTGGTGGTAACACGGCAGTTGAGGAAGCACTGTATCTCTCCAATATAGCGTCTAATGTCACTCTCATACATCGTCGCGATAGCCTCCGATGTGAAAAAATTCTGCAAGATAAATTATTCGAAAGAGAGAAAAACGGCAACGTCTCGATCGCCTGGAATCACACCCTGGACGAGGTACTGGGTGATGACAAAGGCGTCACTGGCATTCGGATTAAGAGCACGCAAGATGACAGTACCCAAGATATTGATTTAGAAGGTGTATTTATCGCTATAGGTCACAGCCCCAACACATCAATTTTCGAGGGGCAGTTAACTATGAATGGTGGCTATATTACTGTCAACAGCGGGCTCTCGGGCAATGCCACATCGACCAGTATTGAGGGCGTATTTGCCGCAGGCGATGTCATGGATCATGTCTATCGTCAGGCTATTACCTCGGCTGGAACCGGCTGCATGGCGGCACTGGACGCCGAGCGCTACCTGGACCAGATGCATTCAGACTAGTGGATCAACCTACTGCCCCAAACGCCCAGCTCGAACTTAGTTTTCACACCAGCCTCGCAGAGATTGAAGCTAGCGAGTGGAATGCGCTAGCCGGGCTATCTGATCCATTTACACGATATGAGTTTCTCAGCGCGCTGGAGAAGCATAACTGCGTGGGACAGGAATACGGTTGGTATCCCTATCACCTCGCGGTGCGCGATCAAGACCACATGCTAATAGGCGCGTGCCCGCTTTACATCAAAACAAATTCTTATGGTGAATTTGTTTTTGACTGGAGTTGGGCGTCTGCGTATGAGCGTGCGCAACTGGAATACTATCCAAAAATGGTCTGCTCGGTTCCCTATAACCCAGTCACTGGTGCACGTCTGTTGTGCGCTTCAAAAGATATTAAAAAGATCATGGTCGAGCAGATTATTAAGCTGGGCGAACAGATGAAAATGAGTGGTGTGCATTTCTTATTTACCAACCAAGAAGACACCCAAATATGTGAAGATTTAGACCTCCAACAACGGCTTGGTTGTCAGTATCATTGGCACAATCACAACTACCGTGATTTCGATGACTTCATTGCTAGTTTTGTTTCGCGTAAACGCAAAAAAGTAAAGCGTGAGCGACGCAAAGTACAGGAACAAAACATCAGTTTTGAGCTGATCACTGGTGATCAAGCCAGCCCCCAGCAAATCGCTACGGCACATAAATATTATGTCAGCACCTTTGACCGCAAATCAGGCTTACCCACACTGAGTTTGGGATTCTTCAAACAAATCGCCTCCACCATGGGACAACAACTATTGTTTATTTTTGCTCTGTATGATAAAAGTCCTATTGCCTGTGCCATTTGTTTCAAAAGCGACGATACTTTATTTGGCCGTTTTTGGGGGTGCGAACAAGAATATGACAGCTTGCATTTTGAAACCTGTTTTTATCAGGGCATAGACTATTGTATTGCGCATAAACTGCAATGCTTTGAACCCGGCGCACAAGGTGAACACAAGATAACGCGTGGTTTTTTGCCAACTAAAACACGCTCCATGCATTGGATTGCGCACCCCCAATTCAGAACGCCTATTTATGAGTTCTGCCAACGCGAGATTAAGGGTATTAATCATCAGTGCTCGGAACTGATGTCGTTATCACCCTATCGTGATGATTAAATGTCAATTCTTAATCTTTCATGGTTAGACCCCGATGACGCCACCAGCGGCTTCCCAGACCCAGAATCCGCGCTTGATGACCCAGAGGGTTTAGTTGCAGCGGGAGGTGATTTATCCATTACTCGCCTATTACATGCCTATCGGCATGGCATTTTCCCGTGGTACCAAGACGATCAACCGATACTGTGGTGGTCACCCGATCCAAGAGGGGTCATCTATCCGCAGCAGTTCATCGCCCATAAGAGCGTGTTAAGAACACTGAGAAAAGCACAGTGGCAAATCACTATTGATCAATCCTTCCGCCAAGTGATGACTGCTTGTGCGGCACCACGCAGTTACTCGAAATCAACTTGGATTACTGCTGACATGCTGACAGCCTATTGCCAACTGCACGCCCTGGGGCATGCTCACAGCATTGAAGTATGGTCTCCAGACGGCCAACTGGTCGGCGGAATTTATGGTTTATCTATCGGCCAGATATTCGCTGGCGAATCCATGTTTAGTCGCGCGACTGATGGCTCAAAAATTGCCTTGATGTATTTATGCGCTTACCTAGACACATGGAATTACACTCTGGTTGATACGCAACTGCCATCAAAACATTTGAGCTCGCTGGGTGGCAGCAGCCTGACCAGAAAAGAATATTTAGATCATTTAGCAATAGCCGCACAGCAACAGCCCAGTGTTCACGCCTGGGATCAACACTCAACGCTGGATATACATGCCTGGCTGAACGCGCAAACAAGCTAATCCATATTAGACAATATTGCCGACTTCACTTCTTCCAGTTCGGCATCAATGGTAATCATTTTACTCGTGCATTGCTTGATGGCCGTATCAGGATCTTTCAGACCGTGGCCGGTCAGTGTGCACACGACACTACTGCCAGCAGGAATCTTACCACTAGCAATATCACGCAGCGCACCCGCTATAGATGTTGCCGAGGCTGGTTCACAGAAGACACCTTCATCACACGCCAGAGTACGCTGGGCCGCTAAGATATCCTCATCGCTGCATTCGTCAAACCAGCCCCCTGATTCTTGTGCGACTTTCCACGCGCGTTCCCAACTCTGGGGATGACCAATACGAATTGCTGTGGCAATGGTCTCTGGCGCATCCACCATCGCACCCCGCATAAAGGGTGCGCTGCCTGAGGCTTGATAACCAATCATCTTCGGTCGCGACTGGATGACTGCCGCCTGTTGCATGAACTGACAATTACCCTCGCATAGGGCACAGGCCTCAGTTTTAATTGACCCATGATGACTGCACGATTCTGTATAACCTATCCAGTGGGCGGTAATATTACCTGCATTACCCACAGGCAAGCAGTGGAAGTCAGGGGCCTTACCCAAGTCTTCTATGATTTCAAAAGCCGCCGTTTTCTGCCCCTGTAAACGATACGGATTAATGCTATTGACAATATCAACAGGCGCATGACTAGCCACTTCTTTGACCAGCCGCATGCCATCATCAAAGTTACCACGCACTTGGATCACGATAGCACCGTGTATCATCGCCTGCGCCAGTTTACCCATGGCGATTTTACCGTCGGGTATGAGCACAAATGCGCTAATGCCGGCACGTGCAGCATAGGCGGCAGCAGCAGCAGAGGTGTTGCCTGTAGATGCACAGATGATCGCTCTGCTACCCTCTTGCACGGCCTTGGTCACCGCCACAGTCATGCCACGGTCTTTAAATGAACCGGTGGGATTGAGACCTTCGAACTTAAGGTACAAGTGCACATCATGCTGATTAGCAATGGCAACATTCTTACACTCGATCAGTGGTGTTTGGCCTTCTCCGAGACTAACTATCTTGCCACCCGCATCGAGTGGCAGACGCTGCATATATTTCTTTATTAATCCAGTGTAGTGAGGTTCTGACTCAGTCATAATATTAGTCCAATGTTTCCAGGCGTATGCTGACTATTTTTTCAGATACGCTAGTAAGTTTTTCAATATTTTCTAAAGCGGCCAGCATATTCGCCTCCAGTACACGATGACTTAAAATAATCAGTGGTACATTGCCTTTTTGATCTTTACTGTCTTTTTGCACGACCGCTTCAATGCTGATTTTGTGTTGTGAGAATATCTGAGTAATGTCAGCCAATACACCAGTTCGGTCTTCGACCTGCATACGTAAATAAAATGCAGTTTCAACATCACGCATGGCAAGAACAGGAATATCTGCTATCGCAGCGGGTTGGAATGCCAAGTGCGGCACACGATTCTCTGGGTCAGTAGTTAACGCTCTCACGACATCCACTAAATCTGCCACTACGGCTGAAGCAGTAGGCTCGGCACCCGCACCAGGGCCATAGTACAGTGTCGGTCCAACCGCATCGGCATGCACCAACACAGCATTCATCACGCCATCGACATTAGCCAGCAGGCGCCGATGTGGCACTAAGGTAGGATGTACTCGCATCTCCAAACCCCGCGCGCTGCGCTTGGCAATACCTAGATGCTTGATGCGATAGCCCAGCTCTGCGGCAATTTCTACATCGATACCTTGGATATTGGCGATGCCCTCGGTGTAGACTTTATCAAATTGCAATGGCACGCCAAAAGCAATCGAAGCCAGAATAGTGAGCTTGTGTGCAGCGTCGATACCTTCTACATCAAAAGTAGGATCTGCCTCGGCATAGCCCAGTTGCTGCGCTTCAGCCAGCACGCTGGCAAAGTCGCGGCCCTTATCGCGCATCTCACTGAGAATAAAATTCCCGGTACCATTGATGATGCCGGCGAGCCACGCTATTTGGTTGCCTGCCAAACCTTCTCGAATGGCTTTGATAATGGGTATACCACCGGCCACGGCAGCTTCAAAGGCTACCGTTACCCCCTTGGTTTGGGCCGCGCTGAATATTTCATTGCCATGCAGGGCAATTAGCGCCTTGTTTGCAGTGACTACATGTTTACCATTGGCAATGGCTTTAAGCACCAGCTGCCGCGCCAACTCAGTGCCACCGATCAACTCTATGACGATATCAATTGCCGGGTTGTCGACAATGGCGTAACTATCCTCAGTCAATTCAACAGCGCTTAAATCAACACTGCGCGGTTTATTCAAATCGCGCACACTGGCTGACAACAAACAAATCGCACGCCCTGCACGCCGCTCAATTTCTTCCGCATTACGCTGCAAGACAGTCGCGGTACCACCACCGACTGTACCCAAGCCTAAGATACCAATATTAATAGGTTTCATTATTTTTTCTTTTATTTATTATCACGGAACAGTTTTTTTATGCCTCTGATTGCCTGGCGAGTCCGATGCTCGTTCTCAATCAAACTAAAGCGGACATAATCATCACCATAGGCGCCAAACCCAACGCCCGGAGATACTGCAACTTTGGCTGTCTCTAGCATCGTCATAGAGAAATCTAATGATTTCTGCTGGGCAAATTGTTCTGGTATTTTAGCCCAAACAAACATAGTTGCTTTTGGCGGCGTGACTTCCCACCCCAGGCTATTCAAGCCCTCAATTAATACATCACGTCGCGAGCGATACATTGCGCGGATATCTTCAACGCAATCTTGCGGTCCATCTAAGGCGGCAATTGCCGCCACCTGAATGGGCGTGAACATACCATAATCGAGATAAGATTTAAGCTTTGCCAAAGCGCTCACCAGCGTTTTATTGCCACACATGAAGCCTACTCGCCAACCAGGCATGTTGTAGGTTTTAGATAGCGAGTAAAATTCAGCCGCGATATCTTGGGCGCCTGCAACCTGTAAGATTGAGGGTGGTTGATATCCATCGAAGGTGATTTCCGCATATGCGATATCATTGATAACATAAATATTGTGTTCTCTGGCAATCGCCACTACCCGCTCAAAGAATTCCAGATCGACACATTGTGCAGTAGGGTTGGCTGGAAAATTAAGGATAATGAGTTTTGGCTTAGGCCAAGTATCACGAATAGCTTTTTCCAGTTCAGCGAAAAAATCGATGTCTTCACCGACAGGCACATAAATAACCTCGGCGCCCGCTATGACACAGCCGTAGGGGTGAATTGGGTAGGCTGGGTTTGGCACCAAGACAGCATCACCTGGACCTAACATGGCGAGTGCCAGATGAGCTAAGCCCTCTTTCGAGCCAATTGTGACAATAGCCTCTTCTTCCGGATCCAGTTCAACATTGAATTTACGTTGATACCAGTTACAAATCGAACGTCGCAGTCGCGGAATACCTTTGGACAGCGAATAGCGATGGGTGTCCTCACGTTGAGCTGCCTCCACCAGCTTATCGATAATGTGTTGCGGCGCTGGCTGATCAGGGTTGCCCATACCAAAGTCGACAATATCCTCCCCAGCTGCACGAAATATCGCTTTGCGCTGATTGACAATGTTGAAAACATACGGTGGTAGTCTTTTAATGCGGGAGAATTCTTCCATGCTGGCTGGCGCTGTGGCTATCCTATCTAAGAGTTATTATTCGATTGATCATGATCCAGCGGGGTATTTTACAGGAGTGCCGCCAATGGGTAACCACCAAATTGAAGAAAATTCTTTAATAATTTGCGCTAAGCTTGTCTCAGGGCAGATATTTTTGCGGGTCCACAGGGTTGCCATCGCGACGAATTTCAAAATGCAACATGACCCGATCAGCGCCCGTGCGACCGACCTGAGCGATACCTTGTCCGATAGCAATAGTATCCTCCTCTTTCACGAGTAACTTTTTATTGTGCGCATAAGCGCTAAAGTAGCTGCTATTGTGTTTGATGATAATCAGATTGCCATAGCCACGCAGACTGTCGCCGGCATACACTATCTTGCCAGAAGCGGCCGCGGTGACCAGCGTCCCTTCAGGGGCCACAATATCGATGCCATTGTTGTCCTTGGAAAAGCCTCTGATCACTTTACCCTGCACTGGCCATTGCCATTGACCAATCGGTTTAGCCGCAGCTGAGGTGGTTTTTCTTGGCGCGGACTTTTCTTTGGTAGTGGTTGTGTTTTTGGCTCGAGCAGAGCTATTGAGGCGCAACTTCTGTCCCGGATAAATCACATAAGGCTCGGAGATATTGTTCCAATACGCTAATTGCTTGAGTGACACACCATATTTAAAACTGATGGAATACAAAGTTTCACCCTTAGAGACGGTATGGTAGCTGTGGTGGTAGTAGCGCGGCGCTTTGCCTTTAGTCGCGCAGCCAAAGCCCAACATGATGCTCATGCCAACAATCAAAGCAGTTTTAAAAACGATGGTCAGACAACGGTAATAATTCATCGACAACGGGTTTAGCTAGTGTGATGACATTATAATCAAGGCGAGTGTCAGTACGCACACAAATAACCAGCCTAACCATTCAATGTAACGCGCCAGTAATGGTTCTATGCGTGCCCCGAGAGTCTTCAGTAGGCCGGCCAGCAAAAAAAATCTTGCTCCGCGCCCAATAAATGACACCAGCACAAATACCAGCAGAGGCTGAGCCATGACCCCTGCAGTGATGGTGAAAAGCTTATAAGGAATCGGCGAAAATCCAGCCACAAATACCAACCATACACCCCATTTTTGAAACCATCCCCTGGTTTCTAAATAGGCTTGCCAATAGCGTGTGGTCTGTAAAAATTCGGCAATTAAATCAAATGCGTAGAAACCGATTAAATAACCCAGCACGCCACCCAGAACAGAAAATAATGTGCACAGAAAAGCATACCATAAGGCTCGTTGCGGGCTGCGCAATGCCATCGGCGCCAACATTACATCTGGAGGTATTGGGAAAAAAGATGATTCGGCAAAACTCAGCGCACATAGCGCTTTGGGCGCATGCTGATGTGCTGCCGCGTGCATACATTGTTGGTAAAGCTTAGCGAATAGACGCATCAGTCTAGATTTTAGTCTCTAACCAGCGGCACAAACAGAACATCTTCTAGCTTCTCCTTGGTCACACCTTGTTGAGTTCTTTTTAGAGTGAGTAGTTGTTGTGCGGCGTCAGCTGCACCGACAGGTATAATCAGGCATCCACCTAGCGTCAATTGTTCAATCAATGAGGTGGGGATCTCGGGTGCCGCACACGTCACAATTATTGCATCATAGGGTGCGTAACCTTCCCAGCCCCAAGTACCATCTGACAATTTACAGCGCACATTACGCAGATTCAGACTCGCTAGGCGTTTTTTTGTCTGCAGGTAGAGGGGTTTTATGCGCTCTAAGGTATAGACCTGTTCGACTAACTGCGCCAACAGCGCAGCCTGATAGCCACTCCCGGTACCAATTTCTAATACTTTTTTGGGTGCATCCCCAGCCAGCAGCGCCTCAGTCATGCGCGCCACAATATAGGGTTGGGAGATGGTCTGTTTATGACCTATCGGTAAAGCATCATCCTCATAGGCTCTGGACGCCAATGCTTCATCTACGAATAAATGACGTGGCAATAGGCGCATCGCTTCCAGGACGTCATGGTTCTGGATACCCTTGTGTCGCAGTCTTTCGATCAGGCGATCACGCGTACGCTGGGAAGTCATCCCGATACCCTGAGTGTGTTTATTCATGCCCAAGCTCAGTTGCCATTAACCACTCATTAATGCCATCCATGGCGGAATATTGAGTTAAATCAACATGCAATGGTGTTACTGAGACAAAATTGTTATTGACGGCATGAAAGTCGGTTCCAGGACCTGCATCCTGTTCCGGCCCGGCCGCCCCCACCCAGTACACCGGTCGACCTCTAGGATCCTGTTGTTGGATGGCTGGTTCAGCCTTATGCCGATTGCCTAGGCGAGTCGTTTTAACGCCCGCGAGTGCACTTAAGGGGATATCTGGGACATTGATATTCAGAATTGTATCGTTCGCCAAGGGCTTCTGGATCAACTGTTGGACAAAATGGGTGGCCACATGTGCTGCGGTCGCAAAGTGCTGTGGATGAAATGAATTAATTGATACGGCTATCGCTGGCGCACCTAAATGGCGTCCCTCCATGGCGGCTGCCACGGTGCCAGAATAGATGACATCATCACCCAGGTTAGCGCCGGCATTGATGCCAGACACCACCATATCCGGCTCTTGCTGAAGCAAGCCTGTCACCCCGAGATGGACACAATCAGTCGGTGTGCCATCCACTCGGTACCAGCCAGGGCGCACTTCAGTGGCACGAATTGGAGTCTGCAGGGTGAGTGAATTACTGGCACCACTGCGATCAAAATGCGGGGCAACAACCGTGATAGTGGCAATTTTCGCGAGCGCTTCGGCTAGACATTGAATACCAGGCGCTTGGTAGCCGTCATCATTACTAATCAGCAAGTGCATAAACTTATCTGTCTAAAAAGTGAACATTCCAGGATCTGTGAGCACACTATGATAGCAGCCATCGGGCAAGGTACAGCAATAAATTATCCGCTCTGGGCAACTGATCTGAGCGCAGAGTGGATGCCTCCAGAATTTGGTGGCGCTCAACGTTATATATCGTTTAAACAAGTGCTTGTTGAGCGAAAATCAGCATTGAGTCCTAGCAAACTGGTCTATAATGCTGATCTTGAAGTTTGGGGTCACTAGTATATGAACGACGAAAACAACCACAATTCAGATAAGTCTGAGTTCGCACGTCTCCTTGGTGGTGTTAAAACCATGACCACTGATCGCGTCGTCCATAATCAGCCTAAACCGCGCCCAGTCCCAAAACAAGCAAAGTTGGATGAGCAACGTGTGATGGAAGAGCTGTTCATCAGCTCAATCGAACATGAGGATATGCAAGCAGGTGATGTGTTGTCCTATGCGCAGGACGGTTTACAGGCGAAAGCATTCAAAAAACTTAAGCGTGGCCAATATCGGGTTGAGGCAGAATGTGATCTGCATGGCTTGACCCGCATTGAAGCACAACAGCAGCTCAACCAGTTTGTCGCTGAGGCGCGCCAGCGAGGCGTGCGCTGCGTGCGAATTATTCACGGTAAAGGCTATGGCTCTAGCAATCAGGGGCCTGTCATTAAACCGCTGGTGAATAGCTGGTTAAGAAAACGGAGTGAGATATTAGCCTTCTGCTCTGCCCGCCCCGCCGACGGAGGGACCGGGGCAGTGTATGTGTTAATCAAACTGGCCTGAGCCTGCTATGCGTCAGTTCCTTAATAATAACAACACAAGTTACCATGACTGATAAACCGATCCAGTATGATCCAAGTTGTATGGATGATTATGACCCTAACTCCATGGACGCCAATATGGCGCAACAACACATACTTGCCAGCGTGCATGCTATTAGCGCCACCGAAACTGTAGCCATCAGACAAGCGCTCCATAGAGTACTGGCCAAGCCAATAACGGCCAATTTGAATGTGCCCAGTCACACCAACTCAGCTATGGATGGCTATGCCATCAATGGTCAAGAGATACCACAATCCGGTCAGCAAGACTTTGAACTGGTCGGGACTGCTTGGGCAGGCCGCCCTTTTACCGGAACGGTAGCCACACATCAATGTGTGCGTATCATGACTGGCGCAGTGATGCCAGACAATACCGATAGCGTTGTTATGCAAGAGCATGTGCGGGTTAGCGACACATTAATTACGATTGATGATAAACAAAAGCAAGGCCAAAACGTTCGCCAAGCAGGTGAGGATATTGCTATAGGTGATCCTGTGTTCACCGCCAATCATTACTTACAGCCTGCTGACATTGGCCTGATTGCCTCGTTGGGTGTGGCCGAGGTCGTGGTTAAACGCAAATTGAAAGTTGCCTTCTTTTCTACTGGTGATGAGCTGGTCTCAATCGGTTCACAACCCAAAAAGGGGCAGATTTTCGACAGTAATCGCTATACGCTGTGGAGCATGCTCAGCGCTATGGGGGTCGAAATTATTGATCTTGGCGTAGTCAGAGATACGCCTGAGGCCGTCGAACAGGCTTTCATGGATGCCTCACAAAGTGCTGATGTTGTGATTACTTCAGGGGGTGTCTCCGTGGGTGATGCTGACTATGTTAAGAGTACTCTGGAAAAACTTGGCCACGTTAATTTTTGGAAGGTCGCGATGAAACCTGGCCGGCCTCTCGCATTTGGTCAAATCAACAAGGCGTTCTTTTTCGGCCTGCCTGGCAACCCGGTTTCCGTGATGGTGACATTTTATATCTTTGTTCAGGCTGCGCTGGAAAAAATGATGGGGCGCAATCCGCGCCAACGTCTGCGCATGCAGGCGAAATCATTATCAAAACTGCGCAAACGACCTGGACGTGTTGAATATCAGCGTGGCTATTATGAAATCAATGCGCAAGGCGAATTACAGGTGAGCAAAACAGGTGCTCAAGGCTCCGGCATTCTGCGCTCCATGTCTGAAGCAAACTGCTTTATTTATTTGCCCATGGAGAGCGTAGGTACGGAACAAGGCGATACGGTTGAGATCTGGCCGTTTGAAAGTTTCTTTTAGAGCACAAAAGATTAGTGCTTGCTGACCAGTAGCCTAGAGAAATCACTATGCGTGTCGACACCAATCCCTGGCTGCGCTACACATTGATCAGTAATAATCTGGTCACCATTCTCAAGTGCACGCAATTGCTCTAAACGCTCCAGCTTCTCTAGCGCAGTGGGTTGATAGCTGACGAATTTTTTTAAGTATCCTGCACGATAAGCATATAAACCCACGTGTCGGAACAGCGGATAGTTGGTGCGTTCAGTCAGCACCTCATCGCGCACAAAAGGAATACTGGCGCGACTAAAATATAAAGCCTGTTGATTATTTGTGGTGACTAATTTAACTACATCAGGATCAGAGTAGTCATGTTGATCAGTTATTCTGGTATACAGCGTAGCAATGGCTGCCTGCTCATTGACCGCCAGTAATTCGGCCACTTGCCTGACATTGGCCGCCGGCATTTGCGGCTCATCACCCTGTAAATTGACAATAATCTCATCATCATCGCAACCGATTTCCGTCACGGCCTGAGCAATACGATCTGTACCTGAACGATGATTAGAGTGGGTCATACATACCTGTGCACCGAATTTCTTCGCCACCTCAGCAATACGTTCATCATCGGTTGCAATATGCACCGAACAGGCCTGGCTTGCGCAGGCTTGCTGATAAACATGCTCAATTATAGTTTTATTCTGAAATTTCAGGAGCGGTTTACCGGGCAAACGTGTTGCCTGATAACGTGCTGGAATAAGTACGCGGAAAGAAATACTCATGCTATTACTTGTTTTTGTAGCTGGTGTATTCTTCCTCGGATATCTCTCTGGCTTGGTCCTCTAGCATGACAGGGATAGCCTCACGAATAGGATAAGCTAAGCGCGCTGATAATGAGATCAGCTCCTGTTTTTCTTGATCGTATATTAATTGGCCTTTAGTTACCGGACAGGCCAGTATATCAAGCAAACTCTTATCCATTGCAGTTCCAGTCACGCCTCCTAGGGAGGTTAAATTATAACGTGTTCCGAGCGGAGTGCCAGTAGCGTTTACTTGCGTCTGCATAAGCCTGTAATGCATGTATACCCGCGTGATCAATCTTAAACCGGATTGCACCAGAGCGAGCTGTGGTCAACACTTGGATGTCCGCATCTGTATATCGGTTCATGACTTGTTGATGTGGATGACCGTAACGATTAGCAATACCGGCCGAAACAATCGCGTAAGTCGCCTGAACTGTGCTTAAAAATTCGACACTAGATGAAGAGCGACTGCCATGATGTGGCACAATCAGTACATCACTTCTTAATTGCTCGCCATAAGCGGTAACTAATAGAGTCTCTACCTGGTGCTCAATATCGCCTGTGAGCAACACACTTCCATTAGGATGAGTCACTCTCAGCACACAGGATCGATTATTCGAGTCTGATTGCCATGCTGGCGGTGGATGGAGGACATCGAATTTTACCTGACCCCACACCCAACTTATCTCACGCTGACAATAGGTCAAGTGTGTGTTGATATGATGCTCAACAGGTTCGCTCAAAATTAACTGTTTAACTGGAGTACTCGCCAGTAACTGCTGGAGTCCACCGGCATGATCATTGTCATTATGGCTAATAATAAGTCGGTCTATCTGCTTGATATTACGATGTGCCAAAAATGGTTTTAGCACGCTGTCGCTGATACTAAACCCGCTAGCGGAGCTCATACCCGTGTCATAGATCAATACATGCTGGGCTGTTTCGATCACTACGCTGAGGCCTTGCCCAACATCTAATACCGTCAGCATGAGTTCATGCTGACGTAAGTCGTCCGTGCGTAAACAGACTATCGCAGCAATCAATACAGCTGCCAAATAACGCCCAGGATACCCTCTTTTTTGGATCAAGAAATATAATCCGAGCTGGCATAGCACCACTGCGACAAGACCGGCATGATAATCAATAGTGTTAATTTGCGCACCAGCTAAATGGGCCAATATTGATAACATTATATTGAGCAGAACATTCAGTAAGTCGATGGCATAGCTCGCTAGCGCAAGATCTAGAATGAATAATAACTGGGCGCATAAATTTAATGGCAAAATAATAATGCTGACAAAAGGAATTGCAATCAGATTCGCCAATGGTGAGATGAGTGCACCCTGTTTAAATATCAACAGACTCAGAGGTAATAAAGCAGCACTGAGATAAATTTGAATAAGCAGGAATTTTTTTACCTTATTGCCCTGAGAGAATAGTTTCAGGGCAATGAATATAAATAGTACCGACATGAACGAATACCAGAAACCGACGGTCAGCACTGCAACTGGCGAGAGTATAAGAATACACAATAGCGCTACGGCAAAGCCATTCAAACTCATACTGGGCTTATGCAAAAGTGTCGCCACTAATACGGTCAATACCATCACTAATGCTCTTTGAGTCGGGAGCGAATAGCCCGCCAGACAAGCATAAAAGAATGCTATCAGTATCGTGCCCAGCGCAGCATAATGATGTGCTGGGAAAATATTACATAGGCGAGCTGATTGCGTGACTAATTGACGTATCAGAAAAAAACTAAACATGCTGATTACGCTGACATGCAGACCTGATAAGGCCATTAAATGTGCCGTACCGGTCAACCTGAAGATCTCCCACTGTTGCGCACTCAGATACTTGCGCTCGCCATAGGTGAGTGCTTGAATTAAGCCAAAACTCTCTAGCTGCTGATACTGCACTGCAAAGCGCTCAATTAAGTGTGTCCGTAAGTTGAAAGTGTTGTCTGCCACGGTACATCTGGCGTGCTTAATCGTTCCGCGCGCTCTGATGCCCCGTACAAACATCATCTTTTCATAATCAAAAACACCAGGATTAGCATAGCGATAAAAATGTTTCAGCCTGACTACCAATTGACAGTGGCTATGTAGATTTAGGACTGAGTCACCGTGATACCACGCCAGTTGCACTTTATTTGGTAACCGCTGCAGTGAGGATGAATGATCTACTTCAAAGATGATCTGTTGATATGCATGGTGCTGCCGTGTGATTTGCATAACGTTGCCAGAGATCGAGATCAATTGGTTGTCTAGAGTCTCATCCAGACGTGGATGCAGGAGCATTAAAGCGAAAATATACGCCCAGTAAAAACCCAATACAGCTATCAGTGCAGGTCGCAGTCGTGGATAAATAATAAATAAGACAAGAGCTATCGGTAGTACTACGAAAATTTGCGTGGGTGGTAGTTCCTGATTGAATTGAAAAACAACCACACCAATCAGGAAGCTGATGGCTGTGGTTTTGATACACATAGCGTTCCGGAGTGAATTAAAGCTGCATACTTAACCTATAGATTTTTTAATGCCAGACAGGCACGCACAAACCAACTTGTTTTAGGAACACACGTGCTGTAATGGAAGTGAGCTCGATAATACTGAGTGAATTGTCACAGTCGCAGCAAGCGGCCATCACGCAATTCATACTTGCTTGACAACCGTTGCGCCAAGGAAATGTCATGTGTAACCATAATCAGTGCCGTGTGCTGCTCAACATTAAGCTCCAACATTAAGTCGAACACCTGCATCGCGGTTTTGCGATCAAGATTACCGGTCGGTTCATCCGCCAAAATTAGCTGCGGCTGGGTCACTAGTGCACGTGCAATCGCAACGCGCTGACGCTCGCCGCCTGATAACTCACTGGGTTTGTGCGTGAGGCGATGATCCATGTGGACACGCGTGAGCATCTGAATCGCTTGTCGACGACACTCGGCAACGCTTTGCTTGCGTACCATCAAAGGCATCATAACATTCTCCAGACAGGTGAACTCGGGCAGCAAATGATGAAATTGATAGATAAAACCAAGATGTTTATTTCTTAACTGATCGGCGTTAGTCTCGCTCACCTGAGAGAGTATCTGCCCGGACAGTATCACTTCACCCTGGGTAACCTCATCCAAACCTGCCATAAGTTGCAACAAGGTACTTTTACCGCAACCGCTGGCACCGACAATAGCAATGCTATCAGCACGATTAACCTCTAAGTTAATATCGCTGAGAACAGTAATATCAAGCTCACCATCATGGAAACGTTTGTTGATATTTTTGAGCTCGAGCACAAGCTCCTGGCTAACAGAATCCATTTACTCATACCTCAAGGCGTGTGCAGGTCGGGTGTTTGCTGCTTTAAAAGCTGGATACAGTGTGGCTAACACGGTCAGCGCAAAAGATATGAATGCGACATAGCTGACATCACTCAAGTGTAATTCAGATGGCAAGTCTGTGATGTAATAGACTGAAGGGTCCAGTACCTTTTGACCCAGCAATTGCTCCACGAAAAGAATGATATGTTCGAGGTTGAGTGACAGGCCTATGCCTCCGAGGACGCCCAGAATAGTACCTAACACCCCGATCAGACTGCCTTGAATGATAAATACCCACAATATACTGCGCGCTGATATTCCGTAGGTGCGTAATATAGCGATATCCGATTGTTTATCTGTGACCACCATAATGAGCATCGATACCACATTAAAAGCCGCCACTGCGACGATTAAAGTCATGATCACAAACATCATTGTTTTTTCCATTTTAACTGCACGAAAAAAATTTTGATGCCTGCGCGTCCAGTCAGTCATCCAGTACTCACCTTGCAACTGATCATTAATTACTTGCGTCAAGCCCGGCACCAGAAAGATATCGTCCAGCTTCAATCTTAAGCCCGTTACTTTATCTTGATAGCGGAATAGTTTCTGCGCATCTTGGATATGTATTATTGCGGTATTTCGATCGAACTGATTCATGCCGATTTCATAGATACCCGCCACCGTAAAACGTCGCATCTTCGGTATGATGCCTGCAGGTGTTACTGAGGTCTCTGGTGCGATTATGGTAACTTTATCACCTACTGTTGCCGCTAGATAATTCGCCAGCTCACTGCCAAGCAACACTTTGAATTGACCGGCCTGGAGTACGTCCAGATCGCTATCAAGCATAAACTCGTCAATATCTGAAACCTCTGTCTCGATACTTGGCTGCACGCCGCTCAGTTGCACGCCTGTCACCTGTGAGCCTTTGACGACCATAGATTGCGCTTCAATGTAGGGCGCAACGCCGGCAATCTGCTCGATATGGGCAATCGCCTGCGCGGCGTGTTGCCAGTCATCAAGGGTACCGTCCAGCTCAAGAATGTTGCCATGAGCGGTCATCCGCAGCATACGATCACGCACCTCGGTCTGGAAACCATTCATGACGGACAACACGGTGATGATCACCACAATACCCAGCGCGATACCCAGCACTGAAGTCAGCGAAATGAATGAGATAAAATGATTGTGGCGCTTGGCACGCAGGTAGCGCAAACCAATATACAGTTCGAGTGGCTTAAACATCCTTCAATTATGCAACAGTTATGGGCTAAAAGAGACTATTATCTTGTCTGGCCAAATACTTGAATTAATATATCTGAGTCATTATTCAGCGCTGATTATACGTCTGCCAGCCTGCAATAATGGCTAATTTATAACCTTTAACTGCAGAGACTAAGCTATTGCCTGTGTAACCATGTATACCGCCCGACCCGAATGGCAGCAACAAGACGCAATAATACTTGTATGGCCACACTCAGCCAGTGATTGGGGACCCCAGCTAAGTGCTATCACCACTACTTATCTGCAAATGACCCATGCCATAGCCAAGCATCAACGCGTCCTGATTATTGTGCAAGACCAGCATCATTTGGCCAGCGTGCACAGACAATGCCAAACTCATCAGTGTCAGCTGCACAATCTGACCTATTTAATTGTGCCCACCAACGATACTTGGGTGCGCGATTATGGGCCACAATTTATTTCTGATGGCTGCGATTCAATCTATCTGGATTTTGATTTCAATGCCTGGGGTAATCGCTATGCACATCATCACGATCAGGCGTTCAACACGTATTTATGGCAACAGGCCGGGCTGCATAAGCCTCACTATAAAAAAATAGCAGGGGTCTATGAAGGAGGTAACCTTGAATTTGATAGCACCGGTAATGTGCTCACTAATTTGAGTTGCGCTCAGCGAAATGCGGAGTGTTTCACTAAGGATGAGGATGTGATTGCTTTTCTCAAAGCCAGTTTTAACTGCCAGCATGTACTCGGATTGCATCTTGACCCTTTGGCCGGTGATGATACGGGTGGCCATATCGATACCTTGGCCAGATTTGTCGACGATCACACTATTATCTATGCACACACATCAAATCCGCAGAATCCGAACTATGCTGTGTTACAACATTTACAGGCTCAACTGAGGCAACTTAACGCGCCGCAGGCCTATACTCTAGTGGCTCTGCCGATGCCAGACAGACTGATAATGAATTCTGCTAACCAGTTGTTGCCTGCCAGCTATGTGAATTATGTGTTAATTAACAATGCTGTTTTAATGCCACAGTATAATGACCCGCAAGATAGTCATGCATTGGCAATCGTTCAACAATGTTACCCCGCACGGGAAATAGTGCCAATCAATGCCTGTGAATTAATTCAGCAGTTCGGCAGCTTACACTGTGCGACCTTACATCTACCTGAGAATACATTATGAATGTCGGTTTTGTGCAACAAGTCAATCAGCGCGAACAAGCGATTAACCTAGCTGATTCAATCCGCCAAATAGGACAATTAGCCAACCAGGGTGCAGCGCTAGTGGTATTGCAAGAATTACATACTTCACACTATTTTTGTCAGACACAGAACAGCGCTAATTTCAAAATTGCTGAACCGCTCGTCGGACCTACATTCAGAGCACTATCAGCAGCAGCTAAACAACATAAGCTAGTTGTGGTCGGTTCGATATTCGAACAGCGTCATGCAGGCGTGTATCACAACACGGCTATTGTCATCGACAGCGATGGTAGTCTGGCCGGTTTTTATCGCAAAATGCATATCCCTGATGACCCCGGTTATTATGAGAAGTATTATTTTATTCTCGGCGATACTGGGTTCAAACCGATTACTACCTCACTAGGCAAACTTGGGGTCTGCATATGTTGGGATCAGTGGTTTCCTGAGTCGGCCCGACTGATGGCACTGGCCGGCGCCGAGCTACTTATCTTCCCGAGTGCAATTGGCTGGGACTGCAACGATTGCGACGCAGAAAAACAGCGCCAATTGGATGCCTGGATCACTATTCAACGCAGCCATGCCATAGCTAATCACTTACCGGTAATCGCAGTCAATCGGGCGGGCTATGAAGCTGATCCCAGCGGTCACACCGCCGGCATTGATTTTTGGGGGAGTAGTTTTATCTGCGATGCGATGGGTACAATCCGCGTCCAAGCGGATAGCCGACAGGCTTCTGCTCTGCTCACCTCGATTGATTTGCAGGCCACCCAGCAGCAGAGAAATACTTGGCCGTTCTTTAGGGATCGCAGGATTGATGCCTATCAGGATTTATGCAAACGCTGGCGAGACGATTAAGCGAGTCAAACGGTCTGGTAACACTATTCGTGCATGGCATTGGGGAAAAATAATTGTTGTCCGTCGACTCTGTATGCAGCAATAGCGGCTTGGCCGGCGGCACTCAGGAGCCAGTCTACAAAAATCTCTGCTTGCTCTAATTTGACATGTGGATGCAGCTCTGGATTGACAATTATCACACCATATTGATTGTTCAATGGTGGCTCACCTTGATACAGAATCGTGTGGTGTTGCTTGTTACCGAAACTGATCCACGTACTGCGATCAGACAGCGTGTAGGCATCCATACTCACCGCTGTGTTAAGTGTTGCGCCCATACCAGCGCCAGCCTCTCGATACCACGACCCACTGAACCCAGCCACATCAATACCCGCCAGATTCCATAATGATATCTCTTTGATGTGGGTGCCACTATCATCGCCGCGTGACAGAAATATCGACTCCGAATGGGCAATCTTGTGCAAGCTATCAACAATCCTATCACTCGCCGCTATATTGGCTGGATCGTGTTCTGGACCAATCACAATAAAATCGTTATACATCAGCTTGTGTCTTTTTAGTCCATAGCCTTGAGCGACAAAAGCCTGTTCTCTGGAGTGAGCATGAACAATCAACACATCTGCATCACCATTCTGTGCATTTCTCAGAGCCTGACCTGTACCGACCGCAACAACGCGTACCTCTATACCCGAATGAGCCAAGAATTGAGGCAATATATAATCGTATAAACCTGAGTTTTTTGTTGATGTTGTTGACTGCAACAAGATATACGGTTGCGCCCAACTGCTCAGCGAAAACAGACACACAACGGCAGCTAAAATAGCACTCGGTTTCATGATTTATACCTAGTAGTGGTTCACTCTGCAGCGGCTTGAAATATACCAGAGTCAGTCGCGCAATAGTGTGCGGCGCAACTTATGCGAATTATTAATTGTATACTTGATTAATCAGAAGAGTAATCTCAGCTTGCGCAGCGCGTTCGAAATCCACCAGCTGTTGAGCAGAAATCAAATCACCCGCTTGACTGATAGCCTGACCACTCTTGGATATTCTTGCAAGCACGACGACCTGCGGAAAACTATCTAAATTCATATCTGGAATCATGGCTAATTCTTTAGTTAAACGCACCGTCACAGGTAAATCACCTGCACTCAGTCTCACTAGGGACAGTGGCATGGGTGGACCGGTAGCCGCTTTAGCATAAATAAACAGCGTTTCATTGGCACTGATTTGAGTGTGTAAACTATCGTCCAGAGCAACGTTGACAGTGATCTCTCTTTGATTAGATTCAACCCGGTCAGCGACGATCAGCGTTTCCATGCCTGCTCTGTCACGCGCATCATTGAGAAATTGAGACAGCGATGTTTTTACCTCAGGTCGAGAATCAGGCACTAGACGCAATAATTTTGTCCAGTGAGTCACTGAGTCGGCATACTTTTGATTTAAAAATGAAGCATATCCGGCATACCAAAGTGCGCGCTCGTGTTGCGGTTTTATACTCAAAGCACGCGCCAGCAAGTTTAATTCATAGTCGGTGAACAATTCTTCATTGGCAAAGGCCGATGCCTCAGCAGCCAACACCAGCAAATCAGGATCACTGTTATTGAAATGCTGCAGAGCGGTCAGGTAGACATCCTTAGCTTGCTCATATTGTTCCAGTGTAGTGTAACTTTGACCCAGCATCTTCCAACCATCCAGATCCTGCGGGTTATCTTGCAAACTCTGGCGCAAGCTTTGCATAGCGGCTTCCATGCTTTGCGTTTGAGTGGCAATCAAACGCTCTTGCGTTTCACTTTCAGTCTCAAATGTTGATAAATTCTGGTACAAGCCGAAAGCCGATAGCGGCACACTGACGGCAATAAAAATAGCGATACCTGACATGCGCTTGGTCTGTGCTGGCTGATATTGTTCGCCCGTGATATCGGTGACTAGGGTCTGCTGTAAATCTTGTAAAGCTAACTCATATTCTTCCTCGTCCAATAGACCTTTGTCTAAATCGGCAGATAACTCGTCTACCTTAGAATGATAAATAGCTTGGTTTAATTGATCACGCTTAGATTGAGATGACTGCGTCATCGTCTGCAACAGCGGCTGCAATAAAAAAAACAGCCCAAGCAGAGTGAGGAGACTGGCGAACAGAATAAACATAACTACTTCTCTCCGGTATCTTGGTCAGCTAACAGATTGTGCAAACGTTGCTGGTCTGCCTCTGAAATTGTTGGTGCTTGTTTGGCGCGTTGTGCGATCATCCATAGCGCAGTCACCACGCCAATTAGCAACAACGCAAACGGACCCAGCCATAAAAATAATGTATGTGATTTCACTGGCGGTGTATACAAAACAAAATCACCATAGCGTGCCGACATGAAATCTAAAATCTGTTGATCTGAACTGCCCTGCTCCAGCATATCTTTAACCTGCACACGCAGGTCTGTCGCCAGCTCTGAACTGGAGTCCGCCAAAGTTTGATTCTGACACACGAGACAGCGCAGTTCCTCGAGTAAACTCTGGTATCTGTCTTCATATTGAGGCTGAACATTGATAATCTCAGAATACACCAGCTGAGTAGCAAGCAAACACACGAATAGCGCAATAATTTTATTCATAGGATTGTGTTGGCGCTGCAGCAAGCTGATTAATCTTGGGCACAAACTGGTTCTGCCATATCACTGGGGTCATCACCCCGATCAGTTTATGTTGGATTATACCCTGTCTATCAATCAAAAAAGTTTCGGGAGCACCGTATACGCCGAAGTCTATCGCGACCCTACCCGATTCATCAAAGGCACTCATAACGTAAGGATCACCATCCTCAAGCAGCCATTGGATTGCAGATTGACGATCATCTTTGTAATTCAAACCAAAGATTGGCACTCCCTGAGCGGCTAGATTAAGTAAGGCTTGATGCTCTTGCTTGCATGCAACACACCAGGTTGCCCAGACGTTGATGAGCGCATAATCGGCTGCGAAATCGGCTTGCGTGATATTCTTAGTCGGGTCTTTTAAAGTGCTGAGAGTAAACTCAGGTACAGGTTTGCCTATCAAGGGCGATGGTACCAGACTCGGATCTTTATATAAGCCTATCCACAAAAACCCCGCTAGTACTATAAATAAAGCAGCAGGGATAATAGCGCGCAGCATTAAGCAGCCCTGTTTGCACTTGCACGATAGCGTTTATCAGTAGCACCCAAAATACCGCCGATAGCCATTAACATTGCACCTATCCAGATCCACTGCACAAATGGACGGTAATAAATACGCAACCCCCACTCGCCGGGGGATACTGGCTCGCCAAGGGCAACATACAAATCTCTAAATAAACCCTCGTCGATACTGGCCTCTGTCATCGGATTACGCTGAACAGTATATACGCGCTTTTCCGGTTCGAGCGTAACGATAGGCACGTTATCTTGTGTGACATCCACTTGTGCGCGCATTGCTTGATAATTAGGCCCCTGATTAGGGCCGACACCGCGCAGCAAGAAACTATAGCCTGCTAGGTCGACACTAGTACCAACTTTTACTGCAATTTCTTTTTGATCGCTGAAGGCAGAGGTGAAAACCACTCCGAATATAAAGATGCCCATGCCAATGTGGGCGACCGACATACCATACAGCGCACGTGGCACTTTGCTGAGTGATTTAAATACTGAGGTGGTCTTGTCGCGTTTCATGATCAAACGTGCCACGGCGTATACAGCAGTAGCAAAAGCCCAACCGCCCGCAGCAATACCCAGACTGGTCATAATGGTTGTATCACGGTAGATTGCGATAGGCAGGATCACACCCAATATCACTGCGATTGCGAGCAAGAACTTTAATCTATGAAATAGCTCAGAGATCGAAATACGCCGCCACTTAGCAATCGGCCCCAGTCCCATAAGGAATATCAAAGGCAACATCAAAGGGACAAACACAGCAGAGAAATACGGCGGCCCGACCGATAGTTTAGGCAAGCCGAGTGCATCCAGAAACAGCGGATATAGGGTGCCAATTAAGATCGTGAGCATCGCCACAACCAGCAAGACATTGTTCAGCAGCAACATGGTTTCTTTGGACATCACCTCAAACCGCCCACCCGTGCTGAATTGGACTGAGCGCCAGGCGTAAAGTGTTAATGAGCCACCGACCACCACGGCCAAGAACGCGAGTATGTAGACACCACGCGCAGGATCACTGGCAAACGAGTGGACCGACACCAAAACGCCAGAACGCACTAGAAACGTCCCCAAAAGACTGAGTGAAAATACCAGAATTGAGAGCAACACTGTCCAGCTTTTAAAGGTCGCGCGTTTTTCAGTCACCGCGAGAGAGTGGATCAAAGCGGTCGCAACTAACCAAGGCATGAATGAGGCATTCTCAACGGGATCCCAAAACCACCAGCCGCCCCAGCCTAATTCATGATAAGCCCACCAACTGCCGAGGGTGATCCCTATGGTTAGAAATACCCAGGCGATATTAGCCCATGGTCTTGACCATCGCACCCAGGCAGAATCAAGTTTGCCACTAATTAAGGCGGCGATGGCAAAAGCAAAAGCTACAGAGAATCCAACATACCCCATGTAAAGCATGGGTGGATGTATCACTAAACCAGGATCCTGTAACAGTGGATTCAGGTCTCGGCCTTCTGCTGCTGCCGGGAACATCCGATCAAATGGATTCGAGGTGAGCAAGGTGAACAATATAAACCCAATGCTGATCATTCCCATCACAGCCAAAACTCTGGCAATGACATCGTCAGGCAAACTGCGGCTTTTGACTGCCACGGCAAATCCCCATCCTGATAAGGCGAGTACCCACAGTAGGAGTGAACCCTCGTGTGCTCCCCACACCGCAGAGATTCGATAATAAATTGGCAGTAAAGTATTAGAATTATTGGCTACATATTGCACCGAAAAATCATTGTCCACAAAACTGTAGGCTAGGCATAGGAAGGCGATCAGTAAAAAAAGGAATTGACCACTAGCAGCGGTACGCCCAACTGACATCAGGTTGAGGTTGTTAGTTTGAGCGCCCCACATGGGTAAGACTGACTGGGCGATAGCCAGGCAAAGCGCGATAATTAGGGCAAACTGTCCGAGTTCTGGAATCATTTATTTACACACTACTGAGTTTTTGGAATTGACTCTGGATGCGAACCACCCGCTGCTTGCAGTGCTTCAGCAAGCTCTGGAGGCATATAGTTTTCGTCATGCTTGGCTAGTACCTCTTGGGCGATAAATACACCATCTGTGTTGATTTTACCCTGAGCAACAATACCTTGTCCCTCTCTGAACAGGTCAGGCAGTAAGCCTGTATAACTCACCGTGATACTGTCAGCTGTATCAGTCAGATCAAAAGAAGTGGTGACCCCGTCCGCATGGCGGGCAACTGACCCTTCAACAACTAAGCCACCGAGTCTGAACATTTGATCTGTGGCCACTTCGCCGGCTTCAATTTGTGAAGGGCTGTAGAAATATAAAAGATTGCTCTGGAATGCAAATAAGGCCAAAGCTGTTGCTGCACCAAAACCGACCACCAACACGATAACGAATATCATGCGCTGTTTTCTTTTCGGCGTCATAAGCGATTACTCCTCCTCAGATAATTCCGCCAATTCACGCAGAATTTTGCGCCGTTGAAGGCGAATAGAAATGACATTAAGCAACAATACTGCACTGACAATGGCATACGAACCCCAGACATAAAATGCGTAGCCATCCATGTGAAAGAACTCTTGCACGACTATTTCTCTAGGATCTCTTGCACCCATGAGGTGTGTCTTTCGCGACTGAGCAAGGCATTTCTAGTACGCGCAAACAATAAAGCGAAAAAGTACGTTTTGAAGGCAAAAAACATGATGAATAACGGTGTTAACATCGACAACGGTGCTGATGGAGAGTCGAACTTAGTCACTGTCGGTCCCTGATGCAGAGTGTTCCACCACTCAACCGAGTAGTGAATAATGGGAATATTGATGACGCCTACAATCGCCAGTATGGAGGCTGCTTTAGCACCCGTGCGGGGGTCTTCGTATGCACTGTAGATGGCCAGCACGCCCACATATAAGAACAGTAGTACCAGTTCCGATGTTAAACGTGCGTCCCAGACCCAATAAGCGCCCCACATCGGCTTGCCCCAGAGCATGCCTGTGACCAGCGCCAATAGGGTAAAAGATGCGCCGATAATTGCACTCTGGGCAACTACGATCTCTGCTACCTTGATCCGCCAAATCATGGCCACCACGCCTGCGCTCGCCATCACTACGTAGGTAAACATAGACATCCAGGCAGAGGGCACATGTATATACATTATTCGCACCGTCTCACTCTGCTGATAATCTGGCGGCGAGATGATCAGTGCCCAATAGAGGCCTAAGGCCATCAGGATCAAGGTCAAGGCTGACAAAATTTTCAACCATGTGCCCGACCACTGGTAAAAGTAATTGGGTGATCCGTATTTATGTATGAAGTGCATCATGCTACTCGGACAAGGGAAAATAGAATTAGTTGTGCGATACCTTGAGTGCCGCCACCACGGCAAACGGTACCAATATTAGAGACATTATAAGGAACGCCCCTAGCAAAGCATAATACCCCATAACAGGTAGATTACTGGTTGCGGCACTTATGGCCATGGTGGAAAAAATGAGTACCGGAATATAAAAGGGCAAGATCAGCAAAGAAGATAGTATGCCGCCAGTGCGTAAACTCAAGGTCAGTGCCACACCTACGGCACCGAGTAAGCTAAGTATGGGCGTGCTGATGAGTAAGGTGACCATCAAACTGACTATTGCATGTGCAGGGAAATACAGTAACAACGCCATCACGGGCGCGATTATGATGAGTGGTAATCCAATGCTGATCCAGTGCGCTGTGACCTTAGCCAGCACCAGTAATACTTTTGAACCGGGTAATAACAGGAGTTGTTCAAGTGAACCGTCATCATAATCTGATCGGAATATCGCATCCATAGACATCAAACTTGCCAATAACGCAGTGACCCAGATCACTCCCGGCGCAATCTCAGACAGTAATTCACGATCTGGGCTGACTCCTAGAGGGAACAAACTAACCACAATTATGAAAAACACTAGCGGGTTGGCTACTTCTCGGCGGCGGCGCAGTGCCAGCTTCAGATCACGTTGTAATACAGCCAGAAATATATTCATCCAGTTACCGGCTCAGTTCTAATTTGATTAATTTGGCTGGATCAATCTCGATACCTCTGTGCGTAGTCAATACTAACAGGCCCTGATTGTCTAAGTGCCTGCCAAGCTGCTGCTCGATTGCTTCGATAAACTCAACATCTAATGCAGTCAGCGGCTCATCGAGTATCCACAGCTTTTGTTGAGCTACAAACAGACGTGCCAGCGCCACACGGCGCTGTTGGCCAGCGGACAAGCGCCCACATTGAACGCTTAATCGTTTGCGTAAGCCTACACAGGCTGCTAATTCTGGGATGCTCATCGCCAACTCGTTGGGCCATAGTTTGAGTAGTAATTGGAGATTCTCTCTCACCGTCAATTCAGTTTTCACTGCAGCCCGATGACCGATGTAGAGTAATTGCTGTTGGTAACTTTGAGCTTGATGATGAATATCCTGCTGATCCCACAGCACTGCGCCTTCAGCGGCGAGACTCAAACCTGTCAGTATTTTCAGCAAGCTTGTCTTACCACTGCCATTCTCACCTGTTACAATCAATGATTGGCCGCTGTTCAGACTGAATGCCACGTCAGAAAATAGTTCCCTGCGACCACGCTCACAAGATAAATTTTGTGCTGCCAGGCAATGTATGGATGTATTGTTCGGTTTAATTGTCACGTTTTTGGACTGTAAATGTGCAATATGGAAGAAATTTTCAGCTCACGTGTCAATCAGGATTGTGGTGTCACGCGTAATTTCTTAAAATGTCGACTTCAGAATACTAGCACCCAATAAAGTTCATGTCAGATCAATCTAATCGTAAATTTAACGTTGTTTACTTGATAACTTTCATTGGGGCTGTCATCGCCGGTGTGGTTTTCACGCTGGGCTCCTCCAGCGCTTTAGAAGCCACCAATACGGTTGAATTCTGCACATCCTGTCACTCCATGCAGTACGTTGAAGAAGAATGGATGGAGTCGGTCCATTATAAAAATGCATCCGGCGTACGCGCAGGCTGCCCTGACTGTCACGTCCCGCACTCACTTGGTCCTAAGTTATATGCCAAAGTTATGGCTGCTAAAGATGTCTGGGGTGAGATAATAGGAACCATCGACACAGAAGAGAAGTTCGAGGACCACCGTTGGACAATGGCTAATCGTGTCTGGTCGCACATGGAGAAGACCGACTCACGCGAATGTCGCTCTTGCCATGCATTTGACTCCATGGATCTCACAGAACAAGAAAGAACTTCACGTAAAAAGCATAAAAGAGCTGAAGCACAAGGGATTACCTGCATAGAATGTCACAAAGGCATAGCTCACGAGGAGCCCATGGAACCCGATGAAGCATAAATACCCTTAATAACCACCATAAAACATAAAAAAATTCTTACCAAAGGTATACACTATCAGATACCACGCTCAACCAGGGAGTCTACACAATGATCATAAAGAGAATCGCAGCTGGCATGCTGCTTTGCATCACGCTTAGCCAAGTCTGTCTCGCACAAGACGGTCAAGTCACCATGTTAACCAGTACGTGCGTCGCCTGTCACGGGAGTGAGGGTAATAGCACTGGGCCAGCAATACCGAGTATTGCCGGCTTGTCACCGATCTATTTCATGGGCGCTATGCTCGCTTATAAGTATGATGACGAAGACGAATTAGAAGCGGTCATTGATGCTGATATTGATTTCGAAGACGTCGAAGTTTTCACTCGCTATTCAACCATCATGGGCCGTCTAGCAAAAGGCTACACAGAAGAAGAAATTAAATTAATGGCGGAGTACTTTAGTAGCCAAGAAGTTGTTCGTCCCGCTCAAGTCGTCGATGTAGCAATGGCCAAAGAAGGTAAAAAATTACATAAAATGCACTGTGAAAAGTGCCATGAAAACGAGGGTCGCTCGGCCGAAGACGATACGGGAGTACTGGCCGGACAATGGCAACCCTACTTCTTATACTCCATGCACGATTTCAATGATGGTGAACGCGGCATGCCTAAAAAGATGAAGAAGACACTGGATAAGATCAATGAAACGGTCGGTCTGACAGGCTTCGAGCAACTAGCTCACTATTACGCAAGCATTCAAGACTAAAGGAGCCGCAGCATGAAAAGTATCAATCGTAGAGATTTTATCAAACTTGGTAGTGGTTCACTGGTCGCGGGCAGTGCTGGCTTAGCGATACCACAGCTTGCTATCGGCGCGACTAAGAAAGTCGTGGTTATCGGTGGTGGCGCAGGTGGGACCATTGCGGCTAAGTATATCCGTCAGTCAGACAGCTCTATCGATGTCACTCTGATCGAGACTAATAAAGAACATTACACCTGCTTCATGAGCAACGAAGTGATCGGCGGTGATCGTAAAATTACAACCATCAAACATCCCTATGATGGACTCAAGAAATACGGCATTAATATCGTCCACAGTATGGCTACCGCGATAGATGCTGACAAAAAGACAGTAATGACCGCTTCAGGCGACAGTTTCAGTTTCGATCGTCTAATCGTCTCACCTGGGGTAAGCCTTAAATACAATACCATTGAAGGCTATGACGAAGCTGCCGCCGAAGTTATGCCCCATGCGTGGAAAGCTGGTCACCAGACTGCCCTGCTACGTAAGCAGTTGGAAGCTATGGACGATGGTGGTCTAGTTGTGATTGCGCCTCCAGGCAACCCATACAGATGCCCACCAGGGCCATATGAGCGTGCCTGTCAGGTGGCGCACTATCTAAAGCATAATAAGCCTAAATCTAAAGTCCTGATCATCGATGCTAAAGATAAATTTTCTAAACAAGGACTATTCACGCAAGGTTGGAAAGCACGCTACGACGGAATGGTCGAATGGGTGCCAGCAGCGGATACAGGTGGCGGTATTACCTCTATCGATGCGGCCAGCATGACGGTATCCACTGACTTTGATGACTACCAAGCGGATGTGGTTAACATTATTCCACCACAAAAAGCTGGCGCGATCGCCGAAATCGCTGGTCTAACAGACGATTCAGGCTGGTGTCCGGTGGATCTGGGTACCTTTGAATCAACTATCCATCCCGGTATGTACGTGATCGGTGATGCCAGTATGGCTACCGGCATGCCCAAATCAGGTTATGCCGCAAACTCACAAGCAAAAGTATGTGCGGCTGCAGTAGTGGCCTCCTTGAATGAGATTGAGATGGCCGATCCTTCTTATGTCAACACTTGCTATAGTCTTGTTGCACCTGACTACGGGATTTCAGTTGCGGCTGTTTACAGATTGGCAGAAGATCGCTCCAAGATTGCTAAAATTGCCGGTGGTCTGACACCTGGAGATGCTAGTCCAGATGCCCTCCAACGCGAAGTTCTGTACGCATACAGTTGGTACGATAACATCGTGGCAGATATGTTTACTTAATAGTAACGTCATCAGGTATTATCAAAAGCGGAGCCTACCAGCTCCGCTTTTTTTTGTCTTACACGGTTGCTCGGTATTTAGCTTGTTGTTTTAAACCCTAATGAATTACTTAAAAGCATCACTCCCTGAACACGGACGTCAGCACTGGGCACAACTCTACGGCTGCGCTCGCAGTCTCATTATTAGTGATGCAATAGCTAAGCATGAGGGTTTAGTTGTCGTGTTAACACCTGACTCCACCTCAGCAGCGACTGTCCTTCATGAAAGCCAATTCTTTCACGACTCGGCAGCTGACTTTTTTAGCTTCCCTGAATGGGAAACACTGCCCTACGATATCTTCTCACCGCATGAGGATATTATCTCCGACCGAATCTCTACTCTGCACGCACTGCCGACGCTCAAACAAGGCTGTTTGATTCTGCCTGTGAGCAACTGCATGCAAAGAATTCCACCTAAAGAATTCATTCATGCTGTGGCCTTGGAACTCAACATAGGTGATATGTTCAGTCTGGAAAAGATTCGCAGCTTATTATTTTCAGCGGGTTATCACCATGTTTCCCAAGTCACTACACGGGGTGAATTCACATTGCGTGGCTCAATTGTTGACTTCTTTCCGATGGGTTCTGATCACCCCTTTCGATTGGAATTTTTTGATGATGAAATTGAAACCATCCGCAGCTTTGATATCGAAAAACAAACCTCGATAGAAAAGCTTACCCAAGTCAGTTTGCTGCCGGCGCATGAGTTTCCCAGTGATGATGATGCGATTAAAGGATTTCGCCGTCGTTATCGTGAAAAAATTGAGGGCGATCCGAATAAAAGCATCATTTATAAAGAAGTCAGCAATGGCAATTTTCCGCCTGGAATAGAATATTATCTGCCGCTATTTTTTGATAGCACCTGTACTATTTTTGATTATTTACCTGCTAATACTCTGTTCATCTTGTACGAGAACGCACTTGAGATGGCAGAGCAGTTCGAGCTCGAGCTCGTTAATCGGTATGAACAACGCAGATACGATATTGAAAGACCGTTATTGAAGCCACATGACATATACCTCTCCAGTGATGACATACAACTCAACCTAGCGACTTATCAGACAGCCCAAATCAGTAGTCATAAGTTGGCTGATGACAGTAATGATAATGTCTTAAACTACCCTTGTTCCTCGCTGCCTGCAATTAACATCGACGGACGCTTAGAAGACCCCGCGCAACATTTACGTGCATTCATTCAACGTCGCAATAGCAAAATCATGTTTGCGGCAGAATCATTGGGCCGACGTGAACATATTCGCGATACCCTTCGGGCATTGGATATCACTCCCAAGGTTGTGTCTAGTTGGAGAGACTTCGTGAGCAGCGAAGACACTCTTAATTTACTGGTTGCTCCAATAGATGATTCAGTTCATCTGACCAATCATGACGTAACCCTGATAGCCGAGCGTCAACTTTTTGGCACACGCACACGCCAAGCATCGCGACGCAAGAAGACACGTGATGCTGATGCTGTGGTCCGCAACCTAAATGATCTCACCTTAGGTTCACCGGTCGTGCACGAGGATCATGGCGTAGGTCGTTATCTGGGCCTGCAAGCACTCAATGTTCAATCTATTGACACCGAGTTTGTCACCCTAGAATACTTTGGTGGCGACAAACTTTACGTGCCAGTTGCTAATTTACATCTTATCAGTCGCTATACAGGTGCCGATTCCGAGAGTGCACCTTGGCATAAATTAGGCTCAGACAGTTGGTCTAAAATCAAACAGAAGGCTGCCCAGCGTGCACGTGATGTCGCCGCAGAACTGCTTGATGTATATGCCCGTCGGGAAGCCAAGTATGGCTATAGCTTTGATACCGAAATGACAGAATATGCAGCCTTTGCCAACAGTTTCCCATTTGAGGAAACACCTGATCAAGAAAAAGCGATTGATGATGTGTTAGCCGATATGCATGCTGACAAACCGATGGATCGAGTAGTCTGTGGTGACGTTGGTTTTGGTAAAACCGAAGTAGCCATGCGGGCTGCTTTTATCGGCGTCAGTAATAACAAGCAAGTGTGTGTGCTGGTGCCCACTACCCTATTGGCACAACAGCATTACCAAACGTTCAGCGATAGATTTGCGGAATGGCCAATCCAAATTCAATCCATATCACGTTTTAACAGCGCTAAAAAGCAAAAAGAAATCGTTCAAAAGTTAGCAAATGGCACTATAGATATTGTGATTGGTACCCATAAGTTACTCAGCCAGGATATCCAATATAAAAATCTAGGACTTATTGTTATTGATGAAGAACAACGCTTTGGTGTGCGCCACAAGGAAAAGTTAAAATCCTTACGCACCGAAGCAGATATTCTGACGCTCACGGCAACACCGATACCACGCACATTGAATATGTCGTTAAGCGGTCTCCGCGATTTATCAATAATTGCTACACCGCCTAACCATCGTCATGCCATCAAGACTTTTGTTGCTGAATGGAACGATGCCAGTATCAAAGAGGCATGCACACGTGAAATCAAACGTGGCGGGCAAGTTTATTTCATGCATAACGAAGTAAAAAGTATTGCTAAAGTCAGTGACGATTTGCAACGCTTGATGCCTAATGCTTCAATCCGCTTTGCCCATGGCCAAATGTCTGAGCGTGAGCTTGAGCAGGTCATGATAGACTTCTATCATGGACGTTTTAGCATCCTGGTAGCAACCACTATTATTGAGAGCGGTATCGATATCCCAACAGCTAATACCATTATCATCAACCGCGCTGATCGGCTGGGTTTATCTCAACTGCATCAGTTACGTGGTCGCGTAGGTCGTTCCCATCATCGTGCTTATGCCTACCTCATCACACCACCTAAAAAATTAATGACTGCAGATGCAGTCAAACGCCTGCATGCCATCGAATCACTCGAAGAACTCGGGGTTGGCTTTACCCTGGCAACCCATGACTTAGAGATACGCGGTGCCGGCGAGTTGTTGGGCGAAGGTCAGAGCGGACAAATACATGAAGTGGGTTATGCCATGTATAACGACTTGCTCACTCGTGCCGTGCAAGCGCTCAAGTCCGGCGACCTGCCCGAGTTAGATCGCCCCTTAGATCATGGCTGTGAAGTAGACTTGGGCGTGCCTGCGATTTTACCGGAGGATTATGTGCCTGATGTGCATATGCGTCTGGTACTTTATAAGCGTATTGCCAGCGCGCAGGATCATGCCGAATTACAGAACATTCAAACCGAACTCATAGATCGCTTTGGCCTGTTACCTGAAGCGACCAAGAATCTTATTATGAGTACCGAATTGAAACTTTTTGCCAAAGGTCTGGGCATTATTAAATTAGAGGCCCACGAAGAGGGTGGACGCATTATATTTGGTTCTGATCCAAAGATTAATGTCGATCGCTTGCTGACCATGATACAACTAGAATCCACAGTCTTTAAAATGAATGGCAGCGAAAAGCTCGGTTTTAATGTACATTTACCAGAGCTTGCCCAGCGCAGCGAATACCTTAAGAATATTATTAATACGATTGCCAACAAACCTTAACCATTTGAGTATTCTGTGAATACAATAAAGTCTTTCAATGTCATGACGCTCTGTTTAGCCATGCTATGTGGGGCATCCCTGCAGGCGCGCGAGTATGCTATTGAAGTGATCATATTTACGCACCTTGATGGCTTAGCTCAAACGCAAGAACAGTTTCCTGATAACCAGCAAATTATCTCGCCAGACTCCGGGCTGATTATTAATAACCAGTTCCCTAGTAGTCCGCTCACATTGAGTACATCCAGTCAAACAACTGAACTTTGGCGTGCTGTGCCTGAAGCTGAATTCATCCTCAAAGAGCAAGCCAAACTGCTTGAGCGCTCAAGCAAGTATAGAGTCCTCCAACATCTGGCATGGATACAGCCGATGGTGGATAAAAATAATACACTTGCTGTGCGCATTAACGGCGGTCGTGATCTGAGCGCGGAACATCCTGAACGGTTACCGGCTGAAGCGATGCAAAATTCACGCTTATCTGCTGTGTTGGGTGATCTATTGGAGCCGGTCTCACAGGCCCAGCTAAATGAACTTGAGGGTACCATCAAGGTCGCCATCACGCGTTATATTCATGTCTACACAAACTTAGTATATCGTGCAAAAGATTATCATCTGACGACAACAGCGCAAGGCAGCTATGTTGAGGAGCAATTGCAGGATTATCAGATCGATCTATATCGCCAAATGAAAAGTCGTGAACTGCATTATATTGATCATCCACTGATTGGTGTGCTGATCGAAGCTTCGCCCATCGAAGTCACACAAGAGAACTTGCAGTAATAAGGTTTATAGCGTTGCCATGAGGGCCGCGAGTAAGCTGCGTACTTTAATCATGCCTTGCTGGGTACACTGCTGGATTGACTCCAATGTAATCGCTTGCTCACCTCGGCCTGCAGCCCAATTCACAGCTACAGCGCAATGAGCATAATTGATGCCTAGCTCGCGTGCCAGAGCAGCCTCGGGCATACCAGTCATGCCCACGACCTGACAGCCATCGCGCTCCAAGCGATCAATTTCAGCAGCCGTCTCCAGACGCGGGCCTTGGGTCACACCGTATACGCCCCCAGCGAACAACTCCAAGCTCGCCTCATGACCTGCAGTGAGCAAATGCTGACGCAAACGAGCATCGTATGGTTGTGAGAAATCAACATGCTTGACACTGACTAGATCTTTTTCGAAGAAGGTCTGCTGGCGGCCGTACGTGTAATCAATTATTTGTTCAGGTATCACTACTTTAGTCGGATTAATTGCTGCATCTATGCCTCCCACCGCAGCCACAGCAATAATATCTTGGACACCCTTATCATGCAGAGCCCACAAGTTAGCGCGATAATTAATCATGTGCGGTGGAATGTTATGCCGTGAGCCATGTCTGGGTAAGAAGATAATTTGCTTGCCACAATATTGCCCATAGGTAAGCGGTGCCGAGGGCGTTCCGTATGGCGTTCTGACAACCTCTTTACGCACAATCTCCAAGCCTGCAAATGAGGTCAGGCCTGTGCCTCCAATAATGGCGGTACTATTCATGGCGATCTTCCAGCGCATATATATCAGGTAAATTACGCAAGTAGCCCTGATAGTCCATGCCATAACCAAAGACATATCGATCAGGTGCCAGCAAGCCATAAAAATCAGGCGCTAATGTCATCGCGCTACGCTGTTTTTCTTTATACAGTAGCACGCATGAAATGACTTCCCGCGCACCTTTTTGCTTACAGTAGGCCACTAACTCTGCCAAGGTATGCCCTTCATCAAAAATATCGTCGGCAATTAATACAATCTGATCCTGTAATTCTGCTGTGGGCGCTCGCAGCCAAGTGAGTTGACTGCCTGTTGTTGTATTTTGATAGCGGGAGACGTGCACATAATCAAGACGCACATCACAGTCCATATGTCTGATCAAATCACTGGTGAAGACTAAACCACCATTCATGACGCATAACACTAGCGGATTCTTACCTTGCAATCTCTTTTCTAATTGCACAGCCATTTGATCCAGGGCCGACATGATTTGTTGCTTGCTATAGATTAAATCTGAGCCTCGTTTCAGTTGCTGCAAATGTTTTATATCGAGCTCAGCCATCTCTCTATCCACTAGTATGATGTTGATTGAGTTGACCTTCACTGATGATCATAGTGCGCGTCGGGAATGCCATTTCAGCACCGTGACGCTCCACGATATCTGCTATTTTTAACAGCACATCCTGCTTGATTGTGTGGAAAATGATCCAGTCCGTTGTTGTTGTAAACGTGTACACAAAAAAGTCTAGCGAAGATTCATTAAATTGATCAAAGTTGACGATCAGGGTTTGCTTGGTGTCGATCTGCTGATGATTTTGCAGCATTGTTTTTACTTCATCGACAATACTATCCACCTGTTTGATATCGTCGTAACGCAAACCAATCGTCTCATAGATACGCCGATGTGACATACGTGAGGGATTTTCAACCGCAATATTGGCAAACACTGAATTAGGCACATACAGTGGACGCTTATCAAACGTGCGGATGGTCGTTAACCGCCAGCCGATGGTTTCAACCACACCCTCTATATTTTTATCCGGTGAGCGAATCCAGTCGCCAACACTGAACGGACGATCCAGATAGATCATTAAACCACCAAAGAAGTTAGCAAGTAGATCTTTGGCCGCAAAACCAATAGCAATACCACCGATACCACCAAACGCGAGTACTCCAGACACGCTAAAACCCAAGGTCTGCAGCATGACCAGTGCAGTAGTGATGAGTATCGCAGTACGCACTAGTTTCGCCATGGCGTGAATAGTGGTGCGATCAAACGCCTCACCCAATGCTAATTTTTGTTTAATGATCGCTTCTTCATAGTGCTTGACGAAGCTAATCATGGCCCAACCCAGCATGCTGATAATCAATACTTCCTTGATCGCACTGATCGAGTTAAAGATGACTGCATCAGTCTGGCCACCCGCTATTTCAGCGGCATACAAAATACCCAAACCTTTGATCGAATAACGCAGCGGACGCCGCACAGAGCTGATCAATGCATCATCCCATGGATTAGCTGTTTTAGCTGCCTTGAGGGCTAGATTGTTGAATACTCGGCGAGCGATATAGCTGGCAATAAGCACCACTAATACCACCACGAATACTTCATAGACCCATAGTTCAATAAAGTTTGCGCTTAATAGATTTTTTATTTGTTGCCAAGTCTCTTGTAATTTCATTTGTCTAAAAGTGTTTATATTGATTAATATTCAGCTAAGAATTGGTGCAAACACTGCTGTTGTTCTGCTGTCATTAGTTCGCTGGTTTGGCCATAAAACTGAGCTAGACGATCAGCTGACTGCGGATTTACATAATCATCCAATAACTCCAGCGCCAGCGGGACATGTGCCGGTTGATTGCACACCAGCACCATATCTGAGCCCGCCTGCAAGGCCAGTGAGATGCGCTGGCGGATATCTCCCACAGCATGCGCACCGCGCATACTTAAATCGTCGCTAAAAATAACACCTTGATAAGATAACTGTCCGCGGAGAATATCGTTGAGCCAGTAAGGTGAGAAGCTCGCGGGCTTATCATCCACGCGAGCATACACCACGTGTGCTGACATAATGCCCTGCAAGCCTTGATCAATCATCAGTTCAAATGGCTTTAAGTCCTGCTCAATCGCACTCAATGGGCGCTGGTCAAGTGGACATTCCAGATGTGAGTCAGCGACCACAGTGCCATGCCCAGGGAAATGTTTACCAATCGCTTGCATCCCACCGCGATGCAAACCCTGGCTAAAGCTCGCGGCTATCAGTGCCACTATGTCTGGTTGGCTATGAAAGGCTCGATCACCAATGATCTGACTGTGGACAGTGGCTAAATCCAATACCGGTGTGAAGGAGAAGTCAACATTTACCGCACGCAGTTCTGCTGCCAGGTGCCAGGCCAATAGCTCACTGACACGCAATGCTCTGAGCGGCTCCCGATCATACAAGTCACCCAAGGTGCGCATCGCCGGGATGGCGGTGAAACCATCTGTGAAGCGTTGCACGCGACCGCCCTCTTGATCTACAGCGACCAATAACGCGGGTGATTTGAGCGCATGCAGTTCGTCAATCAACGCAGCGATTTGCTGTTTATCTTGAAAATTGCGCCTGAACAATATCACTCCGCCTACTGCAGGATGCAATAACCACTGTTTCTCTTGTGGACTGATCACACGTCCTGCGAGATCAATCATTAATGGACCAATAGACATGGCGATAAGTTACCTAAAGCCGATCAAAATAGCTATAAGTTCGGATGGGCCTGTTACACTCAGCAATATGTTGACGCTGTGCGAGGTTTAATCTGGACGTAAGATCGATGGGATAAAAATGAGGGCACTCAAAGGAGTGCCCTAATCAGGAGGAGTCGAGTATCACAGCAGCACATAAAGATTTTCAAATGCTGTTAGCTCACTAACAATCTTGCACAGATCGTGCCAGAAATAATTTCCATGAGTTTTCATATAGTTAACAAATGCGTCTTAAGATCTGTATAAAAAAAGCTGGGTTTGTATCACATATTGTGGCATGACTGCCCCAAAATAGAACATTATTAAACAAATTTCGATAAAAACATTACACTACATAGGATTATTTCATCCAATGACGCGCTGCAGATATGCCACAGTCTAAGTACGAGAGAGCAATTAAACGACAACAGCTCAGGCCAGATCAGGACCAGCGCTATGTTGTGCAGCAATTAGATGCTTTAGAAAATCGTCTCAAGCAACGTCAGCCGGGGCACGGGCTGTCCTTATACACGCGTTTATTGAGCTTTTTAAAACCTGCTCAACAACCTGCGAAGATCATCCGGGGGCTCTATATCTGGGGTTCAGTCGGGCGCGGTAAAACACATATGATGGATCTGTTTTTTGATTGCCTGCCGATCAAGAAGAAATTGCGTCTGCATTTCCATCGTTTCATGCAGGAGGTGCATCATCAATTGAGCCAAATAGATAATCAGGAAAACCCATTGGATGACGTCGCACAACACTTCCATCGACGCGCAGATGTGCTGTGTTTAGATGAACTATTTGTCTCTGATATTGGTGATGCAATGATTCTAGCGGGCTTACTGGAATCATTGTTCAAACAAGGCGTCACCCTAGTTGCCACCAGTAATTGCCATCCAGACGAATTATATAAAGACGGCCTGCAGAGGCAAAAATTTCTGCCCGCCATCGAGTTAATCAAAATGCATTGCAAAATTGCAGAGCTGGGTGGTAATCAGGATCACCGCCTTGAGTTTCTGGAGCATGCCGATATTTACCACACGCCTCTAGATGCCAGTGCAGACCAGATTATGCAGAATAATTTTGCACATATCGCAACCGAACCGGGTGTGGACCATGAAATACTCAACATTCATGGCCATGAAATTAATACCCGACGATGCTCTGACGGTGTCGTCTGGTTTGATTTTAGCGCCTTATGTGATGGACCGCGCAGCGCGACAGATTATATTGAGATCGCGCGATGCTTTAACACTGTATTGATATCGAATATTCCAATCTTGACTGAAAATGATGATGTCACGCGTCGTTTTATTACCGCTATTGATGAGTTTTACGATCGTAATGTCAAGGTCATCATCACAGCAGCAGCACCAGAACGAGAATTATATCAAGGCAAAAAATTGGCCTTTGAAATGCAGCGCACCGAGAGTCGATTGATCGAAATGCGTTCACATGATTATCTCGCACAAGCACATAAATCACTGTGACATCAGATATATGATTCGTTATGATATTGTTTTCAAGGACTGAGAGTTAACATGAAACAAGCGGTC
>MDTB01150216.1_pt1 | contig 46379 bp, 45 predicted proteins | sample 811161 | NCBI WGS metagenome assembly MDTB01 (sample SAMN05326650, study PRJNA326480) | marine metagenome | isolation source: seawater | place: Mediterranean Sea | collected 2009 | reverse complement strand
TGAATTTCAAATCAAAACACGATAAAGAAGACACCGAATGATAAAATATTACCTATTTATACTTCTCTTTTTTTCTTTTAATAATTTAAGCGCAATGGATAAAAAACCATACCACCATATTTACAAAGATGGAAAATTACATTCGTTTAGGAATCTAGAAGGAGGTCCAAAAAGAGATCCTAATTTTAAATGGAATTGGAAAGTTTTTAGAGAAGAAAAAAAGAAACTTAAGATTGATTATCCACCTGAACATGTAATTGATAAAGAATTAGTTTTAAAAAATCTTGAAAAACATAAATCCGACTCATATGTTATGTGGCTTGATCACGCTAGCTTTATTATAAAGCTTGGAGACACTACTATTATCACTGATCCAGTTTTTGAAAAAAACTATGGTCCATTAATCTTTGGACCAAAAAAATTTGTAGATTCCCCTTTAACTCTAAAAGAACTTCCTGAAATAAATTTATTTTTACTTAGTCACAATCATTACGATCATATGAGTATACGTACAATAAAAAATTTTCCTTATAAGGATGCTAAAGTTCTAGTGCCTCTTAAACTTGGGAGATATTTTACAAGAAATGGATATAAAAAAGATACTGTTAAAGAGATGGATTGGTTTGATAAAATTAAAATTAATGATGATCTCTCGGTAACAATGCTACCAGCTCAACATTGGAGCAAGCGGTGGATTTGGGGGGATGGAGATAATAACAGAAGTCTTTGGGGAAGTTTTTTGATTGAATACAAAGGTAAAAAAATCTTTTTTGCTTGTGATACTGGGCCAGCGCCTTTTTATAGAGAATTAGGAGAAAAATTTGGTCCAATCGACATAGGTTTTGGAAATATTGGTGCTTACAATTTCTTTCCCATTGTTCCCTTCAAAGACAAATCTACAGCTCATGCTAACCCGGAAGAGCTCTTGTCTTTAATGAAAGATTTAAAAGTAAAAAAAGTAGTAGGAATGCATTGGGGCACAGCAATTTTAAGTCTGGAACCAATTTGGGAACCTCCGGTTAGATTTAAAGCTAATGCTGAAAAAATTGGATACAAAAAAGAAGATGCAGTCATATTTAAAATTGGCGAAATTAAAAAATTAAAAGATCTTATTAACTAGCTTTTTTCATACTCTCTCTAATTCTTTCTAGATATAAGATAAGACTGTCTGTTAAATCATCTCCAAATTTAAATATTGCATTTCGATTATACTCTCTAGTCTCTTTCTTAATTTTATCTTCAACTATAATTTCTTTATTTGTGTCCTGATCCTTGACATAAATTAATATTAAAAAATTTTCATTTTGTTCTTGGTCTTCTCTTATAATAATTTCTGATTGTTCATAAACAAGATTTATTACTCTAATTAGATCAGCATTCTTAGGTAGATATCTTTTATTAATCTGGTAAACAAGAGAAGTAGCACTTCTTGTGAAACTTTCTAAGCTTGTTTCAATTAATTCCCTTCTTTCTAAATATTCTTTCTCTTTTTGTCTTATTTCTTCGACACTTGCTTGATCTGAAAGGGTGACTCCTAACTCTTCTACTCTTTTTCTTAATCTTTCATTTCTTAATAGCTTGTACTTTTCTCTAACTTGGTCAATTCTTTCCTGAAAAGCTTTATAGTCTTCTCTTTCAATATCCAATGTATACTTTTCAATAGCTTTGATCTCTTCCATTTCACGAGCTCTAAAGCGCTCCAAGGTTTTTTCTAACTTCACTTCCTCTAAAAATTTTCTCTGTTTTTCTTTTTCTCTCTCTCTAATAGCTTTTTGTTCTTCCTTTAGAAAACTTTTTAGTTCAGCTGCTCTAGTTTTGGCAAGAGCTTGCTCTTCTCTTATTTCCCTTTTTAAAAGTTCTTTTCTCAAAGAAGATTGATGCTCCATTTGTTTTTCAATATCTTTTTTCTTTTTAAGTTCAGATCTTTCCTTGTTATTTTTATAATTTTGAATTTCTCTAATTATAGGTGATACAATTTTTTTAAATATATCTTTAAAACTTGATTTAAATCTTGGCTTGAAAGCCTTAAGAAAAAAGCTGATATCTTTTTTTTTTGAAAGTTTTTTTATTTTTTTTTTCTTTTTTGATTTTTTACTCTTTTTTCGAGACTTTCTGGTTTTATGAGGTGTTCGATTTTTTCTTAACTTTAGTCTAGTTTTTTTTCTAATTTTTATTTTTTTTTTTCTTTTTTTTCATGCACTATTTTACTAATAGCAGTAACTTAAGAGTAAATATAGTCTCTAGTAGATGGGGCTGTGTTTAGTTTCTTAGTAAGTTGAAGCTGATATACAACTTGATCTCCGTGTTTAAAAGCCATTTCACAGGATTTTAAATAAAAAGTAAACATTCGGTAGAATCTCTCATCAAACATCTTTAAAACTTTTTCTTTATTTTGAACAAATCTTTCACACCAATTTTTAAGTGTATATGCATAGTGCATTCTTAAAACCTCCAAATCTGATAAGATTAGTCCTGACTTCTCAATCGGACTAGCTACTTCACTCAAACTAGGCGTATAACCTCCTGGAAAAATATATCGAGTAATCCATGGTTGAGGATTTCTCGGGGAGTTTACGGATCCAATGGTGTGTAAAAGAGCTACTCCGTCCTCCTTTAGTATTTCAGAAACCTTATTAAAAAATGTTTTATAAAACTTTCTTCCCACATGTTCAAACATACCAACTGAGACTACACGGTCATATTTTTCTTTTACTTCTCTATAATCCATTAATTTAAATTGAACTTGATTTCCTAAGTTTAATTCTCTTGATTTTGCGTTGCTATATTTAAATTGATTTTCTGATAAAGTTAATCCAGTTACTTGACACTTGGCTTGTTTAGCAATTTCCATAGAAAGATGGCCCCAGCCACTTCCGATGTCTAATATTCTTGAATTTTCTTTAATGTTAAGTTTTTTTATAATGTGATTTATTTTGTTTTTTTGAGCTTGCTCTAAAGTATCATTAGGATTTTTAAAGTAAGCGCATGAGTATTGTTTTAAAGGATCTAAAAAAAGAAAGTAAAGTTCATCAGAAATATCATAATGATGAGCAACATTCATTTTAGATTTTTTAATAAAATTAAAATTTGTTAAATATCGGTATGAGCCTTGAATTGAATTTATAAAGTGGCTAATTTTATTTGTTTTCTCTCTTCCTATATTTTGAAGAGCCATATCTAAAAAATCACTTATTGTTCCGTTCTCAAATGTAATATTTCCATCGGTATAAGCCTCACCAAAATAAAGATCCGGGTATATAAGGAGTTTGTAATGTAATTTTTTGTCATGAATTTTCATTTTAATTGGATTTTTTGAATCTAGTTTGCCAACGATATGATCAATGCCGTTAGCATCCTGTAATATGAAACCATTTTGTTTAAATAAATTATTTAAAAATTTAATAAGTAACATTTTTTATGCTGCAATATTTTTTTCAATTACAAAATTTAATTCTTTTAGTTTTTTTAACATTTCATTTTTCTTTTCTTCGCTTAACAATTCTAATGGGGGTAACATATTTTTAAAAGCATGATTTTCTAAACTTTTTAAGGTATGGATGGCCGAAATTAGATTTCCAGTTTCGTCAAATACTGTTCTTATTTTTTTTAGTTTTTCGTTTTCTTTAGAATCATTATTTTTTTTGAAATTATCAAAAACTTTTTTAGCAATAGACCCCGTAACATTTGTAGTCGCTGATATACAACCAGCTCCACCAATTTTAAGGTTATCCAATAATTTTTTTTCAGTTCCAACAAACATTGAAAAATTTTGTGATTTAAAATTATCCCAAAGATTTCCAGTGCTATCTTTCATACCAATAATATTTTTTGGAAAATATTCTATCAATTTTTTTGTAACTTGAGTTGAAAAAGCATATCCGCTTAATTTTGAAAAATTATAAAGCACTATTTTGGATTCCGGAACTGAGTCAATAATATTTTTATAGAAATTAAAAACACCGTTATCTTCGTTTTTGTAATACGCAACATTCATAACCAAAAAATATTCAAAACCATTTTTTACTGAGTGCCTCATTATGTCTGTAGTATCGTTAAGGCTATTACATGAAGTACCTATTAAAATTTTCTCTTTGAAATTTTCTTTTGCAAGTGCGTTGATAAATTCTTTCTTTTCTTTAACAGATATAAGCTGTCCGCAGCCCGTACTTCCAAAAAAAGCAGAGCTAACACCTTTGTCATCAAGGTTTTTTTTTGCATGATTTAGGGTCTCTTTAATATCTAGACCTAAATCAGCTTTTAAAACTGAGGCTACCGCAGCGAAAATACCATTTAAATTTTCTGACATTTTTTTACCTAAATTTATATATAAACGTACTATAAATTAAAAAAGAATGAAAATTCTTATTATTCAGCAAAGATACGGTATTGGGGACCTTATTATTTTTTTACCCTATATACATGCTATTTCCAAAAAATTTAATGTTAAAGTAAGTCTTCTTGTGAAAGAAAGTTCGAAAGCCTCTGATCTTTTATCAAATGATGAACATGTAGATGAAATTATCGTATTAGATAAAGATAAAGATGGCATCTTTGGCTTTTTCAAATTATCAAATGAAATAAAAAAAAGAAATTTTGATAAAATTTTTATTTTTAACAGTTCTTTAAGATATAATTTAATTGCAAAATTTGCTGGTATAAAATCAATCTTTCAATATCCTCTTTTTAGATCGAAAGATAATTTAGTTCATAGTGCTAAAATTTTTACAGAAGATGTAACTGGCAAAATTATCTCTACTCAGCCAAGCCTTAAAATTAAAAGTATTGAAGATTTCGATAAAAGTGTAAAACATATTTGTTTAGGTATTTCCGCTTCAGGACCAACTAAAAGGTGGGGTATACAAAATTATATTAGACTGGGCCAAGAATTATCAAAAAAATATAAATGTAAATTTTATTTGGCTGGAGGTTTAAAAGATATAGATTTGATAAATAAATTTAAAGACTCGGTTATAGATAATAAATGCCAATCCTTTGAAAAATTAAGTATTAAAGAAACTTTACCAATTATAAATAACTGTGATCTTGTGGTATCTAATGATACTGGATTTGCACACATAGCTTGTGCTCTTAAAGTCAAAACACTTACTTTATTTATGGATAGTCCAGTTATGACATATGGCAAATATTCTCCGGTGATGGAAGTGATTGAACCTGTAGGCCAAAAAAATAGCACGGTACATGACACTTTAGGGAGTGATAAAATTTCTTTTGAAGAAGTATTAGCCAAAGCTACTTCTATGCTAAATTAACTGAAATCATTTTTCAAAATCGTTTCTTTAGCTTCAGATACCATTTGTGCAAGTTTAGTTGTGTCAGTATCATTTCTGTCGGGATGAAGTTTGGCCATAATTTTTTTATATTTCGATAAAACTTCTGATTTAGTGCATCCTTTTTTGCACCCTAAAATATTATAAGCGTCATCTAATGAAATATTTGAAGAAGCTTTTGAGTAATTTGCTCCTGATCTAAATGAATATCTTCCTGTTTGACGCAAGTAACTTATCAATCTCCAAAGCTGGATAAGTTGAAATATTCCACCAATACCTTTTAATTTTAAAAGAGGTAGTAAAAAAATTAATATTGGAATACTAAAAGCATATCTACCTACAACAAATAAAGCTATGGCTAGGAGAATTCCGATCGTGAAGATTATATATCTAATACCTTTTGCGATTTTTTTGCTACTTGCTTTAACAAAAAAATTCAATAAAAGATAAAGAATTACTAAAAAAATTCCAATGAACAAAAATAAATTCATACTCACATGATACCACGATTAAGGAAACAACCTGAAAAGAAAAGTTGTCATGGTTACAGTTGGATTGATGATTACTCATGGATACATCAAAATAATTGCCTAGAAATACTTGCTGACACTAGCAAATTAAATCCTGAAGTAAGAAAATATCTCGAAGAAGAAAATTCTTATACCAAAGAAATTATGAGGGATACTGAGAGTTTACAAAAAAAACTTTTTAAAGAAATTGAGGGAAGAATAAAATTAGATGATGAGAGTTTACCATACAAAGATAAAAAATATGAATATTGGACTAAAACTACAAAAGAGGGAAATTACTTCAAAAAATTAAGACGTAAAATTGGTAGCAGTAAAATAGAATGTTACTTTGATGGAGACTTAGAAGCTAAAGGGAAAAAATTTTTTAGCACTGGCGATCTTACAGTATCTTACAATGATGAATTATTAGCCTACTCTATAGACGATAAAGGTGGGGAATATTTCACAATTTTTGTGAGAAGAATATCAGATAAAAAAATAATTGAAAAAATCGAATCTACAGCTGGTGGAATTGTGTGGGCATACGATGATAAATCTTTCTTCTACAGAAAACACGATAGCCAAAAAAGGCCTAGGCAAATATTTCAGCACAAGCTTGGAACCAAATCCGAAGAAGATATATTAATTTTCGAAGAAAAGGATGAGAGATTTACTTGCTCAATAGATACTACCTCATGTGAAAAATTTTACTTAATTGAAACTGGTGAGCATACAACTACAGAAATTTATTTTTTAAAAAAAGATGAAAAAGTATTTGAACCGAAATTGTTTATGAAAAGAGAAGAAGGAGTTTTATATAATATAGATAGCTTTGAAGGTTATTGGTATATGCATACCAACAAAGATGCTGAAGATTTCAAAATTGCTAGATGTGAACACGAAAAATTAAATAAGTGGGAAGATTTTGTGCCGGCAAAAAATAGTGTTTTGATTGGAGGTTTAATTTTTCTGAAAGATTGGATTTTAAGGACAGAGATCTCTGATGCTCTTGCAAAAATTTTTGTTAGAAGCACAAAATCAAATGAGGAGGAAGAACTTATATTGTCAGACGAAAAAGTAATCGCTCCTGGAATTTCGCTTATGCAAAAAGATAAAAATACTAATGTTATAAGAATAGGTTATGAGTCTCCTAAAACTCCAGCAAGAACATATGAGTACAATCTAAAAACAAAAGAAAAAAAACTGGTTAAAGAGCAAGAGGTTCCATCTGGGCACCATAGAGAAGATTATTTGGTAGAGCGCTTAAACTGTCCAAGTCATGATGGTCGTCAAATTCCAATAACTTTAACATATCATAAAAATACAAAATTAGATGGATCTGCTCACTTACTCTTGTACGGATACGGAAGTTATGGAAGTTCAATGTCACCAAGTTTTTCAACTTCAAAACTCTCTTTAATTGATAGAGATATAATTTGGGCCACTTGTCATATTCGTGGTGGCATGGAGCGTGGAATGAAATGGTGGCGAGAGGGAAAAATGTTAAATAAAAAAAATACTTTTTCTGATTTTATAAGTTGTGCAGAATTTTTAATTAAAAAAAAATATACATGCAAAAAAAAAATAATTGCTTTTGGAGGTTCGGCTGGAGGTCTTTTGGTATCTAATGTCGTTAATCAATCTCCAGATATTTTTTTAGGTGCCATAATGGCTGTTCCATTTTGTGATAACTTAACTACTAACCTAGATCATTCTTTGCCATTAACAAAAGGTGAATTAAAAGAATTTGGAGATGCAAAAAATAACAAAGAGCATTTTGAATATATCCGCTCATATGCACCTTATAATAATATACAAAAAAAAGATTATCCTCATATTCTAATAACAACATCTTTGTCAGATTCGAGAGTTTTGTTTGATGAACCTACCAAATATTGTGCAAAACTTAGGGACTACAAAACTAACAATAATTTGTTGCTTTTGAAATGTGAAATGGATGCGGGGCATGGGTCAAGGTCCGGAAGAAAAAATATTATTGAAGATACAGCTTTTGATTTTGCATTTGCTTTGAAAATTGCTGAACAAAAAATTTAAAAACAATTCTTACTGCTAAAAGCAACTACGATATTTTTTTGGTTAACTTCAAATCTTCTTTCGCATTTAATTTTAAATTTAGAATCATAATAAACTAAAACTTTATTGTCATTATTCCCTACATCTATAAAATCCGGATTGCCAAACTCTATCTTCAATTCAGACTCGGTTTTTGTAAGAAATTTATTTAACTTTTCTGATTCTTTTTTTGAGGCATTATCCACTTTTTTAGACACTGTTTTGCAACCTGTGATTAAAATTAAAGCTAAACATAAAATAAATATTTTTTTCATAAAAAACTCTTTATAACTGATAGCATAGCAAATAACTCATAGCAGATCTCTAAAAGTTATAAACAATTTACAACTTTAAATTTAAATATGACCCACTTTGATCTTTCAAATTTGTAAAATAATATTAAAAGTTTTGTCTTGGAGGAAACCATTATGATGGATAAATATTTTGAATATAAAAAACATAAGACAAATTTTAGAACTGAAGTAATTGCCGGTGTAACAACTTTTTTAACAATGGCTTACATTATGTTTCTAAACCCTTTTATCTTATCTGGAGAATTTGCTGGAACTGATAAAGGTTTTTTTGATTTTGGTGGAGTATTTACTGCCACAATAGTAGCTACTGCCTTAGCATGTTTCATTATGGCATTTTATGGAAAGTCTTGGCCAATAGGTCTTGCGCCTGGAATGGGAATTAATGCATTTGTAGCTTTCGGTATAGTTGGTGGAATGGGTTATACGCCTGCAGAAGCACTAGCAACAGTATTTGTTGCTGGAATATTTTTTTTAGCAATCTCTTTGACGCCTATAAGAGCATGGATAATTAATTCAATCCCAAAAAGTTTAAAACTTGGTATTGGTGCAGGAATAGGTCTTTTCCTTGCAATTATTGGTCTAGAAATTATGGGAGTGGTAGGTGACCATCCTGTAACATTGGTTACTTTGGGAAATATTAAAAGTCCGATTGTCCTTTTAGGATGTCTTGCTTTTGTGACAATGATAGTTTTAGAAAAATTAAAAGTTAGAGGCAATATTATCATAGGTATTTTAGCTTTTAGTATTTTGGCTTGGCTACCTATGTGGGAATGGACAGGCTCTACAATAAAAGATGGAGCATCTTTGGCAAAATTTAATGGTATTTTATCTGCTCCTCCATCGATGAGTTATTTATTTGATGCCTTTGAAGGTTTTAGTTCAGGAAAAGTTTTTGCAGCAGGAGGTTTGACGGTAATTTTCACACTTTTCTTCATAGACTTTTTTGATACTGCTGGAACCTTGACTTCAGTAGCAAATGTCTCTGGAAAAGTTGATAGCAAAGGAAAAGTTCAAGATATTGAAAAAGCAATGCTTGCTGATAGCCTTGGTACTGTCGCTGGAAGTCTTGTAGGAACAAGTACAGTTACAAGTTATGTAGAGTCCGGCGCTGGTGTTAAAGCTGGGGGCAGAACAGGTATGACTTCACTTGTAATAGGAGTCTTGTTCCTTTTGTGTTTAGGTTTTGCTCCGTTAGCTACGAGCTTGCCTAAAGAAATTGATGGGGCTGCGCTTGTATATGTTGCTGTACTTTTTGTAAGAAATATTACTGATATTGAATGGAATGACATCGCTGAGTCGGCACCTGCAGTGCTCGCAATGATAACGATGCCTTTAACTTACAGTATAAGTAACGGTATAGCCTTAGCTTTTATAGCTTATGCACTTATTAAAATATTCAGTGGCAAAGCTGCCAACACTTCGCCTGCAATATGGGTTGTTGCATTATTAAGTGTATTGAGCTTTTCAGTTTAAAGTATTTAATTTTTTAAAAAAAAGGGTTGGAATAAAATCTAACCCTTTTTTTTTTGCTTATTTTTCAAATCTTGAATTCTAATTTCTTCGTAATGTTCGAAAGGCTGAACAATCCAAGGATCATTTTGTAATCTAATCGCGCAATAATCTGGCTCAAAAGTAGATTTTTTTTTCTTCCATAAAGTTGCTGTTTTTATTTCCTCAATTTTATCCTTTATTGGTTCATATTTTTTTAACCAATCTACACTTTTGTTTAAAGTAATTCCTGTATCTGACAAATCATCACACAATAATATTTTTCCACCCATATTTTTTGCAATTGAGCTCATCTCTCTTGAAAACACTATATCTCCTTGTTCGTCCTCAACTCCCTTTCCGCTATACGACTCAACGGCTAAGTAAGCACACTTAAGTTTAAAAACTCTGCTTAAAACATCTATCATTGGTGCTGCACCACGCATAATTCCTACAAGCAAGGTTGGTCTATAACCGCTCTCGTGTACCATAATAGCTAATTTTTCAACTGTTTTATTATATTCGTCCCATGAAACAATTAATTTTTCAGTCATAACAAAACTTAATATTGTACTGGCTCATTGTCAACGGAGTGCCACAAAGCCATAACAGCTAAAGTACAATAAGGAGAAAACCTTTTTTGAAGTTTTTTGACAAAACTTTTGGGAGGTAGATATCTTTTTTTATAATTTATTGAAATTGCTCTTAGTAAACCAATATCTTGTATTGGCCAAATATTTTGCCGGTTAAAAAAGAATATTAAAGCCATTTCACTCGACCACCTTCCTATTTGTTTTAAACTAGATAGATATATTATTGCTTCTTCATCATTCATTTTTTTTATTAATTTTGGATTAAAAGATTTATTTAATATTTTATTTGCCAAACTTTTAATACCTTTTGCTTTTAATCTGCTTAATCCACATTTTCTTAAAGTTACAATACTAAGTTTATTAACAGTTTTAGGATTTATTCTGCCTTTACATTTTTTCTCAAATTTTGTGAAAACAGAATTTGCTGCTGCTACAGATATCTGTTGACTAACTATTGAACGTGTTAATGAGTAAAAAAAGTTATTTCTAGTTGTAAGATAACCTTTATAAGTCTTAATTAACTTGGCCATGACTTTATCTTTTTTTGAAATATATACTTTGGACTTTTCCCACCACCTAGGTTTCATACTCTCGGTGCTACAACTTGTTTTTTTAAAGTCTCTTCTCTTCTAAAGATTATAAATGAACTCACAACAATCAAGCCTGCGCCAACCAAAGTCATGATTTTTGGTATCTCGCTAAAAATTAAATATCCAGCAGCTACTGCAATCACTAAGGATAAATATTTGATTGGAGAAACTAAACTGGCATCTGCTAATCTATAACTTTGAGTGAGTAATAAATTTGCAATACCGCCAGCAAGACCAAGTAGAAAGAATAAAAATGCTTCGTATGGGGTTGGCCAAATCCAGCCATTTACAATTGTTGCAAGACCAACAAAAAGAGAAAGAATAGAAAAGTAAAATGCAATTAAGTAATTTGGCTCTGTTTTAGACAAGCTCCTTATGCTTATTGCAACATTTGCAAAACCTAAGGAAAATATAAAAGGAAAAATATAATATAGATTCATTTCTTCAAATGCTGGTCGTACTATAAAGAGCATTCCTATAAAGCCGATTGCAACAGCAGACCATCTTCTAATACCAACTTTTTCTGATAAAAATATTACAGACATGATAGTTACAAATAGAGGGCCGGTAAAAGTTAAACTAATAACGTCAGCTAAAGGCAAATTTCTCAATCCTACAAACAAAGCTATAATAGCGATTGTCCCACTAACTGCTCTGAAGGCATGTAAAATTGGTCTTCTGGTTTTATAAAAGGTAAAAATTTTATCTCTAGGAATCAAAAAAAATATTGGTATCATTCCAAAAAAAAATCTCATAAACAAAACTTGACCAAATGGAACGTCGTTTAAGTACTTAACTATTAAATCCATGGTACTAAAACAAATAACCGATCCAACCATATATAAAATAGCTTTTTGGGATTTTGTGAGCAAATTTACCACCTTTAATTAATCTGATTAACATATTAGAATTTACTTAAAATGGAAACTGGAATATTTGCGGCAGGCTGTTTTTGGAAACCTGATTTGGAGTTTGAAGAACTTGAAGGTGTAAAAAAAACTGAAGTAGGTTACTGCGGTGGTAAAGATTCTAATACAACCTATGAAAACGTATGCACTGGCAAAACAAATCATGCGGAAGTCGTAAAAGTATTTTTTGACGAAAGCATTATAACTTATGGAGAACTTATAAAATTTTTTTTAAAAATACATGACCCAACTACCTTGAACAGACAAGGGCCAGATATAGGCACCCAATATAGGAGTGAGATTTTTTATAATAACGAAAACCAGAAGAAAATTGCTGAAAAAATTTTAAGCGAAGAAAATAAAAACTTTAATGAAAAAATTGTTACAAAAATTTCAAAGGAATTTAACTATTGTAAAGCCGAGGATTATCATCAAAAATATCTTAAAAAGAAAGGATTGTTGTGAATCTAGTTACGACCGATTGGTTAGAATCTAATTTAGATAAAGTAAAAATATTTGACGCCACTTGGCATATGCCCTCTACAAAACGTAATGCTAAAAAAGAGTATGATGATAGACATATTAGAGGGGCAATGTACTGGGATGTCGATGTACACTCTGACAAAGACTCACCATATCCACACATGATGTCTAATTCCGATTATTGGACGAGAATGCTCTGGTCTTTTGGAATTCAAAATGAGGATCATATTGTTGTTTATGATTTTAGCGAGACATATAGCTCTTGCAGATTATGGTGGTCACTAAAATATTTTGGTCATGAAAATGTTTCTGTTTTGGATGGAGGAATGAAGAAATGGTTGAAGGAAAATAAACCTACTAGTAAAGAGATAAATGAAAATATTGGAAAATTTAGTAATATAGATAAAATTAATACAAAAAATAGATACAAAGTAAGAGAAAATGCTGAATGGATTAAAAACAAAAATCAGATTGATTTAAATATTAAAAATATTTCTTTTCAAACAGTTGATGCCAGAAGTCGTGAACGTTTTGAGGGAAAGGTAGACGAACCTCGTCCCGGTTTAAAAAGAGGATGTATTGTGGGTTCAAAAAATATTCCTTTTAAAGATTGTATAGATTTAGAGACAAATACTTTTAAGACAAAAGACCAATTGGGCAAAATTTTCAACCAAAATGGTGTAGATATTTCCAGGCCTATAGTTTTTACATGTGGTTCAGGAATGACCGCCTGTGTTTTAGGCCTGGCATATTCTCTGATAAGTGGTAAAAATGCTGTGATTTATGATGGCTCTTGGTCAGAATATGGAAAAAAATGAAAAGATCTAAAAAAGTAACTATTGGAATAATAATATTTTTTATCATTGTTGCTACTGTTATTGGGGGTAGAACGGCGATGGGCGTTTATTTTAAAAAAAAATTTGGTAAACGACCACCACCAGGGGTAATAGTAGAAATAGTTTCAGAAAAAAGATTTAGCAAAACAATTGAAAGTTATTGCACCGCTTTAAGTAGCAAAACAACTTCATTTAAAATTAAAAAAAGTGAGCTTTTAGAGCCAATAAAATTTAGAGCAATAAAAGAGGGCGGGATAGTCGCCAAGCTTCAGGATAAAACCATTGTAGCGCCATTTTCAGGAACAATTGGCACTCGAGGAATAAGTTCTTCAATATTGGGAACTGATTCTATGATTGTCACTCTTGATGACTCTAAAAAAATACTTTGTGATCTTCAAATCCCCGAGGTTTTTGCTGCTGTACTAAAAAAAGGTCTTAAAGTTAACGCCAAATTTTTAGCGTATAAAAATAAATCATATAAAGGAATAATTATATCTCGAGCTTCTAGAGTTGATGCTCAAACTCGTAGTATTTTAGCTAGAGCTCAAATTAATAATGAAGATCTTGAAATTCTTCCTGGATCTTTACTTGATATTGATCTTCTTTATGATGAAAAACAAGCCCTTTCAGTTGCAGATACAAGTATTATTTTTGAAGATAAAAAAAAGTTTGTCTATAAAATTTTAGATAATAACAAAATTGAAAAAACTGAAGTTATGACTGGAATCAGAAAAAGTGGAAATTTAGAAATTTTAGAAGGATTAAATGCGGACGATAAGATTGTTAAGGAAGGCTTGGCCAGACTGGCAGATGGCATGATTGTTAAACCTATAGTTAAATAATATGCATAATTTCTGTTTGTTAAATATAAAGAGACCAGTTTTAAGTGCTGTTTTTTCCCTGTTACTAGTTGTTTTTGGTTTGTATACTTTTTTTGAACTTAGCACTAGAGAACTTCCAAAAAATCTTCAACCACCTGAAGTTGTCATTTCTACTAAGTACACAGGTGCAAGCCCATCAATAATTGCATCTGAAATCTCTGAACCAATCGAGTTAGCGATAGGTGGAGCTGAAGGAATTAAATCAATTGATACTCTTTCTGAAATTGGAAGGAGCACCATAAAAATAGAATTCTTAACCAGCATTAATATAGATGATGCTGCAAATGACATTAGGGAAAGAATAGCAAGAATTATTGATAACTTGCCTGAAGATAGTAAAGCTCCAGAGGTACGAAAAGCTTCAGCGGGGTTTTCTACAAGTATGTGGTTATCAGTAAGCAGTACTTCTTGGAACTCTTTAGATATTGGAGATTATGTGAAGAGGAACTTGGTAGATGCTTTTAGCTCTGTTCCTGGAACAGGAAGAGTAATAGTAGGAGGAATTAATGAAAAAGCTGTTAGAGCTTATCTTAATCCGGTGAAATTAAGTGCTAATGACTTAGACATAAGAGAGGTAGAAAATTCAATAAGGAAAAACAATGTTGCTATTCCTGCAGGAACTATTGAGGCTAACAATGTAGATCTTACACTCGATCTGGGGAAAACTTACACTGACATAAACTCTATTAAGAAACTGCCAATAAAAAAAATAAAGGGTAAAACTATAACTTTGGGTGATTTAGGAGAGGTTAGATATGGTCCTGTTTCTGAAAAAACATTATTTAAAGCTCAAAGTCCCGATGCTTTAAACGAAAACACTGTGGGTATAGGTGTTTATGCAAGAACAAATGAAAGCACTGTAACATTATCAAAAAATATTCGTAAAAAAATTGAAGAGGTAAATAAAACTTTGCCAGATGGTCTTAAATTATCTGTAAGTTTTGATAGAGCTACATACATAAAGGAAGCAATCCAAATGTGTTATCAATCTATAATTTTAGCTTTGGTTTTAGTAGTTGGAATTATTTATTTATTTTTAGGAAATATAAGAGCTACTATAGTTCCAGCAGTAACACTCCCTGTAAGTTTGATAGGAGCTTGTCTTGGATTGTGGATTTTTGGTCTTACCGTGAATGTTTTTACTTTACTTGCAATCATTTTAAGTGTTGCAATTGTTACTGATGATAGTGTTGTTATGACCGAGTCAATTTATCATCGAGTTGAACAAGGTGACTCTGCTCTCTTAGCTGCAGCGACAGGATCGAAAAATGTAATTTTTGCAATTTTATCTACGAGTATTATTCTTCTAGCAACATTTGCTCCTTTGTTATTTATTGGAGGAATTAGCGGAACCCTGTTTAGAGAAATGGCAATAACACTCTCTATTACAATAGTTATAAGTACATTTACTGCTCTTTCTATAGCTCCAATGTTGGGGTCTAAACTGCTTAATAAAAAAAAATCTAAGTCAAAAATAATTTTAAGATTTGAAAAATTATTTGATTCTTTCGGTGAATTTTATTTCGAGACATTACATTACTGGATTAAAAAACCGAAAACTATAGTTTGGTTTATGATTTTTGTTGTTGCATTTGCTACTTTTCTTTTCAAAATTACCCCCAAAACTTTACTTGAAAAAGATCCAGATAGAGGGGTTTATTTAGTTTTTGGAAAAACCGATGAGTCCTCTTCTTTTGAATATACTGTCGACAAAGCGGAAAAAGTTGAAAAAAGACTTTTGCCGCTACTTCAAGATGAAAATGAACCATATCAAAAATTAATAATGAGAGTACCTGGATTTGGAAGATCTTCACAATCATATAACAGTTTTATAATAATAGCCTTGTTAGATAACTGGAATGATAGAAAAGATAGTGCTCAAAAAATCGTGAGAAAAGCTATTGGCAAGATTGTAACTGTTCCCGGTACAATGGCATTTCCATTAACACCTAATTCCGTTCGTGTAAGCAATTATCAAAAGCCAGTAGTAGTCACAATGACAGGTCCCTCTTATGAAAGTTTGTACAAATGGCAAAATTCAGTAATGAAAGAGTTAAGAAATAATAGGGGATTGGCTGATATTACCTCCGACTACTCCAAAAATAAACCTGAAGTACAGCTGGTGATTGACGAGAATAAAGCAAAAGATCTTGGTCTATCTATTCAAGCAATTGGAAAATCAATAGAAACGCTTTTTTCAGGAAAAAATGTAACAACTTTAAACGAGGACGGAAAAGAATATCCTATAATTTTACAGGCTGATCTAAAAGACAGAAGAAAAACAGAGAGTTTAAGTAAAATATATGTTCGCTCCGATACCACAGGTAAATTAATTTCTTTGGCTAATGTTGTAAGTTTTGAGGAAAAAGGTTCGCCAAAATTATTAACACGATATCAAAGATCTAAGTCTGTAACTCTTACTGCAAGATTAGTAGGTGGATATACTCTAAATGAAGCATTAAATTTTATTGAAAAAACAATAGATAATAAAGCACCTACTGCTGGAATTTTTTATAAAGGTAAATCTTTAGATCTTAAGGAGGCATCAAGTGAATTAATTATAATATTTGCTTTAGCATTAGTAAGTGCATATCTAGTAATGGCGGGAACTTTCAATGCTTGGAGACAACCCTTTGTAGTAATGTTAACAGTGCCGCTTGCAGCTTTAGGAGGATTAATTTTTATTCTATTATTTAATAGTACCATTAACATTTTTTCTCAAATTGCTTTGGTAGTACTAATTGGTATTGCTACTAAAAATAGTATTTTAATAGTTGACTGGGCAAATCAACTTAGGGTCAAAGGAAAAAGTACTGAAAATGCTATTATAGAGTCTTGTATGAGAAGATTTAGACCAATTATGATGACAAGTTTATCTACTTTGATTGCTATGGTTCCATTAATAGTTGGAAATATTGGCCCAGGCGCAGGAGAAGGAATAAGATTAGCTGTAGGATGCACAATATTTGGAGGAATGCTTATAAGTACATTTCTCACACTATTTACCACACCAGTATTCTATTTATTGCTTTGCAAAAATTCAAAAAGGATGGACGAAGTTGATATCGAACTGGGCAAAGAATTTAGTAAATAATATATTTTTTTTTATTTAAATTATCTCTACAGGTTGTAAGTTGTTTTCTATATGTCGAAGCAATATCTCTCGTAGATTTTGCATATATGATTGCTTTTTTATCTTTTGCATAATTTTTATAGTCACCCCACCCTTTGTAATAGGCCAAATATTGTCTATAAGCATCGTTCTTAGGTATCTTCAAAATTTTGTGGGTTTTATTTACATACCAACCAATAAAATCTACTGAGTCTTTAAATCTTACTCTAGTAGCTAATTTGTTTCCTGTTTCATTTTTATATTGTTCCCATGTACCTTTTACTGCCTGGGAATATCCAAATGAACTAGATTTACGCTTATAGGGCACTACTTTAAATAATTTATGTCTGGGTGGTTTTGCAAGCCAATTAAAATCACTCTCTTTTTTTACAAATGCAAGCTGAATATAAACTGGAACGCCCCATTTTTCTTCAACCTTTTTAGTATGCTTGTACCATAGATATCTATCTTCAAAGATAGCGCAGCTATTTTTGGTATTTTTTGGGACAGAGGAACAGGCAGAAATAAAGAATAAAAAAATTAATAAATATAGATTTGTTTTTCGAATCACCTATATATTATAAATTATTTGGTTTTTCTTCTCCATTCCTCTGGTCTAATAAATTTTCCTTGCCACATACCTAATTGATTATTTTTTGCCCATTTTTCATCATCCAAATATTCTTTTGAATATCTTTTGTATGCAACTGCATTGCCTGTAAAGACCATATATCTGTTTAATGATAATTTTTTATCTAGAGCATTATAATAAAAATAACATATCCCTATAATTCTACCGTACTTGTCTTTTTCGTTATAAGCACATTTAACTAATTTCCCTTCGGCATATTTTTTTAATACTTTGGTAGAGATAGATCCACAGTCGTAAGGTTGGGTTTTTTTAAAACAAATTTGATTTTTTTCAGGTGCATCAATTCCAAAAAGTCTAATATTATTTCCTTTTATTTTTATTGTATCCCCATCGATAACTTTTACTTTTCCGCTTATAAAATTAGAAAATTTAGAACTAAAGGTTACTGCAGAATTAATCAAAAAAATGATTAATATACTAAATAAAATCAGACTTAGCTTTTTCATCAAACTCTTTCATTTTTTTTCTGATGTCTTCGTCTGAAAGACTATGATCCTTTAAATCTTTTTTTATTTTTCTAAAAACATCTTCGTCACCTGCCTCCTGAAAATCAGCTTTGATTACAGCCTGGATATATTCTTTTTCCTTCTCTGCATCGTAACCGAGTTTTTGAGAAGCCCATTGGCCTAGATATTTATTTCTTCTTGATGCAACTTTAAATTTTAATTCCTCATCATGAGCAAATTTTTTTTCGAAAGATTTTTTTCGTTCATCAAATTTTTCCATTTTTTATCCTTTTATAAAAAAATATTATAACAATGGCTAATAATGTTCCAAGTAAATTTGCTATAAGGTCTAAAAATTGAAAAGATCTATTGGGTATAATTAAATGGGATAATTCAGATATTACTGATAGAGCTATAAGAAAAATTAAAGTTTTCTCAAAGTTTCTTCCTTTCATGAAGCTAATTAGACCAAGAATTGATAAATAAAAAAAAGCTAAAGTATGGTTGATTGATGTTCCTAATGGATTTGGAATCATATCAGGTTGTCTTCCAAAATCTCCGTAAAGAAAGTATCCGATCAAGCTACCAGGAAACAGGTATAAAATTAACAAACCTGCAAAAGAAAAATAATACAAATAACGAACTATACAGATTTTATGATCCATTTTAAAAAATCTGTATTTCCATTTTTAATATCAAAAAAGATAACGCAAGGTACTTTGTGGCTATGTATTTTTTTAACATTTTTAATAATTTTTTGAACATTTTTGTTCATGGTCTTGCCAACAATTAAGATTTCTTTTGCTTTTGTTACTTTTCCTTTCCAAGTAAATATTGAGTCAACGTTGTGAACAATATTTGCGCAAGCTACTAGTTTCTTTTTCACAAGAAAAGTAGCTATTTTGTAAGCTTCTTTTTTTTTTGGACAAGTAATGTAAAAGAATTTAATACCCTTCATATAAATTTTTTAATATATTAAATATATTATATTCAATGGGCAAACTCATAGCAATTAGACATGGACAAAGTACTTGGAATGCTGAAAATCGTTTCACAGGCTGGGTAGATGTCGATCTATCCGAAAAAGGTGTACAAGAAGCTGAGAAGGCTGGAAAATTATTAAAAGAGCTAAATATAAATATTGATGTCTGTTTTACCTCTTATCTTAAACGAGCGATAAAAACACTTGAGATAGTTTTAAAAATTCTTGGAAAAGATATAAAATATATAAAAGCTGTACAAAATAATGAGAGACATTATGGTTCGCTAACCTCTTTGGTCAAGTCTGAGGAGAGAGCGAAACTAGGTGAAGAACAGTTTAAAAAATACAGAAGATCTTGGGATGTTCGACCCCCTAGTTTAGACAAAAATTCAAAATACAGTTCGCATAAAGACCCGTTATATAAAAATCTAAATAATATACCCGATACGGAATCTTTAAAGGACACTTATGAACGTGTGGTGCCTTATTATGAAAAAAATATTGAAAAACTTCTTAAAGAAAATAAAAATATTATTCTATCTGCTCATGGAAATTCGATTAGAGCTTTGGGTAAAAAAATTTTTAATATATCGGATGAAAAAATAGCTTCTTTAGAGATTCCCACAGGTAATCCATTGGTGATTGATTTTGATAATTTGGGAAAGTTTTTGGGAGCAAAATACTTAGATGAATCCAGAAAAAAAGAAATAATATTTAACGAATAGTTTTTTTATTTAATTTTTTATATATTTTATAACTGTTGATATGGATAAATTTTTGTTTACTGATAATCCCTAGAAGTTCTCTATTCTTTATTAATTCGTCCCAGACTTCATTCATAGAAAAAGATTTAATTTTTCTTTTCTTAAAAACCGATCTATTAATAATTTGAGCTCCAGTAAAAATAAGTTTGTTATTTTTTTGTCTTAAAATCTCATTTTTAGAATTCAAATTAAAGTCTCCTCTAAATGATTTATCAAAACTTTTTCTTTTTGAAATCAAAAGCATCGTAGGTTTTTTTTTCTTTGAATACATTTTCACTAAATTTATGAATTCTTTTTTATAACTTTTCCTCCAAACAGTATCAGGATTTAGAACAAAAAAAGGTTGTTTTTTAAATTTTTTTGAAGCGTTTAAAATTCCTCCTCCAGTATTTAAAATTTTTTTCTTTTCTACAACAACCTTTACTTTAGAAGAAAATTTTTTTCTTTTTATAAAATCAGCAATCTTCTTATGAAGATGATGTGTATTAATTATGATATTTTTCACTCCTAAGGAACTTAAGAATTTAATACTATTTTCTAATAAAGTTATACCATTAATTGTTATAAGTGGTTTTGGAATTGTTTTGGTAATTGGGCGCATTCTTTTACCAAAGCCTGCCCCTAAAATTATTCCTTTTTTAATTTTCATATAAAATTTGTTTTTTTTCTTATTTTTTTATTTACAGCACTTTTGAGTATTTTTTTTAAATTTTTGAAAATTGGACTTTTCATTCTTAACTCGATTAAGTTCCAGGTGTAAGGCAAGTATTTTAAATATTGTGGCTTGGAGTCGCGTTTATAGAGCCTATAAAAGATTCCTAAGATTTTCAAATTTCTTTGGATAGACAAAATATGAAAATCATTTTTTAATAAAGGTATTTGGTCTTTTTCAATAGAGCAATTCTTTAGGTAATAATCATATGTTTTATTTTTTATTTGATATGGAACTTTAACTCTTACATCATCTATTAGTGACGCAACATCATACATAGGATTGCCTAATATTAAATCTTGTGTGTCTATAACACCTAATTTCTTTTTAGTTGGCATAATGTTTGACACATGAAAATCTCTATGAACAATAAATTTATTTTTGAAAAAGATTTTTTTATATAGTCTTCTTAGTTCCTGTTTTATCATTATTTTGTATTTTGAAAATTTTTTTTTACCCAAAACTCCTTTAAGATACCAATCAAAAAACAAATCAGATTCTTTTTGTAAGTTTGCTATATTATAAGTACTTAAATTTAAATGCTTATTTGAACTAAATTTAATTTTTCTTATTGGTTTTATTTTTTGAATTTTTAATATTACATCCACACAGTTCTTATAAAGATTCAATTTATTTTTTGATCTTTTTACATGATGAAGGAGTGTATTGGCCCCAAAATCCTGGATTTCCATTATCCCCTCTTTGAAATGTTGGCTAATTAATTTTGGCGTATTAATTCCTTCCTTTCTTAAGAACTTATTAATTACTGAATAAGCTACAAGGTTTTTAAAACGCTCTTTTTTAGCTATTACAACAATTGAAGTTTTTTTTCCTTTTTGAAGTCTAAAAAATTCTCTAAAGGAAGCATCACTTCTAATTTTTTTAAGTTTAAATTGCATCAATATTAAAACTTTTCCATTTACCAAAACCTTTAAAATCTAACTTTCTACTTTCCTCTTCGTCCCCATAATAAAATGTAAGTTCCAGTCTATTTGCGATTTTTTTTTCAATTTTTTCTGGCCATTCAATTATTGTTATTGTATTTTCAACATTTTCAAAAATGCCCAATTGTTCTATCTCTTTTGAATTTTCTAACCTATACAGATCATAATGCATAACTTTAAGAGGTTTTATTTCATACTCATACAACAAATTAAATGTTGGGCTTAGAACCTCGGTTATAGCAACTTTATTTTTTTCCTGAAGTCCATTAATTAACTTTCGAGTAAAAGTTGTTTTACCACTGCCCAAATCTCCAAAAAGAAAAATGCAGTCGGTATTTGAGAGGTTTGATAAAATTTTTTTTGAAATGATATCTATCTGCAATAATTTATATTTTAACATGGGCTACTGTTTAGTAGCGATAAGTATCTGGTTTATACGGCCCTGATTGTTTAACGCTAATGTAGTCTGCTTGTTCTTTTGACATTTTGGTCAGTTTAGCCCCCACCTTTCCAAGATGTAACATTGCAACCTTTTCGTCCAAATGTTTTGGTAAAACATAAACTTTTTTTTCGTATTTAGATGAATTATTCCATAACTCAATTTGTGCAATCACTTGGTTTGTAAAAGATGCGCTCATAACAAAACTTGGGTGACCTGTTGCACAACCTAAATTCACCAGTCTGCCTTCAGCTAATAAAATGATTCTTTTTTTACTTGGCAATTCTATTTCATGAACTTGTGGTTTAATTTCGTCCCATTTATAATTTTTTAGAGCATCGACTTGAATTTCATTATCAAAGTGACCAATGTTGCAAAGGATTGCTCTATCTTTCATGTCTCTCATATGGTCTGCTGTAACAATATCTTTATTTCCTGTAGCGGTTACTACAATATCAGCATCCTTAATTGCTTCATCCATTAACACTACCTCGTACCCCTCCATTGCGGCTTGTAAGGCGCATATAGGATCGGTTTCGGTTACCATTACTCTTGCACCGGCTTGTCTTAAAGATGCTGCGCTTCCCTTTCCAACGTCTCCGAATCCTGCAACTATTGCAACCTTTCCTGACATCATCACATCTGTCGCTCGCTTAATTCCATCTACTAAACTTTCTCTACAACCATAAAGATTGTCGAATTTTGACTTTGTCACAGAATCGTTAACATTAATTGCGGGTATCATTAATTGTTTATTTGATTCCATTTTTTTTAAAGCTAGTACTCCAGTGGTTGTTTCTTCGGAAACACCTTTGATATTCTTTAATAATTCTTTGTAGTCTTTGTGCATTAATGCCGTAAGGTCACCACCATCATCTAGAATCATATTTGGTTTCCATTCTTTCTTTCCCTCAATTGTTTGTTTAACACACCACCAATATTCTTTTTCGGTCTCACCTTTCCATGCAAAAACTGGTATTCCAGCTTTGGCTATAGCTGCAGCTGCATGATCTTGTGTGGAAAAAATATTACATGAAGACCATCTTACTTCTGCACCAAGCTCGACCAAAGTTTCTATCAATACTGCAGTTTGAATCGTCATGTGCAAACATCCTAGGATTTTTGCACCTTTTAATGGTTTTTTTCCTTTATACTCTTTACGAAGCGCCATAAGCCCAGGCATTTCTGACTCTGCTATTGAAATTTCTTTTCTACCGAATTCTGCTAAATTTATATCTTTAACTTTAAAATCTTTATCCATAATCAAAATCTTTTAACAATTTAATTTGTAGCAATCAAGGAATTGGTTAACTCACTATCCTCTTTTTGGAAGCTGTAATTCAATTTCAGCTCCACTTTTGACATCAGATCTATTGAGAGCCCGTACATTGCCGCCATGCATTTCAACTATACTCTTTACAATATTTAAGCCCAAACCTGAATGTTCTCCAAATTTTTCAGGTCTATTGCTATAAAATCTTTTAAAAATTTTCTCAGTATTTATTTCACTAAAACCTGGACCAATATCTTTAATTTTTACAGATACAACTTCTTTATCACTTTTAATATCAATTATTATATTACTATTTTTTGGGCTGAACGAAACTGCATTGTCTAAAAGATTAGCTAAAACTTGTTGCAATCTATTTTCTATTCCAAAAATCTCTACTCTTTGTCCATTTAGGTTTTTTTTATTTACTTCAAATTTAATATTTTTTTCTGTCACAGAATTTGTGTTATTAAATTCATCTACTACATTTTTTATTAAATTATCAATATCTAAAACTTTCATTTTCTCTCTAGATAATGAGGCCTCATCTTTAAGCATTTGAGAATAATCAGTAATTAACCTCTCAATTCTTTGAACATCATGAATAAGAATTTTTATTAATTTAACTCTCTCCACCTTATCAGTAGTACTATCAAGTAGTTCTGAAGCTCCTTTTAATGAAGCTAATGGATTTCTAATTTCATGTGCTAGATCTGCAGAAGAATTTTCTGCCCGTTGCGTCCTCTGTTGTAAATCATTCGTCATATTATTTAGCGATCTTGATAAAACACCCAATTCATCGCTTCTATATAAAAATTTCTCAATTTTACCCATCGACTCATCTTTGGCTTTTATGCTTTCTGCATAGGCAACCAAACCTTCGATAGGTTTAATAATATATCGATTTAAAAATATTAAAAATATAAATATGACAATAGCTATTGCCAAAACCGTTCTTATAATAAAATTTTTTCTTTCCTCAACTGCAGTCAAAATTTCATTTGCCTGTTCTGTAACCATTATATAACCCAAAACTTCTCCATCAACGTTTACATCGTCTAAAGTTTTTACGTAAAAGTTATCTCCTTCTTTAAACTCAAAAAAAGAAACGTTATTATTTTTTAAATTTTTTATTAAATTATTTATTGACTCAGTTTCGTCTGAAACTTTATTAGTTCCAAATAAATTTCTTTTTTTTATTTCATTGCCACTTTCTTCAATTTTATCTTGGATTACCATTTCGGTTTTAGCAAAAACATCTTGGTCTAAATCTAATACATTAGTGTCTGCAACTAAATTTCCTTCTAAATTATAAAATTGTACTCTTTCAAGATTCTGAAACAAAAATCTAGTTGATAAAAGAAAATTTTTTAAATTTTCTTTCTCAAAATCTAACTTAAGTCTCTCTATATGATTTGATGTATTATTTATAATTACTGAATGTTTTTCAGTTCTTTGTTTTACTAAATTTGGTTGAACGCTTTTTAAATAAAAAAAAGTAATTAAACCTAGAAATACAAAAGCTAAAAAATTGAATAATAAAAACTTTCTTAAAATTGAAGATGAACTTTTTACTAGTTTCATTAGTTAATATTCCATCTATAACCACTTCCATAACGTGTTTCAATTGAGGAAAACTTTTCATCAACTTTCTTAAATTTTTTCCTAATTCTTTTTATATGACTATCAATTGTTCTATCCTCAATATCAGTATTCTCTTTGTAAGCTATATCCATTAGATGGGCTCTTTCTTTTATAACACCCGGTCTTTTGGCTAATTCTTTAACAATTAAAAATTCCGTTGTAGTAAGTTTTTCTGGTAAAGACTTCCCATTCCATTCACATTCTAATTGATTAGGATCTAATTTTAATTTTCCATGAACAATTAAGTTTTTAGAGTCATCAGTTGCATTTGTTTTTTTTCTTAGTTGGACTCTAATTCTTTCTATTAAAACCTTGATTGAAAAACCCCCGGACTTTTTTATATAATCATCTGCTCCTAGTTTTAAACCTAATAATTCATCTACTTCCTCATCTTTAGATGTTAAAAATATAATTGGAATTGATATTTTTTTTCTAATTTTTTGAAGTAATTCTTCCCCAGTTAACTTGGGCATTTTTAAATCTATTACAGCAAGGTCTGGTGGGTTTCTTGATAGACCAACCAAAGCACTTTGCCCATCTATATAGGTTTGTACTTTGTAGCCTTCTCTCTCAAGAGCCATGCTTATACTTGTTAAGATATTTCTATCATCATCAACAAGTGCTATAGTTTTTGACATAGTTAATCCCGGTTAATTTATAATAGTTTAAAATAAATTGTCAAAATTTAGGCATCAATGTGCTTCATCCCAATTATTACCCGAATTTATGTTTACATCTAAAGGAATTGTAAACATATGATGTTCTGAACTCGAAATTGACTCCATTGTTTTTTTTACGATTGTTTCGACTTTTTTCTGATTATTTTTAGAAGATTCAAAAACTAATTCATCATGTATTTGTAAAAGCATTTTTGCATTGTAAACTTTTTTTGATTTTATCTTTTCATGAAGTTCAATCATTGCAAGTCTTATAATGTCAGCAGCAGAGCTTTGTATTGGAGCATTTATAGCTGCACGTTCTTGAAAACTTCTTACACTAAAATTTTTATCATTTATACTTCTTAAATGAATTTTTCTGCCGAATATATTACTTACATATCCATTTTTTTGACAAAATTTAATAGTTGATTGCATGTAGTCTTTGATTTCAGGAAATTTTTTAAAATAAGAGCTAATAAATTCTAATGCCTCATTATTTGATACGGAAATTTGTTTTGCAAGACCATACTGTGTTATCCCATAGATTATGCCAAAATTAATAGCTTTAGCTTTTCTTCTCAAGTTTTGGTCAACTTTATTTACAGGTACATTAAAAACCTGGCTGGCTGTTATGCTGTGAATGTCATCATTGTTTATAAAAGCTTTTTTTAATTCCTTAACATCTGCCAAGTCGGCCAATATTCTCATCTCAATTTGATTATAGTCAGCAGAAATCAAAACATTACTCTTTTCAGCAATAAATGCTTTTCTTATTTCTCTACCGTCTTCAGTTTTTATTGGTATATTTTGTAAATTTGGGTCGCTTGATGCTAGCCTTCCAGTATTTGTTGCTGCTAAGAGAAATGACGTATGAACTCTGTTGGTTTTGGAATTAATATGCTCCTGTAAAGCATCGGTATAGGTATTTTTTAATTTTGATAATTGTCGCCAGTCTAGTACAAAACCCGGAAACTTATGTCCTTTGAAAGCTAAATCTTCTAAAATTTTTGCGCTTGTGGCCAAGCCTCCTTTTTTTGTTTTTTTTAAATTCGAAATTTTAAGATCATTATAAATAATTTCACCAAGTTGTTTTGGTGAACCAATATTAAATTTTTTTTTGGCCAGGAGATAAATTTCTTTCTCTATTTTAGATATTTTATCCTCAAATTTTTTAGATAGTTTTTTTAAATAGTTTTTATCAACTTTAATTCCGTTTATTTCAATCTCTGCAAGTAGTTCGACCATAGGTTTCTCAAAAATTTCATAAATTTTAGTTAACTTCTCTTTGTCTAGCCTTTCTTTAAAAAGCTTGTAAAGTCTAAAAGTTACGTCAGCATCTTCACCTGCATATTGCGTTGCTTTTTTTAACTCAACATCAGAAAAAGAAATTTGTTTTTTTCCAGTTCCTACTAAGTTTTTAAAAGAGATTGTTTTATGATTTAAATGAGTTTCTGATAGAGTATCAAGATTATGTCGATTAAGCCCAGCATCTAGAGTATAGGAAGCTAACATAGTATCTTCCATGGGAAAAATATTAATTTGATTTCTTTTAAGAATTATATAATCAAATTTTATGTTTTGACCAATTTTTTTTATACTTTTATCTTCAAGTATTGGTTTAATTTTTTTAATAACTGTATTTAAACTCAAACATTTTTCTTTATAGTTTTTTAACGGTATATAACATGCTTGACCATCGTTATAACAAAACGAAATTCCAACCAAATCTGCAACTAATGGATTAAGAGAAGATGTTTCGGTGTCTACGGAAATTAGGTTTTGATTCTTTAAAATTTTAACGAAATCTTCAAGTTGTTTTTCAGTAGTAATGGTTTGATATTTACTTATGTCAATTTTTTCTTTTTTTACTTCATTGATTTCTATTTTGTTATCGGTTTCTCCATAAAAATTTATAGCTTGGCTTAGTAGTCTGTTAAATTCCATTTCTCTAAGAAAACTATAAAGTTTTTCCTTTTTAATCTCTTTAATTAGAAAATCTTCAATTTTATCTTTAACCGGAACATCGTCTTTTAATGTCACAAGTTTTTTACTGATCAAAGCAGAATTTTTGTTTTCGAGAATTGTTTCTTTTCTTTTTTTTTGAGGAATTTCTTCTGCCCTTTTTAATAGTGTTTCAAGATTTTTGTACCTATTAATTAATTCAGCTGCTGTTTTTATACCTATACCAGGAACTCCTGGAATATTATCTGAGCTATCGCCAGCCAAAGATTGAACATCTATGACCTGATCTGGACCAACACCAAATTTTTCTTTTACTTCCTTTTCTCCAATAACTTTGCTCTTCATGGGATCGAAAAGCCTTATCTTGTTAGATACCAACTGCATCAAGTCTTTATCAGAGGAAATTATAGTAACCTTAGCTCCTGCATTAATTATTTTCTTTGCATAGGTTGCTATTAGATCGTCTGCTTCATAATTTATTTGTTCAATTGAAGGTACATTAAATGCATGAACAGCTTTTCTTATATATTCAAATTGAGGAGCAAGATCATCCGGTGGTTCGGATCTATTAGCTTTATAATCTTTATAAATTTCATTTCTAAAATTTTTTCTAGCAGAATCAAAAATTACTGCAAAATGTGTTGGTTTGTTTTTTGAGTCATCAGATCTTGAATCTTCTAGTAATTTAAAAAGCATGTTGCTAAATCCACTTACAGCGCCTGTAGGCAACCCATCACTTTTCCTAGACAGAGGTGGTAGTGCGTAATACGCTCTAAAAATATACCCAGACCCATCTACTAAATAGAAATGATCAGTTTTTTTAATCGCATTCATCAATTAATGATATCTTAATTTTTTTCGTGATATAATAATATTAAATTATGGATAAAATTGCATTATCTGCTGAAAATCTAACCAAAATTTATTCAAAAAATAATAATGCTGACAAGTCTGTCTTGGCCCTTAATAAACTAAACCTAGAAGTGAAGAGGGGTGAAATTTTTGGCCTTCTTGGACCCAACGGTGCTGGAAAAACAACATTCATAAATATTCTCGGTGGTACGGTAATGAAAACTTCTGGAAAAGTAAATCTTTGGGGTTTTGATCTAGACACTAATCCCAGGCAAGTAAGAGCATCAATTGGCATTGTACCGCAGGAAGTTAACCTTGATGCTTTTTTTAGTCCTAAAAAATTACTCGAACTTCAAGCGGGATTATATGGTGTTAAAAAGGGTGAAAGAATTACAGATTTAATTTTAAAAATGGTTTCTTTAGATAAACAAGCTAATTCATATGCAAGAAGCTTATCAGGTGGAATGAAAAGAAGATTATTAATTGCAAAAGCTATGGTGCACCAACCTCCTATTTTGGTTTTGGATGAACCGACTGCAGGAGTAGATGTGGAATTAAGAAAAAATTTATGGGAAAATGTTGCCAAATTAAATAAGTTGGGTGTCACTATTATCTTAACCACCCACAATCTAAATGAAGCACAAGAAATGTGTAATCGAATTGCAATTATCGACAAAGGTAATTTAGTGGCTCTAGATAGTACCGAAAAATTATTAGAGCGTATTGATACTAAAAAAATCAAATTTAAAGTAAAAAATATAAATCAATTTGAAAAAATTAAACTTGAAGGTGTTAAATTCTCAAAATCTGAGAATGAAATTGTTGCTACATACGATAAAAATAAATTAAAATTTGACCAAATTATAGATGCAGTAAAAATTAATGCTGAAATAATTGATATTTCAACTGATGATGGAGACTTGGAGGATATCTTTTTACAGGTAACAAATTAGTAGATTTTTCTCTAAATAGAAGTAAGAATAACACTATGGAGTTAATAAAAAATTTAAAAGAAGTTTCATTGTTGAAAGGTTTATTTCTAGCGATATTAGGAAGCATACTTTTGGCAATATCTGCAAAAATAAAAATACCCTTTTGGCCAGTACCAATGACAATGCAAACATTTGTGGTTCTTTTGATAGGAGTTTTATACGGTTGGAAACTAGGCTTGATCACTGTTTCGCTTTATTTATTTGAAGGTATATTGGGTCTCCCAGTTTTTGCTGGCACTCCGGAAAAGGGTGTGGGTTTAGTTTATTTCACCGGACCAACTATGGGGTATCTCCTTGGTTTTTTAGTGGCCGTTTGTTTAACAGGATTTTTTTCATATGATAAAAACTTTATTAATAATTTTATTAAATTAATTTTTTCAGTAAGTTTTATATACCTTTTAGGACTAATATGGTTGGGCACAGTAATAGGATGGGACAAACCAGTATTCAAATTGGGCGCAGAACCTTTTCTTTTAGCTGAACTTTTGAAAGTTCTTATATTGGCTATTTTAATCCCTAAAATCTTAAAATTAACGGGGAGATCTTTTAGATAAAATTCTTTGTAGTGTTCTTCGGTGCATTTTTAGCCTTCTAGCTGTCTCTGATACATTTCTGTTGCAAAGCTCATACACTCTATGAATATGCTCCCATTTGGCCCTATCTGCTGACATGGGGTTTTCTGGCGGTTTAGCCCTAGAATTTGGGTCTGCCAAAAGAGCTGATTCGACATCATCCGCATCAACCGGCTTGGCCATATAGTCTATAGCCCCGGCTTTTACTGCAGCCACGGCCGTGGGTAAGTTGCCATAGCCAGTAAGCATTACCACCCTACTATCTTTTTTTAACTTATTAATCTCCTGAACCACATCTAGACCATTGCCATCTTCTAACCTTAGATCCACTAAAGCAAATTTTGGAGGACTGGATTTAACTAATTTGATAGCATTTTCAACACTTTTTGCATCTCTGACTACAAAACCCTTCTGAGTCATGGCTCTAGCTAACCTATTTCTGAGGGGATCATCGTCATCCACGATTAGTAGTGACTTATCCTCAAAATCGGAAAGTTTTAAACCTGGGGGTGTTTCTTTTGCTCTGTTCATAACATTCACCATAGACTATGTAGTGACGAATGTCATATTTTGAAATGCGACAATTCTACATTATTTTCTTTACATAAATGTCAAAAACCATTAATTCGAAATTATATAAGCTTTTTTATTAAATTTTTATGAAGCTTTATTGTGTAATTAAACGGGGGACACAAAATAAATGGGCAAATTTAGTAGTGTTAACGAACTTGTTAACTCATTAGCACCTGAGAATCCAATTTATTGTATAAGGCCAAAGTCAATAAAAAAATCAGTAGAATTTTTTAAAAATAATTTTCCTGGAAGAGTTCTTTATGCTGTAAAGACAAATCCTAATGAAAAAATTATTAAGATCATTATAAATAATGGAATTCAAAACTTTGACGTAGCTTCAATTAATGAAATTAAGCTTATAAAAAAAATTGATAACAAAGTTAAAATTTATTTCATGCATACAGTAAAAAGCAAAGAAAGTATTAAGGAAGCATATTTTAAATATAATGTTAAAGATTTTGCCTTAGATACTAAAGAAGAATTACTTAAAATTCTTGAGGCTACAAACAATGCAAAAGATTTAAATTTATATGTAAGAATAGCAATTTCAAATGAACATGCAGAAATTGATTTGTCCAGAAAATTTGGTGCCCTATCTAGTGAAGCTCTTGGTTTATTAAGGTTGTCAAAAGAACACAGTAAAAAAGTTGGTTTAAGTTTTCACGTAGGATCGCAATGTATGGACAAAATATCTTTTTCGAAAGGTATAGCAGAAGTTGGGAACATAATTAAAAAAACTAAAATCGTTCCTGATGTAATAAACATTGGCGGAGGTTTTCCTTCAATTTATCCAGATTTAATTCCTGAACCTCTAGAAAATTATATGTCTGAAATAAAAAATAGTTTAAAAAATTTAAAACTGGAAAAAATGCCTGAAATATTTTGTGAACCTGGTCGAGCTTTAGTTGCTGAATCGGGTTCAACAATTGTTAAAGTTATTTTAAAGAAAAAACAAAAGTTGTATATTAATGATGGAACTTACGGATCATTATTTGATGCTGGAGTACCAAATTTTGTTTTGCCCACAAAGATGATCACAAATGGAAGGATTGTTTCAAAAAAGTTAACAGCTTTTAATTTCTTTGGGCCGACATGTGATAGTCTTGATTATATGAAGGGACCTTTTTTGCTCCCGAACAATATTAGAGAAGGAGATTATATTGAAATAGGTCAACTGGGCGCCTACGGTACAACTTTTAGAACAAAATTTAATGGCTTTTACTCTGATGCAATTTATCAAGTAGATGACAAACCTATTCTTTCAATGTACGATCTAAAAGATAAGTTTGATTACTTGGTTGCGTAATGAATAAAAAAAATGGTCCTACCTTGGGGCATAATAAAAAATCTTTATTAAAATCTGAAGTTAAACATATCGACATCACTTCATTTGACTCGCGAAAGATTATAGAGTCCATGAGAAAAATGTCCTTTACATCGCGAGACACAGCAAAAGCTGCAGAAATTTATAATGAGATGATCAAAGACAAAAATTGTTCAATATTTTTGACAATTGCTGGCTCAACATCAGCTGCTGGATGCATGAACTTGTACTCTGACTTGATCAAATACAACATGGTAGATGCTATTGTAGCTACAGGAGCCTCAATAATCGATATGGACTTCTTTGAAGCTTTAGGGTTTAAACATTACCAAGGTGACCAATTTCAAGATGATAAAATTTTACGAGAAAACTATATAGACAGAATTTATGATACCTATATTGATGAAGAACAGCTACAAGCTTGCGATAAAACCATATGTAATATAGCCAATAAATTACCTCCAAAAGCTTATACGTCCAGAGAGTTTATTAAAGAGATAGGTAAATATTTAAAAAATAATGCAAAAAAGAAAGGCTCTTTGATTGAATTGGCGTATGATAATAATGTTCCGATTTTTTGCCCTGCATTTACAGATAGTTCGGCTGGTTTTGGGTTGGTTATGCATCAAGAACAAAATCCATCAAAACACATTACTATAGACTCTGTTAGAGAATTCAGAGAGTTAACAGAAATAAAATTAAAATCAAAAGCTTCAGGGTTATTAATGATTGGAGGTGGTGTTCCAAAGAATTTTGTTCAAGATACAGTTGTTTGTGCAGAACTTTTAGGGAAAAAAGTTGATATGCATAAATATGCTATACAAATTACAGTTGCTGATACACGAGATGGCGCATGTAGTAGTTCGACTCTAAAAGAAGCAAGTTCTTGGGGGAAAGTAGATACTTCTAAAGAACAAATGGTTTTTGCAGAAGCTACAAGTGTACTTCCTTTGATTGCGAGTGATGCATATCACCGTCAAAATTGGAAAAATAGAGAAAGAAGAAATTTCCAAAAATTATTTTAGTAAAATGACAAAAACAAAAATAGCTTTAATACAGATGAAAATGTCGTCTGATACAAAAAAAAATATGAGTGTTGCTATAAGAAAAATAAAAGAAGCAAGTAGAAAAAAAGCTAAAGTTATTTGCTTACCAGAATTATTTTTGTCAAATTATTTTTGTCAACAAGAAAAGCACTCTAATTTTAACTTAGCGGAAAAGATACCTGGCAAAACGACAAGTGTTCTTTCCTCATTAGCAAAAGAGCTCAAAATCATAATTATTGCTCCGATTTTTGAAAAAAAAACATCGGGTATATATCATAACAGTTGTGTGGTGATTAATGAAAAAGGGAAAATAATCGGAAAATATAGAAAAATGCACATACCTGATGATCCACAATATTATGAAAAATTTTATTTTACACCTGGTGATCTTGGATTTAAATCTTTTAAAACAAATTATGGTAAAATTGGAACTTTAATTTGTTGGGATCAATGGTTTCCTGAAGCCGCCAGACTTACTTCTTTGCAAGGCGCGGAAATACTTTTTTATCCAACAGCAATTGGCTGGCACCCTAAAGAAAAAAAAAGGTTTGGAAAATCCCAACTTAATTCGTGGTTATCTATACAAAGATCGCATGCTATTGCAAATGGTGTGTATGTTGCAGCAGTCAATCGAGTTGGGGTAGAAAAACAAGGTTCTAAAAAGTTAGAGTTTTGGGGAAACACCATAGTTTTCGATCCAAGTGGGAATATAATTGCTAGTGCAAAACAAGAAGAAAAAACTTTAATTTGTGATATTGATTTCAAAAAAGTTGAAAATGTAAGAAGGCATTGGCCTTTTTTTAGAGATAGAAGAATTGACTATTATAAAGGCATATTAAACAACCCCAAAGATGCCTAGTAAAGTTAGAAATGGCATTTATAGAATGCCTGCTGAATGGGAGCATCAAAAATCAACTTGGATAGCTTGGCCTCATAATAAAGAAGATTGGCCTGGTAAGTTTGGCGAAATACCACTGGTTTTCATCAAAATAATTACTGAACTTTCAAAGTTTCAAATGGTTAATGTTTTAGTCAAAGATAAATCATACCAAAAAAAAATTGGCTTTTTTCTTAAAACTCTTGGTGCAAACATAAAAAAAATTAGGCTGGTAATTTGCAAAACAGATAGGGCATGGACAAGGGATTTTCTACCTATATTTATTAAAGATCATAAAAAAAGAAATATACTCTCTAAATGGGAATTTAATGGATGGGCAAAATATAAAAATTTTAAAAATGATAACAAAGCCTATCTAAAAATAAATAAATTTAAAAAAATTAAGACTATAAAACCCAATTATAAAAAAAAGAAAATTGTTCTTGAGGGTGGTTCAATTGATGTGAATGGGAAAGGTCATCTTTTGACAACTATGCAATGTTTATTAAGTAAAGTTCAACAAAGAAATAAAGGATTAAACAAGAATGATTATAATCAAATATTTAAAAAATATTTTGGCGTAAATAAAGTGATTTGGTTAAATAAAGGGATATATGGAGATGATACACATGGGCATATAGATGATTTAGCAAGATTTATAAACAAAAATAAAATATTTATAGCAATTGAAAAAAATAAAAAAGATAAAAATTTTGAAAATCTAAAGGAAAATATTGAGATAATAAAAACGTTTAAAAAAGATAACAAAGAGAAATTTAAAATTATCTATATACCAATGCCTAAACCAAAGTTTATTGATGGTATAAGATTGCCTGCAAGCTATCTTAATTTTTATATTGCAAATAAAGTTGTTTTAGTTCCATCGTTTAATGATCCTAAAGACAAAATTGTATTAAGATTATTTAAAAAACATTTCAAAAATAGAAAAATAATACCAATAGATTGTTCAATTTTGGTTTGGGGATTTGGAACAATTCACTGTTTGACGCAACAAGAGCCGCTCTAATTATTGTTTATCTAATAAATCTGAATTTCTCCAACTAATCTGCACTAATGCACCACCGAGGTTTGATTTTAAAAATTCAATTTCTGCTTTCTTTCTTTCTAATAAAGTTTTTCCAATAAAAGTTCCTAATCCTAGCCCTGCTTTAGATTTTAATTTTTTTGATTTAGTGGATAAAAAAGGCTCTCCAATAACTTTGTAAATATCTTCGGGAAAGCCAGGACCGTCATCAGAAATTTGAATAGTAATATGATCATCTTCTTTGCTCAATAAATTAATATTAATTTGTTTCTTTGAAAACTTTACTGCATTACCTACAAAATTTCGAATTCCGTAGGTGATTTCGGGAGATCTCTTAATATAAAGTTTTTTATTAATTTTAGTTAGGTCTAAATTAATTTTTTTTTTTGAAATTTGCTCAAATGATTTTGATATTTCAAAAAGCAGGTCTTGCAATGTTATATTCGTTATATATTCGTCATCAACAACTTTATTTTGAGATATATTTTTTAATATTTGTCCACATTTTCTGGCTTGAGATAACAAGGTATCCAAATCTTTACTTAAATCTGTATTAGGGGTAGCTTCTTTTTTTAGCTCTTTTGCAATTACGGTTATTGTTGATAGTGGTGTTCCTAATGAATGTACTGCTGCAGCTGCAAGATGACCGATTGATTCTAATTCCTGTTCTTTTGCTAAAACTAGTTCTAATTTATTTAAAGCATTCCCTCTTTTTCTAGCTTCGAAACCAAAACGGAAACCAAAATAAGCTAAAAAAATTAAAACAATGATTAGAGCAGTAGGAATGGAATAAACATAAAAATCAGGAACATGAAAATGAAGATTTCCTGGATTAGGCAAAGGCATAAAATTAAAAGTTAGTAATATCAAAGAAATTATAGTTATGATTGATAAAAAAATTGTACTACTCAAATTTAATAATGTTGACGATATTATTGCAGGCACCACCAAAAAAATTATAAAAGGATTTGTAACGCCCCCAGTTAAAAAAATTAGTACTGATAATTGTATAACGTCATAAAATAAAAGTATTGATGATTCTGTATTATTAAGTTGATTACTGCGCAAGTTGAATTGTATGAAAATATTTGTAATCCCACCAAAAAAAATTGTGATGGAGCATAAAACTATTGGCAGTTCAAATCTTACAAAAAAATGTACAACATAAATTGTAATTAATTGGCCAATTAAAGCTATCCATCTTAAAACTACTACTGTACTTTTTTCTAGTTTTAAATCCTCATCATACTCGAGGAATTCAGGTATTTTCATGTGCTAGATATCTAGGTTTTCAACTTCAAGAGCTTTTTCGGTTATAAAATCTTTTCTTGGAGCAACCTCATCTCCCATTAGTATCCTTATTATATTTTGGTCCTCCTTAGACTTCTCTTTTGTGCCCTTAGAATATTCAACTCTTAATAAAGTTCTGTTTTCCGGATTTAAAGTTGTATCCCAAAGCTCTTCCGGGTTCATTTCTCCCAAACCTTTGAATCTTTGTATATTTAATTTTTGCCTTTCTTTATTGAGAAAACTTTCTAAATCAGATTTTTTTAATTTCTTTGCTCCATTCTCTTTTGATTTGAGAATGTATTTTTCTAAATCTTTTTCATTTTTTATATAGGTACTTTTTGATCCTTTTGTAACTTTAAAGAGTGGAGGTTGTGCCAAATATAGATGGCCTTTCTCTATCAATTCATTGAAAGGTTTGTTGTTAAAAAAAGTTAACAATAAGGTTCTAATATGAGAGCCATCTACGTCCGCGTCTGTCATTATAATAATCTTTTCATATCTCAAATCGTCTAAATTAAAATTTGTTGATCCTGTGCCAAGGGCATTTATTAACGTAACTATTTCATTTGATGACATCATCTTAGACAAAGTTTTGTTTTCATTGCTGCCATTAGATAAATTTTTCTTTTTATTTTCATTTACATAAGTATTTAAAATTTTTCCCCTTAAAGGAAGTACCGCTTGAAATTCCCTCTTTCTGCCTTGTTTTGCCGAACCTCCAGCAGAGTCACCCTCTACTATAAATAATTCTGTTCCTTCCATAGAAGAAATTTGGCAATCTGCTAATTTTCCTGGAAGGCCTGAAAGCTCTAAAGACCCTTTTCTTCTTACACTTTCTCTTGCTTTCCTTGCTAGATCTCTTGCAATTGCAGCCTGCAAAACTTTGTCTAAAACCACTCTTACAACTGAAGGGTTTTGATCAAACCAAATAGTAACTTTTTCATTAACGATAGTCTCTACTATGTTCCTAATCTCAGAAGAGACTAGTTTATCTTTAGTTTGAGATGAAAATTTTGGATCAGGCATTTTAATTGATAAAATAGCTGTCAATCCTTCTTTGATGTCTTCCCCGCCTATTGTAACTTTATTTTTCTTATTTAAATTTTTTTCTGCAGCATACTTATTTATTATTCTGGTTAATCCGCTTCTAAAACCAAGAAGATGGGTTCCCCCATCACGTTGGTGAATGTTGTTTGTAAAAGCCATAACTTCTTCTGAATAACTGGCATTCCACTGAAAAGAACATTCGACTATTACACCTTTTTTTTCTCCTTTTAAATATATGGGTTTTTTAAAAGTACTTTTTTCATTTTTGTTGATTAATAATGATTTTTTCTGATCTAAAAAAGTTACAAATTCACTTACACCGCCCTCATATTTATGCTCATAAGTTTTAGTTTTTGCATGTGTATCGTCAATTAAACTTATTTTTAAACCTCTATTGAGAAATGCTAATTCCCTCATTTTTTTTTGAAGTGTAGCTACACTAAATTTAATATTTGTAAAAACTTCCTTTGAAGGTAAAAAATTTATTTTAGTACCTGATTTTTTAGTTTTTTTTAAAAATTTAATTGGATTGATAGTTTTTCCATTTTCAAAAGATATAAAATATTCTTTGCCATCTCTAAATATATTTAGTTCTAATTTTTTAGACAAAGCATTAACAACCGAAACACCAACACCATGCAAACCTCCGGATACTTTGTAAGAATTCTGATCAAACTTACCTCCTGCGTGCAATTGTGTCATGATTACTTCAGCTGCAGACTTTTTTTCACCTTTGTGAATATCTACTGGTATCCCTCTTCCATCATCTTCCACGGTGACTGAATTATCCTTGTTAATTGTTACCATTATATTTTTACAAAAACCAACTATGGCTTCATCGATTGAATTATCTACTACTTCGAAAACCATATGGTGCAAACCGGATCCATCATCCGTATCACCAATATACATCCCGGGTCTTTTACGAACTGCCTCTAATCCTTTTAGAACTTTTATAGAATCAGCTTTATAGCTTGTAGAGGAACTATTTTTTTGAGTTGTTGTCATTTATTTTGAAAAAAATATTATAACATTTTTTTTTGAGGATATAAAACGACATCAAAAAACAATGGTGAATAAGCCTTGGGGGGCAAGGATAATAGAAGAAAAATAAAATTTATTTAGTGAAATCAACAAAGTTTCAAATTTTCATTGGCATTATTACATAATAGCTCTGTCTGTCAGACATGTCTTGAATTAAAACTGGTGATGTTTCATTGTCTAAATTCATAATCAAATTTTCATCTTCAATTTCAGATGCTATATCCAACAAATATCTTGCATTAAAACTCACTGTTAAGTTTTCAGAGTTAAAATTTGCAGGCAAAATTTCATTTCCCTCTCCAGATGATGAACTAGTAACAAATAATTGTATATTATCTTTTTGAAGTGTGACTTTTACACCTTCTTTTCTGTCTATAGAAACAGTTATAACTCTTTCAACAGAATTAATAAAATTTTTAACATTTACTTTTAAAACTTTTTTATTATTTTTTGGTACAACTTTTTCGTAATCTGGAAACTTGCCATCTATTACTTTTGAAACTAATACTGAATTTCCTATTTTAAATTGAATTTTAGTTTCCCCAATATGTAAAAAAACATTTTCAGGATTTTCTTGAAGTAAATTACATAATTGAAAGATGGTTTTCTTTGGAAGTATAAAAGATTTAAAATTTTCTTCCCCTTTTATTGGCATACTGCTAGAGGATAACCTATGTGTGTCTGTTGCAACGCCAGTTAAATATGAGCTTTTATTTGATGCTGTGGGGTGTATAAAAATCCCATTTAAATAGTGTCTTGTTTCATCATTTGAAATTGATATTTTTGTTTTGTTTAAAAGTGATAAAAATTCTTTACCATTTAATTCTAATGGTTTTCTCTCAAAATTATCTGCAAAGTTAGGAAAATCGTCTTTTGGAAGACACAATAGATTAAATTTAGAGTTTTTTGCTTTTATATTTAATTTATTCTCACTTTGTAAGTTGAATGAAACATCTAAATTTGTTGTTAACTTTTTTAGAAGATCATAAAGCACGGTTGCAGATGTAGTGGTACTTCCTTCTTGATCTATTTTTATATCAGAAATTTCATCTCTATAAATCAAATCCATATCTGTAGCTACTATACTCAACACATTGTTTTTTGTTTCCAAAAGAACATTTGCAAGTATTGGTATAGTATTTTTTCTCTCAATTATATTATGAGCAATTGATAATGATTTAAGTAATGTATCGCGTTTAATTTGAAATTGCATCTTAATCGCTCAAGACTAATGATTTTAACTCCTCTACATTCTTTTTTAATTCATCATTACTCTCTGTCAATTTTTCAATAGTTTTAACGGCATGTATAACTGTGGTGTGGTCCCTGTTTGCAAATTTTCTTCCAATTTCAGGTAATGACCTTGATGTAAGCTTTTTGGCTAAATACATCGCCACTTGTCTTGGCCTGGCTAAAGGTCTAGATCTTCTAGGAGATAACATGTCTGATAAGGTTATGTTGAAAAAATTAGATGTTACATTTTGAATTTTATCAATAGTTATAACTTTTGCGCTATTATAAATGTCTTTCAAAATAATTTTACAATCTGCAACGCTTAAAGACTTTTTGCTCATTTTTCCAAAGGCGACTACTCTGTTAAAAGTTCCTATAAGGTCTCGAATATTTGAATTACTATTTTTTGCAATATAATTTATAACATCTTCCTCTAGATCTGGGTTTTCCTTAAAAGAACTTTGATATTCGGAAATTTTTTGTCTTAATATTTTAAGTTTAAGGTCATAGTCTGGCGTACCAATATCTACGACTAGCCCACCTGATAGCCTAGATTTTATTCTGTCCTGTACTCTGTCAAGTTTATTTGGCGCTCTATCTGATGATATAACAATTTGTGAACTCTGTTCAAACAAAGAATTAAAGGTATGAAAAAATTCTTCCTGAAGACCCTCTTTGCCTCTTATAAATTGTATATCATCTATTATAAATACATTAGCTTTTCTAAAAAAGTCTTTAAAACTATCCATTTCATTTTTTTTGATAGATTTAATAAATTGATACATAAATCTTTCTGCCGAAATGAACATCACTTTATTGTTTTTACTTAATTCTAAACCTATAGCGTTTAAAAGGTGAGTTTTACCCAAACCAACACCACCATAAATAAAAAGAGGATTATATCTAGATAACTGAGCACATGCTTTTTTTGCAGATAAAAATCCCAAATTATTACTCGTTCCGGTAACAAAATTTTCAAAATTTAAATTTGGATTAAGCCTATTATAATTTAAGACAGAATTTTTTATATCTGTAATTTTGCTTATAGCAGTACTATTAAATGAATTTTTAGTACTAATATTTTCTGGTTCAATTTTAAACTCTATCCTATTAATACTTATTTTGTGTTTTTTCAGCTCACTTAAAATTTTATCAGCATATCTAGATGTGATCCAATCTCTGAAAAATCTAGTCTTTACACCTAAAATTACATGATCATTGTACTCTTTAATTAATGAAATATGCTTAAGCCAACTCGAATACACTTCTTCTCCAAATGCACTTTGAAAAGCGTCTTGAACAGAGCTCCAGTTGAGAACTTTTTCTTCTACAATTGGATTTGATTTTTCTTTTAAGTTAATTTTTTCCATGAGATAAAATAAAAAATACTTCTATAACTAATTTTTTTTTAATTCAATTTTTTTTTTTATGAAAAAAAAATTAAATTGGTTTTGGTTGTATGATAAACGCAAAAAGGGAAAAATTTTTATTTAAATAAAATAAACGCGTCAGGGGAAAAGATTTCAACCTGAAATACAATCTTTCTACATATTGTTATTAATTAAAATTAATTTTTTTAAATCTGAACAACTTGAAATTGTTTACAACTATTTAGAGATTTTTTTAATTTTTTTTGAAATTTTTGAAATTTTTCTTGAGAGGTTTTTCTTCTTTATAACGCCAGTTTTTGCAACTTTCATTAACTCTGATTGAAAAGTAGGAAAATATTTAGCTATTTCTTTTTTGTCTTTCTTTTCTATGAGTTTTTGTATTTTTTTAAGAGCTTGTTTGTACCTGTTTTTTCTTGATTTATTGACCTCTGTTTGCTTTTTAATTCTTTTAACCTTCCTGATAGCTGATTTAATGTTTGGCATTATTGGGAACGTATATATGTTCGAAATATTATGGTCAATGTTTAATTATTTTGACATTTTGTACAAAAAAAAGTGGACCTGTTGCTAATATAGACTTTTTTAACGTTACCCGAGCACTGTTTTTTTCTACAAGGTTCGTTCTCCCTGTTATAAACCATGAACTTTTGCTGAAAACTACCGTTTTGTCCTGATGTGCTATTAAAATCTCTGATTGAAGAACCGCCAAGCTGAATGGATAAATCTAATATTTTTTTTGTATTTTTAAGTAAATTTACAACTTCTTCGTTAGAAAGTTTGCAAACGTATTTTCTCGGATTAATTGAACTTAAAAAGAGTATCTCATTAACGTAAATGTTACCTAGGCCAGAGACATATTTTTGGTCCATCATAAAGTTTTTCATATTTTTTTTTGATTTAGTAATCTTTGATTTTAAATAATTAAAATTAAATTTATTACTCAAAGGTTCAGGTCCAAGTTTTGCAATATGTTTATTAAAATTGAGCATATCAAATTCTAAAATTTTAAAAAATCCAAATTTTCTAACATCATTATAAATTAAATCTATTGAGTTATTCAGTTGAAAAATTAGATGATTATGTTTTTTTTTAAATTTTTTGTTGTAATAAAAACTAGAAACTGAAGTAGTTTTTTTTTTATTATTTCTTATAAATATTTTACCTGTCATACCAAAATGAATAAGTATAACTTTATTATTTTTTAGCTTTATAAGTAAAAATTTTGCTCTTCTAGATATTGACGTAATTATTTGCTTTTCAATGTTCTTTTTAAAATTTTTGCTTATCTTAAACCTTAAATTACTGTTAAAAATGAGGACTTTATTTATTTTTAGGCCAGGTATAAAATTCGATAGTGATCTTCTAACAACTTCAACTTCGGGTAATTCTGGCATATAACTATTTATAAAATGACAAATATTAACCAGTCTAAATTAAAAAAAGCAACTAAAGTTTTTAACAATGTATTTAACAAATACGATGTTATGAACGATATAATGTCTTTTGGAATTCACCGTATTTGGAAAAGAAAATTAATAGATTGGATGAACCCAAAAAAAGGAGATTACCTTATTGATATTGCTTCTGGTACAGGTGACATAGCAAAAGCCTTCTTGAAAAGAACAGATTATTTAGGGAAAGTTGCATGCGTAGAACCTAACAGGTTAATGATGGATGAGGGAAAGAAAAAACTTAGAAATTTACAAAATGTTGTTTGGTACAATTCAATAGCAGAAAAACTGCCCTTTAAAAATGAAACTTTTGATACATATTCTGTAAGCTTCGGCATAAGAAACTTTTCAGACATTAACTCTGCAATCAAAGAGGCAAGAAGGGTTTTAAAAATAGGTGGCAGAATCATATGTTTAGAATTTTCTAAGATAGATAATGAAATTCTTAACAATTTTTATAAAATATATTCAAAATCAATTCCCGTGATAGGTAAATATGTTGTTGGTAATCGTGAGCCTTATGAGTACCTAACAAAAACAATACGTGAATTTTATAACCAAGAAGAACTTTTAAATATTTTTACTAAAAATGGCTTTAGCAATGTTGAATTTAGAAACTTATCTGGTGGTATAGTTGCAATACATTCTGGTTGGAAAATTGAATAATGTTCAAAAAAATTTTTAATTTATTTTGAATTTTAAGAAGACTATCTATTTCTGGGGCTATTGATACTTTGGATGAAATCAAACCAGTGCCAAAACTTATTAAGTATATTGTTTACGTATTTTCTATAGGATCGTCAAAAAAAGCTGAAAATTTAAAAAAAAACTCGGGAGAGAGGTTGTGCCAATCCCTACAAGATTTAGGTACTACTTTTATTAAACTCGGGCAATTCTTGGCAACAAGACCAGATATTATAGGAGAAGAAATTACCCAAAGTTTGGAGAGGCTTCAGGATAAATTACCAGCATTTAGCAAAGAAGAGGCTAAAAATATTATTAAAAAAGAAATAGGCTTAGAGTCATATAAAAATATTTTGCATTTAAGTGAACCCATTGCTGCAGCATCCATAGCTCAAGTTCATTTTGCGAAAATTAAAATTAATAATAAAGATGAAGAACTTGCTATTAAAATTCTAAGGCCAAATATTCATACTATAGTTAATGAAGAACTCGATGCATTGATGTTTTTTGCGTATTTAGTAGAAAATATTTTTAAAAAAACAAAAAGATTAAAATTAGTTGAAGTTATAATTCTTTTAAAAAAAATAACTAATATAGAAATGGATTTGAGATTTGAAGCTGCTGCGGCCAGTGAATTAAGAGAAAATACAATAAGCGATAAAGGAATAAAAGTACCAAAAATTTATTGGAGCTATACATCAAAGAAAATATTAACTCTTGATAAAATTGATGGTACTTCAATCAGAGATACTCAAAAACTTAAAAGTTTAAATATTAATCTTAAAAGTCTCTCAGAAAATTTAATTCAAACATTTCTTAAACAATCAGTTAGAGATGGTTTTTTTCATGGAGATATGCATCAGGGAAATCTATTTGTGGACAAAGATGGAAATATAATTCCGGTAGATTTCGGTATTATGGGTAGATTGGATAAAAATAATAAAAAATATTTAGCCGAAATTCTTTATGGTTTTATTGAAAGAGATTATAATAAAGTTGCCGAAATGCATTTTTTGGCAGGACTTGTTCCAGCCGATACTTCTAAAAATGACTTCGCTCAAGCCTTGAGATCTATTGGAGAACCAATTTTTGGTCAATCAATCAAAGATATATCCGGTGGGAATCTATTGGCACAATTATTTGAAATTACAGAAAAGTTTAATATGCAAACTCAAACTCAACTATTGCTGCTACAAAAAACAATGGTAGTAGTTGAGGGTGTAGCAAGAAAATTAGATCCAAATACAAATATATGGGAAGTTTCAAGGCCTATTTTAGAGAACTGGATTAAAACAGTAAAAGGACCTGAGGCTACAATCAACAAAACTTTAGAATTATCAAAAGATCTTATAGAAAGAATTCCGGATTTACCAAATGTCATGGATAATGCAAATATGGCACTACAAATGATAGCTGAGGGAAAATTAAACCTTAAAGATCTTAATGGAAAAAATTTAGAAGTTGAGGAATTAAAATTAAAGAATTTAAGAAACAATATAATTATAATATTTTTAGCACTTGTAATAGGTCTGTTTATAGTATTTTAATTAGACAATGAGTTTAAAAAATAAAAAAATTTTACTTATTATTGGCGGGGGTATCTCGGCATATAAATCACTTGATTTGATAAGATTATTTCAAAAAAAAGGTTCTTCTGTAAAAGTTATTTTAACCAAAAGTGGGAAAAAATTTGTAACATCTCTATCGATTTCATCCCTCTCTAAAAATAAAGTTTTTGAGGAAATGTTTGATGATAAAAATTGTGGAAAAATAGATCATATTTCACTATCACGATGGGCTGATCTAATATTAGTTTTACCTACAACTGCAAATTTTATGTATAAGCTAAGCAAAGGTGGGGCTGATGATCTTGCGTCTACAGTTATATTAGCCTCTAACAAAGAAGTTTTTTTAGTGCCGGCTATGAATGTGAGAATGTGGCACCACAAAGCGACACAAAAAAACTACAATACACTTTTTGAGTTCGGATATAAATTTATAGGTCCAGATAGCGGTGAAATGGCTTGTGGCGAATATGGCAAAGGTAAAATGGCGAGTCCAAGACAAATTTTGTCTTTTTTAGATAAATTTTTTATAAAAAAAGATTTATTAAAAAAGAAAAAAATAAAAGCAATCGTAACGACCGGACCTACAAGAGAATATTTGGATCCAATCAGATTTATTTCCAATGAATCAAGTGGAAAACAAGGGTATGAAATAGCTTTGGAATTATCCAGATTGGGTATCAAAACGACCCTAATATCTGGACCTACAAACCTTACGTATAATAATGACATTAAAGTAAAAAAAGTAGTTTCGGGGAATGATATGTTGATAGCAGTTAAAAATAAATTACCTGCTGATATAGCTATTTGTGCTGCTGCTGTTTCAGATTTTAAGCCGTTAAGTAAAAAGAAAGAAAAAATTAAAAAAGATTTAAAATTATCTGAAATTAAAATCGAAAAAAATCCAGATATATTGGGTTATCTTGGAAAACATAACAGGCACAAACCAAAACTTCTAGTTGGATTTGCAGCTGAGACAGAAAATTTAATAAAAAACTCAATCAAAAAAATGCAAGAAAAGTTTTGTGACATAATAATTGCCAACGATGTTTCAAAAAAAGATACAGGTTTCAATAGCGATCTGAATGAAATTATTATAATAGATAAAAATGGAAGAACACAAAAGATTAAAAAAAATTCTAAAAAGTTTATAGCCTCGCTTATTGCCAAAAAAATTGTAGACACATTTTTGTTAAATGAAAAAAGCCTCAATTAAAAGTGAAGATTATCAGAAATACTATAGACAATTAATATTAAAGAAAATTGGTATTCTAGGACAAAAAAAAATTTTTAACGCAAGAGTTTTGGTGATCGGTGCAGGGGGACTTGGATGTCCATTAATTCTATATCTTGCATACTCGGGGATAGGAAATTTAGGAATTACTGATAATGATAAAATAGAATTATCAAACTTAAGTAGACAAGTACTATTCACCAAAAAAGATATTGGAAAATATAAAGCTTCAGTTTCAAAAAAGGTTGTCAAAAAAATTAATAAAAAAATAAATGTTGAAATTTTTAAACAGAAAGTGAATGAAAAAAATATAGAAAAAATTGCAAAAAATTATGAAATTATTTGTGATGGCACTGATAATTTTAAATCTAGATTCCTAATTAATGACTATTGCATGAAAAATAAAAAAATATTAATTTCATCAGCGATTAATAAGTTTGATGGACAATTATTTGCCTTCAATTTTAAAAAAAAATCTCCTTGCTTTAGGTGCTTTATGCCAGAAGAACCAAGTGAAGAAATAAACTGTGAGACAGGAGGAATAATGACAACACTGGCAGGAATCGCGGGTTCACTACAAGCAAATGAGGTAATAAAATCAATTATAAAT